>Ga0214472_10002048_pt1 | contig 21897 bp, 14 predicted proteins | sample RVTome_6_FD_207662 | JGI IMG/M metagenome (GOLD analysis project Ga0214472, IMG submission 207662) | Soil microbial communities from uranium-contaminated site in the Upper Colorado River Basin, Wyoming, United States - RVT140D175 | ecosystem: Environmental > Terrestrial > Soil > Contaminated >...
GTTCGCTCGTTACAAAACACTAACGGCGGCCTGCTGCCAGTCACAGAATTCGAAAAAGTCCGCCTGTCCTTAAACGATTATCAACAAAGACTCGAGATGGGTAATGTGGCGCTTCAGGACAGCGAAACGCGCATGCGTGCGGTTCTGGAGAATGTTCCCGATGGAATTATTGTGCATGATAAAAATGGTGTGATTGAATCAGTTAATCCTGCTGCGGAGAATTTATTCGAGCATGGTAAATCTGAGATTATTGGCCGCAACATGTCACGGCTTATCTCGGACAATCATACTGATGAATACACGAAACGTCTGGCCGAATATACGACCAGGCCATCTCGAAACCACTCCACCAGTTTATTTTTTGAATTACTCGGTAAACGCAAAAGTGGCGAAATATTTTTTATGGACGTTTCGCTCAGTGAAATGGTACTGGGCCAGGACCACCTGTTTATCTGCCTGGTTCGTGACATCAGTGAACACAAACATGCACAAGATCAAATTCATACGCTGGCTTATTACGACACCCTGACCGGTTTGCCTAATCGACTTTTATTCCACGAACAAATTGATCTTGCGCTCAAATATGCCTGCGCCAAAAACAAGAAATTAGCAGTCCTGTTTCTCGATCTGGACCGCTTTAAAAAAATTAACGACACTTTGGGACACAGTGTCGGCGACTCACTTCTACAGGAAGTTGCCGAAAGACTGCGCCACTGTGTACGAGACAGTGATGCTGTTTTATATCCTGTCGGTGACGAGAAACTCGAGCTGGCTCGGCTTGGTGGTGATGAGTTCACGCTCTTACTGACCGATCTGGCAAAAGTTGAGGATGCTTCGATCGTAGCTGGCCGCGTTATCGACTCTCTTAATCGCCCATTCCTGCTGCAGGGCAGAGAGATTGTGATCACGCCCAGCATTGGTATTTCGGTTTTCCCTGCCGATGGCGAAGACATTGATACTCTGTTAAAGCATGCAGATACCGCCATGTACAATGCAAAGGAAGACGGCCGCAACAATTTCAAATTTTATGATAAAACAATGAACGTACGTTCAATGGAAAAACTTAACCTGGAGAATGATCTCAGACTCGCTATTGAACGCCACGAACTTTCTTTACATTATCAGCCGCAGGTTGACATGCGTACTGGCGTTATAGTTGGCGTAGAAGCATTGTTGCGCTGGACTCATAAACTACATGGCTTTATTCCACCGACTGATTTTATTCCCCTGGCCGAAGAGCTGGGGCTCATGCTCACTATTGGCGAGTGGGTTCTGCAGAAGGCCTGCGAGCAGAAAAAGCTATGGAATGACATTGGTTTCACGGCTTTGCGTATCGCCGTAAACGTCTCTAGCCAGCAATTTCGTGATGGTGAGCTGCCTCACACTATTCAGCGGATATTGCAGAGCACGGGGATACACTCGAGCACTCTGGAAGTTGAGCTTACCGAATCCTTAATCATGCAAAATGCAGAATCAGCTATTTCCGCACTTAATGACATCAAGGCTATGGGTGTGTATATTTCTGTCGACGATTTCGGCACCGGCTACTCATCCCTGAGTTATCTGCATCGCTTCCCACTCGACACCCTAAAGGTTGACCGCTCCTTTGTTAAGGACATAGATACCGACCTTTATGACAGGGCTATTGCAAAAACCATCATTACTATGGCTCACAGTTTAAATCTGAATGTTATTGCAGAAGGCGTTGAGACTGAAGAGCAGCTTGCAATTCTTAATGGCTTTAACTGCGAACAGATGCAGGGCTATTTGTTCAGCAAACCCCTGCCAGCTGCTGAGATCACCGCTTTGCTAATCGAGAATAGAAAGTCACATATAGATTGTGTCAGCGCATAGCGCGGCACGATTTTGTTTGTTCGCCTCTTATATAGAGGCAGAAACCTTTTTATTATTGCTCTGCAGGCCTGCAACTTCATCCCTGTGATTTCTTCAGGTGCACCATCAAAAGCGAGATCGCTGCGGGCGTAATACCCGGGATGCGTGATGCCTGGCCGATGGTTTCGGGTTTGTGTACATTAAGTTTCTGGCAAACCTCTGCTGACAGACCTCTTACCTGCTTATAATCTGCAATTCGGCTAATAGAAGTGGCTTCATGGCTCTTTGCTTTTTCAATCTCGTTTAACTGGCGATCAAGATAACCCGAGTATTTGGCCTGGACTTCTACCTGCTCCTTAACTGCAGCACTGACGGTATCTGTTGCATCAGCGCTTATTTCTGCACCACCGATAATATTCGTCAATGTTGCGTAATCCATTTCAGGTCGGCGCAGAATCTCGCTGGCTTTGTATTCGCGTGACATCGGCTTACCCAGCTTTTCTGCAATCGCCCTGCCTGCATCGGAATGGGGTTGTATCACCAGATTGCTCAGGCGCTGCTGTTCCCGCACCACGGCTTCGCGCTTGTATTCAAACGCGCGCCAGTGTTGATCCGATATCAGGCCAAGCTCGTGCGCTGTTTCAGTCAGGCGCAGGTCGGCATTGTCTTCGCGTAAGATCAGACGATATTCTGCGCGCGATGTGAACATGCGATACGGTTCCTGCGTGCCCAGCGTGACCAGATCATCGACCAGCACACCGATGTAGGCCTGATCGCGTGCCGGTATCCAGGCCGGTTTTTCCTGTACATGGCGCGCAGCATTGATGCCTGCCAGTAGCCCCTGGGCTGCCGCTTCTTCGTAACCCGTGGTGCCATTGATCTGCCCGGCGAAAAAAAGGCCACTGATGTATTTGGTTTCCAGTGAAGCGCTTAAATCACGCGGATCGAAATAATCGTATTCGATGGCATAACCGGGGCGGGTGATGTGTGCATTTTCAAAACCTTTGATCGTGCGTACAAATTCATACTGCACATCGAAAGGCAGGCTGGTGGAAATCCCGTTGGGGTAGACTTCGTGTGTTTTCAGGCCCTCGGGTTCGATAAAAATCTGGTGCGAAGTTTTGTCGGCAAAGCGCACGATCTTGTCTTCGATCGACGGACAATAACGCGGGCCGATGCCTTCGATGACACCGCTGTACATCGGCGAACGGTGCAGGCTGTTGCGCAATAGCTCGTGGCCGTGTTCATTGGTATGCGTGATGTGGCAGACCACCTGCTGCGGGTGTTCGCTCGCCGAGCCGGTGAACGAAAATACCGGTGTCGGTGTGTCGCCGGGCTGCGCCTTCAGATCCTGGTAATTAATACTGCGGCCATCGATGCGCGGCGGCGTGCCGGTTTTCAGCCGGCCAACACGAAATGGCAGCTCGCGTAATCGTTGTGCCAGAGCAATCGATGGCGGATCACCCGCGCGACCACCGGAATAATTGCTCTCGCCGATATGGATCTTGCCGCCGAGAAAAGTACCCACAGTGAGCACCACTGCCTGTGCGGAAAACTTCAGCCCCATCTGGGTGATCACGCCGCTGACGCGCTCGCCATCGACAATCAGGTCATCGACCGCCTGCTGGAATATCGATAGATTGGGCTGGTTCTCCAGGACTTCGCGCACCGCGGCTTTATATAACACCCGGTCGGCCTGAGCGCGGGTAGCGCGCACCGCCGGGCCCTTGCTGCTGTTCAGGGTACGAAACTGGATGCCGCCGCGATCGGCGGCTTTTGCCATGACCCCACCCATGGCATCGATTTCTTTTACCAGATGGCCCTTGCCGATGCCGCCGATCGCCGGGTTGCAGCTCATCTGGCCGAGGGTTTCAATATTATGGGTCAGCAATAAAGTTTTCGCGCCCATGCGCGCAGCCGCGAGCGCGGCTTCAGTGCCGGCGTGGCCGCCACCGATTACGATGACATCAAATTGTTCGCTATACTGCATGGGCTATACCTGAAACTTCAATGGTGCGGGTGAATTATATTCTATATCAGTAGTTTGCACGTATATCTCGGGATAATCAGGATCTGTCAACAGGGTTTATTGTAAGCTTTGCAGGCGGCAGGTCGTGATTTCAGACAAAATCGACCGCCTACTATTGAGTCACATGAAAAGGTACCCTTTCCATGCGCCTTGTTAGTATATTAGCAATCTATAATTTATTTATATAGCCTTCAGTTTTACTGATTGGCCAGGCGGCGCATTTTTAGGCTAAATGGCCGGTTCTTGAAAGCCCACAGGAAGCCCTATGTCCAGACCGCTGCACGACCCGCTGTCAAAATCGATCGATGCAAACAGCCGTATCGAGGTCAAAAACACTACCTGTTATATGTGTGCCTGCCGCTGCGGTATCCGCGTCACCCTGCGCGACGGCGAAATCCGCTATATCGAGGGCAATCCCCAGCACCCATTAAATAAAGGCGTGATCTGTGCCAAGGGCGCCTCCGGGATCATGAAGCAATATTCACCCGCACGCCTGAGCCAGCCGCTGCTGCGTAAGGCCGGCAGCGACCGCGGCGCCGGTGCCTTTGAAGTGGTGAGCTGGGAAAAAGCTTTTAGCATGCTCGAAGAACGCCTCGCCAACATCCGCCATACTGACCCGAAAAAGTTCGCCCTGTTCACCGGCCGCGACCAGATGCAGGCGCTGACCGGCCTGTTCGCGAAACAGTTCGGCACGCCGAATTATTCCGCCCACGGCGGTTTTTGCTCGGTGAATATGGCCGCCGGCATGATTTATACCATCGGCGGCTCATTCTGGGAGTTCGGTGGCCCTGATCTGGAGCGCGCCAAACTGTTTGTCATGATCGGCACCGCCGAAGACCATCATTCCAATCCGATGAAAATCGAACTTTCAAAATTCAAGCGCAACGGCGGCAAGTTCATCGCCATCAACCCGGTGCGCAGCGGCTATGCGGCCATTGCCGACGAATGGGTGCCGATCAAGCCCGGCACTGATGGTGCGCTGTTCATGGCGCTGATCAATGAAATCATCAAGCAGGGCCTGTACGACCGCGATTTTCTCATCAAATACAGCAACTCGGCTGAGCTGGTCAATATGAACCAGGCGTCCAGCGAACACGGCATGTTTGTGCGCTACGAAGTACCGAAAGAAGAAGGCTGTTTCGATCCGCAGAACAAGCTCTGGTGGGACCGCAATCTCGACAGGCCGGTGGTCATGCACAGCGAAGACTCGGATCCGTATTTGCTGGGTGAATTCAAACTCGACGACGGGACTCCGGTAAAAACCGCGTTCCAGTGTCTGGTCGACCGGGTCAAAGATTACACTCCGGAATGGGCTGCTGAAATCACCGGCATCCCGGCCGAAACTATTCAGCGCCTGGCCTATGAAATGGGCATCACCGCGCGTGATGAACAGATCGAGCTGCCGATCGCCTGGACCGACACCTGGGGCAAGGAACACGACCGCATCACCGGCAACCCGGTGGCCTTCCACGCGATGCGCGGACTGGCGGCGCATTCCAACGGTTTTCAGACCATCCGTGGCCTGTCTATATTAATGAGTATTCTTGGCACCATCGACCGGCCTGGCGGTTTCCGCCACAAAGCGCCGTTCCCGAGGCCGATCCCACCTTGCGCGAAAACCCCAACCGGGCCCGAAGCGGTGCAGCCGGATACCCCGCTCGACGGTATGCCGCTGGGCTGGCCCGCTGACCCCGACGATCTATTCGTCGATGACCAGGGCGGCCCGGTGCGTATCGACAAGGCTTTTTCCTGGGAATACCCGCTCGCAGTGCACGGCCTGATGCACAATGTGATCACCAACGCCTGGCGCGGTGATCCGTACAAAATAGATACTCTGTTGATCTTCATGGCCAACATGGCGTGGAATTCGAGCATGAACACCCAGCAGGTGCGCGAGATGCTCAACGACAAGGACGAAGACGGTGAATACAAAATTCCCTTCATCGTGGTCTGCGATGCCTTCGAATCCGAGATGGTCAGCTTCGCCGATCTGGTGCTGCCCGACACGACTTATCTCGAACGCCACGATGTGATGTCGATGCTCGACCGACCGATTTCGGAATACGATGGCCCGGTCGATTCGGTGCGCATTCCAGTCGTGCCCCCTAGCAAAGAATGTAAGCCTTTCCAGGAAGTGCTGATCGAACTCGGTTCGCGTCTGAAACTGCCCGCCTTCGTCAATGCTGACGGTTCACGCAAGTTCCGCGACTATCCTGACTTCATCGTCAACTACGAAACCGCGCCCAATTCAGGCATCGGCTTCCTCGCCGGCTGGCGTGGCAAAGGCGGCGAAAAATTCATGAAGGGCGAACCCAATCCGAAACAATGGGAAATGTATGAAAAGAACAACTGTGTGTTCCAGTATAAATTACCCAAATCCTATCAGTATATGCGCAACTGGAACCAGGGTTATCTGGAATGGGCCAAGCGACACAGCCTGACGCGTTACGCAGAACCGATCAATATTCATATCTATTCTGAAGTGCTGCAAAAATTCAGGCTGGCTGCACAGGGCAAGTCAGACGGCAAACAGCCGCCCGAACATTTGCGCGCGCGCATCGCAGAGCATTTTGATCCGTTGCCGTTTTACTCCGAGCCGCTGGAAACCCTGGCCACCGATCTGCGCAAGTATCCGCTGAATGCGATTACCCAGCGGCCAATGGCGATGTATCATTCCTGGGATTCGCAAAACGCCTGGCTACGCCAGATCCATACCCACAACTACCTGCACGTGAATAGCAAAACCGCGCGCGCTGCCAACATCGAAGACGGTGCCTGGATGTGGGTCGAATCCATGCACGGTAAAGTACGTTGCATGTGTCGTTATTCTGAAGCAGTTGAGCCCGGCACAGTGTGGACCTGGAACGCGATTGGTAAAGCCTCGGGTACCTGGGGTTTGAGTAAATCCGCCAACGAATCGAACAAAGGTTTTCTTTTGAACCATCTGATCAGTGAAGAACTGCCCGCGCGTGCCGATGGTGCGCGTTTTTCAAACTCGGACCCGCTTACCGGACAGGCCGGCTGGTACGATGTGCGCGTGCGCATTTACCCCGCTACTGCTGATGAAGCCGAAGAAACCTGGCCGCAATTTAATGCGCCCGAACAGATGCCAACAGCAAAACGTAAAGCATCGCACTGGTTAAGATATTTTGCCGGCAGGAGAAAATCATGAAGCAGCTCGCTCTGGTCATCGATCTGAACGTCTGCGTCGGCTGTCATGCCTGTGTCACCAGTTGCAAGGAGTGGAACACGTCTGGCAGCGCAGGTTTTATGTCGGATTATGATCCTTATGACAAAGACCCGACCGGTACTTTTTTTAACCGCGTGCAAACTTTTGAAGTCGGCGAATACCCCAACACGCAGACCGTGCATTTCCCAAAAAGCTGTTTGCACTGCGAGGAACCGCCCTGCGTTCCCGTTTGCCCCACCGGCGCTAGTTACAAACGCCCGGAAGACGGCATCGTGCTGGTCGATTATGACAAATGTATCGGCTGCAAGTACTGTTCCTGGGCCTGCCCTTACGGCGCGCGCGAACTGGATGAAAGCCAGAAAGTGATGAAAAAATGCACCCTGTGTGTCGATCGTATTTATGACGAAGCGCTGCCTGAAAGCGAACGCAAACCCGCCTGCGTGCTCGCCTGTCCGACCAGCGCGCGTCTGTTCGGTGATGTCAACGATCCGGAATCAAACGTCTCGGTCAATATTCGCCAGAACGGCGGTTATCAGTTAATGCCGGAATGGGGTACCAAACCCGCCAATCATTATCTGCCGCGTCGCCAGACCAGCATCACCATTCACAAAGACGAGCTCACGCGCGTGGACAACCCGCTGAAGAAAGAACGCCAGTTACCCATGCCCGGCAAAGACGAACAAACGCTGGACGATATCACCAGCTGGTAACTTGAGGAAACACCACCATGCATCCCGCTTTTTCAGTTATATTTTTGACCACCCTGATCGGTGTCGGCCAGGGCCTGTTTCTGGCTCTGTACACCGGGCAGCTGTATTCGGCTTTTAATGTATTACCGGTACAGGACTCACACCATTTTTACGGCCTTGGCAGTTTGCTCGCCCTGGTGTTTCTGGTGGCAGGGCTGGCAGCATCCTTCTTCCACCTCGGTCATCCAGAACGCGCCTGGCGTTCAGCGGCGATGTGGCGCACATCCTGGTTGTCGCGCGAAGTCATTGTTCTACCTGCATTCATAGGCACCACAGCGATTTATGGCATGGTGCATTATTTTGATTTCAATCCGGCACTGTTCAGCATCAGTGGCGCATTTTCTGTCGATGTTTCTTTGCTCATCGGTGCGATCAATACCGCGCTGGCTTTTCTGCTCTTCATTTGCACCGCCATGATCTATGCCTGCATCAAGTTTTTGCAGGAATGGGCGAGCCCATTGACCGTGATTAATTACATTTTACTGGGGGCCGCTTCAGGATTTACGCTAGCGACCCTGTTTGCTGCCGCGACAGGTTCCGAGCTGGTCAATTTTTACGCGAGCTGGGCGATCATTATTACCCTGATGGCTTTTGTCAGCCGCGGCATTTCGCTGATTCGCAACTCACAGATAAAATATAAATCCAGCATGGCGACTGCCATAGGCATTCGTCACTCGCGCATTCAGCAGAAGTCGCGTGGCTTTATGGCAGGATCGTTCAATACCCGGGAGTATTTTCACGGCACGTCGAAGCTGTTCATGAAAAGCATCCGCTGGGCTTTTATCGTGCTGGTGTTCGCTGTGCCATTGTTGCTGCTCGCCCTGGGCCTGAATCAGGCCAGCATCACTGTATTCCTGCTGGCTTTTGTTTCGCAGTACATTGGTTTGCTTGCAGAGCGCTGGTTCTTTTTTGCTCAGGCCAACCACCCGCAAAACCTGTACTACCAGACCATCTGAAGGTCACCCACAGGGGGGCGAGCTCGAATTTATTCGGGCACACCCTGCCACATCATTTCATAACCGACTTCGTATGTATCATCACAGAATTCGGCGAGTTCAGAGAATTTTTCTTTGAAAATCCTGTCAGCATGTGATTTTTCGTGCTGCTCAAAAGATTTCCAATAGGTAATGATGACCAGCTCGCCCTGTTTGATTTTCTGCGCCTGCTGGTTATTTTCCGGCGCATTGCCAATGCTGCCTTCTTTGGAGACAAAACCCGAATATTTGAAGACCTGGCCACCGATAAAACCGCCCTTGTCATCACCATAGGTGTTTTTGACTACATTGCACATCTCGCCGAGGACAAGCTCGACGTCTTCCATCTTTACCCCCGGTTTTAAATCCACCACATTAAAAAGCATGACGCAGCCAAAAGGTATTTGAATAGGTTCGAACATAAGAACTCCCGGCTTATTCAGCACTGGTTGTTATCTGGCAGTAACTCGATATTTCATTTATGTGGGCTTGCAGATTGTATTCAATCTATACCATCATAAAGAATATTACTACATACTACTATTGTGGTTAAATCAGCCTGGCCGCTCTAGTCCTGTTACAGGCACATAATTTTAATAGAAGCCGTCTTCGCTGCGCGGCTGACACGGGTTCGGCTGGGAAATGAACAGTCGCGTAACCATGAACTCCAGCTATCTTATCAGGTCAGTGATGGGGTCATCTCTACCCGTACAAACCATGAATCGTCGCTGTTTTTATCCCCTTATTCTGGTTTTTCTGCCGCTATCATTGCTGGCCGCAGACACGGTGAGCGACGCCAGTAAAGCCGTTGCCACAGACCCCGGCTATAGCATGTTGCGCCTGTTTCTGGTCGACGAGCACTACCTCACGGCCATCCGCAGGGTGAAAAGCATTTTGAGTTTTGGCGGCATCAGCCCCGGCACCGCCGACCTCGTCGATGAAATCGCTGATTCTTCAGAAACCGCGCTGCGTCAGCTGGATTCACTCGCCAGCGAGCCGCCCGCGGTCCAGTTCGATGCTTTCGATGAAGCCAATATCGCGATCACCACCTTCGATGCTCTGCGTTATGACATGGCGCGCCAGCTGTTTCTGGATAGCGAACATTTTGAAAAGAATTTGCTGCTCAGCCAGGTGCAGGTGTTACCGGTGATTACCCATCTGACAAAACAGCTGGCCGCCAACGAAACCAATGTGCAGCGTAAACAATGGCTGCACACCCTGGCAGATCAGTACGATGACTTCTATCAGCGCAGCCAGAATTTTTTTGTCCTTTCGATCGCCAAAGAATGACAAGGGCAACTATCCGCCTTTTGTTAATGGCGGCGAAATCTCATTGCAACTGATGTTTGAATAGTGTCGGGCAACAGCGACACAGGCATGGCCTGATACTCAGTCGAACACCACGGTACGGTTCTCATGGACCAGCACGCTATGGTTCAACTGGTGCCAGACCGCGCGTGCCAGAACGATTTTTTCCAGGTCCCTGCCCATTCTCACCATATCCTCTACTGAATCTCGGTGGCTGATGTGCGCTACATCCTGTTCTATGATCGGGCCGGCATCAAGTTCTGCAGTGACATAATGACTGGTAGCGCCTATTATTTTTACGCCCCGGGCATGCGCCGAATGATACGGGCGGCGGCCGGGAAAAGCGGGTAAAAAAGAGTGGTGTATGTTGATAATGCGCTCTGGAAAATTTTTCACAAAGCGATCGCTCAATATCTGCATATAGCGGGCGAGCACAATAAAGTCGATTTTATAGTGCTGCATCAATTCGAGTTGCCTGGCTTCCTGCTCCGCCCTGTTCTGCTGATTCACCGGTAGATGGTGATAATCGATGCCCAGCCGCTGCGCTGCTGCCTGCAGATCTGCGTGATTGCTGATAATGACCGGGATCTCGACCTGCCACTCTCTCGATTCATAGCGCGAAAGAATATCGTAAAAACAGTGCGGCAGGCTGGAGACAAACAGGGCCATGCGTTGCACACGGCCAGAAAAATGCAATTGCCACTGCATCTGCAGTGGCTGGCCAACGTCCTTCGCAAAGTGTTCATCGATTGCCTCATCGGCGAGATCAAACTTTTGCAGGTCCCACTCGATGCGCATAAAAAACACTTTCAGCTCCGAATCAACATGCTGATCAAGATAAACAATGTTTCCACCGTGTGCCGAAATAAAACGTGTGATTGCCAGAACGATGCCCGGTTGATCAGGGCAGTGAACTAATAATGTGGCTGAATGCATGGCTGTGCTCTCATTGCGCGATGTATTATGGCGGGGCGTGGTTTTATAAAATCGGCCTGCTAATCGAATATCTTTAACTCTTGCCAGATCGCATCTACTTTTTGTTTGACCTGCTCATCCATCACGATCGGCGTCCCCCACTCGCGAGTGGTTTCCCCAGGCCATTTATTGGTCGCATCGATGCCCACTTTTGAGCCCAGCCCGGAGACCGGCGATGCAAAATCCAGGTAATCGATTGGCGTGTGTTCAATCAGGGTGAAGTCTCGTACCGGGTCGACGCGCGTACTCAGGGCCCAGATCACGTCCTGCCAGTCACGAGTATTCACGTCCTCGTCGACAACAATGACAAACTTGGTGTACATGAACTGGCGCAAAAAACTCCAGACCCCCATCATCACGCGTTTCGCATGGCCGGGATACTGTTTGCGCATACTGACCACAGCAACGCGATACGAACAGCCTTCGGGCGGTAAATAAAAATCGGTGATTTCCGGAAACTGCTTTTGTAACAGCGGGACAAAAACTTCGTTCAGCGCCAGGCCGAGGATGGCCGGTTCATCCGGCGGCCTTCCTGTATAGGTGCTGTGATAAATCGGGTTCTTACGGTGCGTGATGCGCTCGACAGTAAACACCGGAAAGGTTTCGCATTCATTGTAATAACCGGTGTGATCACCAAACGGGCCTTCGCGTGCTTCTTCGCCAGGATATATAAATCCTTCCAGTACAAACTCTGCTGATGCAGGCACCTGCAGCTCACTCAGGCCGGCTTTTACCACTTCGGTCTTGCTGCCACGCAATAATCCGGCAAAACCATATTCTGACAGGCTATCGGGTATCGGTGTCACTGCTGCGAGCAGGGTCGCGGGATCGGCACCGAGCGCGACCGCGACCGGAAAGGCTTCACCCGGGTGTGCCTGTTGCCATTCTTTGAAATCCAGCGCACCACCGCGCTGTGACAACCAGCGCATGATAACTTTGTTTTTTGCGATCAGCTGCTGACGATAAATGCCCAGGTTCTGTCTTTCCTTGTGCGGGCCGCGGGTGATCACCAGGCCCCAGGTAATCAAAGGCGCAACATCGCCTGGCCAGCAGGTCTGCACCGGGATCTTTGCAAGATCAACCGCTTCACCTTTGATCACGACTTCCTGACAGGCTGCCTTGCTCACCAGCTTTGGCGACATGTTCAGCACCTGTTTGAACACCGGCAGTTTTTCCCAGGCATCTTTCATGCCTTTGGGGGGCTCTGGCTCTTTTAAAAACGCGAGTAGTTTGCCCACTTCGCGCAGCGCTTCGACATTTTCTTCACCCATGCCCAGGGCAACGCGTTTCGCGGTGCCAAAAAGATTGGCCAGCACAGGCACGCTGTGGCCTTTTACATTTTCGAACAGCAGCGCAGGACCACCGCGCCTGAGTGTGCGATCACATATTTCTGTGATCTCGAGCACCGGGTCAACTTCAACGCTAATGCGTCTTAATTCACCCTGGGCTTCGAGTTGCTGAATAAAATCTCTGAGATCGCTATATTTCATGACCAGTGGTTGCTCTCTTTGCTCGCATTTTCACATATGTGTCCTAAGTTTATAGCAATCCCATCTTTCTCAGCTAACCGTCTTTAACCAGCGGGAGCCCTATAACGTGACGCCTAAAATATTTTTAGCCATGTTGACTATTTGTTTCTTCGCATCTTCTGCAGTCGCGGCAGAAACCGCACCAGCCGCTGTCACCACAGCCAAAACGCAGCTGGAGTGGGTCGGCTGCGGTATCAGCAAAAAAGCCTATGTAACCGACCTGGCAGAGGCTTTTGAAAAGAAAACCAATATTCACATCAACATCAAAGGCGGCGGCGCCACCAAAGGTATTCGCCAGGTGGTTTCCCGCGAAGCCGACCTTGGTGGTTCCTGTCGCTATAATCTGCCGGAAGATCCGCGTGAGGCGGGTGTTGGCCTGGAGCCCGTCGCCTGGGACTCGCTGGTCGTCATTACTCACAAAGACAACCCGGTGAAAAATCTGAGCATGCAGCAGGTCAAAGATATCTACACCGGTAAACTGACTAACTGGAAAGCAGTGGGTGGTCCTGACGCAAAAATCGAATTATTTACCCGCGCCAGCAAGTACTCGGGTGTGGGCCGCACCCTGAGAAAACTGATTTTTGCAGATTTTGACCAGGAAATTGCGTCCACTAAAGCATTCAAGTCGACCGGACCTCTGGAAAAAGCGATCACAGAAACGCCTTTTTCCATGGGCATGACGGGCATCAGTAGTGCCCGCCTGAGAGATGCGAAAATTTTGCGCCTGGAAGGTGTGGAACCGACCTACGACAATGTTAAATCGGGCCAGTATCAGCTCTATCGCCCTTTATACATCACCTATAACCCGGACTCCGATAAGCTCGCCGAGGTGAAGGAATTTATGCGCTTCTGCCACAGCCGCGAAGGGCGCGCTATTATGCGCAAGAACGGCACCCTGCCTTACCGCGAGGGCGTGCATCTGGTCATGAGGCAGATCGACCAGGACTTATCTGCTTTTAGAAACGGCGCTGAATTCTCGCTTAAAACCAATCAGTAGCTCGTCACTGCCGGGCCTCAGGTATCGATATTGGTCGCTGCGAGCGCGTTTTTCTCGATGAATTCACGTCTCGGTTCGACCTGATCACCCATCAGCGTAGTGAACACCTCGTCAGCCGCGATCACGTCTTCAATCCGCACCTGTAGCATGCGTCGCGTGGCCGGGTTCATCGTGGTATCCCAGAGCTGGTCCGGATTCATCTCGCCCAGGCCTTTGTAGCGCTGGATGTTCTGTCCTTTGCGCGCCTGCGCCATCAGCCAGTCCATGACTTCTTCAAAGCTGTTGGCCGTGGCCTGTTTGTCGTTGCGTTCGATATAAGCATCCTTACCGAGCAGGCCTTCGAGCTTGTTGCCGAGCTGGCCCAGCACATGATAATCGGGCGACATGAAAAAATCATGGCCCAGCCAATAGTCGTGATCGAGTCCGTGTACCTGACGCACCAGGTGCAAACGCGGCCGGCCTTCTTCATCGGTTTCCACGCTGGCTCGATAATGTATTCCGGTGAGTTTGTGTTTTTCTAATAATATCAGTAGCTTATCGGCATATTCCCGGATCGTCTCAGGCTCGCTCAGGGCGCTTTCCTGAAGTCCAGCGAGGTTGGTCATTTCTTTCAGGGCATTGATATCGATCCGCCGAGAGACACGGCTGATCACGGTCTGTGCGCTCAGATAGCTACGCGCCAAATCTTCCAGTGCACTGATGGTAATCGCGGGTGACTCTTTATTGATGAACAGCCTGGTGCCGTCCAGGGCCTGCTGTAACAACCAGGCATTGAGCTCGTCATCATCTTTAACATACTGTTCCTGCTTGCCTTTTTTCACCTTGTAGAGCGGCGGCTGGGCGATATAGATGTGGCCGCGCTCGATCAGTTCGTTCATCTGACGGTAGAAAAAGGTCAGCAACAGGGTGCGTATATGCGAGCCATCGACATCAGCGTCGGTCATGATAATGATGCGATGGTAGCGCAGCTTGTCTGGATTGTATTCGTCCTTGCCGATACCGCAGCCGAGAGCCGTAATCAGGGTGCCGACCTCGGCCGATTGCAGCATTTTATCGAAGCGGGCTTTTTCCACATTGAGGATCTTGCCCTTGAGCGGCAAAATCGCCTGGGTACGACGGTCTCGCCCCTGTTTCGCAGAGCCGCCTGCAGAATCACCCTCGACCAGATAGATTTCGCACAGGGCCGGGTCTTTTTCCTGGCAATCTGCGAGTTTGCCAGGTAGCCCGGCAATATCCAGCGCGCCCTTGCGCCGAGTCATTTCGCGCGCTTTGCGCGCGGCCTCGCGAGCGCGCGCAGCATCGACGATCTTGGCGGTGATGGCTTTGGCATCGCCAGGGAATTCGAGCAGATATTCTGAGAGTTTTTCTGAAAGCATGGACTCTACCGCGCCCTTCACTTCAGATGAGACCAGTTTTTCCTTGGTCTGAGAGGAAAACTTGGGATCGGGCACCTTGACCGAAAGTACCGCAGTCAGACCTTCGCGGGCATCATCACCGGAAACGTTGACCCTGGCGCGCGAAGCCACGCCTTCTTTTTCCATGTAATTGTTGAGACTGCGGGTCAGCGCAGCACGAAACCCGGCGATGTGGGTGCCGCCGTCCTTCTGTGGAATATTGTTGGTGAAAGGGTAAATATTTTCCTGGTAGGAATCATTCCACTGCATCGCCACTTCGACCACGATACCATCGCGCTCGGCGGAAAAGCTGAGCACATTCTGGTGCAGTGGCGTCTTGTTTTTGTTGAGGTGCTCAACAAAAGACTTGATCCCGCCTTTGTATTCAAAAATATCTTCTTTTTCGCTGACCTCATCATTGAGAACGATGCGCACACCAGAATTCAGGAACGAAAGCTCGCGCAGGCGTTTCGCGAGGATGTCATAGTGAAATTCGATATTGGTGGAAAAGGTGTCTGTGCTAGGCCAAAAACGCAGGGAAGTTCCTGTTTTTTCAGTATTTCCAGTCACTTGCAAAGGTGCCACCGGTTCCCCGTGGCGATATTCCTGCTCATGGATATGACCTTCTCGGAAAATGGTCAGCTTCATTTTGCTAGACAGTGCATTCACCACAGAAACGCCGACGCCGTGGAGGCCGCCAGAAACCTTGTAGGAATTATCATCAAACTTGCCGCCTGCGTGCAGCACAGTCAGAATAACCTCGGCTGCTGAGCGGCCTTCTTCAGCATGGATATCGACGGGAATACCGCGACCATTGTCGGTCACAGTGACTGAATTATCTGAGTGAATTTTGACTGTTATTTCACTGCAGTGGCCGGCCAGGGCTTCGTCGATCGCATTATCCACCACCTCGAAAACCATGTGGTGCAGTCCGGTTCCGTCATCGGTGTCGCCAATGTACATTCCGGGTCTTTTTCGGACCGCATCCAGCCCTTTGAGCACCTTGATACTCGTGGAATCATACTTGGCTGGTGTACTCATAAATTCAACCCATAGACACTGGAGGCCGCATTATATCAGGTCTTTCAGTTGCCCCTGTTCCACGTGGAACATTTTTTTCAGCTCCCAGGCAGCGATATCTACCTGCCCTGCTTCGATGGCCGTTACAAATAGCTGTACCTGCATGCTAGCCAGTTCCGCCAGGATCAAACCCCGGTTCTTTTCATCGAGTTCGGCAGCCAGATCATCGTACAGCAGAATGCAGCTTTGTTTTTTCATTGCGGTAAATTGCTGGGCCTGGGCCAGACGCAGCAGGGCTACCAGCAGTTTCTGCTGGCCACGTGAAATCCCGGTCTGGGCCGACTGCCCCTGAACTCTAATAACCAGATCTGCACGATGGGGCCCGTAATAAGTAAACCCCTGCTTGCAGTCTTTAGCAAAATGCTGCTCCATCAGTTCGGACAGGCTTTTGTCCCTGTTCCAGCCACGACGGTATTCGATCATCAGATCCTGGGCGGGGAAAAACCGGGCCACCAGCTGTTTAAAATATAAATCCAGTTTATTGAAATATGCCTGGCGAAAGCTGTCGATCTGGTTCGCTGACTGTTCAATCTCGCGGTCCCAGAGCACACAGAACTTTTCTGCCTGTTTCTGCCTGAGCGCGGCATTGCGCTGTGAAAGCGCTTTGCGATAACGCTGCCAGATATCAAAAAAGCCTTGTTCCACGTGGAACACACCCCAGTCCAGATACTGCCTTCTTTCCTCAGGGCTGCCGGTGATCAGGCGATAGCTGTCCGGGTGTATCGCCAGCACAGGAAATTGTGCCGCCAGGTCCGCCACTCTTTTCACCGGTTGCTGGTTGCAACGAATTTGCATCCGGGTTTTGCTACGTCTGATACCCAGGGGCATTTCTCCCTGATCATTGCGAATTTTAGCCACCAGCTGGAGATAACTGGCATCGCGGTTGATCAGATCTGCCACCTGTAGACTGCGGAAAGAACGGACATGACTGAGGTAATAGATAGTCTCGAGCAGACTGGTCTTGCCCGAGGCGTTTTTACCCGTAATTAAATTGATACCAGCGACCGGTTCCAGTTCTACTGTTTTGAGATTACGAAAATCGGTGATCTGCAGCTGACTGAGATGCATCTGCTAGCGCTGCTCTGTGATTACCACTAGCCGCCGGCCTAAAGCCTCATCGGCATGATCACGTACTTGCAGTCTTTCTGGTCAGGAAAAGTCAGCAAACAACTGCTGTTTGAATCGCGCAAAGCAGCCTGAACCATACTGGAGTTACTGACTGCCAGAACATCGAGCATGTAGGTCACATTAAAACCAATTTCCAGGGCATCGCCCTTGTATTCAACTTCGAGCTCTACATCGGCCTCTTCGTGGTCAGGATTTTGTGCCTCTAATTTCAATAACTTACCATCGACCGACAGGCGTATACCACGATATTTTTCATTCGACAAAATAGACGCTCTCACCAGCGCCTGACGCAATAACTCGCGATCAGCAGTGAGCACACAATTAGTGGCGTCCGGGATCACCCGGTTGTAATCGGGAAAACGGCCATCGATCAGTTTTGAGGTAAAACGCAGTTTTTCGAACTCGATCTGCAGATGATTATTCGAGAGCATGATTTTGACTGTGTCATCGACATCAGCCAGCAGACGGGAGAGTTCGAGCACGCCCTTGCGCGGCAGGATCACCTGCTTGATATCGGTGATATCGGCCGTGGTCTGTTTTTCACAATACGCCAGGCGATGGCCATCAGTAGCGACCGCACGTAGCAGCTGCGGACTAACTTCCAGCATGAGCCCGTTGAGATAATAGCGCACATCCTGCTGGGCCATGGCAAAACTGGTTTTATCGATCATTTCCTTGAGGGTTTTTTGCGACAGCTCAAATTCAGATCCCGTCTTGATATTGTCGAGCACAGGAAAATCACTTGCTGGCAATGTGGCCAGGGAAAAACGGCTACGGCCTGACTGGATAACCGCTTTGTCGTCCTTGATGCTGAGTGTCATTTCAGCTTCGGCTGGCAGCGCCTTGCAGATATCCAGCATTTTTCTCGCGGGCAGCGTGATATCACCAGGCTGATCGACCATCATGTCGATTCGGGTAACCAGCTCAATTTCGAGATCGGTCGCGGTCAGTGTCACTGAATCGCTGCTTGCTCGAATCAGAACATTGGACAGGGCGGGCATGGTCTGACGTTTTTCGACTGCGCCAATTATTTGCTGAAGTGGGTTGAGCAGATCTTCGCGCTGTATTTTTAGTTTCATATGTTTATATCTTATATATAACTAGTTATATTTATAGGCTCCACTGTTTTCTGTGGATAAGTACTATTATGTATTTATAATCAGCTACTTAAGTTATGTTTTCCAGCGCTCTCCCAGCGCTTTCTCTGACTCTATCCTGTTGATGAAATGTGGATAAAGCAGGATGCTGTTTTTGTCTACAGTTGTCACTTACGTAACTAACACTTTATACACAGTTTTTGAAACCAGGCCAGAGAATAGTCCCTGGTCGGGAGTTTGCCTCAGTTACTGAGTATTCGCATCATGTTCTTATAGTCTTCATGGATGCGCGAATCGGAATCTCTGAGCTCGGCAATTTTACGACAGCCGTGCAGCACCGTGGTATGGTCGCGGCCACCAAAGGCCTCGCCAATTTCAGGCAGGCTATGGTTGGTCAGCTCTTTGGACAGCGCCATCGCAATCTGGCGAGGACGTGTAATCGAGCGACTGCGGCGGCTGGAGAGCAAATCCGAGCTGCGTATTTTGTAATATTCTGCCACTGTTTTCTGAATATTATCGATCGTAATCATGCGATCCTGGAGTGCTATCAGGTCGCGCAGAGCTTCTTTGGCAAACTCGAGAGTAATTGGCTTGCCGGTAAAATTGGATGTCGCCATGACTCTGCGCAAAGCACCTTCCAGTTCGCGAATATTTGAACGAATTCGCTTGGCGATAAAGAAAGCCACTTCGCTGGGTAGCACGACACCCGCTTCTTCAGCCTTTTTCTGCAAAATAGCGACCCGGGTTTCCAGCTCGGGTGGTTCGATACACACCGGCAGGCCCCAGCCAAAACGCGAACGCAGGCGCTCTTCCAGGCCTTCGACTTCCTTGGGATAGCGATCGCAGGTCAGAACGACCTGGCGCCCGCTTTCCAGCAGGGCGTTGAAGGTATGAAAAAATTCTTCCTGAGAACGCTCCTTGCCGGCAAAAAACTGGATATCGTCGATTAGTAAAGCATCTAGCGAACGGTAATGCTGCTTGAACGCATCGATAGTATTGTGCTGCAGCGACTTGATCATATGGCCGACAAAACGTTCGGAATGCAGATAAACGACACGCGCACCGGGCCGGTTTTGCAATATGGTGTTGCCCAGCGCGTGCATCAAATGGGTTTTACCGAGACCAACACCACCGTATAAAAATAACGGGTTGTAGGCTTTTCCCGGATTTTCCGCGACCTGCAGCGAAGCTGCCCGAGCCAGCTGGTTGGATTTACCCTCGATAAAATTATTGAAGGTAAAAGCCGGGTTTAAATTGTGTTCTACCTCGATGTTGGGTAGTTGAACATGGCTGGTGCTGAACGCCCGGTTTATCACCGGCGCGGGTGCGGGGCTGGCAGGGGCAAGTGACGGTTTGTCCTGCGAACCGATTTCCAGCGAAAGACGGATATCGTCGTGAGTACTGATTTCGCTGAGGATGCCGGAAATTTGTTGCTGGAAGTTTTTTTTGACCCAGTCGAGCACGAAGCGATTGGGCGCAAACAGAATGATGTGTTGATGCTCTTCTCTGACCTGGAGCGGACGAATCCAGGTATTGAGCTGCTGATCAGACAACACCTGTTCCAGGCGCTGCAAACAATTCGGCCAGAGTGCCGTGCTCACGCCAAAAGTGCCTCCGCAATAAATGTAGAGCGATGTCAGTACACAAGACCGCCTGCACAAGCAGAGGCCTCGGAATAGACAGATGAAAATCTCGCTCAGGGGAGGACGATTCTATACTGGTTAATCGGGCTTAGCCACAGGCGCCAGGGAATAAACTCGAGCCGAGGGCCAAGATGTTGAAATAACGTAATTTTCACTTTGACTCGGGAGGCAAGCACAAGTAAAATGCGCGGCTCTCTGCACGTGCGCCCTGGCTCTTTAGGCTAAGTATCTGTTTTGCTTGCTGTCTTACAGCAGGAAACAAGCGATAACAAAGTTTTCCAGGATCGTTTTCCAGGGTCACGTTTGTCATGATTTATTATTCAGGTCTATAGCTATGAAAAGAACATACCAGCCGAGCAAGTTGAAACGCGCAAGAACACACGGTTTCCGTGCCCGCAGCGCTACTCTGGGTGGGCGTAAGGTGCTGAAGGCGCGGCGCGCCAAAGGCCGTCATCGTCTTTCGGTTTAAAGAGCCGCACAAATCATGAGCTCGGCGCGCTTGCAAAAGCGTGCCAGATTGTTGAAGGCTGCCGAGTTTCAGCATGTCTTTGATCAATCGGTGCGCTCCAGTGATCGCTACTTCACCGTTCTTGCCCGGCACAATACACTGAATCAGCCGCGACTGGGGCTGGCTATATCCAGGCGAAAAGCGAAGTTGTCGGTACAGCGCAACCGGCTGAAACGCCTGGTTCGCGAAAACTTCCGGCTGTCAGAACACAATGCCAATGTTGATTATGTTGTGATGGCGGGACAGCAAAGCAGTACAGCGACGAATACGGTACTTTTTCAGTCACTCGAGAAACACTGGCGAATATTGAAAGAAAAATGCGATTCATCCTGCTAGCCATTATCAAGTTTTATCAGCTCGCCATTAGCCCTTTTATAGCGCCATCGTGTCGTTACACGCCGACCTGTTCCTGTTATGCGATCGAGTCGGTCCAGCGCCACGGCGCTTTGCGTGGAAGCTGGCTTTCGCTCAAGCGCATCTTGCGCTGTCATCCCTGGCATGAGGGCGGCTACGATCCTGTGCCCGAACCTCGTGCCTGTAAACACCAACACACAACCCCCGGCCAGTAATGGAAAATCATCGTTTATTGCTTTATTTCACTCTGTTTTTTGTTATCTATTTGCTGTGGGCAGAGTGGCAGAAGGACTATGTCATCCAGCCGCCTGTGGCAAGCCAGCAGAGCGCAGAGCAGATTTCCGGGGCACAGGACCCGAGCCATGAAAACACGCCACCGGCTGATATTGTGCCTAACACGGCGGCAATCGAACAAGACAAAGCCGAGCTGCCCGAGAGCCAGCGCATACTGGTAGTGACCGATGTGGTCAAGATAGAAATCGACACACGCGGCGGCATTGTGCCGTATCTGATGTTGCGTGAGTATGCAGAGAATGCAGAGAAGCCCGAAATCAAGCTCAACCTGCTAACGGACACCGACATAAATTATCATGTCGCTCAGTCAGGACTGGTCTCCGCAGAACCCGATACTGCACCGACACACAACAGTTTATACACAGCAGAAAAAACCAGCTATCGGCTGGCTGAGGGTGAAGACGTAATCCGCGTGCCCTTACACTGGACAGGTAAAGACGGTACCCGGGTTACCAAGACCTATATTTTGCACCGCAACGATTATGCTATTGATGTGGAATACGATGTCGTTGCCGGCAACAAGGGCTGGAGCGGCAGCCAGTACATGCAACTGGTGCGCACTCCACCGCCTTCTGGTAGTGGTTCGAAGTTTATTCACACCTATACCGGCGGTGTTGTCTATAACCAGGATATCAAGTACGAAAAAATCGCGTTTGATGATATTGAAGAAAACAATTTGAGCAAAGTGATTGGTGAAGAATCCTGTAAAAACAAAACCGCTTTAAAACAGGGCTGCACACTGGATAATGGCTGGCTAGCGATGATTCAGCACCATTTTCTTGCCGCCTGGGTGCCAGAGCGCGGTTTTGATAATC
>Ga0214472_10002049_pt1 | contig 21894 bp, 24 predicted proteins | sample RVTome_6_FD_207662 | JGI IMG/M metagenome (GOLD analysis project Ga0214472, IMG submission 207662) | Soil microbial communities from uranium-contaminated site in the Upper Colorado River Basin, Wyoming, United States - RVT140D175 | ecosystem: Environmental > Terrestrial > Soil > Contaminated >...
TTTTCAACGGGCTGAAAAACTCGCCATGGAAGCCCCCATCAAACTGGTCGGCCCACTGATCATTTTCATTTTCCCGGTGACTTTTATCGTACTGGGATTTCCAATTGCAATGAAATTCATGTCTGAAGGGCTGTTTTGATTCATGGCAAGATATACCGGCAGGACAATCATGAAGTCCTGCTCTGTGATGTCATGCAAACCACCGGTCCGCTGGAACGCATGCGTGGATTGCTGGGACGAGAGCCACTAAAAAATGGTCAGGGCCTGCTGATCACAGATTGTCCTTCAGTTCATACATTTGGTATGCAATATTCAATTGACATTATATTCCTGAACAAGGACTGGCAAATCAAAAAACTGGTTTCCTCGCTCAGGCCTTATCGCATCGCCTGGGCCTGGGGCGCCAGCATGGTAATCGAAATGGCGGATGGTACACTACCAGATCTGGGTCTTGTGCCAGGCACAACTTTATACTGGGAGAAAATTACATGTATCTGAGATGGTTTACTTCAATACTATTCCTGTTAATTCTCTCCGGATGCAACATCCAGAACTTGCAGCCCGGTTCTGATCTTTCCCATCTGGTAGAAGTGCAAAAAAGAGCACACGACGCCTACCAAAACGAAGACTGGCAAACCGCTGAAAAAGAATACCTGTACCTGACAAAAAATTATCCTGCTGAAATCGAACCCTGGTTCAGACTCGGGAATATCTATGCCCGTACCAACCGTCTGGACGCTGCCGTGGCGGTTTACCGCGAAGCCCTGTTGCGTGACCAGAAAAACAGCAAGATCTGGCACAACCTGGGAATCGTTCATTTGCGGCAAGCTACTCATACTTTTATCGAGATGCAGGAATATACGGATGTCAATGATCCTCTCAACGTCAGAGCCAGACTGGCAGTGGATGCAGTGGATGAGCTGATGGCTAACAGATTCGGTGCCGCTGTACCTGAATAGATGTACTAAAATTAACTGTGTGACCGGCACTGATATGACACTCGCACCAACAAAACACAATCGTAATTGTGGACAGAGTATGGTGGAGTTCATAATCGTTACGCCAGTTATCCTGCTGTTACTCTTCGGTGCCTTTCAATTTGCACTGATATATCACGCGAAAACTGCCCTGAATTACGCTGCATTTGAAGCTGCCCGCTTTGGCTCCGTTTCAAATGCACGCATGACCGAAATGGAAAACGCCTTTGCACGCAGTATGGCTGCCATCTACACCCACAATAATACCCGTGAGGATCTCATCTGTGCGCGGGAAACCGTGCGCAAGGAGATTGAAACAGGATTTGTAAATATTGAAGTCCTGAACCCGACACCTGAGGCATTCAGCGATTTTGGTATTGACGTGAATGGCGAAATTGTTATCCCGAATGATAACCTGATGTTTCGCCAGCCTATAGTAGGCGGGACTTCTGCAATTACCATACAGGATGCCAATTTGCTGAAAATCCGGGTTGGTTATTGTTACCCGCTATATGTCCCGTACATTAACCGGGTACTTGGTATCCTGTTGACCAACGATGAAAGTCCGTCCTGCCCGGGTTGTACAGGTGCACGTAAGGACACAGGTACATTTGAACGCCGTTGTCTTGAGAATGGGCGTTTTCCGATCAATGCCCAGGCCATCGTCAGAATGCAGTCACCGGCCATGCTAGGCGCTGTCGAAAGTGGAAGTGCACCCGGCATTGCCAGTGTATCCAACGAGCCATTTTACCAGTGTGACAAAGGCTCATTTACAGTGGAAGACAGCATGACACCGCCAGACATCACCACCAGAACCGGTTTCTGGACCATGAGCAAACAAACAGCGCCTTGAATATTTCGCAATAGTATATAAATGTTAAACACCAGACAGAATTCTGAACACACCCCGGTAATACAACAATACCTCGGTTTTAAATCTCAACACCCGGACAAGCTACTGTTCTTTCGTATGGGTGATTTTTATGAACTCTTTTACGATGATGCCCGCAAGGCCGCCCGCCTCCTTGATATCACACTAACCAGCCGCGGCCAGTCTGCGGGCGAACCCATCCCCATGGCTGGTGTTCCGTTCCACGCTGCTGAATCCTACCTGGCCAGACTAATACGCATGGGCGAGTCAGTTGTGATCTGTGAACAGACCGGTGATCCGATCCCGGGCAAGGGGCCGGTCGAACGTAAAATTGTACGCATCATGACACCGGGGACAGTCACGGAAGATGGCATGCTGGATGAACGTCAGGATAATCTCCTCATTGCCATTCATACAGAAGGAAAAAGTTACGGACTCGCAGTGCTGGATATCAGTTGCGGGCGTATGCTGATCATGGAACTGGATGACCAGGAATCATTGATTAGTGAACTGGAAAGACTAAAACCAGCTGAAATATTAATCAGTGAGTCTTCCCGGCTGGACAAGATATTTCTTAAAACTTTCAAAATTACAAGTTATCCCGATTGGGGCTTCCACCTGGATACTGCTGTTTCACTTATCCAGCAGCAATTTGCTGTCAACAATCTTTCCGGTCTGGGTTGCGAACATATGTCATTGGCCGTCGCTGCAACAGGATGCTTGTTGCACTATACGCGGGAGACACAAGGTTCTGATTTGCCGCATATACATTCACTGCGTGTCGAGCTGCGGGAAGACAGTATTATCCTTGATGCCAACAGCCGCCGTAACCTCGAACTGGATACCAGTATATCCGGGAATAAAGATCATAGCCTCCTGCGTGTCATTGATTCCACTTCTACTGTGATGGGTGGAAGAAAGTTGCGCCGCTGGATAAACCGGCCAATCCGTGATCGTCAAATCCTGCATTTACGTCAGGCAGCAGTTGAATCGCTGATAGAAAACAGGAATTTCATCGCGTTTCACGATCCATTGCGAGCCATCGCTGATATGGAACGTATTCTTGCCCGAATAGCCCTGAAATCTGCACGCCCCAGGGATCTGATCCAGCTCCGCAATGCACTCGGGATATTACCCGGGATCAAGCTATTACTTTCGAATATCGATACACCTTTACTGCAAGAGATTAATTCCCGGATTCATGATTTTACTGAAACGCATACTTTGCTGAACCAGGCATTGGTGAATGAACCACCGGTAACGATCCGTGATGGTGGTGTGATCGCCAAAGATTATGACAAGTCTCTCGATGAATTGCGGGTATTGAGTACGAATGCCGGCGATTATCTGCTTGATCTTGAGAACCGTGAACGCCGGCGTTCCGGGTTGTCCACACTCAAGGTGGGTTATAACCGTGTGCATGGTTATTACATCGAGATCAGCCGCAACCAGAGTGGCAATATTCCGGAAGATTATATCCGCCGCCAGACACTCAAGGCCACTGAACGCTATATCACTCCCGAATTAAAAACCTTCGAAGACAAAATACTGAGTGCTCAGGAAAAAGCCCTGACCAGAGAAAAATGGCTTTATGAGGCATTGCTGGAAAAACTTCATCCACAACTCGAAAAACTCGTGGAAGCCAGTAACGCCGTCGCTGAACTGGATGTACTGGTCTGTTTTGCCGAACGTGCGGTCTCACTGAACCTGAATACACCGCAATTGACGGATAAACCCGGAATATTTATCGAGGACGGACGTCATCCTGTGGTTGAGCTGATGCTGTCCAAACCGTTTATCCCCAATAATGTCTATCTCAATCCGGAACGAAGCCTCTTGATAATCACCGGGCCCAATATGGGCGGAAAATCCACCTATATGCGGCAGACAGCATTGATTGTCATACTGGCACACATAGGCTCTTGTGTCCCGGCCGGGAAGGCCATTATTGGTCCAGTGGACCGGATATTTACCCGCATCGGGGCTTCTGATGATCTTGCCGGTGGCCAATCAACATTCATGGTGGAAATGACCGAGACCGCAAACATTCTTAACAATGCCACAGCACAAAGCCTGGTACTGATGGACGAGATAGGCCGCGGCACAGGCACACGGGATGGTCTCGCTCTGGCCCGGGCTGCGGTGGAGCATCTGGCCGGTGCCAGTGCCGCGATGACCATGTTTGCCACACACTTTTTTGAGCTCACAGACCTGCCGGAATATCTGGACAATGCTGCCAATGTACATCTGGAAGCAGTTGAACATGGTGATGAAATTGTATTTCTGCATGTTGTGAAAGATGGTCCTGCCAGTCAGAGTTATGGCCTGCAGGTTGCGCGGCTTGCGGGTGTTCCAAAACCTGTAATTACCCAGGCAAAAGATCATCTTGAGAAAAAAGATCAATCACACGGACATGAACGCAGCGAGCAACAGACTAATGACATGTTTCACGAAGTCCATCCATTGGATAAAATCCTTGCTGGAATTGATCCTGACCAACTCAGTCCCAAACAGGCGCTGGAACTGATTTATCAACTTAAAAAAATAATTAACCGGATTTTTCAATAAACTCCTTTTATGAACTGGAAACGGATTCTCATCCTGGCGTGCTTTGATCTGCGTCATTCACTTTTCAGACTCAAGGGTCTGGTGTTCCTGATTCCGTTTATTTTTTTCTGGTACCTGAACCTCAAGTTCCTGTATGAACGTGGCGGCGAAGTGCTAACCACCCCGGAAAGCATCGTTATTATATCCATGCTCTACAATGCACAGCTTGCCCAGATCCTGCTCATACTTTATCCGCCCACATTGTCCGTTTTTTTAATCATGACACTGGCGTCAACACCTGCATTTGCCATGCTATCCGGTAACGACCAACTCGCGGGTGACAGCGGACGCAAGACTTTCCGGTTTTTACTTACACGGTGCACCCGCAGTGAGATATTTGCCGGCAGATTTATCAGCAATTATTTACTAATTTCGTTATCAACGCTGCTGATGGCAGCCATGGCCACAGCCATTTCATTGCATAATGACCAGCACCCGATTGCAGATATCATAGGTTATGCCGGTCATGTCAGTTTGTTATTCCTGATTTATACATTACCCTTTGTTGCATACATGTCAGTCATCTCAGCGCTCATGTCTTCTGCACTTTCAGCATTACTTATGGCGGTTTCCATCTATGTCATATTGATTATTCTGGGCAACTATCTGCAGTATAAGTCAGGCACCGCCATTGAACTGCTGCCCGGCGGACTCAAGGAATATCTCTTCGATCTCAACCAGCATGACCTGTACATAGGTGTGGGTGGTTTGCTTGCCTTCACCTGCATTTACATTTGCATTGGCTGGTTGATATTCAGGAGACGTAATATCTGATGACTGCAATAATCGAATGCAGCAATTTGACCCGAACCTTCGGCAGTATCAGGGCTCTGGATGATCTGAATATTACGATTCCTGCACGGGCATCGGTTGGTCTGGTCGGACCCAATGGTGCCGGTAAAACCACATTATTTGCCATGCTCTGCGGTTTTTTACATCCAGGCAAAGGCAGTATCACTGTGCTCGGTCACAAACCTGATGCAGCGCGATTGAAAGGTCGTATCGGCATACTGCCGCAGGATATATCTCTCATGCGTGGTATTTCCGTCCACGCACAAATGATCCTGTTCGCACGTCTGCAGGGTTACAATAAAATTACAGCCAGGCAGGAAATTGATCAGATTATACAACTGGTGAATATCGGCAGTCTGGTCAAACAATTTCCGGAAACATTAAGTCATGGCCAGCGCAAAAAGATCACGCTGGCACAGGCATTGATTGGGAAACCGGATTTGATTCTACTGGATGAACCTACTGCGGGGCTCGACCCGGTAGCTGCAAATGAAGTCCGTAACATCATACAGAAACTGCGTCATGACCATTCTTTAATTATCAGTTCGCACAACCTCGACGAGATCAGGAATGTCTGTGATGAAATCATCATAATAGACAAAGGCAAGCTTGTCCGGCATAGCCGGATCGATGATTTGATCGAGCGGAACAATGTCCTCACCATATTGCTGGATCAGGCTGCCGGTGAACCGCTTTTACAGTCCATCAAAGCCCTGCCCCCGGTCATCAGAATTGATACCGATGAATCAAATCCACATCGTATGACTGTCGTATTTCAGGCGGAGAAACCCGATCAGATACAGTTCAAAATTCTTGAACAACTGCAAAAGGCAGGCGTGGGAATTGTTGAATTCAACCGGGGCAGTGCATTTACCGACAGGGTAGTTGAACTCGTCGGCAAACATTGATTCATAACCCCATTACCATGAAAATTTAAACTTTTTCAATACGCGTTAAACCGGTATGATCAGCGCCTGAATCAAATCTGATAACCAGAATAGGTGAGATTAAATGCCATTTGTTGTTACCGAGAGTTGTATCAAATGCAAATATACCGATTGTGTCGAGGTCTGCCCGGTGGACTGCTTCCACGAAGGCCCCAATATGCTGGTTATCGACCCTGATGAATGTATCGATTGCACCTTGTGTGAACCGGAGTGCCCGGTGAATGCGATCATGTCCGAAGAAGACGTACCCGCTGACATGCAGAATTTCATAGAACTGAATGCCGAGCTGTCAAAACAGTGGCCGGTCATCAATGAGATGAAAGATGCCCCTGAAGATGCAGATGATTGGAAGGACAAACCAGGCAAACTGCAATATCTGGAACGCTAACCTGTTCTCAGTGCAACTGCACCGGGTTGTACTCCAGAACTGACATTCAATAAAACCGGCAGCACCAAGACCTTTAACCGGTGAATTCTATCGATTTTTATGCAAACTCTTGCTAGACTTTTTCATAAAAATCAGTCAAATAAACCCAATTTTTGAATATTTTTAAAGAATATATCCTGAACTGGAATCTGCGGGATATCTGGCGGCTGTCTGGTTTTTAAAAAGATCCAGTCCGGTGTGGTTATTGATTTTAACCTTTTGATAAATATAAAAATTCTGACCAAATATGACCACGGCCCTCGAAATTGTCAATGTCTCCGACGTTGGCCGCAAACGGCCACACAATGAAGACAGTACCGTTGCCGACATACGCAATGGACTGGTCATTCTGGCTGACGGTATGGGGGGATACAAGGCAGGTGAGGTTGCCAGCGCACTTGCTGTTATGACCATACTGCAAGATGTAATTGAAGGCCTCAGACATGGCAGAGCAAACATACAGAATGCTGGCAACGGGCTGAGCCCCGAGGCCGCACTGGTCAAGAACGCAATCCAGCATGCAAATTCCAGTATTTATCATTTGGCACAAACGGATCCGCAGTGTCAGGGGATGGGTACTACATTAGTCACCGGACTGGTTCAAAATGACAAAATTTCCATTGGAAATGTCGGTGATTCGAGATTATACCGCTTCCGGTTTGGTAAACTGCAGCAAGTTACCAAGGATCATTCACTGATTCAGGAACTTGTCGATCGGGGCATGTACACCACTGAAGAGGCCCAGGCAAAAATGCCCAGAAATCTGGTCACCCGGGCACTGGGGCTGGACAAAGTAGTTGAGGTCGATATGTTAGAAGAACAGGTAATACCGGATGATATTTATCTGCTGTGCTCGGATGGATTGAATGATATGGTAAATGATGAAGAAATTCACTTAACCCTAAGTAAATATAGTGCTAATCTTGTACAGACAGCCAACAGTCTGGTGCAGTTGGCCAACAGTAAAGGGGGCAAGGATAACATTTCAGTAATACTTGTCCGGATAAAACAGAATGAACCAGTTCCGGAAAATGGCGGGTCATTCAGAAAATTATTTAACCGATTTTTTTGATGTAAGGGGATAAAGGACAGAGCTATGGCAAAGTTAGTTCTGAGTATGAATGGCGCCGTACAAGGCGAATATGAGCTCAATCAGGAGCGGCTGACCATCGGCCGTAAACCGGATAACGATATCCAGATAGACAATCTTGCTGTCAGTGGCAAACATGCCCTGATTATCACTATTCTCGACGATTCTTTCCTTGAAGACCTGGGTAGTACCAACGGCACCTACGTTAATGGAAAACTCGTTAAAAAACATGCACTTAAAGATGGTGATGTGATCGCCATTGGCAAGCATGAGCTGAAATATGTTAATGAAAATGCAACATCTGATGATGATGAATTTGAAAAAACCATGATCATCAAACCCGGTTCTGCCAGTGCTGCTGTTGCTGCAGCACAGGCGGCCGAGAAAGCCGGCGCTGCTGCTGCACCCACACCGGCTGCAACCGCTACAGGCACGGCAAGCGGCATGCCTCTTGGCAGACTGACTGTATTGAATGGCCCTATTGCCGGCAAGGAACTTGAATTGACTAAAGCACTGGTCACATTGGGGAAACCTGGTACCCAGGTTGCTGTAATATCACGACGTCCTCAGGGGTATTTCCTGACCCATATTGAGAGTGATGGAGACGGTAAACGTTATCCAGTTGTCAATGGTGAGGCTATTGGCGCCAAAGCCTACCAGTTGAAAAATAATGACCTCATTGAACTGGCTGGCATCAAGATGGAATTTACCACCTCTTAAAAGATCAGCAGCCTGAAGTCAGCTATCGAACTGCGGCACGGATGTCTGCTGTAAATTCACTATAGATCTTGTTAACCGCAGAATTAATACTTTCAACAGTATCCACCACAGCAATACCACTGACAGGTTCTTTCAACCGGTATTGTTTGATAAAACGGGGCAGATCCTCCCCGGCAACATCCACTCTTAATTCAATACCCACATTGGCTGTTGTCACATCACCGGCAATCTGTTTTTCAAAATCCAGTACTTTGCCGGAGATTCTCAAACCATCGCCCCTGCTACTGTCTGTGATCACTAAGGGTGCACTGTCCGATTCCCGCAAAAAACCAACCATGTGTTCCCTTAGTAAACGTGGTGGTGAAGTTATCCAGAAATGATAATGATGCTGTACTATTTTCCTGCCTTCACGATCTTCGGTGTATAACAAGGCGCGTTCATTATATAAACCATCCCCGATAAAATTTCCGACATGAATTGATCCATTGGTGATACGCTGTTTCTCGATACCCTGGGATGGTAATGTCAAACGATAAAAACTGTCCGTCGGCACCGGAGGAGTTGATCCACATGCTGTGAGCATCACCAGAAGAGGCAGCAATTGTAAATAGCGTTTTATCATTTACTTTTTTCCTCGTCTGGTTGTGGAGTACTATTCAATATCAACCCGGGATTTTGCCGAAGCTGGCGGCTGAGTTCATGCATATTCCGTGCACTGCCTTCCATGTGGTAAACAATGGCATTGATATTTTGTGATACCACATCCAGTGATTTGCGCAAATCATTAACTGACATCTTTACAGTTTCCTGATTGTCCAAAACCAGTCCGTCGATATCAATAAGGACACCATTCATGGCTGCACGGGTTTCTTCAATGCGATCAAGTAATCCATTCAGTTCACTTGAAGCAGCTTCCATATTACCAAGGAACTTATTCATATTCTGAAGATTGCCGTCATTCAGTAATTGCAGCATACGGTCAGAACCATCATTTAAATTATCCAGCAGCTTGTGCACGTCGGCAAATAACTGCTGGTCGAGTTGCTGGTTAATATTATCAATCAGCGGGCGAATGCTGTTTGATGTGAGATCCTTCAGCTCTGATGCCAGACTGTCTATCTGGGTATTCAGGTTATTGATCAGGGGTTTGATACTATCCCTTGAAAGTTCCTGCAATTCACTGGCGACTTCATTAACAGCAGAGAAAATATTTGCGGCCTCCCGGCCTTCAATATAATCCTCAGGTTTTAATATGGCTTGACTTGTGCCTTCCTTTATTTCAACTGTAATGGCAGAGAGCAGTCCTGATGCTACCAGGCTGGCAATACTGTCTGACGGAATCGCCCAGTCTTTCATTATGTTGAGAGTCAAATCATAGCGTGTAGACCCACCCTCGCGAACCGGTTTGACATCGACTACCTGACCAACCTGATAACCCTCATATAATACCGGCGTCCCGTATTTCACTCCGGTCACATTGCTGTAGTTCACATAATAGGTATCGGTTGGTCCGGTACGGCCAGTGACCTTGTATAACACTACAAAGAACACCACGAGCATCAGCAGCACAAATGATCCAACAACGAGGTAATTGATATTTTCGCGTTTCATTATTTTTATTTTCCTTTCATCCCGTCAACCGTGCCAGATACTCATCTGCAGCAAGTTCCTCGGTACTCGGACGCCGGTTCAGAAGAGATTGTATGCGTTCATTACCGGATGCCTTTACTTCATCAACTGTACCGGTCATTAATATATGCCCCTTGTCCAGTACCGTGATCCGGTCTGCAATCTTGAAGGCGCTCTCCAGTTCATGTGTGACCACAACAATGGTCATTTGCATGGCATCACGCAAACGTAATATTAACTCGTCAAGTTCAGCGGATACCACGGGATCAAGACCGGCGGAAGGTTCGTCAAAAAACATCAGTTTTGGATCCATGACGATGGCCCTGGCGACTGCAGCGCGTTTAATCATACCGCCAGATAATTGGGCCGGCATGAGATCTTCATAACCACCCAGATTCACCACCTCGAGTTTCATACGGGCCATGATTTGCATGGTTTTCCGGTCGAGCCTTGTATGTTCAATCAAAGGCAACTGGACATTTTCACCGACGGTCATCGAACTGAGCAGTGCACCACCCTGAAAAGCTACACCCATATTTTTTCTCAATTCATGCATTTCGAGTGCGGTTAATCTGGTGATATCCTTGCCCAGCAAACTTATGCTGCCTCTGGTTGGTTTCCCCAATCCCAACAGATAACGCAAGAGGGTACTCTTGCCAGATCCGCTGCCACCCATGATGATCATGATCTCGTTTTTCTGTACGGTCATGTTTACACCGTGCAGAATTTCGGTACGGCCATAATGGGTCACCAGATCATTTACCTCGATTGCTGTTTGCGGATCTGGTGTACTCATGATGTTTACCGGTTCAGGAAATAGGTAAAGAGCATATCGGCAATCACAATGTAGGAAATGGCCATGACTACCGCGCGGGTAGTTGCCTTGCCCACACCTTCTGCCCCACCTTGTACGGCAAACCCGTTTACAACACCAACCATGACGATAATTACTGCAAATACCAGACTTTTGATTAATCCCTGCCTGATATCATCGACTTCGAGTATGTCCATACTCTGATGGTAATAGGCATCGAAACTCAATCCCATTTCTATACCACTGTAAACAGCACCTCCCAGCATAGCTGAAAGATCAGAAAAAAAGGTTAATACCGGAACCATAATCAGCATTGCCAGTAATGCCGGGGAAATCAGATAACGTACCGGATTGATACCCATCACCCTCAATGCATCGATTTCCTGATTGACCTGCATGGTTCCAATACGGGCAGCCAATGAAGAACCTGAGCGTCCGGCAATCAATATACCGGTAATCAATGGACCGAATTCCCGGGTCACGGAAAATGCAATGCCGTATACCACCTGGGATTCGGCGCCAAAAGTCTTGAGAGTGTGAATTCCCTGGATCGCCAGCATGACGCCGATAGCAAAGGACAACACGAAGACTATCGGGATAGCTGCTACCCCGATTTGCATCATCTGGTTAAATACGGAGGGAACCCTGATGGGTTGCTTGTAAAACGGGCCAAAAAAGATCCAGAACACACTTTCAATGAACAGGGCGAAAATATATCCCGTTTCTTCTATCCCGGCAATCGCCCTGCGGCCCAGTTGCTCCATCAAACGGACTGGTGTTGAAGATACGAGGCTGTTCATTCAGGATAATTTATTGGCTGCTATACATTCTGCGGCACTGTTATGGATAGGAAACACTTTGTCGAGCCGGGCCAGTTGCAGTACACTGAGCACGCCCTTACTCACACCGACCAGTCCGAATTTCTGGTTCTGTTTTTTTGCTGTCTGATAACCTTCCACCAGACTGGCCACCCCGGAACTGTCGATATAGGTTACCGCAGAAAGATCCACCAGAAGATTCTTGCTGGCTTTCAGGCAAGCCAGTATTTCTTTTCTTGCCTCCGGTGAGCAGGACAGATCTACTTCCCCCGATAATTCAATAACCGCGTAACCACCCTCTTCGCGCAATTTGAGTTCCATAACGCATTTCCTGCTTTAACTTATTTTTTTTCTCATCTCCAGGTAGTTCCCAGTGCCACCTTCAAGATGCCCCATATGGCATTCATCCATGATTTCCCGGATAAAATGTGTCCCCAATCCCCCGGGCCTCAGGTCTTCCAGATTTCTGGGTTTCACAGAATCAAGGTCAATGGGGTCTGCGTGATCCAGCAACCTGAAAAACAAGCTGCTTCCATTATTGTGTATTTCCAGGATTATTTCACCTGAATCGTCCCCCTTGTAGGCGTGTTCGATAACATTCATACAGGCCTCATTGACTGCTATGACCAACTTTTCCGAGAGTTCTGCATCACAACCCGCCAGTTCCGCAGCCCGTTTTACCAGCACCCGCACCAGGCACAGACGCTCGGGTATAGCTGGTAAATGCAATTTGACCAACTGTTCTTTATTCATCGAGGAGTGCAATCGATCACCATCAAGGTGATGTCATCACGCTGGTTAACGTCCGGATTGCGGATTGTTCCCACGATGTTCTCCAGACGAGTGGCAGGTGGCAAGTGTGCATTGGATTGAATCAGATTGACGAATCCTGCGATATCCAGAATTTTACCATTCGCATCAAAACTCTCTGTTACCCCGTCCGTAAACAAATATAAACTGCCGCCCTGCATGGTGATGGTCGTTACCGGAAATTCAGTGGCTGGCAGGATACCGATAGGCAGTGCTGAAGCAGGTATTTCTTCAAATACCCCGTCATTGCGATGATACAGGGGCGGTTGATGTCCGGCATTCGATAACCGGATGATGCCATTATTCATGTCGATAAAACCGGAGACGATGGTAATGAACATGCCATGCGATACGGTTTCACATAACTCGTCGTTGACCCGCGCCAGTAATTCACCAGGATCATCCATAGATTTCGCCAGATGGTGCAAAAGGCTGCTGGCTTTGGCCATCAGCAAGGCTGAATTCATGCCCTTGCCGGAGACATCCGCCAGATTGAAATAGATCTTGCCATCTTCACGCCGGAAAAAATCATAAAAATCACCGGATACTTCCAGCGCCGGATAATTAATTCCACTCACAGGAAAGTCTTCAACGTGAGTACGAGGCAGCAGACCCATCTGAATTTCCCTGGCCAGTTCAAGTTCCTTACGCATTCTTTCCTGTTCCACCAGAGATGACGCCATCCGTGCATTGTGGATTGCCAGAGCAGCAGCCGAGGCCAATGCCATCAACAAATGCTGATCCCGGGTATCAAACAGACCATCCTCACTTTTCTTGTTGATGAGCTCGAGTGCGCCGATACAGTGATCCTGCACCATCAATGGTGTGCATAATATGGATTTGGTAACAAAGCCGGTTTTCTTATCCACGGATTGTGTGAAATTCCTGTCCTTGCTCACATCACGCACCATCTGGCATTCCTTGCTGTTGACTGTTTTTCCTACTATGCCCTGGTCAGCTTTCAGCCGCAGACCGGTAATGTCGACCGGGCCTGCACAATCCATACACACCAGTTCGGTATTTTCATTTTCCAGCAGGAATATCGATGCGGCTTCAGCATCAAGATAGACCAGAAATTGCTGTATGGCGTTTTTCAGGGTCTCCTGAATGTTCAATGAGGCGGCAAAATACTGGGTAATCTCAGCCAGATTGGCGAGTTGCTCCTCCAGCGTATGCTTTTTGTCGAGACTGTTGTAGAGCGTTTTGATATTGGTGGTCATAATCATGATATCCGTTTAATACATTCCAGATATGCTGCTTCATCCGGCAGTGTATTATTACGTTGGGCAGTCCACAATGTTTCACCCAGGCATTCCATTATGCGGTGTTCAAGATCGTGCCCGGAAACAGATTTACCTGCCAAATCCTGATAGATTTTTCTTATGCCAGCAGGCCGGTTGGTATGTACCTGTTCCCTGATGGCGATATGCATGCCCATGTGCAGAAACGGATTGGTGGCACCCATATCCGATGTAAATTCCTGCAATAATTTCTCTTCATCATGGTCTAGCAAGGCATGATATTCAGGGTGTTCCTGAATCACACCCAATACCAGTTCCTCCAGCAATTCCAGTGGTTGACCGGATGTAAACTTTCTCCACACCTGCACAAAAAACCTGCGGCTGCTTTCGCGGTCCTGAATCATACCTTCAGTCATTTACTGTGCTCATCCACAATATGCTTTTTTATCTTTCCATTCACACAGATCGTATATCACACAACTTTCACACCTCGGTTTGCGTGCCATACAAACATAGCGGCCATGCAGGATCAGCCAGTGATGGGCATCCTGCTTGTATTTATCGGGCACAAATTTCAGTAATTTATTTTCCACTTCCAGCACATTTTTACCCGGCGCAATTCCGGTACGATTGGAAACACGAAAGATGTGCGTATCCACGGCAATCGTGGGTTTACCAAATGCAGTATTCAGGATCACATTGGCGGTTTTCCTGCCTACACCGGGGAGTTGCTCCAATGCTTCACGATTGTCCGGCACTTTTCCCCCGTGTTGTTCCAGCAGAATTTTACAGGTCTTGATGATATTCCCTGCCTTGGCGTTATACAGGCCTATGGTCCTGATGTATTTTTTCAGGCCGTTTACGCCGAGCTTGAGTATCGCTTCAGGTGTATAGGCCACAGCAAACAGTTCTTCAGTGGCCTTGTTTACACTCACATCAGTAGCCTGGGCCGACAGGACCACAGCAACCAGCAACTCAAACGGACTGTTATATTTCAGTTCAGTGGCTGGATGGGGATTATGTGTCTTGAGTTTATTAAAAATCAAAGCGCGCTTTTGTTTGTTCAATATAAGTACCCGTTAGCTGTCACAACAAATTATCTTTCAGCCTGATTGCTGCTGTCGATTACCGGCAACGTTATAAAGCGCAATCAAAAGACCTAAAACAAGGAAAGCACCGGCTGGCTGTTTTAATAATGATAATCCGGCATATTCCCTGATCAGACCAATCACTATTACAATAACCAGCACTCCCAGGCCAGCCTGCATTGTGTGTAACGCTGTTTTTATTATGCCGTTGCGTAATGCATATTCCTCTGTCCAGCCCAGCAACAGAAAATTCACAGCAATTAATGGAATATAAATTCCCAGTTGCTGACTGAGTGCATAAAACCAGAACTGCATGCCAACATAAATTATGGACAGCACACTGGCAGCAACCAGCAGAATAACTACCAATCGCAACTCCAGCGGTAACAGATTCCGCAGTGTTGCAATGATTATTCCTGTGGTGACTATTGCCACTAAATTAACCATGCCTATGGCTGTTGCGTTTTCAAAACTGTTTGCAACAATCAGCAACGGCAAAATCCCCAATACCGGGATGATGAGATCCGGCCCGGAATCAGGTTCCAACAGATTTTTCATAATATTTTCTGGAATGTTCTTTCATTCCGGCACCAATAATGATCATTATCATGTAAACAACATCATACCTTGGTGCAAATAAACTGTCGCATCAACATTACACATCTATCCGCGTTTCAAAATTTTATGCATTTTCATAATGTTATATGTTTGGCATACATATTGCTGAATAACTACCGGCATATTCTTCAACATACCTGGATATGCCAGCCTTTTTGATTGCAAAGTCGCGATCTCATCCAGCAGCAATGTCGCTGTTCGCACATATAAGTGCGGAATATTCATATTAACCAACCTGCTGAAAGGAAATAAATGTGAACAGACATACTGCTATCAAGAGTTTTTTTATTAGATGTGTAATGACAATATCATTGGGAATGCTGATGCTGGGTAACGCCAGAGCAGAAGATGCATTCTGGAATGCACTTACCGGAGGCAAATTTGATTTCAGTGCACGTTACCGGTTTGAACATGTGGACGATGACCTCGCGCCGGGTGGGGTTCCGTTAAAAGACGCCAAGGCCTCAACTATCAGAACAACATTGGGGTATAAAACAGGTAAATTTTTTGATTTCGATGCCAGGTTACTGATTCAGGATGTCCGCGCTGTAGGATTGGATGATTTTAATGACGCCACAGGCAGGCCCAATGCCAAGACACAATATGCGGTTGTGGCTGATCCTTCCGACACGGATTTCATAGAAGGATACCTGGGATTCAGTGGTATTCCGGACACCTATGCAAAAATAGGCCGTCAAATCATTACCTATCGGGATGCCCCGCATCACCGTTATATGGGGACAGTGCTCTGGCGGCAGAACTGGCAAAATCATGATGCCATCAGCTTCACCAACACATCATTGCCGGACACCACTATCAATTATGCCTATTCCTGGAACGTAAATCGCATCTTTACGGATGAAGCAGCTACCAGCGCACTGGCCAACTTTGATAGTGATTCGCATTTTATCAATATCAAATATGCCGGATTGCCTTTTGGACAACTGGAGGGTTATGTCTACCTTCTGGATTTTGAAAATTCACTTGCAAATTCTGTTGCAACCTATGGCCTGCGCCTGAATGGCGGCATTCCTTTAACAGACACCATCAAGGGAATTTACACTGCAGAATATGCCAAACAGGATGATTATGGCGATAACCCGGCCAGTGTTGATGAAGATTATATCCTTGGCGAATTAGGGGCCGTTTTCAAACTGGCCGGGCCGGTTGAATCAGTGATGCTGAAATTCAGCTATGAACAACTTTCCGGTAACGGAACAAGCAGCTTCCAGACACCATTGGCAACCGGTCATGCATTTCAGGGTTGGACAGATCGTTTTCTGGTAACACCCGCCAATGGCATAGAGGATTATTATCTTACGGCAGTTGTATCCGCATTCGGTGCAAAGTTTATCGCCGAGTATCACGATATCAATTCTGATAATCGCAGCTATGATTTCGGAAAAGAACTTGATCTGTTGCTGACCAAAACTTTTTACAAGAATTATACGCTTGGCCTGAAATACGGTGCATACGATGCTGATATAAACGCCTTTAATGCGGCTGGTCCTACGGCAGCTGACGTTTCCAAATTCTGGGGTTGGGTGGAGGTGAAATTCTAGAAAATATGATTATGCATTTATGAATTAGCTATATTTTATAAAGACACAACAGTAATATCACTCCCTTCCTGTTCCCAAGGAAGGGAGTGTTTTGTTTGTGTTAAAAATTTTTTCTGAAAAATACGAATTCGATATCTGCATATAATAAACATGGCCAAAGAAACACGACAATTAAACATCATGCTCATTGATGAGTTGCCGGAACGTTCCATGGCCATGGAAAAACTGTTGAACAACCTCGGCCACAGAATAGTCGCGCGGGCTTCCAGAGGCGATGACCTGACCGAACTGGTCAACCGTTATCTTCCGGACATAATCATTGTCGACATGGACTCCCCGGACCGCGATACGCTGGAACACATGCAAACCATCAGCGCGGACCGGCCACGCCCCATCGTCATGTTCACCAATGACGATGACGCACAGACCATCCACAAGGCTGTCAAGGCCGGTGTAACAGCCTATATCGTAGACGGCCTGCAGCCATTGCGGGTCATGCCCATACTGGAAACAGCCATTGCCCGTTTTAATGAATTCCAGAACATCAAACAGGAACTGGAAAAAACCAGGAATACCCTGGAAGAAAGAAAACTGGTGGAACGCGCCAAAGGCATCGTCATGAAACAATCAAACTACGATGAGGAATCGGCTTACAAGGCAATGCAGAAAATCGCCATGAGCAGGAATATGAAACTGATTGATCTTGCCCGCAGCATAATTGCCGCAGCGGAACTCCTGAAATAGAGATGAATTATTTCCATGTCATATTTAACAATCCGGAATCTATCTCATGAATGAAAAAACAGAAAATACACCTGAAAAAAATGACCTGAGGCTGGGCTTTATTCCACTGACTGATTGTTGCGTGCTCGTTGCCGCCAAGGAAATGGGTTACTTTGAAAAACATGGGTTGAATGTCACCCTTTCCAGGGAAGCTTCCTGGGCCAATATCCGCGACAAGGTCTGTGTCGGCGCACTGGATGGCGCACATATGCTGGCCGGTATTCCTATCGCCACAACACTGGGACTCGGGTTTTCAAAAAAACACCTGATAACAGCTTTCAGTATGGATTTGAACGGCAATGCCATCACCGTTTCCAATAATCTGTATGAACGCTTGCTTGAAATTGATGATTCCATCACGGCATCACCTGCAAAAACCGCCCGGGCTCTGAAGCAACTGATTGACGCAGACAAGGCTGCAGGCAAAGCACCCCTTACCTTTGCCATGGTATTTCCCTTCTCCAACCATAATTATGAAATACGTTACTGGATGGCCTCCGCCGGCATTGATCCGGATCAGGATGTGCGGCTCATGGTGATCCCGCCGCAATACATGGTTGAAAACCTGCGCAGCGGTCATATTGATGGTTATTGTGTCGGTGAACCCTGGAATGCGCACGCGGTAAGGGATGATATCGGGAAAATACTTATCACGGGTTACGACATCTGGAACAACTCGCCGGAGAAAGTTTTTGGTGTGACACAGGAATGGGCGAATAAATACCCCAACACTCACCTGGCACTGATCAAGGCATTGATAGAAACCGCATGCTGGATAGACAAACCGGAAAACCGGTCAGCCGTGGCTGAAATGATTTCCGGTCATGAATATGTTGGTGTGGCACCTGATGTCATCAAGATGTCCATGACCGGCACCTTTCAATATAACGCTGCTGTCGATCCTGTAGACTTGCCTGATTACAATGTTTTTCATCGTTATCTCGCTAATTTCCCGTGGTGTTCACATGCGGCATGGATCATCAGCCAGATGGTACGCTGGGGACAACTGGAAGAACATATCCATATCAAACAGATTGCGGAAAAAATTTACCGTCCGGATATTTACCGGCAGGCAGCGGAAGAACTGGGTTTGCCCTTTCCGGCAATGGATTACAAACAGGAAGGTTCACATTCAAACTGCTGGCAGCTGCAGGCTAACGGCCGGGTGTTCGAAATGGGTCCGGACCTGTTTATAGATGGAATGGTCTATGTTCCTGAACAGATAATTGAATATATCCATTCCTTTCCGGTCAAGAATCTGAAAATTGATATGGCCTGCCTGGCAAAAATGAATTCATAAATTACTGTTTTTGCCCTGAATTTGTGCAAATATGAATGGATAATTATCATATTGGTGCAAAAATATTTCTTAACTGTCCATCACAAAAGCGTTTTTGTCTCTGTATTTGCTTGATACATCAATATATCTCCCGCTATTACGAAATTGGCAGAGTTATTGCTTTTATTAATTCAGGATAAACCAGGATTTGTTAACGCAGACATATCCGGACATTAACCAGACACACGCAGGGAACGTTTCCTGCACGGGCAAAGGCGTCCACGAAGTGAACCGCTGCAAGGTTTAATTTGTGGGCGTTTTTTTTTGTCCGGATTTTTTTATTGATTGATTTCGAAACCATATACGGAGCGCCATTAACTTATGAAAAAATATGACCTCACAGTAAAGCCCTTCCACCAGTTGGGCTTTTTCTCTTTACTCGCAGTTCTTGTACTCACATGGACTACCCCTGCACAAGCAGCCGGGCTTCCGGAAAAGGAAGATCTTAAATTCGGATTTATCAAACTGACTGATATGGTGCCGTTAGCGATCGCCTATGAAAAAGGTTATTTCGAGGATGAGGGCCTGTATGTGACCCTGGAAGCGCAGGCCAACTGGAAAGTGTTACTCGATCGGGTTATAGACGGAGAACTGGATGGCGCCCACATGTTGTCCGGCCAGCCGATCGGCGCCACCATCGGGTTTGGTACCAAAGCGGATGTTATTACCGCCTTCACCATGGACCTGAACGGAAATGCCATCACTGTTTCCAATGCCGTCTGGGACGAGATGAAAAAACATTTGCCCATGAAGGATGGCAAACCGGTGCATCCAAACAAGGCTGATGCGCTCAAACCCGTCATCGAGAGCTACAAAACCCAGGGCAAACCCTTCAATCTGGGTGTGGTCTTCCCCGTTTCCACTCATAACTACGAGATGCGTTACTGGCTGGCGGCCGGTGGCATCCACCCCGGTTACTACGCACCGCTCAAGGGCGATATCACCGGTCAGCTCAATGGCGATGTCCTGATCTCGGTCACGCCACCGCCGCAGATGCCGGCAACCCTGGAGTCGGGAACGATCTATGGCTACTGTGTGGGTGAGCCCTGGAACCAGCAGGCGGTATTCAAGGGTATCGGCGTACCGGTCATCACCGACTACGACATCCGCAACAACATCTCCGAAAAGGTGTTCGGCGTCAGCCAGGGCTGGGCGGATAAATATCCTAATACCCACATCGCCGTGGTCAAGGCGCTGATCCGCGCCGGCAAGTGGCTGGATGAGGAAAACAACAAAAACCGTCCGGAAGCGGCGAAAATCATTTCGCAATCCAACTATGTCGGCGCTGATTACGAAGTCATCGCCAACAGTATGACCGGCGTGTTCGAGTACGAGAAAGGCGATGTACGCGAGGCCCCGGATTTCAACGTGTTCCACCGCTATAACGCCACCTTTCCCTATTACTCTGATGCAATCTGGTATCTGACCCAGATGCGCCGTTGGGGCCAGATCCCGGAAGCCAAGCCGGACGAGTGGTATATGGAGATGGCCAAAAAGGTCTATCGCCCGGACATCTACGCACAAGCAGCAAAGGCATTGATTGCCGAAGGGAAAATGCCGGCAGCTGATTTCCCTGACCTGGACAAGGCAGACGGTTTCCGTCCGGTGGAACACACCACATTTATCGATGGTATTCCATTCGATGGCCGCAAACCGAACGCATACCTCGAACAATTTCCGATCGGACTGAAAGGAAATGACACGGTCAACTAAATCCCCTTAAACCTGTGAATGGCGCCTGTAATTGTGCAGGCGCCGCAAAGGAATTTTTTAACAATTATGACAATGAACATGAATACAAACACCGTATTAAAAGATGAAACCCTGACGGAAGAACCCGCTACTTCAACAGACGCCGGCGTTCAACCTGTCCAAATCAAACCAAAATCCGGTGAGCAGAAAATTGCGCTATCCACCCGGATTGTCAATTTCCTTGAATTGACCGGTTTAACCTGGGGCATCCCCATCACGAAACTGTGTGCCGGTGATGATCCTGCCGGACAGATCAGGGAACTCTGGAAGATCATGGGCATTCCCGTTATTGCATTTGTTGTTTTCCTGATGATCTGGGACTGGTCAGCCTCCAAGGTGCAGACCAGTCTTGGGGCCATTCCGGGTCCCGCCGCCGTCTGGAGTGAAGCTGTAAATTTGCTGGACGAGCATTATACGGAACGGGGAAAAGAAACCAGCTTTTACGACCGGCAGAATCAGCGTAATGCGGAAATTCTGGCGAAGGATCCCGGTGCTGAAGTCAGACTCCGGCCCTATACCGGCAAACCGACTTATCTTGATCAGATACTCACCAGTCTGTGGACGGTGTTTACCGGGTTCTTTCTGGCCACTATTATTGCCATACCGATAGGTGTGCTCTGTGGACTTAGCAGCACAGTCAATACCGCACTCAATCCCCTGATACAAATCTTCAAACCGGTTTCACCACTGGCATGGCTGCCTATCGTGACATTGGTGGTCAGCGCGGTTTATGTGACTGATAACCCCATATTCCAGAAAGCATTTATCACTTCAGCCATCACGGTCACATTATGTTCGTTGTGGCCGGCGTTAATTAATACGGCGGTCGGTGTGGCTTCCATCGACAAGGACCTCATGAATGTCTCCCGCGTATTGCAACTTAGCTGGTTCAAAACAGTGACAAAGATCGTTTTGCCCAGTGCATTGCCGCTCATCTTTACCGGTTTGCGCCTGTCACTGGGCGTGGGCTGGATGGTGCTGATTGCCTCGGAAATGCTTGCCCAGAATC
>Ga0214472_10002051_pt1 | contig 21883 bp, 25 predicted proteins | sample RVTome_6_FD_207662 | JGI IMG/M metagenome (GOLD analysis project Ga0214472, IMG submission 207662) | Soil microbial communities from uranium-contaminated site in the Upper Colorado River Basin, Wyoming, United States - RVT140D175 | ecosystem: Environmental > Terrestrial > Soil > Contaminated >...
AAAGCCGAGGCTCGAGGCATAGTTCAGCGACGCCAGGAGCATCGCGAGAATCATCAATCCGAAGGTGACGCCAAAGCGGCTCGGCAGGATATAGATGCGCCGCTTCTCCAGCGTCACACTGAGCGGGTCGGTGCCTTGCCGGCGTCGGGCCCATGACGCCGGCAGGGCGCGCAGCGTCCTCGTCGGAGCCGCGAGCATAGACCTGGCCTTGCCGTAGGCGTCTATGCTGCGACCGAGGGCGTTCACGGAACCGGGACGGCGCTGAGCACGATCTGGCCGGCGCCGGCGGCGCCGCTCTCGCGCCCCTGCGCCGGCTCGAGGCGATGCGCGACGACGTGCGGCAGCACGGCCTGCACGTCTTCCGGATAGACGCCGTCGTGGCCTGAAATCATCGCCCAAGCCTGGGCAGCGCGAACCAAGGCGATGGCACCGCGAGGCGAAAGGCCCTCATTGAAGTCGCCGGATTCCCGCGTGTGCGCGACCAGCGCTTGCACGTAGTCCAACAGCGCCTCGGAGAGATGCACTTTGGTGACCTTTTGCTGAAGCTCCACCAGCGTTTCGACGCTGACGAGCGACGCTAGCCGATCGACGAGGTCGCGACGGTCGCCGTTGGCGAGCAACACACGCTCCTCCACCGGGCCGGGGTAGCCCAAGGTGATCTGCATGAGAAACCGATCGAGCTGCGACTCGGGCAGGGGAAAAGTCCCGATCTGTCGATTCGGATTGCGCGTTGCGACGACGAAGAACGGCACCGGCAATGCGTAGGTGGAGCCGTCCGCGGTGACTTGCCGCTCTTCCATCGCTTCGAGCAAGGCGCTCTGGGCCTTCGGCGTGGCGCGGTTGATCTCGTCGGCAAGCAGGAGCTGCGAGAAGATCGGGCCGTGATGAAACTCGAATCGATTGGTGTCGCGGCGAAAGATGGACACGCCGATGACGTCGGCCGGCAGCAAGTCGCTGGTGAACTGCACGCGCTGATAGCTCAGATCCAATACCTTAGCGAGCGCGTGGGCGAGCGTCGTCTTGCCGACGCCCGGCAGATCCTCGATGAGCAAGTGCCCCCGCGCCAGCAGGCAGGCGAGGCAGAGCTTGATCTGATGGTGCTTGCCGACGATGATCCGATCGAGCTCGGCGAGCAAGGGCTGCACGAGATTCTGCGGGTCCGCCGGGCCCGCGCTCGCGGTGCGTAAAGTGGTCGTGGCCATGACCGCATGTTCCCCCAAACCGTGCCGCGAGGACAGTCCATTCTCGGTCAAATGTGACCTGGTCTGCAGATTGGGGCGGGCCTGCATCCGGCTCCGGCGGCTCGCGGGAGCCGGCCGGGATGGACGCGCGGCTCAGAGCTGCGTGAGCTGGGCCTCGAGGGTCTCGATCTGATCGCAGAGATCGGCGGCGCGGCCCTTTTCCTTCTCGACGATGCTCGCGGGCGCGTTGGCGAGAAATTGTGCGTTGGCGAGCTTGGCACGGGTCTTGTCGAGGTCCTGTTGCAAGCGGTCGCGCTGCTTGGTGAGGCGCGACCTTTCGGCGCCGACATCGATGACGCCCGCGAGCGGGACCAGCACGCGGAACTGGCGCACCAGCGCCGTGGCGACGCCGCCGGCTTGCGGCACGGCGTCGAGTATCTCGATGCGGTCGAGGCGCGCGAGGGCGTCGAGGCAGGCGCGGTGACGTCCTACGCGCTCGCGATCGGTCGCATCGAGATCGGCGAGCTGGATCGAGAGCCGCTTGCCGGGGCTGATGCTCATCTCGCCGCGAATCTGACGGACGCCGGTGACGACGCCCTTGATCCATTGCAGCTCGTCGTCGGCCTGTGTGTCGGCGGCGAACTCGGCGGGCTCGGGCAGGGTTTCGGTCATGATCGATTCGCTTTGCGCTCCCGTCTTGGCGCACAGCGTGAGCCACAGCTCCTCGGTGATGAACGGCATCAATGGGTGCAGCAGCTTGAGCGCGGCCCCGAGCGTTTCCGCGAGCGTCCGGCGGGTTGCGTGCGCCTGCGCCGCAGATGCGTCGGGATCCGACAGCACCGGCTTGCTGAGCTCCAGATACCAATCGCAAAGCTCGTGCCAGGTGAACTCGTACAAAGTCTGTGCATAGAGGTCCAGGCGGTACTCCGCGGTGCTCGCATGCACCGTCTCGATGGTTTGGCGAAGGCGCGAGCGAATCCAGCGATCGGCAATGCCGAGCTCGACCTCGCCGCGACTTTCGGCGTCGACGTTGGCACAGACGAATTGCGTCGCGTTCCACAGCTTGTTGCAGAAGTTCCGGTAGCCTTCCACGCGCCCAATATCCAGGTTGATGTCGCGGCCGGTTGTCGCGAGAGAGGCGAAAGTCATGCGCATGGCGTCCGCGCCGAAGCCCGGAATGCCGTCGGCAAATTCCTTGCGAGTGGCCTGCTCGACCTTCGCCTTGAGATGCGGCTGCATCATGCCTTCGGTGCGCTTCTCGAGCAGCGTATCGAGATCGACGCCGTCGATGAGGTCGATGGGATCGAGTATGTTGCCCTTGCTCTTCGACATCTTCTGGCCGTCGTGGTCGCGTACGAGGCCGTGGATGTAGACCTCGCGGAACGGCACGTCTCCCATGAAGCGCAGGCCCATCATGATCATGCGCGCGACCCAGAAGAAAATGATGTCGAAACCGGTGACGAGCACCGAGCCCGGATAGAAGGTCTCGAGCTCCGGCGTCTGTCGCGGCCATCCCATGGTCGAGAACGGCCACAGCGCCGACGAGAACCAGGTGTCGAGGACGTCGGGATCCTGGCGAAGGTCGATGTGCGTTCCGAGGCCGTGCCTGTCGCGTGCCTCTCGCTCGGTCCGGCCGACGTAGATGTTGCCGTCGCCGTCGTACCACGCCGGGATGCGATGCCCCCACCACAGCTGGCGCGAGATGCACCAGTCCTGGATGTTGTGCATCCATTCGAAATAGGTCTTGGACCAGTTCTCGGGGATGAAGCGCACGCGACCGGTCTCGACGGCCTCGATCGCGGGCTCGGCGAGCGCCTTTGCGCGTACGTACCACTGATCCGTCAAATACGGCTCGATGACCGCGCCGCTGCGGTCGCCGCGGGGCACCACGAGCACGTGGTCGTCGATGCCCTCGACCAGCCCGGCCGCCTGCATGTCCGCGACGATGCGCTCGCGTGCCGTGAAGCGGTCGAGCTTGCGGTAGGCCGCCGGGGCGGCGTCGTTGAGGCACGCATCGGCGTCGAAGATGTTGAGCAGCGGCAGTCCGTGGCGCTGGCCCACCTGATAGTCGTTGAAATCATGCGCGGGCGTAATTTTGACGCAGCCCGTGCCGAACTCAGGGTCGACATATTCGTCGGCGACGATCGGGATCTCGCGCTCGGCGAGAGGCAGGCGGACGCTGTGGCCGACGAGATCCCGGTAGCGCAAATCGTTGGGGTGGACCGCGACGGCCGTATCGCCGAGCATGGTCTCGGGCCGCGTCGTGGCGACGACGACGTGGCCGTCGCCGCTCACGAGCGGATAGCGGAAACGCCACAGCTTGCCGCGCTCCTCCGTCGACAAGACCTCGAGATCCGAAAGCGCCGTGTGCAGCACCGGATCCCAGTTCACGAGCCGCTTGCCACGATAGATCAAGCCGTCCTCGTGCAGCCGCACGAACACCTCGGTGACCGCGCGCGACCGCTCCGGATCCATCGTGAAGCACTCGCGCGACCAGTCGAGTGAGCTTCCAATCCGCCGCAGCTGGCGCGTGATCTGACTACCGGAACGCTCTTTCCATTCCCAGACGCGTTCGACGAACGCGTCCCTGCCGAGATCGTGCTTGCTCTTGCCTTCGGCGCTCAAGAGCCTTTCGACGACCATCTGCGTGGCGATGCCGGCGTGATCCGTGCCACCTTGCCAGAGCGTCCTGCGCCCGCGCATGCGGTGATAGCGGATCAGCGCATCCATCACGGTGACCTGGAATGCATGTCCCATGTGCAAGGTGCCGGTGATGTTGGGCGGCGGCAGCACGATCGCATAAGGCTCGCCCTCGCCGCTGGGCGCGAAGTAGCCGGCCGCCTCCCAGCGCGCATAGTGGCGCGCTTCGAGCTCCGTCGGCTGATAACCTCGTGCCATCTGCACTTAGGACTCGGGCAAGTCGTCGCTCAGGTGTTGTCTGAGAATCTTGTCGATGAGCTCCGGGAGCTCCTGGCGCAGCTTGCGGGAGACCTGCTCGTGAATCGCCGCCTCCATCTCGGAAAACGCCGCATGCAGAAGCTGCTCGGTCAAAGCGAACGCGCTCGAGGCGAGCTCCGTCTGCAGCTCGGCGATCAAAGCCGCATTGTCTTCGTCCGAGCGGCCGCCGCCGGAGTCCTGCACAACGTCCCGTAACACGGGGATCTCGACCTGCGATGCTTCGTTGTCTGCCACTGTCATGTCTAAAGACGATGCGTTTTGAGCTCGTAGCCGCGATCCCGATAGTAGCGGTAGCGTTCGCGGCCGAGCTCACGACGCGTGGGCTGCGCGTCGACGACCTCGGCCAGCCGCTCGTAGCGGCCGAAGGACTCGGGAACGGCGTCCGCCAGGTTGATCATGAGATCCCAGCCGGGCGCTTCCGGCCGGCCGAAAGGCACTGTCTCGGCGTGGCCGTCGCAGCCGATGAAGACGGCCTCTTCGACGGCGGCCTCGAGATTCCAGGCGAGCCGGTGAGGGACGAAGCTATTCTGCGAGAACGTCCACAAGAGCTCGTCGAGCTTGCGCGCGTCACCTTCGGTCTCGACCAGAAGATAAACGCCGAGCTTGCGGTGCATTGCCTTCTCGGTCAAGCGGCAGGCGAGCCGGAGCCGGGCATCCTCCGAGTCCTCCGACAGGATATAGAAATCGATCTGTGTCACCCGCCTACAGATTCAGCAGAAAATCGGACAGCAGCGGCACGATGCGGCCCGTCGCGCCTTTCTCCGCGTTGACCTTCCAGGCCACTCCGGCGATGTCGAGGTGCGCCCAAGGCGTGTCCTCGACGAATCGCGACAGATAGTTCGCCGCGACGCTGGCGCCGCCTTCACGGGTCCCGGCGTTGGCGAAATCGGCGAAGTTGCTCTTCAGGGCGTCGCCGTACTCCTCGTCCGCAGGAAGACGCCATGCCGGGTCCAGGGAGCGCTTGCCGGCCTCCAAGAGCATGTCCGCGAGGTTTTCGTTGTTGCTGAACAGACCGGTATAGAGGTGGCCGACGGCGATCACGCAAGCGCCCGTCAGGGTCGCGACGTCCAGCAGGTAACGAGGTTTGAAGCGCCGCGCATAGGTGATTGCGTCGCAAAGAATCAGGCGGCCCTCGGCATCGGTATTCAAGATCTCGACGGTCTTGCCGGACATCGTCGTGACGATGTCGCCCGGGCGCGTAGCCTTGCCCGACGGCATGTTCTCGCAGGCCGGCACCACGGCGACGACGTTGATCTCGGGCTGCAGCTCGCCGAGCACCGCCATCGTGCCGATGACGCTGGCGGCACCGCACATGTCGAATTTCATCTCGTCCATCCTCGGCGGAGGCTTGAGCGAGATGCCGCCGGTATCGAAGGTGATGCCTTTGCCGCAGAGCGCCACCGGCGCCTGCTTGGGGTCGCCGCCGGCATAATGCATGACGATCAGCCGCACGGGCTCTGTCGCGCCCTGCGTGACCGACAGCAATGCGCCCATCTTCAGCCGCTTGATTTCCGTTTCCCCGAGCACCTCCGTTCGAAGATTCCGATGGCGCCTGGCGATGGCCTGCGCTTCCTTGGCCAGGTGCGTCGGCGTGCAGACGTTCGGCGGCCGGTTGCCGAGATCGCGGGCGATGCCGGTGCCGTTCGCTATGGCCTGACCGTGCTTGACCCCGCCGCGCACGGCGCCGAGCGCTTGACTCTCCGAGACGCCGATGGCGAGCTTGGTCAGCGCGGCTGTCTTGTTGTCGGAAGTCTTGAGCTCGTTGAACCCATACAGTGCACCGCGCGTCGCCTCCACGGTCAGCCGGCCGGCGTAGTAGCTGCTGACGTCTTTCGGCGCCGTCGCCGGCAGATAGCTGATCGCTTCCCGAATACCCGTGCCCTTGAGCGCTTGGGCGGCAACGATCGACACTTGCTTGAAGCGTTTCGCATCGAAAGCGGCGGCCTTGCCGCAGCCGACGAGCAGGGCGCGCTCGGCCGCGGCGCCTTGCAGCTGCGGCACCAGCAGGCAGCGGCCGAGGTCGCTCGAGGCGTCGCGCGACTTGACCAAGCGGCGCAGCAAGCCGCCGCAAGCGAGATCGATCTCCCGGCCCGGGCCTTTGAGAGCGCCTCCCTCAAAAACCGGGACGATGGCGCAAGCGGTCTTCTGCCGCGCCGGAGCGCCCGTCTTTACCGGAAATTCCATCTAATTGCTCCAATAGCTTCGCCGCACGCGATCTTTGCCGTCGGGACGGGCGCAGCCGGCCCGAATGCGAGCCCAAAGGTTGCTTGTGGTATCGTGTCGCAGCAGTGCCGAATAGCGCGCTAGTGTACTCGATCTACTCGCCGTTCCGAAAACCTCCTGCAACAGTGAACCTGATCGGCCGCTACGTATTCAGAGAAACCTTCAGTGCCTGGCTGATGGTCACGTTGGTGCTGTTCGTCATCCTGATGACGAATCAGTTTGCCGAGATATTGGACGACGCCGCCGCCGATCGTCTGCCCGAGGACGCCGTGTTCGCGATCCTGGGCCTGACCTCGCTGCGCTATATCACCGTGCTCACGCCGATCGGCCTATTTCTGGGCATCATGTTGGCGCTCGCGCGCTTCAATCGGGATTCCGAGATGGCGGCCTTCGGCGCCTGCGGGATCGGGCCGCTGCGATTGCTCGGCCCGATCAGTGCCCTGGCCATCGTGCTCGCCGCGGGCGTCGCCTGGCTCGCGCTGGTGCGCACGCCGGAAGCCTCACGGGAGATCGAGGCGATTCGGGCTCAAGCGCAGGAAGATCTCGAGCTCGGCGTGCTGGAGTCGGGTCGATTCACGACCCCCGATTCGGGTGAGACCGTGATCTACGCGCGCAAGGTCGTCGACAACGAAATCCAGGACGTGTTTCTCGAACATGAGGACAACGGCAGCGTTGTCGTGATCCTCGCGGAACGCGGCCGCCGCGTGCAGGATGCCGGCAACGGCGAGTTGTCTTTCGTGCTCTACCGCGGACGACGCTACGAAGGCAACCCCGGCTCGCGCGACTTCCGCATCGTCGATTTCGCCGAGCACGGGATACCGGTTCGCCGCGATCTCGAGGAGGCTGTGGAGGATCCGGTGGAGATCAAGTCGAGCGTGGAGCTGCTCCGCTCGGCGGATCCGCTGGACCGCGCGGAGCTGCAGGCGCGCCTTTCGTCGCCCCTGTCGGTGATCGCGCTGATGCTGCTCGCCGTGCCGCTGAGCCGCTCGCGTCCGCGTGAAGGCCGCTATGCGCGTCTTGGCACCGGCATGCTGATCTACATCACTTACGCGAACACGCTCGCGATCGCTCGCGTCTGGACGGAGCGCGAGCAGGTCCCCGCGTGGCTCGGGGTATGGTGGGTGCACGCACTGCTCGCCCTCATCGGCTTGTTGCTGCTGGCGCGCGAGGCCGGCATGTTCGTTCGCGTAGAGCATGTCGATGCCGTGGAACGCGCATGAACTTGATCGATCGCTACATCGCCGTCTCGGTGCTCAAGGGCGTGTTGATCGTCGTGCTGGTGCTGCTCGGCATCGTCACTTTCGTCGAGTTCGTCGGTCAGCTCGAGGATATCGGCGCGTCCAACTATCAGCTTCGCGACGCGCTCACTTACGTTGCTTTTCGCATTCCGCGACTGATCTTCCTGATGTTGCCCGCCGCGGCGCTCTTGGGCGCGCTCCTGAGCCTCGGCAACATGGCCGTTCACCACGAGCTCACCGTGATGCGGACCAGCGGGGTGTCCCGGTTGCGATTGCTGAGCTCGGTCGGCATCGCCGGATTCGCCCTGGCGGTGATCATGGCCTTGCTCGGCAATTCGTTCGCCCCGTCACTCGACGCCTACGGCCGCCAGCTTCGCGCTCAGGCGATGCTCGACGAGAGCAGCCTCGCGAACGCTCGCGCGATTTGGCTCAAAGAGGGTGACAGCATCTTCAGCTTCAGACCCGGCGTCGACGGGTTGGGCTTCGGCGGCGTGTATCTGTTCGAGCTCGACGGCGACGGTATGCTCGAGCAGGTCGCCCGCGCGGACTCGGCCGAGATCGACAACAGCGAGCGCTGGCTGCTCGCGAACTACGCCGAAACGACCTTCGGCGACGCCGGCATCGAGGCGAGCATCCAGCGCAGCACGGTGCAGGAGTATGACCTGAGCCCGGAGCTGCTCGGGCTATCGGAGGTCCGCCACGATCTATTGAGCATGGCGAGCTTGAAACGCTACATCGCCTACCTCGAGGAAAACGATCTCGACTCGAACCGCTATTGGACCGCGTATTGGGCGCGCATGGCGGACATCGTGTCGGCGCTGCTCATGACCGTGCTCGCTCTGCCGTTCGTGGTCGGCGGGCTGCGTTCGGCCAGCACCGGCGCGCGGCTGGTCGTCGGCCTGGTCATCGGCCTGGGCTACTACGTCACCACTCGCGTGCTCGCCAACGGCGTGGAGGTGTTCGAGCTCGATCCCTTCGTCGTTGCCTGGGTGCCGAGTCTGCTGTTGTTGCTGATCACGGGGCTCGCGTTGCTGCGCATTCGCTGAGAACCCGTCTCAGCACGCGCGCAAGACGACCCGCGTGCACGACAGGCGGTCGTGCCAGCAACGCCGGTCGCTATCCACCAGCGCCCACAGCAGGCCGAGCCCCGGAGGGAACAACAAGGTCGCCGCTGAGGCGAAACGCGCGGCCGCGTCCCGCCATCTGAGCGGGCCGCCGTCCAGCCGCTCGACGCGTATCTTCCAGGCCCGCATCCCCAAGGTCTGGCCGCCGTGCGTCCAGAACCAGGCGAAGAACAGGAAGCTCGCGGCGAGCAACAGCAGCTCGAACCACCGGGTGCCGGGGGCGATCGCGTGGCCGCCTCGGACGACGATCAAGGTCAAGGTCAGGACGAACAGCGTCCCGCCCAGAAGCAGCCAGTCGTAAGTCATGGCGGCGAGCCGACGCCCGAGCCCGGCGGCGCGATGAGAGTCTGTCGGCGGCATGCCGGGAGTATGTCCGAGCGCGGCCTCGCGCGCGACTGGAAGCCGCGGGAGATCTGATCGACAATGGGGCGTGGACAAGGCGCTGGTCATTCCGGCCACCTTCGTCGTCGGAAGCTCCTTCCCGGCGAACCTTCCTCTGGCCGACGGTTCGGTGAAGCCTATCGCGGAGTGCAGCAGGGCTGAGGTTGCGCAGGCCGTCGAGGAAATGGCGGCCGTCGTTTACGCAAGTCGCCAAAAGCTGCACAAAGCGTATGATGAGCACGTGCAGGACCTGGAGATCTTCGCGCAACTTTCGGCCTATCTCCAGAAATACGATCAGTGGTCGGGTGTGCGCGACAACGGCGAGGTCAAGCAGACGATATGGTCCGTCGACGCCGTCCGTAGCGCCCGGAGTTCCGAAGACACGTCCTGAGAGAGGTAGCCCGGTATGTCAGCGCGTGTTGATCAGCTTTCGACGAAATCCATATTGAAGGTGTGCACGCTGCCGCTGGCGATCTGCGCGGGATTGATTGTGGGGATAACCGTCGGCGCAATGTTCGGCGTCGCGGCAATGGGCGCCGCCGTGGGTGTCGGCATCGGCGTCGGCATCGGCGTGGGCTTGAGCGCCGGATACGCGGTCATCTTCTTCGAGTCGGACCGCTGAGCGTAGGCGACGCCTGGTCGGTCTACGTCGTTCGCTGCGCGGACGCGAGCTTGTACACGGGCGTGGCGAAAAGCGTCGGCGCGCGCATCTTAGAGCACAACGCCGGGCGCGGCGCAAAGTACACGCGCGGCCGGTTGCCGGTGGAGCTGGTCTATCGGGAGGTCTGCGTGAGCCGCAGTGCCGCCCTCAAACGCGAGTCCGAGATCAAGCGCCTGAGCGCGCGGGCGAAACGCGAGTTCGTGGAAAGGTCGAGGCCGGCCAAAGTTACTCGCAGAGCATCCACAGCGACGGCAAGAGCCATAGCAGCGACGCAATCAAACCGATCCGAAACAGGATCCGGCCGGCGCCGTAGCTCAGGCCTCTGACCTCGAGGTCCTTGCCGACCTTGGCGAGCTCGTCGTCATAGAGCTCCACGGCGGCACTCACCGACGCCATATAGTTGCTCGGCAGGACGACACATTGATCGCCGTCGAATTCTTGCTCGACTTTCATCGTGGACGGCTCTCCCGGATTCGCGCCGAACATGAAAACATCCTAGCCCGAGCCCCTCCCGCTTGCCGTGACGACTATCAAGATCCCGGAATTAAACGGAAAATCATCGTAGCGGCGGCGCCGGAGGCGCGCGATAATGTGTCGAAACGCTCACTTTCCGAAGGAAATGCTGATGATCCAACGACGAGATTTTCGAGTTGCGGCGACGGCAGCGATCGCGCTGCTCGCGGGCTGCGCCAGCCAGGGGACGACTCCGGGCACGGAGCGCGGCAGCGCCGACACTTCACCCGAGTTCGAGGAGAGCGCGATACTCACCGAGGCCGAGGCCTTCTTCGGCGAGGGCGCCCGCGGCCTCGCGGACGTGCTCAACAAGATCTTCAGCGAGCGAGGCCGGCCCAACGCCTACATCGCCGGAGAGGAGGGCGGCGGCGCGCTCGCGGTGGGGGTTCGCTACGGTCGCGGGACCTTGCACATGTCCAACGGGATTCAGCGCGAAGTCTACTGGACTGGCCCGTCGCTCGGCTTCGACGTCGGCGCCAATGCCGCCAAAGCGTTCGTCCTGATCTACGATCTGCCGAGCGTCGAGGCTTTGTTTCAGCGTTATCCGGGGGTCGACGGCAGCCTGTATTTTGTCGGCGGCGTGGGCGCCAACTACAATCGCAGCGGCGATATCATCCTGGCACCGGTGCGCTTCGGGGTTGGCTGGCGCCAGGGGGTCAGTATCGGCTACATCAGCATCAGCGAGACGGCCACCTGGATCCCGTTCTGACGTATCTGCGGAAATGAGACCTGCTTCACGGCGGGCTGGGAGCTGCGGGCTTATGTTTAACCCCAGCTACTCTTGATCATTTCCCCCTGAATTTACCCGGCCTCGCGCCGGGTTCTTTTTTCCGGCCCTTAGTCCGACAAATCCTCCGCCTCTTCATTTTCCCGGCTCAAGGGGGCGGGCAACGCCGGCAACGGCGACCACTCACTGGCCCGGGCGAGGGGGTAGTTGGCGAGACTCTGCTGACGCTTCGTGGCGATCCGCCGCGACAGCCGCGGAATCTTGCAGCTCAGGATCTCGAGTCTGTCATTTCCCATCGTCATTACATCCGTGCTTGTTCTCGCGCCCGCAGTATGGGGGAGCGTCCTGCTCCACTCGAAACACGGCCGAGCCGGCACGCGCTCGATGAGCCGAAGTCTGTTGCAATCTCCCGTCCATGTCGGTGACTCTTATCACATGAAACTTTCTTCTGGATTAAGTGAAGTATTTGTATAGTGATTCCGAAAAGCCGATCACAGAATCGGCGTAGCCGATTCGGAAATTCGTGAGCAGCGTCTCAGTCTATGCGGGCACGAAAACACGCGCTGCGCTCGCGAGCAGATTGCTCTGCGAGATTCCGTCAAAAAAGAACTGTACCGCGAGCGCGGTCAGCAGGATGCCGAAGACGCGGCGGATCACCTGTGTGCCCGTGACGCCGAGCACCCTTTGGAGCTGAGATGCGGCGATCAGCGCGAGCAAAGTGAGCGCCAGGATCGCGAGCAGGCAGGCAATGACGACGCCCTGCAACAGCAAATCGCCCTCGGTGTCGGCCATGAGCAGAATCGAGGCGCCCATGGCGCCCGGCCCGGCGATCAGCGGCGTGGCGAGCGGAAACACCGAGATGTCCGGCTTGGCCGCGGCTTCCTCGGCCTCGGCTTCGGTCGCCGAGGTGGCGCCGGACGAGCGCCCGAAAACCAGATCGATGCCGATCAGCAGCAACAGCACGCCGCCGGCCGTGCGCAGTGCCGCGAGCGAGATTCCCAGGCCGTCGAGGACGCTCTCGCCGAAGATGGCGAAGAACAGCAGGATACCGGTCGCGATCGCCGTGCCGCGGATCGCGACGATCAAGCGCTCGCGCGGCGTGGCGTTGAGCGTCAAGGCCGCGAACATTGCAGCGACGTCGATCGGCCCGACGGTCGCGAAGAATGTCGCCAGCGCGACCGCGGCGGTCTCGGAGATCATGCGTTATTGTAGGATAGCGAGGCGGTAACTTGGGAGACGGTTCGTGAGACTAGTGCAAGCCGGTGTCATCGTCGTGATCGCGTTCGGCCCGCTCGTCGCGCCCGGTCATCACAGCGAGGCGGGTTTCGACCTCGAGTCGGTCGTTGCCTTTCACGGCACGGTGACCCGGTTCAGCTGGCGAAACCCGCACGTCTACATCACCGTGGAAACGGCGAGCGAAACCGGCGAGCCCGTGAGCTGGGAGGTGGAAACGGGCGCAACGCCCTTGCTCGCGCGCAGCGGCTGGACGCCGCAATCGTTGATTCCGGGCGAGCGGATCTCCGTGCGCGGCCATCCGGCGCGCGAGCCCGGCCGCCGCTACGCGCTGTTGCTGTCTGTGCAGAAACAGGACGGCACGTTCCTCGAGCAGACGCTCGGGGAGCCGCGCGCGGCGGCCGTAGCCGCGGATCTATCGGGCGTCTGGAAGGGCCATCTCGCGACGCTCGAGTACCTCGCCGAGGGCTTCGACGCAATGCCCCTGACCGAGAAAGGCGCCGCCGCCCAGGCCGACTACGACCCCAACACTGAAAACCCCGCGGCGATGTGTATCGCCTATCCTTCCCCGGCCGTATTACTGGTGACCACGTTCTTCCTGACAGAGATCGAGCTCGGCGGGGACATCGTCATGCTGCGCAACGAGTGGTTCGACGTCGAGCGGACTGTGTTCATGGACGGCCGCGGGCATCCCGGCGGGGGAGAGCGCAGCGACGTTCAAGGGCATTCGATCGGCTGGTGGGAGGGCGACACCTTGGTCGTCGATACGACCCATTTCGCCGATCACCGGTCGCCGTATCAGACCGGCGTGCCCTCCGGCGCGCAAAAGCACGTCGTCGAGCGTTACGCCCGGAGCGACGACGGCACGCGGCTCACCGTCGACGTGCTGTTGGAGGATCCGGAGTATCTTGCCGAGCCCTTCCGCGGCAGCTTGGAATGGAGCTACCGGCCCGATCTCGACCTGCTTTCGTTCGATTGCGATCCGAGCGTGTCGAGCCAGTTCGTGCCGCGATAGCAAGGTCTGGGTCGAGTGCATCTGCGGATGGGATACCAGGAAGCCGAGCGGAGAATTTACTTTAAGAAACTGCTCTAGGCCATTGATATAACTATGTTCAGGATGGCGGCGTCAACGCGCTCGAGAATCCCGCGCTGCCGCCTTTCCAAATCGGCGCTACGGGGGTATCTTCGATACGTCGCCGAGTGCTTCGGACTCCGCAACCACGATGATCCAGATACTTATACTCAGTACGGAGATGCTGAACACTCGGTGACCCGAATATTGGCACCAGGCGCAGCGCCGGGAGGCTCGAAGATAGTCAGTTACTAGAGCGAGGGGATGACATGAAGTTGGTTCGCGACCTTCTGGCGGTAAAAGGCAACGATGTCTGGTCGGTAACGCCGGAAACCAAGGTGTTCGACGCCTTGCGACTAATGGCGGAAAAGAGGGTGGGCGCCGTGCTCGTCCTTGAAAAAGATGATCTCGTGGGGCTTTTTTCGGAGCGAGACTACGCCCGTAAAGTCATATTGTTGGGCAAGTCGTCCAAAGAAACGCCGGTCAAAGAAATCATGAGCTCAAAGATCGTTTCGGTGCGCCCTGATCAAACGACCGACGAATGCATGAGCTTGATGACGGACAACCGTATTCGTCACCTCCCGGTGATGAAAGACGGCAAGCTGCACGGCATCATCACGATCGGTGACGTCGTGAAAGCGGTGATCGCCGAGAAGGAAGGCGTCATAGAGCAGCTCGAGCACTATATTACCGGCACGTTCTAAGCTTACTGCGCTTGCTCCAACTGGCTTCGCGCTATCGCGATCCGCTCGTCGAGAAACGCCTGAAACTCGTCCGGTCTCACCCACGGATGCGGCTCGCCGGGGCGTCGGCTCGCGAGCTGCGCGGCACGCTCGAACAGGTCGCCGCTTCCGGATAGATACGAATCGTAGTGTCCTCCGATTTGCACCTCGATGCCCGGAATCTGCTTGATGCGCTCGAGGTCCGCGATGAAGGTTCGGATCGCCTCCGGGTCGTCGCTGCGAACGCTCGGGCCGCCGTGGAAATAGGCGAGGTGCTCGACGCCGTCATCGAACACCGAAAAACGGATCGACGTCGTTCCGGGCGTATGCCCGGGTGTGACCTCGAGGTTCAGCGTCGTATCACCCAACGTCAATGTGTCACCGTCCTCGACGATGAAATCGATGCGCGGCGCATAGTCTCCGAAGTCGGCCTGCATGAGCTTGCGGTCCTCTTCCGCTGTGCCGAATTGCGCATCGCTGATCTCCTGCAAGGCCCGCGCACCTCCGTAGTGGTCTCGATGGCCCTGTAGGATCAGCACGTACTTGATGTCCATGGGGTCGAGCCCGACCTTGCGGATCTGCCCGAGCAGGTACTCGGTATAGCCGTCGATATCCCAAAGCGTATCGATGAGAATCAGGCCCTCGCTGGTGCTGATGACGTAGCTTCCCACTTCGCCGATGCCCACGAAGTAGAGGTTGTCGAATATCTGAAAGGGCGCTCGGGCCATGACGCTCAGATCGTTTCTGGGCGTGATTCGGGCGGGGGGCGGCTGCGCGGATGCGGTGTCGAGCAGGCAGGGGAGGGCTGACACGAGCAGGACGATCAGGCGGTGATTCATATTATCGATCTCTAATTTCGGAAGTACCTAGTTGGCGCGAATATCGCTGACATACCGCCCTCCTTCGAAGCGGGCGAAAAACGCCTCGAGCATCGGATGCTCGATGGGAGCCGTGCTGTGATCGGGCTCGAGGTTCCTTTCGGCGACGTAGGTGATGTGCGCCGCCTCGTGCACCAGCACGTGGTACCAGGGCTTGTCCTTCGGCGGGCGGGATTTCGCGACGGTTTCATACCATTCTTCGGTTGACTGAAAGCTCGGATCGACGTCTATGACCACGCCGCGATAGTCGAACAAGCGGTGATGAATGAGGTCGCCGACGGCAAACCGCGCCCGGCTGATACTCGTCACTGTTCCCATACGGATTCCTTCCCGGCTGAGCCTCGTCCAGTTTCGGTGTCAGTTCACGCGACGCTTTTCTTCACCCCAGACGCCCGATCTCCCGTTGAAATTCAGCAATCGCTTGCTCGTGACGACCAGGCCCGCGAAGTCTTCCGCCGAGATCCTCTCGATCCGCTCGTTTGCGATACGCGGCACGGTTCGCCATCCGCTGCGAGCTCCGTAAGCGATGAGGCGCTGATTGGTCACCACGACGATCACGGCCTTACCCACGCTCGTGTCGACTATGCTCTCTTGAGCATTGAGCTTGAGCTCGTCGAAGCGGCTGAGCCGCACATTGGAGGCAAGCAGCCAGCCGCCGTCCACGATGAGATCGACTTGCTTGGGCACGGCTTCCGCGACGACTTGAGCGCCGCCCCAGCCTGGGGTAAGACTGACTGTCCAGACGGATGCCATGACGATCGACGCATTCCTTCGGAGTAACCGGAACATTGCAGCGTTCAGAAACGAAAGACCAGGCCCGCTCGGGCCTCCAATTGGGTCAGTGTCGTGCCGTCCACGCGTATGGCGCACAGATTGATCTGCCCCGTGCTTGCGCACAGAACGTCGCTGTCGCTTTCCACGAAGGTGGTAAAGGCGCGTGCTTCGACACGAACACCGAGTCGCCGAGTGGCCATGAATTGCAGCCCTCCGCCGATCGAAGCGGACAAGTAGCTCTCCACGCCGAACTCCTGCGGTTGGGGGTCGAAGCGAGACAGACCGACGGTCAATGCCAAGAATGGGCGGATGTCGTCGCCGTCGAAGAGATAAGTGCCGCCGAAGTGAAAGTACTCGACATCCAGATCCAGCGAGGGGCCATTGCCGAAGAGAGACTGCGTATCGATCTGCGTGTTCTGGCGTGAATAGAGCAGCTCCCACTGCGTATTGGAGCGCGCCCTGATGTTCAGAATGATGCCTTGGGCATTTGATTCTTCGAGTTCGAACTCGGCGCCGCCATCTTCTTCCTCGAACTGTCCGCCGACACGATAGGCGGCGTAAGGCGCGAGCTCGAACCGGAACGAATTTTCCTGCGCAACAGCCAAACCGGCGGGGCCGGCGCATGCGAGAGCGGCAGTCGCACAAGAGGTGCTCAGGGCGTGACGGAAGGCCATTGGCATCCAGCTTATCCGATTTTCCCGACTTGTGAAGCCGGCTCTAGTCATTGGCATTGCAGAGGATGATACGCTACCGCCCTCGACGCGAATCGCCAAGGGGAGCGGGGAGCGCGCCTGCATGGGAATGGACGCCTGGATTACCGTCGCCGTGGTCCTCGGCACTTTGGGCGTGCTGATCGGCACGAGCCTTTCCTCGGATGTCGTGCTCGTCGCCGGCCTGACGGTGTTGATGCTCAGCGGCGTGCTTTCGCCGGACGAGGCACTGCGCGGGCTCGCCAATCCGGCGCTCGCCACCGTCGGCGTGCTCTATGTGGTGGCGGCAGGCGTCGTGAACACCGGGGCTGTTCACGCCATCGGCGCGATCCTGTTCGGCCGCCCGCGCTCGGTTTCGTCCGCCCAGCTACGGATCATGCTTCCGGTAGCGAGCGTCAGCGGTCTCATGAACAGCACGCCGCTCGTCGCGATGCTCGTTCCCGTCGTCGAGGAATGGGCCCGTCGTTGCCGCTTTTCCGTCTCCAAGCTCATGTTGCCGCTCAGCTACGCGGCCATTTTCGGCGGCACGCTGACACTGATCGGCACGAGCACCAACATCGTCGTGTACGGCCTCGTGCTCGAGCGGACGTCGCTCGGCTCCATGGGCTTCTTCGAGATCGGCGCCATCGGCCTGCCTTGCGCCGTTGCGGGTATCGCATACATCGTTGCGACGCAGAAGTGGCTACTACCCGAGCGCAAGTCGCCGCTCGCGGACTTCGGCGACGCGCGCGAGTACGCCATCGAGATGCTGCTCGATCCCACGAGCCCGATGATCGGCAAGAGCATCGAGGAAGCCGGGTTGCGCCACCTGCCCGGGGCGTTCCTCGCCGAGATCGAGCGCGGCGACAGCGTGCTGCCCGCCGTTGCCCCCACTGAGAAGCTCCAAGCGAACGATCGCCTGCTTTTCATCGGTGTCGTCGACTCGCTCACGGTACTGCTGCGGATGCGCGGGTTGGTGCCGGCGCCCGAGCAACTGTTCAAGCTGGGCGCGCCCCGTCCGGAGCGGCGCCTGTTCGAGGTCGTGGTTTCCCAGAGCTGCCCGTTGATACGACGAACGATACGCGATGGCCGGTTCAGGTCGCGCTACAACGCAGTGGTGCTCGCGGTCGCGCGCGACGGTGCGCGCATGCACGGCAAGATCGGCGACATCGTGCTGCGCGCCGGCGATACCCTGCTGCTCGAGTCGGGTCCGAACTTTCTCACGCAGCAACGCAATTCCAGGGACTTCCTGCTCGTCAGCGAGGTGCAAGGCGCGGCGATTCCCCGCCACGAAAAGAGCTGGGTGGCGACGGGCATTCTTCTCATGATGGTGCTCGCCGCCTCCACCGGCGTGCTGTCGATGCTCGAAGCAGGCTTGCTCGCATCGGGTCTGATGCTGTTCACCGGCTGCCTCAAGATCAGTGAAGCGCGCACGAGCGTCGACTGGTCCGTGCTCGTCGTCATCGGCGCCTCGCTCGGTATCGGCCAGGCAGTGCAGACCAGCGGTGCGGCGACGGCGATGTCGCAGGCTTGGGTAGGCGCCGCCGGGAACAACCCCTGGCTGGCCCTGGCCGCGGTTTATATCTTGACGAGCCTGTTCACCGAAATGATCACGAACAACGCCGCGGCCGTCGTGATCTTTCCGATAGCGGCCGCGACCGCGGAGAGCCTCGGCGTCAGCTTTTGGCCGTTCGTGGTCGTCATCATGATGGCGGCGTCGGCGAGCTTCGCGACGCCGATCGGCTATCAGACCAACCTGATGGTCTACGGCCCGGGCGGCTATCGCTTCGCGGACTACCTGCGAATCGGCGTGCCGCTCAATATTCTGGTGGGAGCGATCACGATAGCGCTGACGCCGATGATCTGGCCGTTTTAGAGGGCGCGGAGTCAAGCTCGCCCTCAAAGAAGGCCGTCCGCTTTCGGACCGGAGCTTATTCTGTTGCCTACTCGGTCCGCAGGACTCTTGCGGGTTGCACGCGTCCCGCGCGATAGGCTTGGCCGGCGACTGCGAGCCAGGCGACGGCGGCCGTCAATACCATGCTCAGCAGAAACGGCCAGATCGTCAGAGAAATGCGGTGCATGAATACGTTCAGGTAAAACCTCGCTGCAAAGTAGGCGAGGGGCCAGGCAATGATATTGGCGATGATTACCGGTTTGGTGAAGTCTCTGAGCAGCATCCAGATAACCTGGCGCGTCGTCGCTCCCAGAGTCTTGCGCACGCCGATTTCGTGGAGACGCCGATTGGCAAGCTGCATGGCTATCGCGAAGAGCCCCACCAGCGAGATGAGGAACGCCGTGGTCGCGAGCACCACGAAAATCTGATTGACGCGGCCAAAGGTCTCGTAGTTCTCATTGAAAATATCGTCGAGGAACCGACGGCTGCGCGGCATGAGCGGCGAGAGGCGCTGCCACATCTCATCGATGGCATTTAGCGCGCTCGGCACGTCATCTCTGGCGATCTGGGCGACTTGAAACTCGAACACGTCGCCGAAAACGAAGAAATTGCCGTTAGCGCCGGCCCCTTGAAAGTGAAGCGGTCTATCCTCCACGACTCCGATGAGCCGTACAGGTTGCGGCGGTTTGCCCGTCTCCTCCGGCATCGGGAAATAGACCAGTTGATCCACTGCCGCTTCAGGCGACTCGAAGCCCAGTTCCTCGACGAACGTGCGGTCCAGCATCGCGTGCAGCGGGTGGTCCGCGCTCCACTCTTGGAACTCCGGCATGACGTCCTCACCGCGCTCGCGGTCGAAGACACGGCCGGCGAGCACGGACAGGCCGAAAACCGAGAAGAAATCGGCCCCGACGTGGTTGAAGAATACCGCTCGGGCATTCTCGATCCCCGCGGCCTCCGCGGACCGACTCACGGCGCCGACATTGACGGAGCCGCTCCAGGGTATCGAAGAAGTGGCCGTGACGGCGCGAATCTGCGGCAGGCGGCGCAATTCATCGAGCAAGGTCTCTGTAGAGACGCCCGTCAACGGGCTCGCGTTGTCGATCACGAGCAGCGGATCGACGTTCATCCCGAACGCCGCGCGACGCAGCTCGCCGTTTTGAGCCGATACGACGATCACCATGATCAGCAGGAAGCTCGCAGCGACGAATTGCGTGCCGACCAGCAGCGCCGCAACGAAAGGCGGCGCGGCTCGTCGCCTCCCCAGTCGCAGCGTTTCGATCGGCCTCGACCCGGAGAGCACGAGCGCCGGGTAGGCGCCGGCCGCCAAAGTGACCGCGACGAGCGTAAACAGAACGAAAAGCCAGAACCGGCCCAAAGGCAGGACGACGGGAATCACGTTCATGTCGACAGTCGCATCGAGCACCGGGGCGATCGCAGCCAGACAGAGGATCGCCAGCACGGCGCCGCTGAAAACGAGCAGCCCCGCTTCGAAAGAATACTGCAACATGATCTGGTGGCGTTTCGCCCCGACGACCTTCCGCAGGCCGACGTCACGACCGCGCCCCGCGGCTCGGGCGGTGGCAAGGTTGGCGTAGTTGATACAGGCCACGGCCAGGATAAGCCCGCCGAGAAGCATCAAGATTGTAGCAACCGAAACGTACTCGCTCGCGCCGCCGAAAAGCTCGCTGTTCAAGTCGGTTACAGCCAAGCCGCTGAGCGGGATAGCGCCGACCTCGAAGCGCACGTTCTCCAGTTGCTCTTGCCCATCGGGTCCTCGTCGCCGAACAGACGGGCGGCGGCATCCTCGGTGAGCACGACGCTGAACGGCTGTCGCAGGGCATTGTCGGGATCGCCCGCGATGAACCGCAGATCGAACGCATCGAGGAACTCCTGATCCGCCACGGCGCGATACCCGCGGAAGCCTCGCTCGGCCGTGCCGATCGAGACGTCGTCGAACCCGTAGACGCGCGCGACGGTCTCGAGCTCCGGAAACTCGGTTCGCAGGTATTTGGCGTAATGCTCGTTGGTATTGGCGAACGTACCGGTCCGAATACCGGCTTCCTGATAGTCGAAATTCGCGGTGATCACGTACGTCCGTTCGGCGTTCGCGAAATGCGAGTCGCCTCGCTGCCAGTATGCGATCACGGCGTAGGCGGTGATGAAGCACACGAGGCCGAGCGCGAGCGTTAGGACGCTGATCAGCGTGGAGGTCGGCTCGCGCCGGAGGTTGCGCAGGGCCGTCGTCAGGTAGTGAGCAAGCATCGCCGTCTGCTTGGAATCAGGAGTTGCTCGGTTCCCCAAGGTTCTTTGAACCTGATTGTACCGATCTTGGGATCGTTGACATACCCTATGCATGTTTAGATCTCGTCCAGATGACGGTTTTGTGACGTCGGCTCTCGGCGTTACGGACGGTTAACTTCGGTCCGTCTACGCAAACTGATCTCCTTCCCCCGGTGGAAGGCTGCCCGAGAGTCGGGGACTCCTGCTAGGATTGGATCGTGGGAACCACTCTCCGAGAGGGACGGCGCCAGCGTCGGAGATCGGCGACGCGGCTGGGTGTCGCCGCCGGGCTGCTCGCCGTAGGCTGTGCCACGACGCCGCCGGCCAACGTCGAGAACATCTGCGCGATCTTCGACGAGAAGAGTCGCTGGTACCGGGCCGCAAGGGAGTCCGAGGAGCGCTGGGGCACGCCCATTCACGTGCAAATGGCGATCATCCGCCAGGAATCGACCTTCGAGTTCGACGCCAGGCCGCCGCGCCGCAGGCTGCTGGGCTTCATCCCCTGGACACGGCCGTCGGACGCCTACGGCTACGCGCAAGCGCTCGACAGCACCTGGAATTGGTACAGGGACGACACGGGTCGACGCTTCGCCGAGCGGGATAGGTTCGCCGACGCCATCGACTTCGTCGGCTGGTATACGCATGTTTCGCAGCAGTCGGTCGGCATCTCCAAGTGGGACCCTTACAACCAGTACCTTGCTTACCACGAGGGCCAGACTGGCTGGCGCCACAATAGCTACAGGGGCAAGCGCTGGCTCACGGACACCGCACGCCAGGTCGACTATCGCGCGCGTGAGTGGGGCGCGCAGCTGAGGCGTTGCGAGGCCGATCTCGACGACGGCTGGTGGATATTCTGAGCGCTGTACCGGATTGGGACGAGCTGGCTTCAGGAAGCCGATGTCCGTTCGACATCCCGAGGGTGGAACCGAATGCCTATTGGGATTCAGTCGTTCAGTTGAAAGTATCCACGCTTTGCTTGCTCACGAATCAGACCTACAGAGGCCACTGCATCCTCATATACGATCCAAAGCACGTCGTTCGTCCCGACGAATTGACCGCGGAGGAATGGGCGGCTTTCGCGAGGGACTTGCACGAGGCTGCGAGGTCGCTCGTAAAGGTTTGTCGTCCGGATCACCTGAACGTCGAATGCTTGGGCAACGTCATGCCGCACCTGCATTGGCAGGTGATTCCAAGATATAGAGATGACCCAAGGTGGGGTGCGCCGATATACACTACGACACTCGAGGAGTTCCACCAGAAGCGCCTGCCCGACGACGAACGGCAGCGGCTGATTCTGGAAATCCGCGATGCTTTCACGTAGCCCGACGATCTCAT
>Ga0214472_10002052_pt1 | contig 21870 bp, 17 predicted proteins | sample RVTome_6_FD_207662 | JGI IMG/M metagenome (GOLD analysis project Ga0214472, IMG submission 207662) | Soil microbial communities from uranium-contaminated site in the Upper Colorado River Basin, Wyoming, United States - RVT140D175 | ecosystem: Environmental > Terrestrial > Soil > Contaminated >...
AACAGCGGTTCGGCGTTGCCGACCGCGACCCGGAGTCGGGGCGCCGCAAGCCGCTGCGCGAGCGCCATCTGAGCCAGCGCGTGGAGGCCGGAGGGATAGCCGAGCAGGTAGGTGACCCGATGGCGCCGGATCGCTTCGAGATACGCAGGGACGTTCTCCGGCCGCAGATGGTAGGCCGACAGATAGAGCTGCCGCAGGCTGGAGTTCCAGACCCAGAACGGCGGCGCCCGCCGGTCGGCGGCAGCGACCAGCTGGCCCCCAAGGTGCGCGTAGCGATCGTGCCGGCTGACCCCGTACCAGCGCCGGGCCCGCGCTTCGAACAGCGCCGACCAGGCGCGCGAGGTCGCGCGGCTACGCCACAGGCTCAGCGGCGTGCCGGAGGTGCCGCTGGTGTGAACGTGGAACATGCGGCGCGGATTGCAGTCGTCGGCCACGAAGGCAAGCGGATCGCGCCGCAGGCTGTGCTTGTCGAGCACCGGCCAGTTCTCGAGCCGTTCCCATGCGGCCCGCTCGCCGCAGCGGCGGCGCTGCTCCCACTGCGTGCGGTAGTAGGGCACGCGGGTTGCCGCACGGTGCAGCACCCAAGCCAGCCGCTCGGCGCGCCACTGCGACCAGCGCGCGGCGCTCCACTGTTCGCGCTCCAGGGCGGCTCCGACCAGTCGCTCGGTCTCGCGGCCGAAGCGCCACCGGCGCAGCCGCCACCCGCGCACGCCGGCCGCCAAGCAGCGCGCCGGATAAGGAAGCCGGTGATAGATTTGGAGCTGCTTCCGATTCATCCATTAGCCCCGACCCGGTGGTGCCCAGGGCTGTTATCGGACCCGCCGCAGCGGCGGCCTCGGTCGCTGCCTGCGGACCGGACGCAAGCGCCGTCGCCTTGGGTCGGCCGAGTCGCCTTCCGGCATCAACTCGCCCGATCCCAAACCGAAAAGGAAACACGGGGCGACCAGGCGCATCGCGGCATGGCTCATGAACAGCAGCGCCCAAGCAACGAACGCGATCGAGCCAGCCATCTCCGGGCGCGACCAGGAATCGCGAAAACGCTGCCAAATCAACGAGAGCAGCAGCAGCGACGCGATCAACCCCAAGCTGCCATGCTCAGCCAACAACCGCGAAAACTCCGTATGCGCGCTCGCGGCGCCAAACGACATCTCGAGATGCAGCGTCTTGGACGCGCCCGGACCGACTCCCAAAACCGGATTTTGCTTGAACGCGAGCATGTCGACCTGGAGGATCTCATCGCGCCCGGTCGGATCGAAGTCGCGGAAACGCTCGCCCAGTAGGCCTCCGGTATAGTCGTCCAAGGCTGGAAAAATCACGAAATTGAACAGCAAGAAGACCGTGACCACCAGCACCAGCAGCGCCGCCCTACGGCGGCGACCGGTCAGCAGATAAAACGACGCGATGCTGATCGCAATCAACGAAGTCCAGAAACCGCCGCGCGAAAACGTCATGGTGCATTGACCGGCGAACCAAAGCAAACAGCCGAACAGCGTCATCCGCAGGACCAGGCCGTTGCGGCGGATGAACATGAGCAGGAAAGCCAGGAACACGCCCAGTCCCAACATCGACGACATTTGATTCGGCCCCACCCCGCCCGAGGTGAGCTTGCTCCCGACAATGAAGACTCCGGGCATATACGTCAGGGTGGTAAAGGTCGAAAGGGTCACCAGCGCTAGAATCGGGGCCAGAATCACCAGACAGATTCGCGGGATTTCCGCTCGCGGCAAGCGCAGCGCTCCGAAAAACATCACCGCCACCGACAGCGCGAATGGCCCGGAGAGGTTGAAGGCGATCGACTCGCGGTCGAAGTCCGGCAGTTGAACCAGGGAAGGCAGCAACAGCACGAAATAGAGCAGGCCGCGAACATCGATGGTTTTCAGCAGGTTGTATTTGAGAATGGCGGAAATCAGCAGCACCGCGGTAGCGTATTTCCCGAATTCGTAGAAGGTAAACGAATCCGTCGCCCGCCACAGCAGCTCGGCTCCGGTGATGTAGGCGATAACGTAAAGCAAGCGAAACGGATGCCGATCCCGGGACAAAAAGGAGATCCCAAGCGCGATCGTGCCGTAGGCATGGGCGGTGGCCAGAAACGGCCGGCCGTGCAGCAGCAACGCCAGCGGGATATGCAGCAACAGAAACGCCAGGACGGTCAGGTCGGAGGCAAACAAGCCGGACCGCGGGCGGCGCAGCGCCGCGGGCGCAGCGGCCGGGCGCCGATTCAATCGCGGCAGCGGCAGGGCGGAGCTAGCCGGGCTCGTCATGATCGCTGTCGGCGAGGCAGAAGTGACAGGTGCTGCGCTGCAGCAGTGCCGCGGTCTCCGCAGCCTCGCTGTGCCAGCAGAACGGCACCTTGGCTCCGGCCACGAAGCCGATCGACCGCAGGATCCCGCGCAACGCGGGCTGGGTCGCCAGCATGGTAACCTGATCGGCCTGATCGTGCACGGAATCGCGCAAGCATAGCAGCAAAACATCGCGCAGCAGCGCTCGGTCGCTCAAGGCACCGAATAGATCCAGAATCCGGACCATCCTGCATCCCGGTCGGTCCACGGTGCGGGAAATCAACGCCACCCGCGGATCGTCGGGCGGCCCGGCAAGGTAGAACCGCATGGCGCCGCGATAGGGGGCATCCAAGTAGCGCCATTGGATGAAGTCCGAGTCGCGCTCGCTGGTCACGATGTTGCGATCTTGATGGCGCGCGAACAGTTCCGCCAGCATGGCGCTGTTCGGATCATCGACCAACCTCGCGCTGCGGGGCGCGTAGTTGGACAACCGCCCGCGCAACCAGCGCGCCGCCGGACCCAGCGCCCCGGCTCCGGCTTTGAGCACCGCGCCGCGCAGGCCATGAATCGCTCGCAGCGGCCAAATGCGGGTGGGTGCCAGAGGCAACAACAGCATTCGAAAATCCTCGCGCACGCCCCAGCCGTGGCGCAGGTGGATTCGCGCCGCCAGCCGGTTGGGAAACCCCAACTTCAAATCCGCGCGGTGGCGAATCGCTTGATCGAATAAGCGCTGCAATCCAAAGCCCCGAAACTCGGGCGCGACGAACAAATCGACCCACCAGACCGCGGCTTGCGGCACGCCAGCCATCCGGCATACCGTGGGGATCACTCCGCAGTAGGCCGCGATTTGCTGGTTCGCCAGGACCGCCCAACGTTGCTCCTCACCGCGATACCACCAGCCGCCATGACGGGTGAGAAACGCGCCTTTGACCGGGCCGTAGGTCCGGTGCATGAAGCTCTCCAGCTGCTTCGGCTCGAGATCCCTTGCGGTCACGAGCTTGAAACTCGACTCCATCAAGCGCTGCCCTCCCGAGCGCGCGCCGCTCGGGTCTTTTCGCTCACCGCCTGGTGGTACAGGGACTCGAACTGACGCGTGCTGCGCTCGCAACCGAACAGCTCGCGGGCCCGCCGCCCGCCGGCCAGGCCCATGCGGCGGGCCAGCTCCGGCTGCTCTAACAAGCGCATCACCGCCGCGCTGAAACCGGCCAAATCGCCGGGCTCGATCAGCCAGCCGCTGATCCCATCTTCAACCAGCTCGGATGTGCCCCCCACGCGGGTCGCCACCACCGGGCGCTCGGCGGCCATCGCCTCCAGCAACGCATTCGGCATCCCCTCGCACTTGGATGCTTGGCACACCACCTCCATCTGGCGCATCAGCTGTTGCACATCGGTCCGGAATCCGGTCAGAAGCACCTTGTCGGTCAATCCGAGCCGTTCGATCTCGGCTTGGAGCAAGGCCGGCTGCTCGGGCTCGCTGGCGATGGGTTGACCGACGATCAGAGCCCGGACCTGCGGAAAGCGGGGCAAGATCGCCGCCATCGCCTGGACGAAGAACATGTGGTTCTTGAACTTTCTCAAGTTTCCGACCAAGCCGATAAACCGAAACTGGTCGGGCGTGCCACGGTTCCAGGGGTGGGCGGAGCCCGCTGCGAGCAGCGGCTCCATTTCGCTGCTGGTCATGACGCAGTTCGGCAGGATCAAGATTCGCCGCGCCGGATAGCCCTTGGCCAAAAGTTCACTGCCGAGCGACTCCGAGTTGACCACCATTCTGGAAACGCTGTAAAGCGATAGGTAGCGGTACAGCGGCGGCAGCACCAGACCTTCGTTGGAAAAGATCGAGCTGCGCACCGACCCCCACCGCACCGGAATCCCGGCCAGCCATCCGGCGATACCGGCATACGCATTGTCGTGGGCGGTCCAGGAGTGGACCAGGTCGGGTTGGACCCGGCGCATGGTGCGAACCAAGTACCAGAGCCGCCCCGCGATGCTCTTGGTCCGCTCTGGAATGTTGTAGATGCGCACTCCGTAGTTGAGCAGAACTTGGTCATAGGCCAGATTCGAGCTCGGATTGAAAACCACCACATGCGGTTCGAATCGGCCGCGGTCCAGATGCTTGAGCAGCAGGTAGAGCTGACGCTCGCTGCCCCCAAACCCTAACTGACCGATCAGGAAAAGCAGCCGGATCGGTGGCGGCTCGCCGCTTCGATCCGGGACCGCGGTCAGCGCCGGACCGCGCCCGGCTGCGGCGGCGGACTCGACTCCGGGCCGATCCGATCGGCCTGGTGCACCCGGCGCAACGGTCGGCAGTTGCAAGAGCTGCTTTCGATGCAGCCCGCTCAACTTGACGCTCAGATAGGCCCGGTCGGACGCGTAGATGCCGATCCGCGGAATCTCGAAGGCCGGCAGCCCGATGCGATACGATTCCATGGCAAAAGCCGCTCGGTAGCCGGCGGCCCGCACCGCTTCCGCGACCCGCCGGTCGTAGTCTCCGGTTGGATAGGCGAACAGATCCACCGGCTGGCCGGAAACCTCCTGGAGTTGCCTTCTCGACTCTTCGAGCTCGAGCCGCAGCCGATCGGAGCCGCATTGCGTCAACAACGGATGGGTCACGGAGTGCGAGCCGATCTCCACCAGCGGGTGCTGTCCCAGCTCGGCGATCTGCCCGCGGCTCATGCCATCGAACAGGTCGACGGCGACCTCGGGCGGTACCGGGCGGCCGTTCCAGTGCTCCGCCAGCAGCTGGCGCGTCGCCGGCAGCCAATCGTTCGGCTGAATCATGTGCTGGGTGGTGACGAAGAAGACCGCTGGAGCGTTAAACTCGGCCAGCACCGGGACCACATTGGTGTGGTTGTTGGCCAGACCATCATCGAAGGTGAGCAAAACGCCGGGCTTGCGCGACTCCATCAAGTCCCGGGAAGTCAGAAAGTCGAAACGCTCCCTGAGCCAGCCAAAGATCGAGCGCAGTTGATCCTGGGTCGGATAGGGTTGAGCCGCAGCGGGAAAGTCCGAGTAGGGTTGCCGCACCACGCCGTGAAACAACAGGACAAAGCGACCCCGCTGGGCCAAGAGCCGCCGGCTCAAGTGGGTGATTCCCGAGACCCACAGCACAAACGCCGAGCTGCGTTTGAGACTCACGCGATGCCCTGCCGCGGCGCCATAAGAACTCTCGACCCGCCATCCTGCCGGAGCGCACCCCAGCTGGCCGTCAAGCGCTCGGCGATCTTCTGTTGCCAGCGCTCCAAACTGAATTCCAGCGCCAGGGCCCGTCCGCTGCGCCCCATCGCCGCGAGACGCTCTTCATCGCGAATCAGCTCCAAGACCGCTTCCGCCACCGCCGCGCCATCCGGCCGCTCCAAAACGATGCCCCGCTGATTCCCGATCAAGTGAGGGACGACCGAGACCGCGGTGGCGACCACCGCCAAACCACAGGCCAGCGCCTCCAAGACGGCCTTGGGGAAACCCTCCGCCACCCGGGTCGGAAACAGGAAGATGTGGCCACGCTGCAGGAGCTGCAGGACCTCCCGATGCGACAGGTTGCCCAAAAACGTGACCTCGCGCTCCACCTTCAGCTCTGCGGCCAGCGCTTCGAGCGCAAGCCGGGCCGGCCCCGCGCCAGCTATCTCCAAGCTCGCCAAGGGGTAGCGCGCCCGAATCAACGGCAGAGCGCGCAGCGAGGCTTCTACGTTCTTGGCGGCATCGAGCCGGGTCGCGCTGACCAACCGCAGCGCTTGGCCGCGGCGCCAAGCGGGCCTCTGAGGAAGCCTCTCGAAGTCGTCGGCCCGAAGGGTGGTGGAGAAGATCCACTGGATCTTGCCGCTTGGACCGGAGGGTGGCGCGGGACCGCCTCCGGTCGCCATCACGATGGTGCGCGCGCCCGCGATCCGCGGCAGCAGCCACATCAGCAGCCGATCCGCGAGGGTCTCCCGATGCCCCCAAGTCCCACAATGCCGAACGAACAGGCGTTTGCGCAGCACCAGCGCCGCCACCAGGGCCAAAAACCCAAGGTCTCCCGGCACCGGAGTGTGGACCGCATCCGCCCGACGCATGGCGCTCCAGATCGAGGGGAGGAGGCGCGGCAGCCGGATCAGCAAGGCCATTTTTCGAACCCAACCCCGGCCGCCCGGTTCGCGCACCGCCTGGACCACCAGGTTGGGTCCGGTCAGGGCCGCCAAACCGGGTGGAGCGGTGGAAGTGCGCAGCGCCAGGATCAGCGTGGTCGCATCGAACAATTCAGCGATCGCCTGCATCTGGTATGGAAAGCCGCCACCGGTCGCGTAGCCGGACGGCGACGATGGGCTCGCCCAACATTCCTTGTGCGATACCACCAGGAGCTTCAATTCGGCCTGACCTTGTAGATGCGCTGAAACATCCGCACATCGCGGGCGCGCCGGTAGCCATAGACCCAACCCGACGACGCCCGCGCGCCGTCGAAATCCAACAGCCAGGGGGCTCCAGAACCGTCCTCGATAAGGACGTTGCCGAAAGTCAGGCTCAGCCCGACCACGCCGCAGGCGTGCACGCGCTCGATTTGCTGCTCAAGCTGACCCAGAAACTGGTCCGAGACGCAGCGCGACAGCAGCCGAGTGCCCCGCGCCAACACCGCAACAATGCGCTCTTGCTCGTCCAAGTCCGCCAGCGTCGGATCCGGACGCGTCTGGATCGACAGGATCTTCGCGCCCGCCTCGACCAGAACCGAGCGCACGGTCCGGCCCGGTATGAAGTTCTTGTACAGTCGCCGCGGCCGCTCGTCCACCTGGTACAGGGATGGCACGTTGGCCCGGCCGCGGAGCAGCGCGAGGTTGCGCCATTCACGGATGAAGGAGGCCGCATCGTCTTGAAACCCTTTGCGGATCAGAACCCGGTCCCCGATCAGAACCAGATCGACGGAGAGCCGCGGGCGCGGCACGAACTCCGACTCGTCGATCAGCGGCAGGTACGGCAGCGGACCGAACTCCGCCAGCACCCGGCCGTCGTGATCGTAGCGTCCCAGAACGATCTCCGCGTTTCGATCCTGCCGGCGGCGCGCTTCGACCGCGTCGCGAGTCGCAGGCTCAACCGGCAGTCGGTCCCACGAGGTGAAATCGGCGGCCCGGTTGACCCGGCTTCGGCTCAGGATCCGGGCCTGTTTCCGGGCGGCCGTCCGGCTCAGATTTCGGGCCAGCCGCGCAACTCCGATCCAGCCGAGGACCAGCGCCAAACCGAGAACCCCGATCCGGACCGGATCGGCCCAGCCCGCGGCCCCAACCAGCGCCGCGCCGGCCGCAAGCGCGATCCAGGCCAGGGGCCTGCGCCAGCGCCAGGTGCGCTCGAGCAGAGGGAAAAAGGCCCGTTGAAAGGACCCTGGCATCGCGATCCGATCGAGCATGATCAAGCGCCCGCGGCGCTCCCCGGCGCCGCTCGGATCAGGGCCGCGCGCCGCATGCGCGCGGCAGCCAGGATGCCGCGCGCCTTGCCCGCCGCCGCGCGCCAATGGTCCCGACTCGGAAACCGCATGGCGTAGGCGATCAGGCGCGCCAAATCGAACAGTTGTACCCGCCAAAAGCGGAGCTCCTGAGCCAGGGACCGATCGGGCACGATATCGAGGAACACGAACCGGTAGTTGACCGCGCTTTTCCAGGCCACTTGACCGCTGTCCTCCCGGCCGTCCGCGGCGCGCAGGTGAACACAACGGGCGCGACCGCACTCCAGCAGCTTCCAGTGGCGCCGCGCGCGCAGCGCCAGATGGGCATCCTCGAGCACCCCGTAGCCGGTGAAGAATTCGGAGAACCGCAGGCCGCCGGCGAATACGGCGCGGCGCCAGACGGCGCAGTTGGCGCCCATGAAATCAATCTCGCGAACGCCGTCGTGAGGCGGCTGCAGGTAGCGATTGATCGGGTAGCCCGATCGATAGTCGAACCGGCCCGGCTCGTAGGTGGTGAACAGCCGCAGGCGCCGGTACCAGCGCCAGCGCGGTGAGCGGGTCGGATCCAGGTGTTGGTTGACAATGTACCCCGCCACGCCACCGACCCGGCCCGCGGTATCCTGCGAGTACACCGCCATGATCCGTTCAAAAAAATCCGGCTCGAGTCGAATGTCGTCGTCGATGAACGCGACATAATCGCCGCGAGCCTGATCGATCCCCACATTGCGCTGAATGGCGGTGCCGCCGCCGCGGCGCCAATAGCGACACCGGAAAGGCATGCGCTCACCCGCCTCGGCCACCAGCGCTTGGGTCTCATCCCCGGGCGGCGCAGCGCCGTCGATCAGCAGCAGCTCGGCCGGTTGCAGCGTCTGGGCGCGCAGGTTCTCGAGCAGGCCTCGAACCTCTGGAGCCCGATGGAGGGTGGGAGTCACCACCGAGATCGAGCCCATCCGCGAACCCGAGCCAGACGCGTCACTCATGGGCGCTGGGGCCGGACCGCCGTGCCATCGATTCAAACCAAACTCGGAGCCGAGGCCGGCGCGGCGCTCCCTAGGATTCGACCCGCCGGAGCTTCTTCATGGCGGCGAGCTCGCTGTCGTAGACTCGCTTGGTGCCGTCACCCAGCGCGGCTTCGATCGTGCGGATGTCCCGCACCAGGCGCATCAGGCCCCAGGGCTCGACCGAGGCCGCTTGGTCGCTGCCCCACATGGCTCGGTCCAGGGTGATATGGCGCTCCACGAAGCAAGCTCCCAATACCACGGCCGCATAGGTGGTCTGCAGCCCGACCTCGTGACCCGAGTAGCCCACCGGCCGGCCGAACTCCCGGCGCAGGGTCTCGATCATGCGCAGGTTGAGCTCGCCGGGCTGGCACGGATAGCTGCTGGTGCTGTGGGCGAGCAGCAGTCTCTCGGGCTCGATCTGGGCCGCGGCCCGGCGAATTTGCTCCAGCGTCGACATCCCGGTCGAAAGGATGACCGGTCGGCCGGTCGCGTTGATTCGACGCAGAAGCCCAGCGTCGGTCAGACAGGCGGAAGCTACCTTGTGGCAGACGGGATCGAATTCCTCGATGAAATCCACCGACGGCTCGTCCCAGCAGGAGGCAAACCAATCCAGCCCGCGGTCGGAGCAGTAGCGGTGGATCGCGCTGAACTCGGCGCGACCGAGCTCGATCCGGCGGCGGTATTCCTGGTACGACATCACCCCCCACGGCGTGTCGCGCTTGGTGTCACGCTGTGGCGCTGGAACGCACAGCTCCGGGGTGCGTTTTTGGAACTTGACCGCGTCACAGCCGGCCAAGGCCGCCGCGTCGATCAGTTTCTTGGCGAGCTCCAAATCGCCGTTGTGATTGATGCCGATCTCCGCGATGATGAACGTCGGCTGGCCGGCGCCGACCGATCGCGATCCGATTTGTACCGCGTTCGACACCGATTTCATCCGCGATCGATGGCGGCTGCCGCCCGCGCGGCGCGCTGCGCGAGCATCCGATCGCTGATCTCGCGAACCGCGCCGTGGCCGCCGCGGCGGCTGGTCACCAGGTCGGCCGCGGCTCGAACCGCTGCGGGTGCATCCGCCACCGCAATCGCCACTCCAGCCCAAGCCATGCACTCCAGATCATTGATATCGTTCCCGACATAGGCGACCTGGCCCGGCTCCATGGACCACTGGCGCGCCAACTCCTCGAGCGCGGGCAGCTTGCGCTCCAAGCCTTGCAGGCAGTGCAGCCTGAGCTTCTCGCAGCGCGCCGCAACCACCGGATTGGTCTCTTTGGACAAGACCGCGAGTCGAATCCCGGCTTGGCGCAGGCGCTCGATGCCGAGACCGTCACCGCGATGACAGCGGACCGCCTCCACGCCATCCTGATCGACCAGGACATGGTCGTCGGTCATCACCCCATCGAAGTCGAATACCACCATGCGGACTTGGTCGAGGCTGGGCGTGCGGCCGGCGCCGCACGGCGCGGCCAGCAGCGACTCGACCAGCTCGAAATCGCCGGGTTCGTCGATTTGAAACGAGCGCGACGCCGGCATCGGAAAGAGCACGATCTTGCCGCCCAGTCGATTGCCGAGTTGATGCAGCAGCCACGGCTTGAATACATAGAGGGCGCCGTTCTCGACCCAATCTTCAGGGGCGTCTTGGCGCCGTGGGCGCTGCCGGTATGCATAGGTCAGAGACCGGACCTCGGTTGCTTGGCGCCGCCAGACGAATCCTTGCAGCGGAAACGCCGAGAACAGCGAATCCGCCGCCTCGCTTTCCAGCATCTCGATGGCGGCATCGATGTCGGCGGCGCGGCGCAGCGGCGAGGTGGCCTGCAGAAAGACCACCAGCTCGGGTTCCAAGCCCTCTCGCTGCCGAAGCGTCTGCAGCACGTGGAGCAGGGCGGACTCGGAGCTCGCGCCGTCTCCGCTGATCTCGGCCGGCCGATCGATCACCTCCGCACCGTAGTCCCGCGCCACCGCGGCGATCGATGCGTCATCGGTGCTGACAATCACCCGGTTGACCAGGCTCGCCTGCAGCGCCTGCTCGATGCTGTGGGCCACCAGCGGCTTACCGCCGATCGCTCTCAAGTTCTTGCGCGGCACACCCTTGGAGCCGCCGCGGGCGGGAATGATGGCCAGAATCATCGCAGCGCTCGAAGCGCTCTGGCTTTGAGTCGGCTGCCCTGCACCCGCACCCAATCTCTGGCATCCAGCGGGGTGTGCCCGACCTGCTGCCAGGCCGAGGCCAATTCACGGAAACCTCGCAACTGGCGCTGGATCCACTCGGGCGGCACCGGCGCCAGTTTGCCGCCCTCCGCCGCGCGGAGCAAGAAGCCGACCTGGTCAGGCGGCAGCGCCACATCGACGGCCAGAATCTCGAACCCCAAATGCGCGAACACGGACGGGGCGGTCTCCTGGCACAACCAGAAGCAATGATCGACCTTGGTGGTGACGGCGGGCGGCCCCTCGCGGCGGCAGGTTTCCAAGAAATCGGCGATATCGCAGAAAAACAGCCCGTTCGGCCGCAACAAGCTGCGGATCTTGAGCAACGCGGCTCGCAGATCGAAAAGGTGCTCCACGGTGCGGCATAACAGGATCAGGTCGAAGCGGTGGGGCGATTGCCAGGCCTCGAACGGACCGACCACGCGCTCGAAGCCCGCGGATGGGACGCTCTCAACTTCCTGAGCCGCAGGATCCAGCAGCGTCACAGCGCAGTCGGAGCCCGCGGCGAACCGTTGGGCCACCAGACCGGTGCTGCCACCGATATCGAGCAACCGGCTGCCGCGATCGAGCGTGATCAAGCCCTGCCAGGCCTTGGCCAATCGCTCGGCATAGCGGGCCTGCGAACCGCGCAGGAGCGCCAGCGTTTGGGACCGTCCTTTGAAGCTCGAAATCAAGGCCCGGTAGGACCCGCTGAGGTAAAAGTCCTGATAGTCGCGCTCGCTCAATCGATCCATCAAATAGATCAAACCGCAGCGCAGGCAGATGGCGGTCCGCAGCGCGAGACCGTAACGATCCTGATCCGCCAAGATCGCGCGGGCGGCACAACCGCAGATGTTGCACGAGCTGATCGGCCCAGTTTTCAGCCGCCCTTGGAGTCGCTCGACGATCGGTCGGCAGCGCTGGCGCCGGCGCCGCAGATCGGCGGGATGAATGAAACAGGTGCCGTTCGAACCCATGCTCAGCCGCTCCCAGGCCGCAGCCGCATCAAACCCAGGGCGCGCACCCAAGCCTTCAGATAGCGCACCCGTCGCAGCAGATCCGGTTGATAGACCGCCGCCCGAATCAGCGCCAGGATGGAGCGCCCCGAAACACCTTGGTGACGGGCGAAGCGCATGTATCCTTTGGCCCGCCGTTGCCGAGCGACCTTGCGCTTCATGGCCTCCTGTTCTCGAGTGGGGTAGTGATAGCTCAAGTGCAGATCGGAGAATTCGAGATCGGCCCGCAGATAGTGCGACACGGTTTTGCCCTCATCGTGCCAACGAAACGCGCCATAGGCTCGATCGCTCAATCGCACCGGATAAGCGCGGCAAACCCGATAGAGCAGCTCGCGATCCATCGTATAGTGCAAATCCTCGCGCACCCAGCGGCCCACCTGATCCAGCGCAGCCCCGACGTAGAAGGCCGACACCTGATGGAGTCGCCACGCCTCCGAGGGTGTGATCGCCAAGTCGATCGGCCCCGGGTGCGGCAGGCGCGCGGGGATCGGCGCGGGACGTATTTGAGCGCCGTCCAGGTAGTGAAACGCGCCGATGATCGCGCCGTGGCCCGCCAGCGCCGGCCACTGCCGCCCCACATCGGCAAACGCCCCCGGCAGATACAGATCGTCGCTGTTCTGGAAGGTGATCAGGTCGCCGCTGCAGCGCTCGAACCCTTTGTTGATCGCATGGCTTTGGCCGCGATCCGCCGCGCTGACCCAGTAGCTCAACCACGGCTCGTACTTGCGGATGATCGCGACGCTGGCGTCCGTGCTGCCGCCGTCGATGATGACATACTCCAGATTGGCATAGCCCTGCAGCAAGACCGATCGAATCGTCTGCTCCAGATAATCCCCCTGGTTGTAAGACGGCGTGACAATGCTTATTTTGGGCCACTCGGTCCCGCCATCCGGCGCATCGGCAAGCGCGGTCGGAGCGGTGGTCCAAGGCCATCCGGTTGCGCCTTCCGGCGGCGGCGGCAGCTCGATCAGCGCAGGTCGGGCCACGTCTGCGAGTCCAGCCGAGCCGAGGTGCTCGATCCCATCCTCATGCCAGCAAATAGGGCTCCCAAAAGCCGCGGTCATACCGAGCCCAGCCGTGACAACCGAACGGGAGCTGCCGCCCGAGCTGCTCGAAGCAGAACCTCGGCTCGCACTCGAACGCGAACCGGAGCCCGACCTCGACCGGTGCGATGCTGAAATCCGGATCAAACAGCCGGGCGCGGTCGGACCAGAAGCGGTCCTCGTTGACCGAATAGTTGCTCACATACCACACCGGCCCCTGATGCAACTCGCGCAGGACGGACAACTGTTTCTTGAGGCCTTGCCACCCCGGCAGCTCCCGGACATCGGGCAACTGACCGGCCATCCGAAGCTGCTTCGAATCATACCAAGGACGCGTTCGCGGGCTCTCGATCACCCGCAAGAAACTCTCGATGCGCCGCAGCGACAGGCCGCCGTTGCCGACCCGGGTGAAGCGCTTGCGGCCGTCCGAATCGGTTCGCACCCAGGGGGCCCCGATGTAGTCATACTCGCCCCGACACCATGCGCCGAGATCGGAGCAGAACACCAGACAATCCAACTGGTAGATCAGCATGAACTCGTAAGCCTGGAAGCGGCGGTAGAAGCGCGAGGTCAACAACAGCCGACTGTAGGACGAAGCGGTTCTGAAGTCGTCGGCCTCGAACGCTTGCAGCGGATAGCGCAGCCCGCCGCTCGAGATGCCGTTCGGACCGATCCGGCAGATATCGTAAGCGCCGAGGTAGTGATCGAGGTGCCGCAATGAAATCTGCTCCTCCGCCGTCAGGCGCTCCTTGAACCAAGGCACCACCACCACGATCGAATGACTTGGGCTCGACATCTCTCACCGGCATAACCGGCCAGCTCGAGCGCGGGCTTTCACCGCAGCACGCGCCGCAGACCCGCCTTGACTTCCCGCGGCACCCAGCCAGTGAGTCGTCCGACCATCTGTTTCACGCGAGCCATGGGAAGCTGACCGCGCATCCGCCTCAGCGCCTCGGAATCCCGCCTTCGATCGACGGCAACGCGCTGCGGGTGACGCAGAGGGAAACCGATCGCGCGCCGCCGCAAATGCGCCAAATGGCTGCCCGCCTTCTTGGTATGGGTCGCGTCCTGGCCGAAACCGATATTGGTGACCAGGTTGACGTTCGGCACCGCCACCAGTCCTTGCGCGCGCCAGCAGGCGAAGGTCCATTGGTAGTCCCAGGTGTCCAATCCACGGAAGGCCACCGCATCGAAGTTGTCACGCCAGCCGCGCGCCAGCTCGCGGTCGCCCAAGAATTGTTCGAGCCATTGGCTGTGGCGCAGTTCCAGCCATGGCTTCATTTCGAGATCATAGTGCCGCCACGCGCGGGCCCAGCTGGCCCAACCCCAAATCAGCGGAAAGCGCGAAAAGTAATAGCCATTCCGGTTCGTCCAGCGCCGCTCCGAGAAACTTTGACCGCTCACCATCATCACGCGTTCATCGCCGCGATAGCGTTCCAGCAGCTCGGCGCAGAAGCTGAAGAAGCAGGGATCCGCAACCGCATCGTCCTCGAGCACGATCGCTTGCTCACACTGCCCGAACACCCACTCGATGCCGCTGGCCATTCGCCGTTTGCAACCCAGGTTGCGATCCGCGTAGTTTCGAGTCACCTCGCAGTCCCAATCGATCGCATCCGTGATCGCGCGCGCCGCCAGGCACCGGCCGCGGTCCGCGTCATTCCGGGGACCGTCGGCAACGATGAAAAGGCGCCGCGGCTTGACCGCGGCCACGCTCGACAGAACCTGGCGCGCCAGCTCGGGGCGGTTGTATAGAAACAGCGCGACCGGCACGGCTGCGGGATCAATGGCCATGATCCGCGCTCGCCGCCAGTAGCTGCTCGAAGGATTGCAGCAATCGTTGCTCCGAATGTTGTCCCAAGTAAGCCCGATGATCGGCTTCGATCGGCCGCTCCAGCAGGCTCCGGACGGCTGCGAGACACTGCGCCGCGTTTCCTTCCTCGATACACAGACCGAGCGAATACTGGCGCGCTCTTTCGGCCATGCAAAAACCGTCGCTGACAATGACCGGCTTGCGAAATATGGCCGCTTTGCTGAGCAAGTTGCTGCTGTGAGGAAACCCCCAATAGCCCAAGTAGAGCAGCGCGCAGCAATCGACCAGAGCGTTGAATTCGGCGCCATCCGGGACCCGCCTCAGGTGGAACCAACAGTTGGTCAAACTCGCCCGGCTGGTATCGATGAGCTCCAGCTCCGCTGCGGAAAAACTGTCGCGAACCAGCTCGCCGGCGAACAGAAAAAACCAATCCTGCGCGCCGCTTTGGCGCGCCACTTCGAGCAACGTGAGCATGCCTTTGCGCTTCTCCAGCGATCCGATCAAACCAATGATCGGGCGCCCCAGGCTACGAACCGCGATCTCTTGAAGCACCGGGGCGGATCGGTTCGGCTTGGTGTCGTCCGCAACATCCGGAAATCGGATCACCGGTTTGCCGCCGATCCGGGCCGCGAGCTGCTCCGCAATGCCCTCATCCAATACCGCCACCGCCCTGCAATTCGGCGCTTGGAGCAGCCGTTCCAAGACCACCGGGTCGGTCCTTCCCGGCTGCATGGCTGGCAGTCGGAGGTGTTTGGGATGAAAGTAGAGGCCGGCCCATGGGTGCCTGAACACTCGGCGCAGCCCCCACAGAGTCGCGCCGGACAGCGAGCGCAGGTAGCTGTCCAGCCAGGGGAAGAAAACCAAATCCGGGCTCTGCCCGCAGGCCTTGCGGGCCTGGCGCACGGCTCGCGCGGCCAGCAGCCAGCGCGCCGCGGTCATCCACGAACCGCGGACTGAACCCGGCAGCCTTCCCATTCGCTGGGGCTCCTGAATCGCAAACGCAGAGAAGCGATCCGCACTGCTGCTGCAATGGCGCCGCACCCAGTCGAGCAGGCCGCCGGGATCGGGGCCAAACGCCAGCACCCGGCTATCCAGGGCGAGCAACGATTTCGAGAACAGTCGCATGTAGGTGCCGTGGTGCCCGATCGCCAGGGCATCGATCAGAACGACAATCGGCATGAAAGTGGCGGATCGACAAACCTCGTGAGAAATGCGGGCGAGCAGGACGCGCAAACAGCGGCTGGCGGTCGCGCCCTAGGCGACCTCGACCGCCGTCCCGCGGCGCTCGATCGCCGTTGCATAGTTCTTGAGCAACCAATCATAGGTGCTTTGAATGCCGGCCTTGATCGCGATGCGATGGCGCCAACCCATGGAATGCAGCATGCTCACGTCCAACAGCTTGCGCGGCGTGCCGTCGGGCTTGCTGGTGTCGAACACCACCCGGGCTTGCGGATGGACGATCGTGCGCATGACCTCCGCCAACTCGGCTATGGTCAGATCTTTGCCGGTCCCGACATTGAGGTGCAGCTCGCCGTCGTATTGCCGCATCAGAAATAAGCAGCAATCGGCCAAGTCATCGACGTGGAGAAACTCGCGCCGGGGCGTGCCGGTTCCCCACACCACGACCTCGGCTTGACCCCGCAGCTTGGTCTCGTGGAATTTTCGCATCAGGGCCGGCAAGACGTGGGAGCTGGTCAAATCGAAATTATCATGCGGGCCGTACAGATTGGTCGGCATGGCGGAGATGAAGTTGCAGCCGTACTGCTTGCGATACGCTTGACACAGCTTGATCCCGGCGATCTTGGCGATCGCGTAGGGTTCGTTGGTCGGTTCCAGCGGGCCGGTCAGCAGCTGCGGTTCACGAATCGGCTGCGAACACTCGCGCGGATAGATGCAGGAGCTGCCGAGATAGAGCAGCTTCTTGGCCCCGTAGCGATAGGCCGCCTCCACCACGGTGGCATGAATCATCATGTTGTCGTAGATGAAATCGGCCGGCCTGGCGGAGTTGGCCAAGATGCCCCCCACCGTGCCCGCGACCAGGAAAATGTATTCAGGCCGGTTGGCCCGAAACCAGTAGTGGACCGCCGCCTGATCGCGAAGATCGAGCTGTTCGCGGGTGGCGGTGAGCAGATTGGAAAAACCGTCGGCGGCCAGACGCCGCATGATCGCCGAGCCCACCAGACCACGGTGGCCGGCGACGTAGATGCGGGCGTGTTGGGCAATGGCGGGTGACATCGGTGCTCCGCTCTACGCTTTCACCACTTTGTCGGCCGGCCGATAGCGAAATACCCCGCGCGTATCCACGATCAAAGGGGCGTGCTCGTACACCATGTCGTAGTCCACCAAGCTGTGATCGGTCACCACCACCACAGCGTCGACCTCGCGCAACAGCTCGGGCACCAGCACCACCGAGGACATCGGTGGCAGCTCCGGCCAAGAGCGCATCGCCGGGGCCAGCGGAATGTGGGGATCGTGATAGGAGACCCGCGTCTCGCTGGCAAGCAGCCGGTCAATGATTTCGAAGGCCGGACTCTCACGCGGATCGTCCACGTCCTTCTTGTAGGCCAACCCGAGGATCAGAACATGGCTGCCTTTGAGCGCCTTGCCGCGCCGATTCAGGGCCCGGGTAAGCCGCTCGACCACATGGGCCGGCATGCGCACATTGACCTCTCCGGCCAGTTCGATGAACTTGGTCGATAGGCCGTACTCGCGCGCCTTCCAGGACAGATAGAACGGATCCACCGGAATGCAGTGCCCGCCCCAACCCGGCCCCGGATCGAAGCGCGCGAAGCCGAACGGTTTGGTCATCGCCGCGTCCAGGACTTCCCAGACGTCGATTCCCATCCGCTCGTAGACCAACTTGAGCTCGTTGACCAGCGCGATGTTCACCGCGCGATAGATGTTCTCCATCAGCTTGGTGGCTTCGGCGGTGCGGGCATCGGAAACCCGGACGGTGCGGTCAAACACCTGATCGTACAGGCGCTGGGCCAGATCGCCGGAAACGCGATCGACCCCGCCGATCACCTTGGGGATCATGGTGGTGGTGTAGGTTGGGTTGCCGGGATCCTCGCGCTCCGGAGCGAAGGCCAGAAAAAAATCTCGCCCGCACACCAGCCCGCTCTGTTCCAGAATCGGACCAACCAGCTCGTCGGTCGTGCCCGGATAGGTAGTGGACACCAGCACCACCAATTGCCCGGCCCGCAAGCAGCCGCGGATTTGCTGCGCGGTCCGGGTGACGTAGCTCAGATCCGGCTGATGCTGCAGGGTCAGGGGCGTCGGCACGCAGATGGCGATCGCGTCGGGTTCCGCGAGTCGGTCAAAGTCCGCGGTGACGCTGAATCCATGCTCGGTGATAGCGGAATGCAGGCGCTTGGGATCCAGGTGTCGAACGTAACAGGTGCCTTCCGAAAGCAGCTTGACCTTCTGCTGATCGATGTCGAAACCCAGGACCCGAAAACCCTTCTCGACGAAACTCAGCGCCAGCGGCAGACCCACATAGCCCATCCCGATGACCCCGACGACGACCTGGCGGTCTTGATACTTTTTGAGCAGCTGCTCCGTCGCTTGGGTCATGGCGAGAATGGGTCGCTTCCGCGCATGGAAGGTGCAGCGTTCCGCGCGCTCTTAGCCACCGCTGGCGACTGCGCGAGCGGTCGCGACATCGCCCAGCAGATAGTAGGTCTCCACCAGCCGACCGCGGATGGCGTGGTTCTCGGGTCGATACGCCAAAATATTGCGCCATTCCCGGGTCGCTTCGACATAGCGATGCTCTCGATACAGCAGGTCGGCCAAATAAGGTTGACTGAGCTCGGCCTCGCCCAAGGTCACCGCCTCGCGATAGAGATCGATCGCCTCCTCGCTGCGCCCCGACAGTTCCCGGGCCAGCGCCATGAAGAAGGCGCTGCGGCCGTCGCGCCCCAGCACGGACTCATACTCGGCAACCGATCGGGCCAACTTCTGGTGCTGGACCCGTGAATGGTGATGATCCCAAATCGAGTTGAGATAGTATTTGCACGCTTCGCGGACCTGGGGCGGGATCGGCCGGTCCAGTTTGCCGGCCCGGGCCACCGCCCAGTGAGCCGCGCGCTGCTTCGCGAGCTCGCTGCCTTCGAGATCTCCCTTCTGATCCAATGCGGCGGCGCGCGCCGCCCAACAGGCCGGTTCGCGCGGGCAGCGCTCGATCAGAAGCGCGAGCCCTTCCAGGAAGCGCTCCGGACCCATGTCCCGGCGCAGCTCGTCGAGCGCGGTCACGAAGCTCCAGTTCCAGGCTACTCCAGCGCTGCAGCTTTGATCCAGCAACTGCCACGCCTCCCGAATCCGACCTAGAGCGATCATCCTTCCTGCAACGATCAGACGCGATTGGGGTTCATCGGCAAGCACGCGCAACAGATCCTGCGGGCGTCGCGATGCGCTCCAAACCCGGTCGAGCAGCTTATCCGACATCGCCGGATTGGCCAAGATTGCCTGCCGCACCCGGGCCAGCGCCACGCCGCGGCCGCGCTCGCTGAGGGCCGGCCACAGATCCATGTAGAGCTTCGCCGCAAGGGTGGCGGCGATGGCGTCGCGGGGCGCCAATTGGCCGGCGAGCTCGAGATCCTCCAGCGCGGTTTTGAATCCGGCGAGTTCGACGCCTTGTCGCGCCGCTTGGAGAATCCTGAAACGGGCTTCAAACAGGCGCGGGAACGGATTGGCCGGGCTCAGCTCGCTGGCCCGGCGGTACGGTCCGATCCGATCCGCGTTCGCAGTGGTTTGATTCAGCCAACGCTTCTCCGCCGAGCTGCCGGCGACCAGCGCGAGCTCGGCATGCAGCGGCTCCAACCGGCTCGCCAACGCCAGGTTGGCGGCCGGCTCCTGCGCCAGCGGAGGCAGCGGCACGAACGGAACGATCGGATAGGCGAGCGCGGCCACCACCGCAAGCGCCGACCGCAGCGCCAGGACCGCCAACCCTGCGCCGGTAAGGTAGACAAAAAGTCGTCCCGTCATCGGCGCTCAGACGCCTCCAGCCCGAGGATGAAGCGCAGGGGCAAGGCTTTGGGCATAGCCAGCAAGGGTGAACGCCACCAGCGAGTTCGCGGGTACGTGGAAGGGAAAATCGAACAGCGACACCAGGACAAAAGCCGCCAGCGCTCCAGCGATGCCGATCGGGGCGACCGCCGAAGCGCCGCTGCGAGCTCGCAGCGCGGCGCGCGCCGGACGCAGGATCCAGAGCAGCAGTGTGCCATAGAGCGCCACCGCCGCCGGCAGCCCGATTTCGATCGCGATCTGGATCAGCTCGCTGTGAGCATCCATCACCAGGGCGCCGAAGCTTTCACGCGCGTAGGGCAGAAAAGCGGTGGGAAATGTCCCCAGCCCGGTTCCCAGCAGCGGATGATCGGCCACCACGCCCCAGGCGCTGCGCCAAACCGGCCAGCGCGCATCGGCCTGCAGCAGCTCGGGCCGGAGCATGGAGCTCCACTGGGAGACGATTTGACTCGTACCGGCCAACGCCACCGCGATCGTGACGATCAGAATCAGGCTCGCAGTCCGCCGGCCGCTGCCGCGGGCGCGCAACGCGGCGGCGACGAAAACCACGCAGAATCCGAGCGCCATTGCAGCCAGCCCGCCGCGCGAGAAACTGAACAGCGCGCCGAGGATCAAAATCGCCAGGCACAGGGCGCGAATCGTGAGCCGCGCGAACCACTCCGGCCGGGACCGGGAGGCGCCCCGTCGCCAGCCCGATTCATCCAACATCAGGCTGGCCAAGAGCAAAGGCGCAATCATCGCCAGAAAGCAGGCGAATTGATCCCGGGTCGGGAAGGTCCCGCGGGCCATCGTGAAACGAGTTTCCTGCGCGGCCGTGATCCGCACCAGCCCTTGACCCAAGACCCCGTAAGCAGCCTGGGCCAAAGCGACGCCGACCAGCGCGACCGAACCGCCGACGGTCACCAGCCGGCTCCGAGCCGAGAGCCCGCCGAACACAAAAGCCAAGCCATAGACCACCCAAAGGCAAGCGTTGTCCACGGTCGCGAAAGGATACAGGCTCAGCGCGGCCCAGCCCTGTTCCGGGGGCATCAACTCCGCGCGCAGCGGAGCGAGAACAAGCAGCCACGACCGCGGCAGTGGAACCAGCTGCAGCAGGCCGAGGAAGGCCGGCAACAGGAGCATCCATCCCCCGTCGCGAAAGCGTTCCCAGATCCTCGCCGGCCCAATGGTGAGCGCTAAGAGCGCTGCGACCAACCCGATGGCTTGGAGCAGGATCCGATCGGTGGCGCCGCCGCTGGCGGCGGCGAGAACCAGAACCGCGACCCAGAGGCTGAGACACAACCCGAGCCGTCCGCCGATCGCCCAGGGCGGCAAAGTGATGGCTTCAGCCCGAGATTGCGAGCTCAACATAGGCCAGAGACGTCCGACGAACCCCACGCTGCGAACGATGGCAAGACCGAGGATCCCGGCAGATTCTAAGCGGGGGTGACTTCTGCAGCTTCCTCGGGTTCTTCTTTGTCCTTGTAATAGTGCGCGTAGTGATAGTAACCCTTGTAGTAATAATAATCTTCCTTGTGCATTTCCGCCTTGTTGAGCACCACGCCGAGAATTCTGGCATGCACTTCGTCGAAGCGCTGGCGGCCGCGCAGCAGCACTTCGCGAGGCGTTTCTCCGGCCTCGACCACCAAAATCACGCCGTCGACCAGCACCGAGATATGAAAAGCGTCGGCAAAGGATAGCGACGGCGGCGAATCGATCAGCACCATGTCGAACACCTTGCGGCAGCCGGCGATCAGGTTGCGGATCCGCCGTCCGCTGAGCAGCTCGGACGGATTGGGCGGCACCGTGCCGGAGGGCATCACGTATAGACCTTTGACCTTGGTCTTTTGGATGGCGTGATTCGGTCGTTCCTGACCGGCCAAGACATTGGACAGGCCCAGCTTGTTGCTCACCTTGAAGATCCGGTGCAGCTGGGGCCGGCGCATGTCGGCGTCGATCAGCAGCACGTTCTTGTCGGTCTGGGCCAGCGAGATCGCCAGATTCACCACCGCCGTGGTCTTGCCTTCCGACGCGACGCACGATGCCATCAGCAACGTGTGCGGAGGGTTGTCCATCGAAGACAGCAGCACGCTGCTGCGGATCAGGTTGAACGCCTCGGCGAAGTCGGAGGGAATGCCGTC
>Ga0214472_10002053_pt1 | contig 21868 bp, 25 predicted proteins | sample RVTome_6_FD_207662 | JGI IMG/M metagenome (GOLD analysis project Ga0214472, IMG submission 207662) | Soil microbial communities from uranium-contaminated site in the Upper Colorado River Basin, Wyoming, United States - RVT140D175 | ecosystem: Environmental > Terrestrial > Soil > Contaminated >...
ACATCGCTGCGGGCGGCGGGACCGCTCACGGGTGCTGCGACGCCAGCGGCAATGGGCGGACGGGTGGGCCGCTCGATGCCCGGCCCGAGGACCAGGTAACCCCCGATGCCGAGTAATGCGCCAGCAGCAAACACCGCGGCTCCCCACAGCAAGCGCGGACGGGATTGCGGGCCAGGTTCCTGGCTGAACTCACTGTCCCGCACGGCCACCTCAACGTGCCTGGGACGAATGGTGTGCGTGTTCTCCGCGAATGCCGCGAGCAGGGCCTTGTCGGCGATCAGGTTGACGCGTCGGGTCAAACCGAGAGAGGCGCGCGCAACCTGCTTCACCACGACATCCGCGAACAGGTCGGGCCCGCGGTAGCCCGCCGTCCGCAGGCGGAACATCAGGTATTCGCGAATCTCGCCCGCGCCGAGCGGATCGAGACGAAAACTGTGGGTGACGCGTTCGCGCAGCGGCCGCAGCTGGGGCTGGCGCATCGTTTCGTCGAGCTCGGGCTGGCCGAACAGCACGATCTGCAGCAGCTTGTCATTGCGCGTTTCGAGATTGGACAGCAGCCGGATTTCCTCCAGGGTGGCGAGCGGCATGCTCTGCGATTCCTCGACGAATATCACGACGCGCTTGCCCTCGGCATGGCGCTTGAGCAGGAAATCGTGGAGCGCCTGCATGATTTCGAGGCGCGGCGCGCTGCGGGCCACCGGGAGCTGGAGCTCGATGGCGATGGTGTGCAGAATTTCCTCGGGCGAAACGCTCGGGTTGGCGATGTACACGGTCACGACGTGCGGCGGCAGCCGCGTCGGCAGCATGTGGCACAGCATGGTCTTGCCGCTGCCGACCTCGCCGGTGACCTTGATGATGCCCTCGCCGTGCGTGACGGCGTAGATCAGCGCCTCGAGTATCGGCCCGCGATTGCCGCCGGTGAAGAAGAATTCGGTGTTCGGGGTGATCTTGAACGGCGCCTGGCTCAGTCCGAAATGGCTGTAGTACATCGTTATTCCCCCGGGCTGCGCGCATCGAGGCCGCGCCGCGCCGTCTTGGCTGCTATGGACTCTTGGCGGCCGGTCGTGGCGCCTTCGCCGCGTCCTCCGGCTCGCCGTAGCTCTGCATCCTGCTGTAGAGGGTGGTGCGATGGATGCCGAGCATCTTCGCGGCCTGCGTCAGGTTGCCCTGCGTGATCATCAGCGCCGCCTCGATGTAGCCGCGCTCCCACTGGGCGAGCGTATTGTCGAGGCTGAAGTTCTTGTGCAGCTGCAGGTGGCGCTTGGCCGCGTCCAGCACCACCTTGAAGTCCTGGCCGACCGCCAGGCCCGGCAATTCGACTTCGAGATTCTCAAGGTCGAGCTCCGGCTGCAGCTCGACCGTCGTAACGCGCCGGCCCGCGTACTTGGTCGTGAGGCGGATCACGATGTTGCGCAGCTCCCGCGCATTGCCCGGAAAGCCGTAATCGAGCCAGGCCTTCAGCGCATCGGCGTCGAGTTCGAACGGATTCACGTGTGCCTGGCGCGCGTAGAACTCGCGGTAGTGATCGAGGAGGACCCGCTTGTCCTCTCCCAGGTCGCGCAGCGCAGGCACGCCGATGGTGAACACCGACAAGCGGTGGTAGAGATCGGCCCGAAACCGGCCGGCGCGGATTTCCTGCCGCATGTCGCGATTGGTGGCGGCGATGACCCGCGCATTCGAAACGCGGCTCTGGGTCTCGCCGACCCGCTGATACTCGCCGTTTTCCAGGACCCGCAGGAGCTTCGCCTGAAGCTCGAGCGGAAGCTCCCCGATCTCGTCGAGAAACAGGGTCGAGTCCTTGGCGTCCTCGAAATAGCCCGAGCGCGCACTGGTCGCGCCGGTGAACGACCCCTTGGCGTAGCCGAACAGCGTGGGTTCCACCAGATTCGGCGAGATCGCGGCGCAGTTGAGCGCGAGGAACGGGTGGGCAGCGCGCTGGCTCGTGCGGTGCAGGGCGGTCGCGACGAGCTCCTTGCCGCTGCCGGATTCGCCCTCGATCAGCACCGGGAAGGGTGCGTTCGCGAACTGCACGATCTGCTGGCGCAGCTTTTCGATGAGGAGATGCTTGCCCAGCAGCCCGCCTTCCACGGGCTCCCCGAGCTCGGCCTCGCGCACCTCCAGGGCGCGCATGAGCAGCGTCTTGAGTGCGTCCGGCTCGCAGGGCTTGGCGACGAACTCGATCGCGCCGAGCGTGCGCGCGTGGCGGGCATTCGTCTCGTCGTTCTGGCCCGACAGCACCACGATCTTGATCCCGGGGGAATAGGCGATCAGCTCGCTGATCAACCGGAATCCCTCGTCGGGCCGGTGCGGCGTGGGCGGCAGCCCGAGATCGATCAGCGCGAGCTGCGGCGCGTTGTCCAGCTGGCGCAGCAGGCTTTTAACGCGCTGGCGCGAGTCCGCGACGTACACCGTGAAGTCGCGGCTCAGGACGAAGTTGAGCGTGTCCGTGATCAGCGGATCGTCGTCGACGATCAGCAGTTCGGGCTTGGCGGGCTCAGCTTGCTTTGGCTGCGACACCAAGTCAGTCAGTCCTCTCCTGGGCGTTGAATGCCGGTCTTCGTGCGCGGGCGCCCGTCAGGTTAATCCAGCGTACCATGTTTTGCATGGTTGCAATTGTATAACAAAGGTTTATTACGGCCGGCCGCGGCCGGCTTACTCCGCGATGGAGGCGAGAAAGGCCGGTTCCAGGCTCGACGTGCCGGTGCGACCGATCAGCTCCTCCGGGCTGCCGGCGAAGCGCAGCCGGCCGGCATGCATCACTGCGAGGCGGTCGCACAGGTCGGCGACATCCGCCAGCGTGTGGGAGGTGAAGAAAATGGTCCGTCCGGAGCGCCGCAACGCGCTGAGCTCGCGCTTCAGCAACGCCCGGGCCCGGGGATCGAGCCCGCCGGTCGGCTCGTCGAGCACGAAGAGATCCTTGCCGGAGAGCAGGCAGGCGGCGAGGCCCAGCTTCTGCGTCATGCCCTTGGAATAGGCCCGCGCGGGGCGATCGAGCGCGGACGGTTCCAGGCCGAGAGCGTCGAAAACGCGCGCGACCTCGGCATCGTCAAAGCGCGCGCGGTAGAGACCGAGCATGTACTGGAGGAAGTCGCGCCCGGTCAGATAGAACGGCGGATTGAAGCGCTCCGGCAGGTACGCGATCCGTGCGCGCGCCGAGGTCGTCGTGTGCGGGACGTTGAAAATCTCGATCGCGCCGCCGTCGGTGTCGCAGAAATCGAGCAGGCACTTGATCAGCGTGGTCTTGCCCGCGCCATTGACGCCGACCAGCGCGAAAAACTCCCCGCGGCGCACCTCCAGCGACAGCCCGCTCACGACCGGCTCGCCGGCGTAGCGCTTCTCGACCCGCGCAAATCGCAACGCAAACTCGCTCATAGCGAGTGACTAAATTATCCCAAAGGCGGAGATGTCACAACTCGCTCGCACGGGTGGGAGATGCCGGGCGCGCGTCATGAATCATGGTTCGAATTGCGGGTCTAAATTCGATTGTTGTGCTGTGAGGGGTAGTTTAGAATCTACGACCCTTGGCGCCCGCGGCCCTTCCGATGGAAAATCTCGTTGCAATCAAGGACGTCAGCTTTGCGTACGACGTTCGCCCGGTGCTGAAGGGCATCAACATGACCATGCCGCGCGGCAAGGTCGTGGCGATCATGGGGCTATCGGGATGCGGGAAGACCACGCTGCTGCGCATGATCGGCGGCGCGTTGCGGCCCGGTGCCGGAACGGTTACGGTTGCCGGCCGTGTCATGAACCAACTCGACCAGGAAGACCTCTACCGGATGCGGCGCAAGATGGGGATGCTCTACCAGTTCGGCGCCCTGTTCACCGACATCACCGTGTTCGAGAACGTAGCGTTCCAGATCCGCGAGCATACCGATCTGCCGGAGGCCATGATCCAGGACCTCGTGCTCATGAAATTGAACGCCGTGGGACTGCGCGGCGCGCAGCACCTGATGCCTTCCGAGCTCTCGGGCGGGATGGCGCGTCGCGTGGCGCTCGCCCGCGCGATCGCGCTCGACCCCATGCTCATGATGTACGACGAGCCGTTCACCGGGCTCGACCCGATCTCGATGGGCGTCATCAGCAACCTGGTGCGGCGGCTGAACGACGCGTTGGGGGCGACCTCGATCGTGGTCACGCACGACGTGCAGGAATCGCTCAAGATCGTCGACTTCGTCTATTTCATGTCGGATGGAGTCGTCGTGGCTCAGGGCACGCCGGACGAGATCCGCAACTCCGACGCGCCGTTCGTCCACCAGTTCGTCTGGGGCGAGATGGACGGGCCCATGCCATTTCACTATCCGGGCGCGCCGTATCGCGCGGACCTCGAGCTGGAGGCTGCCCGTGGCTGAGCATGTTCGGAAGGGCCTGCGCATCGTCGGCCACCGGGTCATCAACGGGATCTGGCGGCTCGGCTTCGCGACCCGCTTCTTCGTGTTCACGCTCGCGCGTTCGGCTACCAGCTTCCGCCGCTTCCGCGGCCTGACGTTCCGGGAGATCTACTTCGCGGGGGTGCTCTCGCTCATCATCATCAGCGTATCCGGCCTGTTCGTGGGCATGGTGCTGGCATTGCAGGGCTACGAGACGCTTCAGAAGTACGGCTCCTCGGAAGCGGTCGGCACGCTGGTGGCGCTCTCGCTTACCCGCGAGCTCGGCCCGGTGGTGTCGGCATTGTTATTCGCAAGCCGGGCCGGCTCGGCGATGACCGCGGAGATCGGACTGATGAAAGCCACCGAGCAGATTTCCGCCATGGAGATGATGGCGGTGGATCCGATCGCGCGCGTGATCGGGCCGCGTTTCTGGGGCGGGGTGATCTCGATGCCGCTGCTGGCCGCGATGTTCAGCGCCGTGGGCGTGTTCGGCGGCTACCTGATCGCCGTGGTTGTCATCGGCGTGGACGAAGGCGCGTTCTGGTCCCAGATGCAGAGCGCGGTGGATTTCCGGCAGGATATCGTGAACGGAGTCATCAAGAGCGTCGTGTTCGGCGTGGCGATCACCGCGATCGCATTGTTTGAAGGGTATGACGCGCCGCCGACCGCCGAGGGCGTGTCGGGAGCCACGACCCGCACGGTCGTCACTTCTTCGCTTGCCATACTGGGGCTCGACTTCGTCCTAACCGCTTTCATGTTCAAAGGGATATAGCCATGGATCGGACGCTCCTCGACCTGTGGGTGGGCATCTTCGTCGCCAGCGGGATCGCGGCACTTTTCGTGCTTGCCTTGAAGGTGGGCAATGCCAGCACGACGTTCAATACCGGCGCCACCTACAGCATCGTCGCCGAGTTCGACAACATCGGCGGCCTCAAGGTGCGCGCGCCGGTGAAGAGCTCGGGTGTCGTGGTGGGGCGGGTTGACGACATCCAGTTCGACGGCAAGAAGTTCACCGCCCGCGTGACCTTGAATATCGACAAGCGCTATGAATTTCCGAAGGACACCTCGGTCTCCATTCTGACCTCGGGCCTGCTCGGGGAGCAGTATGTCGGTCTCGATGCGGGCGGGGACAGCGCCATGCTCAAGGAAGGCGATACCGTGAAGCTGACGCAGTCCGCGGTGGTCCTGGAGAAGCTGATCGGCCAGTTTCTCTACAACAAAGCGGCTGAAGGCGGGTCAAAGTAATGTTAAAGCCGGACGCGTTGCGCCGGTTTGACTCCGCGCGAGCGACGAGCGGCGCGGCAATGGGAGACACGATGACCAAGAGCCTGTTGATCGGATGGATGGCGATTTTCTATGCGGCGGCGCTGCCGGCGGGAGCGCAGGGCATGACGCCGCCGGATGCGCTGGCGAAGAGCGTAACGGACGAGGTGCTGGCCGTGCTGCGCGCGGACAAGGACATCCAGTCCGGCAATCAGAAGAAGGTGGTAGACCTGGTCGAGACCAAGGTGCTGCCGCATTTCAATTTCGTCCGCATGACGCAGCTCGCCGTGGGCAGGCACTGGCGCGAGGCAAGCGCCGAGCAGCGGAAATTGCTGGTGAACGAGTTCCGGACGCTGCTGGTGCAGACCTACGCGGCGACACTGGCGGCGTACCGCGACCAGAGCATCGAGTATCGGCCGCTGCGCATGCAGCCCGAGGACACGGACGTCGTCGTGAAATCGCTGATCAACCAGTCCGGCGGCAGGCCTGTCAGCGTCGATTACAAGATGCAGAAGAGCGACGCGGGCTGGAAGGTGTATGACGTCGTGGTGGGGGACCTGAGCCTGGTGCAGAGCTATCGCGGCAGTTTCAACAGCGAGGTGCAGAAGGGCGGTATCGACGGGCTGGTCAAGGCGCTCACCGAGAAGAACAAGCAGCTCGTCTCCCGGCAATGATCGATTGCGACGGGGAGCGCTGTAGCCTGCAGGGACCGGTTACCGCGGACAACGTGGTTGCGCTGCTGGCGCAAGGCGCGCAGCGATTCACGGGGCCGAGCGTGACGGTCGACCTCTCCGGCGTCACGGAGGTGGACTCCTCGGCGCTGAGCCTGTTGCTCGAATGGAGGCGTGAGGCGGTCCGCAACGGCCGGGAGATCCGCTTTCGCAATCTGCCCGTCAGCTTGAAAAGCCTTGCCGAGCTCTATGGCGTCACCGAGCTGGTCGGTGAGGCGTAAGCGGTGAGCCGCGAGGTGCATTCCCCTTCCCCTCCTGTCCCATGGGAGGCGGCGAAGCCGGGGGATTTTCCAATCGCCTCGCACGACCGTTTCGCGGCTCGCGCATCGATGATTCCGGCCATCCAGCTCGACGGGGTTTCGAAGCACTACGACGGCATACGGGCGCTCGACGGTGTCAGCCTGACGATCGGGCAGGGCGAGTTTTTCGGCCTGCTCGGCCCGAACGGGGCGGGCAAGACCACGCTCATCAACATCCTGGCCGGCCTCGTGCTCGCCTCGAGCGGCTCGGCGCGGGTACTGGGCCACGACGTGGTCGCCGACTACCGCGCGGCGCGGCGCGCTCTGGGCGTGGTGCCGCAGGAACTGGTGTTCGACCCCTTCCTGACGGTGCGCGAGGCGCTCGATTTCCAGTCCGGCTACTTCGGCCTGCGCAACAACCGCGACTGGATCGAGGAGGTGATGCACCACCTGGACCTGGCCGAGCGGGCGTCCACCAACATGCGCGCGCTCTCGGGCGGGATGAAGCGGCGCGTGCTGGTTGCCCTGGCACTGGTGCACAAGCCGCCGGTCATCGTGCTCGATGAGCCGACCGCCGGGGTGGATGTGGAGCTGCGGCAGGCCCTGTGGCAATTCGTCCGCAGGCTCAACCACGACGGGCACACCATAGTCCTCACCACCCATTACCTGGAGGAGGCGGAAGCATTGTGCAGCCGCATCGCAATGCTCAAGCACGGACGTATCGTGGCCCTCGACACCACGCAGAACCTGCTGCGCCTGCATTTGGGATGCTACCTGGAGTTGAGGCTGCAGCCGGATCGCCTTCCGGAATCGCTCGCCGCGCTCGTCACGCTGCGCCGCGAGGGCGGTTATCGCCTCGGATTGCGCGATTACGCCGAGGTCGAGCGCGTGATCGCCGAGTTGCGTTCCGCCGGGATCTCGATTCAGGAACTGGAAGTGCTGCAACCGGACCTGGAGGAGATATTCGTCCAGATCATGCGCAAGTCTTGATATCGTGGCGAGTGATGGGTGATAAGTGACGAGTCTTGATCAGAACGCAGCGCCCGGCAGGCTGCCCGCCATTCCTCACTCGTCACCCGTCACCGGGTTCTGGACGCTGTATCGCAAGGAGTGGCTGCGGTTCTGGAGGGTGAGCGTGCAGACCATCCTCGCGCCCATCCTGACCGCGCTGCTGTTCCTGGTCGTTTTCGCCTATTCACTGCGCGGGCGTGTCGACGTCTTTCCCGGCGTGGACTATGCCGCGTTCCTGGTGCCGGGGCTGGCGATGATGTCGGTGCTGCAGAACGCTTTCGCCAACAGCTCCTCCAGCCTGATGCAGTCGAAAATGACCGGCAATATCGTCTTCGTGCTGCTGCCGCCGCTGTCGCACCAGGAGTTCTTCGGCGCCTATCTGCTCGCGGCGGTCGCCCGCGGCATGGTGGTGGGCGCGGGCGTCCTCGTCGCCACGGTGTGGTTCGTGGACCTGAAGCTCGTATACCCGTTGTGGGCGGCCGCGTTTGCGCTGGGGGGCAGCGGCGTGATGGGGGCGCTCGGCATCGTCGCCGGCATCCATTCGGAGAAGGTGGACGAGCTGGCCGCGTTCCAGAACTTCATCATCCTGCCGCTGACCTTCCTCTCCGGCGTGTTCTACTCGATCCACTCCCTGCCGCCGGTCTGGCAGGCGGCATCGCACTTGAATCCGATCTTCTACATGGTGGACGGGTTCCGCTACGGCTTCTTCGGGGCGAGCGACGTCTCGCCCTGGCTCTCGCTGGCGATTGTCGGCACCAGTTTGTTCGCCTTATCATTTTTCAACCTGTGGCTGCTGCGCTCCGGCTACAAGCTCAGGCACTGACTTTGAGAAGCGTGATTCGTGAGTGGTGATTCGTGATTCGAACTCCCGTCTTGCCGGGCACACTGATGAAACACCCATGATCGATCCTGACGAAATCCGGCGCTGGATCCAGGAAGGGCTCGCCTGCGAGCACGTGGCGGTGCAGGGCGACGGGCATCATTTCGAGGCGGTGATCGTCAGTCCCGCGTTCCGCGGCCGCACGCGCGTGCAGCAGCACCAGCAGGTGTACGCGGCGCTTGGCACGCGCATGGGCGGGGAAATCCACGCGCTCTCGATGCAGACTTTCACGCCCGAAGACTGGGCCGCCAGGAGCCGGTAGCCAGCATGGACCGGCTCGTCATCGAGGGCGGGGTGCCGCTTGCGGGTGAAATCGCGGTGTCCGGCGCCAAGAACGCGACGCTGCCGATACTCACCGCCGCGCTGCTCACGACCGAGCCGCTGACCGTCTCCAACGTGCCGCATCTGCGCGACGTGACCACCACGCTCAACCTGCTCGCGCAGATGGGCGTTGCGGTCTCGATCGACGAGAAGCTCGGCGTGGAGCTGACTGCCGCGCGTATTGCGGAGCCGGTGGCCCCCTACGAGCTGGTGAAGACCATGCGCGCCTCGGTGCTGGTGCTGGGGCCGCTCACCGCGCGCTGCGGGGAGGCGCGCGTGTCGCTGCCCGGCGGCTGCGCCATCGGACTGCGGCCGGTGGATCAGCACTTGAAGGGCCTGCAGGCGATGGGCGCCGAGGTCGCGATCGAGCAGGGTTACATTTCGGTGCGCGCGAAACGCCTGAGGGGCGCGCGCATCTGCATGGACCTCGTCACCGTTACCGGCACCGAGAACATCATGATGGCGGCAACCCTTGCGGGCGGCACGACCGTGATCGAGAACGCGGCGCGCGAGCCGGAGGTGGTGGACCTCGCCAACTGCCTGAATGTCATGGGTGCGCGCGTGCGGGGAGCGGGCAGCGACGTCATCACGATCGAGGGCGTTGACCGTCTGCACGGTGCGCGCTACCGGGTGATGCCCGACCGGATCGAGTCCGGCACCTATCTCGCGGCGGCCGCGGCCACCGGAGGCAGCATCCGGCTGACCGGGGCGCGGCCCGACATCCTGGACGCCGTGGTGGAGAAACTGCGCGAAGCCGGCGCCCATATCACCACCGGCCCGGACTGGATCGCCCTGGAGACCAACGGCGCGCTGAGCGCAGTCAACGTGCGCACAGCGCCGTATCCCGCCTTCCCCACCGACATGCAGGCGCAGTTCCTGGCGCTCGACAGCATCGCGCGCGGCACCGCGCGCGTGACGGAGACGGTCTTCGAGAACCGCTTCATGCACGTGCAGGAGCTGAAGCGCCTCGGCGCCGAAATCGAGGTCGACGGCAATACCGCGGTGGTGAAGGGCGTGGCGCATCTCGACGGCGCCACCGTGATGGCGACGGACCTGCGCGCTTCGGCGAGCCTGGTGCTTGCCGGATTGATCGCACGCGGCGTCACCACGGTGGAGCGCGTCTACCACCTCGACCGCGGCTACGAGCGAATCGAGGAAAAACTCTCGAAGCTCGGCGCGCGCATCAGGCGCGTGCGCTGAGAATCTCGACGCAAAGGCGCAAAGGCGCAAAGGAAAACAAACCTTATCCGTGCCTTGGTCCTGATGACGTTGGCGCTGTTGGCGGTTCATGCTGATTTTCCTCTGCGTTCCCGGCGGTGAGAGTTGCGGTAAAATGCTGTTTTTTCAGGAATTGCCGTGATCACGATCGCCCTGTCCAAGGGCCGTATCTATGACGAAACCGCGCCGTTGTTGAGGCGCGCGGGCGTCGTCGCGCGCGACGATCCGGAGCAATCGCGGAAATTGATCCTGCGCACCAATCGAGCCGACGTGCGGCTACTCATCGTGCGCGCGTCCGACGTGCCGACTTACGTGCAGTACGGCGCAGCCGACCTCGGCGTGGCCGGCCGGGACGTGCTGGACGAGAACGGCGGGCAGGGGCTCTACCAGCCGCTGGACCTCGGTATTGCCCGCTGCCGCATGGTGGTGGCGGCCCCGGCCGGATTCGACTACCGGCGCGCGGTGCGCCAGGGCGCGCGGCTGCGCGTCGCGACCAAGTACGTGCAGACCGCGCGTGAGCATTTCGCCCTGAAAGGCGTGCACGTCGATCTGATCAAGCTCTACGGTTCGATGGAGCTGGCGCCGCTGACCGGCCTGGCAGACGCCATCGTCGATCTCGTGGACACCGGCCGGACGCTGCGCGCCAACCGCCTGAAGGTGGTGGAGGAAATCGCCCCGGTCAGCGCGCGCCTGATCGTCAATCAGGCGGCGCTGAAGTTGAAGCGCGCCGCGATCCAGCCGCTGCTCGAGGCGTTTGCGCGGGCGGCGCGATGATCCAGATCCGGCGCCTCGCCTCGACGCAGCCCGATTTCGAGGCTCGCCTCGCAGAGCTGCTCGCCTACGAGTCGGTTCAGGACCCGACGGTGGAGGCTACGGTCGCGGCCATCCTCGCCGACGTGAGAGCACGCGGCGACGCCGCGGTGCTCGAGTACACGCGGCGGTTCGATCGCGCTTCGGCGGACTCGGCCGCCGCGCTCGAGGTGCCGCGCGCGGAGCTCAGGCGGGCCCGTGCCCGGGTTCCGGCAGCGAGCCGGATCGCGCTCGAGACGGCGGCGCGGCGCGTGCGCGCCTATCACCGGAAGCAGCTGGCGGCCTCATGGCGCTATCGCGAACGGGCCGGCATCGTGCTGGGCCAGCGCGTAACCGCGCTCGATCGTGTCGGTATTTACGTGCCGGGCGGAAAGGCGTCGTATCCGTCGTCGGTCATCATGAACGCGGTGCCCGCTCGGGTGGCCGGCGTGCGCGAGGTCATCATGGCGGCGCCGGCGCCTGACGGCGAGCGCAATGATCTCGTGCTCGCGGCAGCCGCGATCTGCGGCGTGGACCGCGTCTTCTGCGTGGGAGGCGCGCAAGCGATCGCCGCGCTCGCCTACGGCACCGCGACGATTCCCGCGGTGGACAAGATCGTGGGCCCCGGCAATGTCTATGTCGCGGCCGCCAAGCGGCGCGTGTTTGGCGTCGTCGGCATCGACATAATCGCGGGGCCGTCGGAGGTGGTCGTGGTGTGTGACGGCAGCACGGATGCCGACTGGGTGGCGATGGATCTTTTCGCCCAGGCCGAGCACGACGAGCTGGCGCAGGCGATACTCATCACCCCCGATGCCAGGTTCATCGAGGCGGTCGCCGCCAGCATGACCCGCCAACTCGCCGCGTTGCCGCGGAGCGAGGTGATCGCGGCCGCGCTATCCAGGCGCGGCGCGCTCATACGCGTGCGCAACCTCGACGAGGCGTGCCGTCTGGTGAATCGCATCGCCCCGGAGCATCTTGAGCTGTCCGTCCGGGACCCGGACAAACTGTTGCCGAAGGTCCGCCACGCTGGCGCGATCTTTCTTGGGCCCTACAGCTCGGAGGCGCTCGGGGACTACTGCGCGGGCCCGAACCACGTGCTGCCCACTTCGCGCACCGCGCGCTTCTCCTCGCCGCTCGGTGTCTACGATTTCCAGAAGCGCTCCAGCGTGATCCGCGTCTCGCGCGAAGCCGCGCACGGGCTGGGCGCGGTCGCCGCGACGCTCGCGCGCGGCGAGGGGCTCGTCGCGCACGCGAAGTCGGCCGAATACCGTATGAAGCGGAATAAGAGCTAGACGCAAAGGCGCAAAGACGCAAAGAATTCCAATGGGACAGCAGGAGTTTCTGTTCATATCGAGATTCCTTTGCGCCGTGGCGTCTTTGCGTCAAGAATTTCCACATGCCGAAGACACCTGAAGAGATTATTCGCGACGAGATCCTCGCGCTGAAGCCGTACCTCGTACCGGACGCGACCGGCATGGTGAAGCTCGATGCCATGGAGAATCCGTACCCGCTGCCTCCGGAGCTGCGCGGCCGCATCGCGCGGCTCGTCGAGCACGCCGCGTTGAACCGCTACCCGGATCCGTCCGCACCCGCGCTCAAGGAGCGGCTGCGCCGGGCCTTCGGCGTGCCCGAGGGCATCGAAGTGCTGCTGGGCAACGGGTCCGACGAGCTGATTCAGGTGCTCGCGCTGGCGGGTGCGCGGCCCGGCGCGGCTGTGCTCGGGGTGGAGCCTTCATTCGTGATGTTTCGAAGAATCGCGACGTACGCGGGAGCGCGCTACGTCGGCATGGATTTGCGCGAGGATTTTTCGCTCGACATCGAGCGGCTGTTGAGCGAAATTGAACGGCAGGCGCCGGCCCTGATCTTCATCGCCTACCCCAACAATCCGACCGGCAACCTGTTCGACGCCGGAATGATCGAGCGGGTCATCGAGGCGGCACCGGGCCTGGTCGTGATCGACGAGGCGTACCACGGATTCGCCGGGCAGAGCTTCCTGCCCCGCCTTGCCGGCTACCCGAACCTGCTGGTGATGCGCACTCTGTCGAAGCTGGGGCTCGCCGGCCTCCGGCTGGGCGTCTTGTTGGGCGCGCCGCGCTGGATCCGGCAGCTCGACAAGCTGCGTTTGCCCTATAATGTGAGCACGCTCACGCAGCTCATCGCGGCCGTGGTGCTCGAGTACGGCTCGGTGTTGACAGAACAGGCCACGGCGATCAAGCTTGAGCGGGGTCGCCTCCTCGCCGAGTTGCGGCGGGTGCCGGGTGTGACGACGTATCCGAGCGACGCCAACTTCATACTGTTCAGAGTCAGCCACGCGGAGCGCGCTTTCGACGGACTGAAACGACGCGGAGTACTGATCAAGAGTCTCCACGGTTCTCATCGCCTGCTCGCGGACTGCCTGCGGGTGACGGTCGGCACGCCGGATGAGAACACCGCCTTTCTCACCGCATTGACGCAAACCCTCGACGATTGAACTCCACGCCCGTCTCGCGCGCGGCGCGCCCGCCCCGCTGTCAGCACGGCCATGCGTAAAGCCGAAGTCACCCGCAACACGAACGAGACCCGCATCGGCGTCAAGCTGAACGTCGACGGCTCCGGACGCGCGAGCATTGCGACCGGGGTGCCGTTTCTCGACCACATGCTCGAGCAGGTCGCCCGCCACGGCGTGTTCGACCTCGAGGTGTCGGCGGACGGCGACCTGAAGATCGACGCGCACCACACCGTGGAGGACGTGGGCATCACGCTCGGGCAGGCATTTGCCAAGGCGATCGGCGACAAGAAAGGCGTGCGGCGCTACGGGCACGCCTATGTGCCGCTCGACGAGGCACTGTCGCGGGCGGTGGTGGATCTCTCCGGGCGGCCCGGCCTCGAGTACCACATCGATTTCGCGCGCGCGCGGATCGGTGAGTTCGACGTCGACCTGGTGCATGAGTTCTTCCAGGGCTTCGTCAATCACGCGCAGGTGACGCTGCATGTGGACAACCTCAAGGGCACGAACGCCCACCACCAGGCGGAAACGGCGTTCAAGGCATTCGCGCGGGCGCTGCGCATGGCGCTCGAGCCCGATGCGCGCGTGATGGACGTGCCTTCCACCAAAGGCAGTCTGTAGTCTCAAGTCTAAGGTCCAAGGTTTAAAGTCAAAGCGCCGCTGCTATTCGCATCAATCCTTAAACCCGAAACTTTAGACTTCAGACCGTTATTTCATGAGTGACGTCGCCGTCGTCGACTACGGAATGGGCAACCTGCGCTCGGTCGCGAATGCGATCGAGCATGTCGCGCCCGGGCTCTCGGTCGAAGTGACGAGCGATGCGCGGCAGGTGATGCGCGCGGCGCGCGTGGTCTTTCCGGGCCAGGGCGCGATGCCGGAATGCATGCGCGAGCTGGACGCGCGCGGGCTGCGCGAGGCGGTGCTGGAGGCCGCGGGCGCGAAGCCGTTCCTCGGCATCTGCATCGGCCTGCAAATGCTGTTCGAGGCCAGCGAGGAGGGCGATACGCCCGGGCTCGCCCTGCTCCCGGGTCGTGTGCGGCGCTTTCCGGCGGCAAGCATGGTGGACAGCCGCGGCGTCCGCCTCAAGGTGCCGCACATGGGATGGAACGAGGTGCGGCAGACGGTCGAGCATCCCTTGTGGCGGGGGGTCGCTCAGGGCAGCCGCTTCTATTTCGTGCATAGTTATTTCCCGGTGCCCGGCGACCGCGAGCTGACCGCCGGCGAGACCGTTTACGGCGTGCCGTTCACGTGCGCGGCCGCGCGCGGCAACGTCTTTGCCGTGCAGTTCCACCCGGAAAAAAGCGCCGAGGCCGGCCTGAGACTGCTTGCCAATTTCGTGGAATGGCAGCCCGCGGCGCTGCGCACCACGCGGCGTGCCGCGGCATCGCCGGCCGCGTGACGTCATGCTCCTCATTCCCGCGATCGATCTGAAGGACGGCAAGTGCGTGCGCCTGAAGCAGGGCGCGATGGACAAGTCCACCGTCTTCTCCGACGATCCGGCGGCGATGGCCGAGCACTGGCTCAAGCTCGGCGCGCGCCGGCTGCACGTCATCGACCTGAACGGCGCCGCCGCCGGCCGCCCCAAGAACGAGCCGGCGATCAAGGCGATCGCGTCCGCGGTGGGCGACAAGCTGCCGATACAGCTGGGCGGGGGCATACGCGATCTCGACACGGTCGAGCAGCTGCTCGATTCCGGCGCCAGTTACGTCATCATCGGCACCGCGGCGGTGAAGACGCCGGGATTTCTGCACGACGCGTGCACGGCTTTTCCCGGGCGCGTGCTGGTTGCGCTCGACGCGAAGGATGGCAAGGTGGCGGTCGACGGCTGGTCGAAGATGACCGGACACGAGGTGCTCGATCTCGCCCGGAAGTTCCAGGATTACGGCGTGGAGGCCATCATCTACACCGACATCGGGCGCGACGGGATGCTGACTGGCGTCAATATCGCCGCCACCGTGGCGCTGGCCAAGGCGCTCACGGTGCCGGTGATCGCGAGCGGCGGTATCACCAGCCTGGAGGACATCAAGTCCCTCTGCGCAGTCGAGCACGAAGGCATCACCGGCGCCATCACCGGACGCGCCATCTACGAGGGCAGGCTGGATTTCGCGAAAGCCCAGAAGCTGGCCGACGAGCTCTCGAAGAAACGCGAGGGTAATGAGTAATGGGTAACGGGCAGTAGCGGTTTGCTTCCGGTCTGTCACCCATCACCCATCACTCATTACTCATCACTCCGGATGGGCCTGGCCAAGCGCATCATCCCCTGCCTCGACGTCACGGCGGGGCGCGTGGTGAAGGGGGTCAATTTCGTCGGGCTGCGCGACGCCGGCGATCCGGTGGAAATCGCGCGGCGTTATGACGAGCAAGGCGCGGACGAGCTCACGTTTCTCGATATCACCGCCTCGAGCGACGGGCGCGACCTGATCGTGAGCGTGGTCGAGGCGGTCGCGGCCCAGGTCTTCATCCCCCTGACCGTGGGCGGCGGCGTGCGCTCGGTGGAGGACGTGCGGCGGCTGCTTAACGCGGGCGCCGACAAGGTGAGCATCAACACCGCAGCGGTGCAGAGGCCGCAACTGGTCGAAGAGGCCGCCGGGCGCTACGGCTCGCAGTGCATCGTGGTGGCGGTGGACGCAAAGCGCGCGGCGGGCGCGGGTGCGCCGCGGTGGGAGGTTTTCACGCACGGCGGCCGCACGGCGACCGGGCTCGACGCGCTGGAATGGGGCCGCCGCATGGAAGCGGCCGGCGCCGGCGAAATCCTGCTCACCAGCATGGACCGCGACGGCACGCGCAGCGGCTTCGATCTCGAGCTTACCCGCGCGTTTTCCGATGCGCTCGCGATCCCGGTGATTGCGAGCGGCGGGGTCGGCAACCTGGATCATCTCGCCGAGGGCATCCTGCAGGGCCGCGCCGACGCCGTGCTCGCCGCGAGCGTGTTTCACTACGGCGAGTACACCGTGCGCCAGGCCAAGGAGCATATGGCGCGGCGGGGAATCGAGGTCAGAATCTAGTTTCAGGTTTAAAGTTTAAGGTCTAAAGTTGCATACTATGCGGCTAACGCGATGTATACCTTAAACTTGAAACTTTAGACCTGAGACCCGCAATTCGTGAACGACGACTGGCTCGACAAGGTCAACTGGGCGCACGACGGGCTGGTGCCGGCGGTGGCGCAGGAAACCGGCAGCGGCAAGGTCCTCACGGTGGCGTGGATGAATCGCGAGGCGCTCGGCAAGACGGTCGCGACCGGGGAAGCCCATTACTGGTCACGCTCGCGCGGAAAACTGTGGCGCAAGGGCGAAACCTCCGGCCATGTCCAGAAGGTGAGGGCCATCCGCCTCGACTGCGACGAGGACGTGATCCTGCTGGAAGTGGAACAGAACGGCGGCATCGCCTGTCATACCGGTCGTCACAGCTGCTTTTTCCGGCGGCTCGACGGCGGGAAGTGGGTGGTGACCGAGCCCGTGCTCAAGGATCCCCGGGACATTTACCAGCGATGATCGACGCCAATCTTCTTCACCGGCTGGGAAAAGTGATCGCAGAGCGCAAGCGGGACGACCCGTCCACGTCCTACGTGGCGAGCCTGTTCGCGAAGGGCCAGGACGCGATCCTGAAGAAGATCGCCGAGGAGGCCGCCGAGACGGTGCTTGCCGCCAAGGGCGGTGATAAACTGCAGGTCGTGCGCGAAACCGCCGATCTGTGGTTCCACAGCATGGTGCTGCTGGCGTGGCATGGCCTCGCACCCGAAGACGTGCTCGCCGAATTGCGGCGCCGCGAAGGCATTTCCGGAATTGAGGAGAAGAAGTCCCGCGGGTGACCGGGACTTCTGGAGGAAAAGGACGATGGGCTCGTTGAGCATCTGGCACTGGCTGATCGTGCTGCTGGTGGTGGTGCTGATCTTCGGCACCAAGAAGCTGCGCAATATCGGCACCGACCTGGGTGGCGCGGTAAAGGGCTTCAAGGATGGCATGAAGTCGGAGGACGACAAGTCCGCGCAGGCCAAGGCGGAACTTCCCGCTTCCACCGGCGAAACCATCGAGGGCCAGGCCAAGAAGGAAACGCCCAAGACGTGAGGCGGGGGGCGTGAGGCGCGCCGAAACGACGACTCCCGGTCCCGGGTTTACGCCTCAGTCCTCACCCCTCTCTCCCCCGATGTTTGATATCGGTTTCTCGGAGCTGCTCCTCATCGCGGTCGTGGCGCTGATCGTGATCGGCCCCGAGCGCCTGCCCAAGGTCGCACGCACGTTGGGGCACCTGTTCGGCCGCATGCAGCGCTACGTCAACGACGTCAAGGCCGACATCTCCCGCGAGATGGAGCTCGACGAGCTGAGGAAGATGCAGTCGAGCATGGAAGACGCGGCCCGCTCCTTCCAGAGTTCCGTCAACCAGGGCGTCGGCGAGGCCGAGCGCGAGATGGACCGGCTGGCGCAGGATACGCAGTCGGCGGCGGACGCCTACGCCGAAGCCCCGGCCCCGGTTGAGCCGCCTGCGTCAGCCGCGCCGGCGCAGCGCGAGCTGGCGCTGGACACCAACCAGAAGCCGCCTGCGCACGACAAGGCGTAAGAGCATGCGACCCGCGTCGGCATGGGTGGCCCGGCAATTGCCCGGCGCAGTGCGGAGCGGCGGGTCAGGACACGGACTACCCGTCACGAGTCACGAGGCGCGAGTCACGCTTCATCCGGCATGACGGAAGACACCTTTATTTCCCACCTCATCGAGCTGCGCGACCGGCTGTTGCGCGTGCTGATCGCGGTGGGCGTGGTGTTCGTCTGCCTGTTCCCGTTCGCGTCAGACCTCTACGACCTGCTCGCGTACCCGATGATGCGCGCGCTGCCGGAGGGCGCGAAAATGATTGCCACCGGCGTCGTCGCGCCGTTCCTGATACCGGTCAAGGTTGCCGCGCTGGTGGCGTTCGCAGTAGCGCTGCCGTATGTGCTCTACCAGACCTGGGCGTTCGTCGCGCCCGGCCTCTATGCCCACGAGCGGCGCCTGGTGGTGCCGCTGGTGTTTGCGAGCACCCTGCTGTTCTTCGTGGGCGTCGCGTTCTGTTATTTTTTCGTGTTCGGCGTCGTCTTCGATTTCGTCTACTCGATCGCCCCCAAGAGCATCTCCGTCGCGCCCGACATCGAGAACTACTTCAGCTTTGTGATCACGCTGTTTCTTGCGTTCGGGGCGACCTTCGAGGTGCCGATCGTGGTGCTGATCCTCACGCGCATGGGGGTGGTCACGATCGAACAGCTCGCAGGCATCCGTCCCTATTTCATCGTGGGCGCCTTCGTGGTCGCCGCGATCGTCACCCCCCCCGACGTGATTTCGCAGCTGCTGCTTGCGATCCCGATGTGCGTGCTCTACGAAGTCGGGATGTTCGCCGCGCGAATATTCGGCAGGCCGCGGCGGCCCGGGGACGATGAAGAAAAACTCCCGGAGGCTGAAGGCGAGCGCGGGCCCTGAGCCAGCGCTTACTTGCGCTTCTGCGGTGGGGGCCGCCGACCGATGACGACGGTCGTTTCGGTTTCGGCCCGATTGCGCGTGAGTTTGATCGCGGCTTTCTGACCCGGCGGCAGCGCGGCGATCAGGTTGAGCATGGTGGTGGTGTCGCCGACCGGCCGACCATTCACGGAATTGAGCACGTCGCCAGGCTTGATTCCCCCCTTGTCGGCGGGGCTGCCGCGCTCCACCTGCGTGATCAGCACGCCGCGCGTCGCGGGCAGGTTGAATGATTGCGCAATCTCCGGCGTGATGTCCTGGACGCCCACCCCGATCCAGCCGCGCGTCACCGAGCCCTTCTGGACGATCTGCTCCATCACCAGCCGGGCGATGGAGACCGGGATGGCGTAGCCGATGCCCATCGAGCCCCCGGTCTGCGAGTAGATGGCGGTATTGATGCCGACCAGGCTGCCGTCCGCGTCCACCAGCGCCCCGCCCGAGTTGCCGGGGTTGATCGCGGCGTCGGTCTGGATGAAGCTCTCGAACGTGGTGATCCCGAGATGGCTGCGCCCGAGCCCGCTCACGATCCCCATGGTCACGGTTTGACCCACGCCGAAGGGATTGCCGATGGCGAGCACCACGTCGCCCACGCGCAGCTGCTCGGGCTGCGCGAAGCGGATGGACGGCAGCTTCTCCAGCTCGATCTTGAGCACCGCCAGGTCGGTCTCGGGATCGGTGCCGACGACGCGCGCTCTCACCTTGCGTGAGTCGGCGAGCGCGATCTCGATCTGGTCCACGGATTCGATCACGTGATGGTTGGTGAGAACGTAGCCATCCGCGCTCACGATCACGCCCGAGCCCAGGCCTTCCCGGCGTCGCGGCCCCGCGTCCTGCGGGTCGCCGAAGAAATAGCGGAACAGGGGATCATCCATGAACGGCGGACGGGGCCGCTTCACTTCCTGGCTGGTGAAGATGTTGACCACCGCGGGCATGGCCTGGCGCGCCGCGTCCCGGAAGGACGCGACCGCGCGCGCCGGGGTCTCCGGCTGCGGCTTCTTCACCGGCGCGATGTCGCCGCGCATATTCCAGGTGAGGACGTCGGGGCGCAACGTCGAAACCACGAACAGCACGGCCAGGCAGACGGTCGCGGTCTGCGCGAAGATGAGCCAGAACTTCCGCATGGGAAACGGTGGGCGGGGACGCCGCTGACTTCGGGAAAAATTATTCTGCTCGAATCATAGCAAAATGCGACCGCGGGCTCCGGGCGCGGGCCGCGGTGGCGCGCGGCGCCGCAACCCCGAATCGGGCACACCCTTGTAACACATTGATCGTTTGATGTTTTCTCACGTTTCGCTTCAAATCCCCAAGGGCCTTTGTGTAGAATGGCGAGATTTCCGGAGTGGGGCATAAGCGCATGGCGGACAAAGCGTTGGATCAGGGCAAGCGGCGTTTTCTGGTGGCCGCCACGAGCGTCGCGGGCGGCATCGCCAGCGTTGCCGCCGCGGTGCCGTTTGTCGCCAGCATGTGGCCTTCGGAGCGCGCCAAGGCGGCCGGCGCGCCGGTCGAGGCGGACATCGGTAATCTCGCCCCCGGGGAAATGACGCGCGTCGAGTGGCGCGGCAAGCCGGTGTGGATCGTGAGGCGCACGCCGGAGATGCTGGAGACGGTCCGGCAGAACGACACCAGGGTCGCCGATCCCCGGAGCGAGCGCAAGATGGAGCTCACGCCGGAGTACGCGCGCAATGAATTCCGCTCGATCAAGCCCGAGTACCTGGTGGTGGTCGGCATCTGCACCCATCTCGGCTGCTCGCCGGTGGACAAGTTCAAGGCCCAGGCCGAACCGTTCGAGGCCGACTGGAAGGGCGGCTTCTACTGTCCCTGCCACGGCTCGCTGTTCGATCTCGCGGGCCGCGTCTACAAGAACAAGCCGGCGCCGGATAACCTCGAGGTCCCGCCGCACAGGTTCTTGTCCGACTCCAAGCTCGTGATCGGCGAGGACACCAGGGGAGCGTAGGACATGGCGGTGGCGGAAAAACAGCCGGTAACGGGCGCCGGATTGTTCAACGGCGTCCTCACCTGGATCGACCAGCGCTTTCCCCTGATGTCGCTGTGGCGGGACCATCTCGCCGCGTATTACGCGCCGAAGAACTTCAATTTCTGGTACTACTTCGGCTCGCTCGCGATGGTGGTGCTGGTGCTGCAGATCGTGACCGGGATCTTTCTCACGATGCACTACAAGCCGGACGCCGCGCAGGCCTTCGCCTCGGTCGAGTACATCATGCGCGACGTGCCCGGGGGCTGGCTCATCCGTTACCTGCATTCGACCGGCGCTTCCTTCTTCTTCATCGTGGTCTATCTGCACATGTTCCGCGGGCTCCTCTACGGCTCCTACCGCAAGCCGCGCGAGCTCATCTGGATCTTCGGCATGCTGATCTACCTCTGCCTCATGGCGGAGGCGTTCTTCGGTTACCTGCTGCCGTGGGGGCAGATGTCGTACTGGGGCGCGCAGGTGATCGTCAACCTGTTCGACGCGATTCCCTGGGTCGGGCCGACGCTCGCGATCTGGATCCGCGGCGACTACGTGGTGGCGGACGCGACGTTGAACCGCTTTTTCGCGTTCCACGTCATCGCGATCCCGCTGCTGCTGCTCGGGCTCGTCGTGGCGCACATCATGGCGCTGCACGAGGTGGGCTCCAACAACCCCGACGGCGTCGAGATCAAGCATGTAAAGGACCCCAGGACCGGCCATCCGGTGGACGGCATCCCGTTCCATCCGTATTACACGGTGAAGGATACGCTGGGGGTGGTGGCGTTCCTGATCGTGTTCTGCGTCGTCATGTTCTTCATGCCGGAATTCGGCGGCTACTTCCTCGAGTACAACAACTTCATCCCGGCCGACCCCTTGAAGACGCCGCCGCACATCGCGCCGGTGTGGTACTTCACGCCGTACTACTCGATCCTGCGCGCCATTACCGAGGACTTCATGATCGTGCTCGCGCTCGGCGTGGCGGCGTATGTGGCCCTGATCTGGCTGAGCCCCGGCGGCTTCCGGACGAAGGTGACCGCATCCGTCGTGGGGGCCGTGCTCATTTTCTTCATGAAGGGACCCGAGCAATTCGTCGTCGAACCCAAGGTGTGGGGCGTGG
>Ga0214472_10002054_pt1 | contig 21865 bp, 24 predicted proteins | sample RVTome_6_FD_207662 | JGI IMG/M metagenome (GOLD analysis project Ga0214472, IMG submission 207662) | Soil microbial communities from uranium-contaminated site in the Upper Colorado River Basin, Wyoming, United States - RVT140D175 | ecosystem: Environmental > Terrestrial > Soil > Contaminated >...
GCATGCAGCGACAGCGAAATGCGGGGGAAACGGCCGACAAGGCCATTCATCCCTGGATTCCGCTGTCGCTCCATCCAGGCTACACACCGGGGTTGTCACGGAATCGGCGCTTAAGTAAGTGCCATTCAGGTCAGATCTTGAAATATAAGTTTTGCTATTTGCAAACAAAGATGCAAGGGATGAAATTTTTCGGCAGGCTCACGTGCAGTACGGTTACAGCTTAACAGAGATCGCGGCGGTGGCAGGCGCGCACTATACAACCGTGAGCAAGGCAATTTCCAGGTCGGAAAAGTAATGATTCAAGATCTGACCCTAAGGTCCTCTAAGGTGTTGATCATTGGCTATGGCGAGATGGGCCATACAATGGAATTTTTACTGCATGAAAAACATCAACTGGCAATTCATGACTGCCGTAGCATCGCGGGGCTGCAACCCGTCGATCTGGAAAAAGAAGCCGCGCAAAGTGATTTTGTGTTGTTCTGCCTGCCGACCAATCCGCATGATGAGCTGTTGCAACGCATTGCGCCGCTTCTGCCCGCGCACTGCATTTGTCTGAGTATCGCCAAGGGCCTGGATGAACAGGGACGGACCGCCGCCCGGTGTTTTGCAGAACATCTGGATGCACGACAACAACCCTATGGCCTGTTGTACGGCCCGATGATTTCCGAAGAGCTGCGTGCGAGCCGTTATGGTTTTGCCGAGTTCGGTTGTACTGATAGCGCAACCTATCAAAAGGTCAGGCAGTTGTATCAAGGCACTGATCTGTATATCCGCCATAGCACGGATATCGCCGGCATTAGCTGGTCTGTCATATTGAAGAACGTCTATGCCATCAGCTTCGGCGCTGCCGATGAACTTCAGCTCGGTGATAACATGCGCGGTTTTCTGGCCGTCATCGCCTTGGAAGAGTTAAGCGCCATTGTCGAGCAAATGGGCGGACAGCCGGCAACGCCGTATCATCTGGCCGGACTCGGAGATCTGATTACAACAGCCACCAGCATCGATTCACATCATCATGAACTGGGCTGCATGCTGGCGCGCGGCGAAACCGGTGACATCAAGGGCGAAGGGGTATTTACGCTCAAGATGGTGGCAAAACACAAACTATTTGACACCTCGGCCTTGCCCCTCTACAACCTGGTCCATCAAATCGTTACGCAACCAAATAATGTCGCGGGGTCAATCCGCGACTTTGTCAAGACAATGCACAGGATTGAATGTTAGCGTATCGGGGCCGGTTCATTTATTTCTGGTTTTGCGCTTGCACGCACTCCTGTCCGGAATAAATTTCCCTCGCCCTTCTTTTCCAAAGAGGGGCTTTATCCACGCGAGGTGACGTGTGCGTGGACATGACAAGAAGAAAGCGCACCCTGGCATATGTTTAATAGCCATAAAATAGTCTTTTAATTACTATCAAGATATATAATAGCCTTAATTAAGTTTGTTATATAAATATCTCTTGATTTACTGATTTTAGCAAATATAATAGCCTCATTAAGGAATGTTATCGGCATTTATCTATATTAATAGACTATTTCTAGATGTTTATGGATCTATATTCACTTTCAGATAAAGGAATAGAGGAAGAGCTTGGCAGTCGTCTCAGGGCGCTTCGCCTGCGCAAGAATGTCACCCAGAAAGCACTGGCCGAGGCCACCACCTTGTCGCTCAATACGATCAAGTCGCTTGAAGCCGGAAGAGGGAAGCTGTCAAGCCTCATTGCAGTGTTGAGAGAACTGGGGGCGTTGGACAATCTGAATAGCTTCATCCCGGAACCCAAGATCAGTCCCATTCAGTTGGCCAAGATGCAAGGCAAGGGCCGTGAAAGGGCATCAGGGGAACGGCTGCGGGATAAATCCAGGGATGATACGAAGTAGTGAAAAAGGTCGATACGGCACAAGTGAGCTTATGGGGCGATAGCGTAGGAGCAGTCTCATGGTTGGATGATCGCGGCTACGCTGTTTTTGAATATGATCGTAGCTTTTTAAAAAAGGGGCTCGATATCTCTCCGATCCATATGAGCCTGGATGTTGCCAGAAATGGGGATGGAATTTTCTCATTCCCGTCATTGAATAAAGAGACGTTTCTTGGGTTACCCGGCCTGCTCGCGGATGCTCTGCCCGATAAGTTCGGCAACAGCATTATCGATGCCTGGCTGGCGCGGATGGGGCGCGATGGCGCCGGCTTCAGCCCCGTGGAAAGACTTTGCTATATGGGCAAACGCGGCATGGGCGCGTTGGAATTCTCGCCAGCCACCGTCGGTAAGTACGATAAGTCTGTGCCGATCGAGATCTCCGACCTTGTTGATCTGGCGCAGGACATCATGAATGAACGAAGCAGATTGAATATCAAGGCCGGGCGTTCGGAAAAGGAGAATGCCGATGCCATCATGGATATCTTGCGTGTGGGTACTTCCGCGGGTGGCGCGCGGCCCAAGGCGATTATCGCCATGGATGACAAGGGCAATGTCATGTCCGGACAAGCAAAGGCACGGAAGGGTTATCATTATTGGATCATCAAATTTGATGGCGTTACCGATCTGGAATTGGGCGAGCCGCAGGGGTACGGCCGTATTGAATATGCCTATTATTTAATGGCACAAGCCGCCGGCATCGATATGATGGAATGCCGTTTGCTGGAAGAAAACGGACGCGCTCATTTCATGACGCAACGATATGACCGCATTGACGGCGAAAAGCGCCACCTGCAATCGCTATGCGGCCTTGCGCATTACGACTTTAATATGGCGGGAGCATACAGTTATGAGCAGGCATTCGCCATAATGCGCAAACTTCGCTTGAGCAAGGCGGAGGCCATTCAGCAATACCGGCGGATGGTGTTTAATATCATTGCCCGCGATCTGGATGATCACACCAAAAATATTTCATTTTTGATGACGCCGGACGGAAAATGGACTTTGTCGCCTGCATATGATGTCATTTATTCGCACAATCCGGCGGGCAAGTGGACCAATCAGCACCAAATGACTCTGAACGGTAAACGTGATCATTTTACCAGGGAAGATCTCATCGCCCTGAGTGAATCGATACGTCTGCCGAAACCTGACGGAGTTATCGAAGACGTGATAAGCGCAGTTGCAAGATGGCCGGAATTCGCGAAGGCAGCGGGTGTCAATGATGAAACGATAAAGGAGATTTCAAATAATCATAGATTGCGGCTGAATTAACGCCGGCTTCTTCGCGGTATTATGAGATAGGTTCTAAGTATTTCCCTGTGCTATGAGATTGACTTATGTCTTCGAGGGCGGGGCCGTTTTCCGGAGATTACGGAGTTTAAACAGCCCGTCCGCGATGTGATTGCGCCTGGCAAAGACCTCGGGCATGCGGATAAGTAAGGCTCGTAGTCATTTAACTTTAATATGAGATCAGGAGATAGATTATGAAATACGCCATTACTCTCTTCATGTTTGTAGTGTGGTCCATACCTTCCTATGGTTTGGAGGTGGGGGATGTCGCACCGGATTTTTCTCTGCAAGGGTCGGATGGCAAGGTTCATCGCCTGGCCGATTACCGCGGCAAGGAAACGGTGGTGCTTGCCTGGTTTCCCAAGGCCTTCTCGCGGGGATGCACCATCGAGTGCAAGTCGCTGGCCGAGAATGGTCACTTGATCAAGAAATTCGCTGCGACTTACTTTATGGCCAGCGTTGATCCTATCGAAGACAACATGGGGTTTGCCGCGGAACAAAAGGCGGATTTTCCATTACTCAGTGATCCGGCGAAGCGCACGGCACGCGCCTATGAGGTGTTAGGTGAGAGAGGGTATGCGGTTCGGCATACTTTTTATATTGGCAAGGACGGTAAAATCCTGGCGATTGACAGAAATGTAAACCCGCCGACATCGGCGCAGGATATGGCCCACATGCTGGCTGAGTTAGGAACGCCATTGGTGGGTGAATGACGGAAACCAGACCATGTAGTGACTACAAGGCTAAAAAAACAAACCCCGCATCAGCGGGGTTTGTTCGTTACCATTGTATAACGTGATTGCGTTATGCAGGGGTAACGTTGGCGGCTGACGGACCTTTTGGACCTTGCTGAATGTCAAAGCTGACGCGTTGACCTTCGTTCAGGCTGGCATAACCTTCGCTTTTGATTGCTGAGTGATGTACAAAGACATCCTTGCTGCCATCTTCGGGTGAGATAAAACCAAAGCCTTTTGAGGCGTCAAACCACTTTACTGTACCAGTATTCATGTAATATTTACCTTATAAAAAATTAATAAAATGTATGGAGATTTACAGGAAGGATGTGATGATGCCGACCTGTGTGGGCCGGCCAGGCATACTGCCAGTAATAACTATACGTTTACTTATGTCCGTTATGAATGTTCGGCTAATGGCCAAATAAGCTTCGCGGTACTTAAAGTGAGACCGATTATACGCCTTTTGGTTCAAAAGCACATTAAATTAATGCGCGGACAATGCTATTACAAACCGGTGATCAGCCGTCCAGCTCGGCCCAGCGCCCGATGACGTCATCCAATGCCCGTTGTTTGGCCTGTAATTCATCGAGAATGGGCTGCACCTTGTCAAACGGTTTTGAATAGAAATCCGGGTCGTTGATCCGGTTGTGCAAGGCGGCAATCTCTTGTTCCAGCGCCTCGATGCGTTGTGATAATTGCTCCAGTTCGCGTTGCTCGTTGTAGCCGGGTTTTTTGCGTTTCAGTGCCGGTGGGGTATTGGCGGCCGTCGCGGCGGAGGCGGATCTCGGATTGGGGTTTTCTTTCTCGGCCAGGTGTTTGCCCTTTTTAAGCCAGTCGCTGTAACCCCCGGCATGGCGGGTGATCTTGCCGCCGCTCTCGAAGACCAGCGTGCTGGTGATAACGTTGTCGAGAAATTCGCGGTCGTGGCTGACGACGATCAGCGTGCCTTTGTATTCCACCAGGCGGTCTTCGAGCACTTCCAGCGTTTCGATATCCAGATCATTGGTCGGTTCGTCGAGCACGAGCAGATTGCTGGGGCGCGTGAACAGACGTGCCAGGATAACGCGGTTGCGCTCGCCGCCAGACAAGGCCTTGATCGGTGTCATGGTACGTTTGGCGCTGAACAAAAAACCGCGCAGATAGCCGATGACATGGCGGTCCTTGCCGTTGAGCTGGATGTAATCGCGGCCGTCGCCGACCACTTCGGCAATGGTTTTATCCGGGTCCAGGTCACGCCGCATCTGGTCGAAATAGCCGATATCGAGATGGGTGCCTAGTTTTACGGTGCCGCTTTGCGGGGTCAGCAGACCGAGCATGATTTTCAGCAAGGTGCTTTTGCCGACACCGTTATTGCCGATCAGGCCGATGCGATCACCGCGCATGACCTTCAACGACAGATGGTCGATCAGTTTTTCATCACCATAGCTATGACTGACGTTGTGCATCTCAATGACCTTGCGTCCCGATTCATCGGTGGATTGTTCGATATGAATGCGCGCCGTGTCCTGGCGTTTGAGTTTTTGCCGTTCGGCATATTCCTCGCGCAATGCCAGCAGGGCGCGCACGCGGCCCTCATTGCGGGTACGGCGTGCCTTGATGCCCTGGCGAATCCAGATCTCTTCCTCACCCAACTTTTTTTCGAACCTGGCGGTGTCGAGTTCCTCGGTGTTCAGCGCTTCGTCCTTGCGGCGTAAAAAATTGTGGTAATCGCCCGGCCAGCTCGTCAAACGGGTGCGGTCCAGTTCGACAATGCGTGTCGCGAGCCTTTGTAGAAAGACGCGATCATGGGTGATGAACAGTACGCTGCCGGGAAAATTGCGAACGCGGTCCTCCAGCCACTGGATCGACACCAGATCAAGATGATTGGTCGGCTCGTCGAGCAACAGCAATTCCGGATTCGAGACGAGGGCGCGTGCCAGACCGGCGCGCCGTTGCCAGCCGCCGGAAAGTTCACTGAGCTTTTTCTTGATCGGCAGATCGAGATCGGTCAACACCGTGTCGACGCGCTGATCCAGATTCCAGCCGCCTTCGGCTTCGATACGATGTTGCAGATCCTCGAGTTCCTTCAGACCCCGTTTGTCCAGCAAGGTCTGTGATAGTTGCGTGTATTCGCTGATCAACTGGCCGAGATGGGCGAGACCGCCGGCGACAAATTCATGCACCGTTTCGTCAAGTTCATTGGGTAAGGCCTGCGTTAATTGGCTGATGCGCAAGGCATGCTTGTAGCGAATCTCGCCGCTGTCCGGCTGCTGTTCGTTCATGATCAACTTGAGCAGTGTTGATTTGCCGGCCCCGTTGCGGCCGATCAGACAGACGCGTTCATTCGCCTCCAGCGTTAAGCTGGCATGACGCAGAATCGGCTGATCGCCGAATTCCAGCGAAAGATCATCAAGAGTGACTAGGGTCGACATAGAGGGAGCAGCATATTAACAGAAAAACCATGGTGAAGCTTGGTGATGAGCTGGCGTATGTGGCGGGGCTGTATAGAAGGGAGTTTCACCTCCTGTGATAAAGGGGGTCGTGCATTGTACAGGGGGATTTTATGTAGCCACTATCATTCGCGGTTACTTGCGTCTGTCCCCTTTGCATGGCGGCGCCGGCCACCCTTTTTTGCGGGCAGTGTAAACCAGTCATCTTTTTTAATTTCATGGAAATAATCGGCAGCGTTAATGAGCAAAGCCGAGGTTGTTTTTGCAACAGCCGCAATCTCGACGCGGACACCTTCATTTTTCAGGTGCATGACAAGTTCAACATAATCTGAATCGCCGGACATGATGATGATAGTGTCGACTTTGCCCGACAATTGCGTGGCCTTGATGGTGAGTGGAATATCCGCACTTTTGTGACATGGTTGGACAGAGCCGTGGTATAGGCTGTGTAGACGTTCTTCAAGTTTGCTGGAGATTTGTTTGCCTTCCCGGAAGTAGACGAGGCGGTTCAGGCCCCGGTTGCCGAGAAGCCGGGGTATTAACGTGTCGAAGTTGATCATCGTGTGCGAGCTGCCCACTATCTCATGAATACTGCGTTCGATATTATTGCCATCGACGAGTATAGCCACGGACTGGCTGATCAATACATTATTCGGCTGAACATCACTCATGCTGCGCTCACCTCCATATTACTTGTGAGACAATGAAACCCCCGGCCATGTTCGCAGACGGGCCAAGCCTGTTGCACTACCAAAGGTGCGAGGTTGTCTCGGACAGGACTATTTATTGTCTTTCTTGGCTCTCTTGTCGGCCCGTTTTTCTTTCATGGTTTTTGCCGGTTTCTTTTTGGCTTCTTTCCTGGTATCTCTATTTTTGCTCATAGTTCACTCATCTCATCCTTGGGTTTATTGAAACGGGTCTGGTCTGTTAAGGCAACGCCGAATAATTCATCCATGAATTTTTCAGCGGCGAAAAACAAAAAGCGCGGTTTTTGCTTTGCTACATTTCTCAATCTCATGGGAGCTTGAAAAATGGCGATACATCTCTGTATCGCGGGAAACGCTGAATAAATCATAGGTTCCTTAATTCTTAAATACAGTCTGCATGAATCAGAATACTGGATTCCCGCGTCTACGGGAATCATGCGATTTAAACAGGGTAATGACAGGATGGTGAAATTTGATTTGTGATTTTCCAGGTCATGAGCTCTTTATTTTTCATGATTTAAATGTCTTATCGCACTAGTGTGGAATTAAAAAAATATACAAATCAATAGATTATATTGCAAAAAAAGGGCTTGTCATAAATCCATATTATTGGTAAGGTTAAATAGACTCATAATTATTGAGGATATTTTTTAACCACTATACATGCGAGGAGGTTTTGCAACAATGGAAGAAAAATTAAGTCTTTTTGTTGTGCTTGTGCCAATCATTTTCATTTTTAGTCTTATCGCTCATTACATCGGTACCATCTAAATAAAAATTGACCGTTTATTTTGAGGGGCCAGAATCACACAGATGATCCTGGCCCTTTGTTTATCTGCGGACAGGCCAATTGATCATGGTGCTTCATTTCGAGGACAGAAAAGTTGTTGCGGCGGCCGTCGACTGACTATCTATAGTGATCGACCGGAGCATGACTCTCTTTTTCATCCTATAATCAATGTTTTCAATCCACCACAAAGATAAAAACCATAGTAAAAATAAGGGATTAGATTAGAAAAGGCTTGTCAAAATCCCATATTATTGATATGGTTTTTTTGCTGGTTTAGTGAGACGATCTTTAACCAAAGTCCAACCGGTTCATCTCAATCACTAGACAAGCGAGGAGGTGATTACGATGGAAGAAAAATTGAGTCTCGTTGTAGTTCTTTTCACAATCGTTCTCGTTTTTAGTCTTATAGCTTATTACATTAGTACCATCTAAACGATTACTGACCAATTATTCGGGGGGCCAGAATCACCGTAAAATGATTCTGGCCTTTTTTATGTCAAGTCATACAAAGTTATCATGGCACTTCATATCGAGCCCTGGAAGGTTGATACCGAATTACTGCGCAGCCTGTGACCTTTCTGCTGTGGCGAGAACCTCTATGCCGGAAATGCATCAGGATGGGTGATGGACATTTAAAACCGTTACCTGGTTCACAGTCCGGATTGCCCGAAAAATGTATGATGTCCACTCATGTCACAGGTAGTAGAAATTCCGGTAAATAGTGCTGTTGAAATTGATGAAATCCTGCTGGAGACGGCCTTCAAGGAAAATGCCGTGCCGCAAACACGTTTAATCGAGCTTTCCCAGGTCAGTCTGTTAAAGTCTTGCAGCGTGCATTTCACTCTTTTTGACGGGCATTTTTTATCCGTTTATTTCAAGCCCCTTTTTTCAAAGCCTAAAAAGTATTGGCTTAATCTTGCCTATCTCGAGCCAACGCCACGACGCGTTTTGAAGATCGACAAGCCATCGCTTTATGCGACCGGGATATTGTCGGCGCTAGCGGCGGTGTTCGTGTTGATCCATACTTTTTCCAATGAGTCTTTGACATTGCTGCCGTTCACTGTGGCCGTGATATGCAGCGCATTAATTGCCTTTCTGCTGCTGATCTACCGTTCAAAAGACAGGATTGTTTTCTGCAGCCGGTATGGACGTGTCAATTGGCTGGAATTTTTGATCAACAGCCCCAACCGGAGCGAATTCAGAAAATTCATTAAAGCGGTTATCAATGCCGGTCATGCCGTTAGCAGTCACCAGAATTCCAGGCATGAACAAAGATTGGGAGGGGAGTTACGCGAACACAGGCGGCTCAGGGACGAAGGTATTCTGCCGAAAAAAGTCTATGAGGATGTGAAGTTACGGCTGCTTAACGAGCATGCCAACCTCAGTGAGGTGTTTATAGAGGATTATGATTTCAAGGGTAAAAAGACGGAGATTAGCATTTCAAATTTAAAATATGTTTCCAATCAAATGTGGACCATCCTGGCCAATAAGATCACGGCAATGCGCAAGAACATTAAAAAGCGCAGATTGCATGCTGATAAGAAAATTACGCAGCAGGACCGGGCCGCGTAATCCAGCCGGACATTGATTCGAGGTTCTGCAGAGCATTCGGAACCCGTTTCAAATATCTTTTGAAGAATTTGATTTTTCTGTTACATTAACCGGCGTCGACACAAACGGCATTTTCTGTGGTAAAAAAATGCGGCGCCAATTATCCTCTATAAACTTCTCAGGCCATCGTAACAGCCTGCGTTATATTTTATTGATAGCGTTGCTGTTCATCGGCCAGGTAACGCTGCTTTCCCATCAAATTGAATTCAACGCACACAAGAACGGTAGCCATTGTACTACCTGCTTGATCGGCTCTGCTCTTGGCCATGGTATAACTTCCACCCTCACAGTTGCCATCACGCACGATAAATATTTATCCATAGTCTTAAACCAAAACCGGATCTTTTACCCTGTTGTTGTTACCTCGTTTAATTCCCGGGCCCCACCTTACTTTTTCTCCTTTTAAGTTATCCAGGAACTCTGAATAAATCAAAGGTCCCCTGGTTTCTGATTCTTTGAATTTTGCAGTGTTATGCAGATTGTGGTTTGCATGACAGGTGCGGGATTTTTAACGACAAGGAGAAAAACTCATGAAGCAGTCTACTGCAATCATATTCTGTGTTATTGCAAATGTAATCTTGGCAAGTGCCGACGTGTGGAGTCAGCCGGTTGTTACAAAAAGTAATTCAAGCAATGCCTTCAATCCTTCTATAGGGCTGATCCTTAATGGTACCTACAGTAGTTTCGACAATGATCCGGAAGATTATGAAATCCCCGGCTTTGCATTAGGAGAGGAAACCGATCCCGGTGCGCGAGGATTTTCTTTGGGTGAAACCGAGCTGTCTATCAAGGCCAACGTGGACGAGCGTTTTTATGGCAGTGCTACCATTGCCTTAACGCCGGAAGGTGCTGCCGAAGTGGAGGAAGCGTATCTTGAAACTCTGGCATTGGGAGAAGGATTCACTATCAAGGCAGGGCGGTTTTTCTCGGGCGCCGGTTATCTCAACTCTGTTCATGCCCATGCCTGGGATTTCGTCGATCAGCCATTGGTTTACCGGGCCCTGCTGGGTAATCAGTTAGGTGATGATGGTATTCAGGGGCGCTGGGTTGCACCCACGGATGTATTTGTGGAATTAGGCGGTGAGGTATTGCGCGGCGATGGTTTCCCCGCGGGCGGTGCCGACCATGATGGCACCGGTACTTCGGTTGTGTTTATTCACGTAGGTGGAGACATGAATGTGAGCAACAGCTGGCGTGCCGGTGCCGCCCACATTAATGCAAGCGCCATGGAGCGTGAAACAGGCGATACGCCTGATGTGTTCACCGGCGACAGCAAAGTAAACATCATCGACCTGGTATGGAAATGGGCGCCACTGGGTAATCCCGTGGAGCGTAATGCCAAGGTACAGTTCGAATACTTCACCCGCAGTGAAGACGGTACGTTCGATACTATCGATTACAACGGCGATCAGAGTGGTTGGTATCTGCAGGGCGTGTACCAGTTCATGCGTAAATGGCGTGCAGGCGTGCGTCATGATGCATTGCAAGCCGATGATGTGGGCGTTGCGCTTGCGGGGACGGTGTTGGATAACCAGGGACATGATCCGTCACGCACCAGTGTCATGGTGGATTACTCTAACAGTGAATTCAGCAGGGTGCGTCTGCAATTCAACAAGGACGACTCGGGCCCTGAATCGGATAATCAATGGTATGTGCAGTACCTGATGAGCTTAGGCGCTCATGGCGCCCACCAGTTCTGAAGGAGAGTCGCCATGATGAAGATATTTCGTCTTGTTATTGTGTTGCTTTGCATGACGGCCGTTCAACAGGTTAACGCGGCATTGAGGGTTTTTGCCTGTGAGCCCGAATGGGCTGCCTTGACAAAGGAACTGGGCGGCGGTTTGGTTGATGTCTATGCCGCTACCACTGCACTTCAGGATCCTCATCAGATCCAGACGCGTCCAAGCCTGATTGCCAGACTGCGCACTGCAAATTTACTGGTGTGCACCGGCGCCGATCTGGAAATCGGTTGGTTGCCGGTATTGTTGCGTCAGGCCGGTAATCCGGATGTTCAACCAGGCCAGTCAGGTTATTTTCCGGCCGCAGACCAGGTTGGAAAACTCGAGGTACCTGTACAGGTGGATCGTGCCATGGGTGACGTGCATCCTTACGGAAATCCCCATATACAACTTGACCCGCGGCGCATATTGACAATTGCAGCGGCACTTTCCGAACGGCTTGGTGAGATTGACACTGCCAATCGTGACGATTATGCAAACCGCTTCGCTGATTTCAAACAGCGTTGGCAAGACGCCATTTTGCGTTGGGAGCGTCAGGCCGTACCATTGCGAGGCGTGCGAATCGTGACTGATCATCAAGCCTGGATATATTTGTTTGAATGGCTGGGGATCGAAGAAGTTGGCACCTTGGAACCCAAACCGGGTATCGCCCCCAGCGCCGGCCATCTTGCACAGCTCAAAGCGGAACTCCAGGCGCGGCCCGCGCGCATGGTGGTTCGCGCCGCTTATCGGGACGCGCGTGCTTCACAATGGTTGAGTAAGCAAACGGATATTCCTGCGGTTGTCTTACCCTTTACCGTGGGCGGCACGGACGGTGCTACGGATCTCTTTACCTTTTATGATGACACCATAGAACGTTTATTACGGGCGTTGCGGTAATGGACTTTTCAACTCTTGACTTAAGCATACTTGGCCCGCCGTTTCTGGCGGGCCTGCTGGTTTTGTCCACCCATGTGCCATTAGGCCAACAGGTGCTGAAACGCGGCATCATCTTTATCGATCTCGCCATTGCGCAAATCGCCGGGCTGGGCGTTATTGCCGCACACAGTTTCACGTGGGAATCACATGGCTGGATGGTCCAGATTGTTGCGATGAGCGCGGCACTGGGCGGCGCACTTGTGTTTTATTTTTTCGAACGCCGTTTCCCCGGGATACTGGAAGCCATCATCGGTTGTGTATTTGTGTTGGCGGCAAGCGGCGGTATTCTTCTGCTTAGTCATAATCCCCATGCAAGCGAGCACCTGCAGGAACTCCTGGTAGGTCAAATCCTGTGGGTAAATTACAGCACATTGGCCCCAATAGCCGTGCTATACGCGGTGATACTGGTTTTATGGTTCTTGCTGAAGCATCGTTCGACGCTGGTATTTTATCTATTGTTCGCGCTGGCTATTACGGCTTCGGTGCAACTGGTGGGCGTATATCTGGTATTTGCCAGTTTGATAATCCCCGCACTGGCGGTTCATCGCGCCAAGAGTCATCAACTGCCAGTGGGCTACGGGCTCGGTGCCATGGGTTATGCCCTTGGGCTCGCTGCTTCCGCGTTGTTTGATCTGCCGGCCGGCGCAATCATTGTATGGGCGCTGGCAGCCTGTGGAATATTAAGCAGTTATTGGAGCGGGCGAACTGGGCCTGCGAAATAACTTCATTATCATTACAATATCCTTGTGGATATTTTTCCATTTAACTGAAAAAGGAATTCATATGGATAATGAAACAGAACATACCCCGGATGAACACACTATCTGGAATCGCGGCCTTTATATGGTGCTTTTTTTGTTTTGTCTTTGGCTGGCGAAGATTGTCGCCTTTGCAGTGATAACTCTTCAGTTCTTATGGGTTGTATTTACGAAGTCAACGAATCTGAAGTTGTTGGTCTTCGGGCAGGGCCTGAGTACCTATCATTATCAATTGATATTGTTTCTGACTTTCAACAGCGAGGTGCATCCTTATCCCATGGATGATTGGCCCGCGGACCCGCCGGTAACACGTGAGTAATAGGGCCGGCTTAAATTTGTGTGCTGATCAATCAGCATGACAACGTTTAGTGGTCCGTAGTCTTTTTTACTTCCGATTCAAGCTGATGAAGATATTTCTTGGTTTTATGGAAAAAATCAGAGGTCAGCCCAACATCTTCGTAGACCGGGTCATCATATTCGTCTTTGGTTATGACTCTTTTACCTTTGGCATAAGGGAAGGCCTCTTCCAGTTCATAGAGCGCCGCCCCGAGCAGCTCCGTGATGATCTGGGTCTCGGTCCTGGCAGGATACATCTCGGTAAGCGCCATGATGCGCGCCGCGTCATACAAGGGTAATTTAACGGAGAATTCTCTTGCGGCCATTTTAGAGCCGGCATGTTTCTCCCAGTATTTTATCAGATCGCACACTTTCATCGTCTTACTCCGTATTTTGTCTGGTATATGACTTGGTCAACATAAAGCGGTATGCAATGATCATTTTAGTTTGTCAGTCGAGGTAATCCTCAACCACAAATAACCACATAAGCCGGCAATGAGTGAGGCGAGCAGGATCGCGCTCTTTGCCACCTGTAATTGTTCAGGTGAATTACTGAAACTCAACCCCGCGATAAAAATTGACATAGTGAATCCCATGCCGCCGAGCAGTGAGATACCAATCACGTGTTTCAAATTCATTGCCGGCGGTAGATAACCAAAACCGGATTTAAGCGCCAGCCAGCAAAATATACTGATACCTATTGTCTTCCCAACTACCAGTCCAAGCAAGATACCCAAGATAATGGGATCTGTTAACATTGCTGGAACCGCTGCCGCGTTGACAGGTACACCGGCATTGGCAAGTGCGAAAACCGGCAGCACGAGCAGGGCGACCGGGTTTTCTAGCGACCGTTCCCACAATTGCAAAGGTGTTGTTGCCTTATGCGCCGTGTCCTGGACCTGTTCAACAATGGTGTGTTGGTCCGCTGCACCCAATATGTTGTCATTATTTTCTTTTTGTTGCTGCTTTTTTTGTTCGAGTTGTTCAAACTCGTCAATCAGCCGCCGTGTGCGTCTCAGAAACCAGTATGGGCCATGCCGGGGCCGCGCCGGCACAGTTAACGCTACCAGTATGCCGGCTACCGTTGCATGTATACCGGATTCGAGCATTGCCAGCCACACCAGGCCACCGCCCAGAAAATAGGGTGCGGGCCGGCGCACGCCCAGCAGATTCAGCAGTATTAAACCTGCCAGCAATATGGCTGCATAAATCAGATGCGTTTTAAGAATTGTCTCGGTATAGAAGATGGCAATCACCAGGACGGCGCCAATATCATCTATGATGGCAAGAGCCGTTAGAAATGCGGCCACGGCCAACGGAACGCGTTTACCAAGCAGTGCCAGAATCCCAACTGCAAACGCGGTATCGGTTGCCACGGCAATTCCCCAGCCGTGAGATGCCGGCGTTCCCGCGTTGAATATTGCATAGATCAACGCGGGTACTACCATGCCGCCGATAGAAGCCGCCACGACGGGAACAGCAAGCCGGACATTTTGCAGTTCCCCGCCCAGCAGTTCACGCTTGATTTCAAGGCCTATCACAAAAAAGAACAAGGCCATTAAGCCCTCGTTTATCCAATGGAGCAGGCTTTTTTGAAACGACCAATCACCGTATATCACCCCAAAGGGAGTATGCAACAATGTGTGGTATGGGGTGTTCCAGGATGTATGGACGATAACAAGTGCTGTCACGGTGCACATGAGAAGCAGGGTACTGGCAGTTGTGGAATCCCGAACGAAATTTTGAAAGGGGGAAACAACCTGGTCAAACTTTCTTTCAAACGGATTGCTGAAACGTTCGGTATCCTCTCTTTCACCTAAGCTTTTGGATCGCTTGTCTCCGTTTTCCATTACATTGAGTCTTGCTCCAATCCGGATCAGGTCGACCGGGAGATATCCGTAATTACTCCCGGGTGCTTGAAATCCGGAATATACATTGAAATTATTCAGTATTTATGACTATTTCTCATATTTTATTTCCACTTCTCTGCTTAACTTCTGATAAATTCCCAACCCAACCACTAAACATACCGATACAAACATTAATATCGTCGGATAGATCAATTGAGGCATGTCATGTTTTCCGGCCTGGAAGATAAATACTAATGCCTCCAGACTGACTGCAATCGAAATAATCACCATGAACTTGGTGAGCGTTTCCCGCGCCTCTCCCGCTGACCTCAATTCGCGGTCGCGCAACACCTCTTCTTCAAGGAGATACTTGGCGACGTCAAACACCGCCATGGAGATAACGATGAAGCCGATGGAGTCGAGGAGCTTATCCAGAATAGCCGTCTGTGTCTGAAGGGCAATCCATATTTCCCAGAAAGAATAACCAACCATGCCCAGGCTTACGAGAATTAATGCCACGCTTAAAAAAGCGTAGATAATATTGGCCACAAAATCCAGGAATAGGATGGGTGATTTGGTTTTTTTCATAGTTTTCAGAAAAATTTATCCTTCTTTAACCGTAAATAATGATAAATCGTGTATATCTGTTTCAAGTCACAACTGCGTGTTTGGGACCACACTGTCCCAAACACGAGCGTGTCTGAATATTATCCGGCATAATGATTGATGCTATTTGAATATCAGGAATTTTTCAGCCCGGGTTTTTCATGATGAGATGCTGACAATGAGTGCTCGAACTCACTTTTCGGGATGGGGTTACGTCCGATAGCCGCGTCAACTTCGAACGGAAAGGTGCCGCAAGGATTGCGATGATTATTACCACAGCTACGTAAGTGAAACAGTCCATAGATCGGATCGGCTCCCAATATCGCTGTCAGAAAAAAGTAAATGGAGAGAAAGGGCGTAAAGTAAACCCAATTCGGCATTTCACTTCCTTGCGACATCCACACGGGATCGGCAAAGAAAATAAGGGCCGTGGCAAAGGTCGAAAAGATGGCAGTGCCGATTATAAATCTTATTAACCGGTCCAGCCAACCAAGGTTTTGTGGTACCAATCGAATTCTTTGTCTGGCCGAATCTTTCATATATACCTCCTTATCTAATCGTGTATTGCATTGAATTCGTATTGTCTAGTATGTAATGGCTCACAAATTCCGGCATTGATAAATGTCAATGCCTATAGCACATGGTATGTGTCATGGTATTTATTCGCTTGTTTCCGGGAGCTGTTTTATATGAAGACCCGGTTAGATATACATAAACTGAAAGGAAAATATCATGAGTGACAAGACACATATTATGGATATTACGAATATTCGCAAACGTGCCCGGCAGCATGTCGAACAAGGTGCCGTAACAGATGGCTACAAGGCAAACCGCAAAATCGTCATCAAACTTCTGAATGAGGCCTTGGCAACGGAGATTATTTGCGTATTACGATACAAACGCCATTACTTTATGGTGGCCGGTATCAACGCGCAAAGTATCGCCGCGGAATTTATCGAGCACGCGAATGAAGAATTGGGCCACATCGACCTGATCGCGCAACGCATTGCGCAACTCGACGGTGAGCCGAATTTTTCACCACAAGAGTTGTCGAACAGGGCCCACTCCGAATACATGGCGGGTAACTCACTCTTGGAAATGATGAGAGAAGATCTTATAGCCGAACGGATCGCCATCGACAGTTACCGGGAAATGATCGACTATCTCGGTGAAGATGATCCGACAACACGACGCGTGATGGAAGAAATTCTTGCCGTTGAAGAAAAACATGCCGGTGATTTATCTACCTTGCTCGAGGGGTTCGACCTGGTACATTAGCGAGTTGTATCATCTGCTTCATTGTTGCGCTATGGCGTCCAATGCCGTTACATTGCGCCTGTAGCAGGTGTCGATAGAAAATTTTGAAGGGTACAGAACTTTCTTGCGCTTGAATTCGGCAAGAACCCGGCTGACGCTTTCGGGTGTCGCGCCCAAAATATCCGCCATTTCTTCACATGTTAATAATTTTACATCGTTGGATGTATCGTTTTCGCCGATTTCCGATAAAAAATTTACCAACCGGGCAACACGGGCCTTGATGATGCCGGTCGAAAATTCCGAGATCCATATATCCGCGTCCTGCAGGTAATCAAACCATTGCTCCAGTAACCGGCTATACAGGTGCGGGTTGCTTGATTTAATATGCAACAGTTTGCTGACGGGAATGTGATAAGCGTCCACATCATCTACTGCAATAGCCGTATGCTGAAAAGGTTGTCCCAACAAACTGCTCAGCCCCAGCCATGAGCCGCTGGAATGAATGCGCACGATTCTTGCCCTGCCGTTTGGCAGATGATTGACCAGCTTGATCATTCCACTGCGAATGACGATCATCGTATCGACTATCGTGCCTTCGTTATAGACGATTTCTTTGGCCGAATAATGCGCCGGCCTGGCCGAAAATTGATGTTGAAAACTGGCATCGTCATGCGCAAGGGCACCGGCGCCGCGTTCGGATCTATTGCCGCTGGTTGCAGATTCGGTGAGCGAAGATTTTCCGTTTGACATGATGCAGCTCCTTTTATGCGTGCATATTAGAGTGATTCTTTGACAATAGGGCCAAGCACAAGGCGTTGGCGATCGTTCTGTATTGAACGCTGGCAGTGTGCGCCGCTGACAGGACATTATTATCATTAATGCCAGGTACGCACCAAATGTGACGCGCCAGATTTCGATAAAATGTATATTTCAGTGCAGAATAGCAACGATTACCGCACTGAGTGGATTTCATGCTCTGACTGTTAATGCGACAGGCCGTAGGGAGGTAAGTTCAATTGCCAACCAGGGTGAATCGCTATACCGGTAATATTATTATAAAAATATATAACCCCATTTTCGGCGCAGTTATTTATATTTCCGTTAAGTGGTCATTTATGTTTATCCGTTCGATCATCGGAGGCTGTTTGCGGTTCCAATACTTCCTCGACGGCTTGTGGTGTTGCGCGCATGGATCCGCTGGAAAGAACGGGCGCCGCATCGATATTTTCTGCATCCATCATTGCGGCAATGCGCTGCAGCGACGCCAGCAATTGGGTTTGTTCCCATTTCTGCAGGTTATTAAAACGTTCGGCAAAACTTTCCTGCAGCAATGGCGGTGACTGTTTCAGCAATTCCAAACCGGCTTGTGTTGTTTCCACCATTACGCGGCGCCGGTCTTGTGTATCACGTATACGTTTGATTAGTCCGCGTTGCTCGAGACGAATAAGAATATCGGTGACCGTGCCCTGACTGAGGCTGACATTGTTCGCTAACTCTCCAGCGGCGAGCTTATTGGTTTGTAACGCCTTCAGAATGAGTGCTTGAGGTCCCGTCAGTCCATGGCTATCCACCAACGCACGGGAATGCAGATCCACGGCACGGATGACGCGTCGTAAGGCAATAATAACCTGGTCACCCATGTCGTTGTGTTTTTTCATGCTAAATTTAGCTACTAATATTTTGTATCGTAAATAATTTATCTGTCGTCAAGCCATAAGCGACTTTCATAATTGATTAATTTAACTTATAATTATCCGTTTTACGATATCTTGTACCGGCATATTGCCGAAATATTTAGTTTTGATACGAAATATTTTTCTCAAGCAATGATCATGACGACTATCTCAAATACCATGCCCAAGGATGATCTCCGTATAAACGAAAAACGCTGGCGCCGCAAACGCTTATTCAGGAGGCCCCGCCGCTACACCGCCTCTCACATCTTCGCCATTCTGCTTATCCTGGCTACCGCAGCCTTGGTGGCTTGGTGACCGGCGATGCTGCATTCCGGCCTGTCCACTGTAATAGTGTTGTCATGACGTTCAGCGCTGATGCTCCCCGCAGTGCCGTTATCATACAACTATTGATTTCCGCCGTATTATTATTGTTGTGCCTGTTCCCAGCCGCGCCTGTCTTGGCGCAAAATTCAGCTCCCCGGTTATCCAGCGATAGCGATGTTGCCACAGCGGGTTTTTTTCGTTTGAGCTGGGAAACCGAAGCCGGACGCGTCGAGCTGCAAGAGGCAACTGCCCCCGGTTTCCGGTCTCCGGTTATTTCCTATTCCGGTCCTGACCGTGCAACGGTGATTTCGGGTAAACCCAATGGCGAATGGTACTACCGGGTTCGTGCCGTTGAAGAAGACCGGCCCGAATCCTGGAGTGAAACGGTAAAAGTCACCGTTGCCCACCATAATCCTTCCCGTGCGCTCTTGTTTTTATCTGTGGGGATCGTCGTCTTTGTTGCCATCGTGATGATGATTGTCCGCGGACCGGGGAAAACGCGATGAATGAACTGCGCATTAACTCCAGACGCTTGCGTGAGGATATCGATACCCTGTCCCGTATCGGTCGCCGCGAAGATCAGGGAATCTACCGCATGGCCTTTAGTGCAGGGGATATGGCCGGGCGGCACTGGTTTCATCAGCGTATCACGGATGGCGGACTGGAATTTCACCAGGATGGCGCGGCCAATCTTTATGCACGCCTGCAGTGGGACGAAAACACGCCGAGCATGATGGCCGGTTCGCACCTGGATACCGTGCCCGGTGCCGGCCATTTGGATGGCGCGCTCGGCGTAGTGTGCGCGCTTGAAGCACTGCGGGTATTGAAGGAAGCGGATATTACGCTCAAGCGTCCGTTGGAGGCGGTTTCCTTCAGCGATGAGGAAGGCCGTTTCGGCGGTATGCTCGGTTCTCAAGCCGTCGCGGGCCTGGTTACGCCCGAGTATCTGTACAATGCCTGCGATCTCGAAGGTGTTTCATTGGCAGACGCCATGGCAGGACAGGGGTTCGATGTCCAGGAAGCGCTGCACGCCCAGCGTATCTCCGGCAGCATTCATGCCTATGTCGAGTTACATATCGAACAAGGGCCGGTGTTAGATCGTCAAGGCATCAGTATCGGTATTGTCGATGCCATTACCGGTTTGTTCAAATGGGAAATTAGGCTCATCGGTGCCGCCAATCATGCCGGCACTACACCGATGAACATGCGGGCAGACGCCTTTCAAGGCCTCGCCGAGTTCGCGGGACAGATCGACCGTGTGTTGGCGGAATACGGCAGCCCGCACAGTACTGCAACCATCGGTCGGGCCGAGCTTATGCCGGGAGCGGCGAATGTGATTCCCGGACAGGTGGTGTTTTCGCTCGACGTCCGCGATACCGATCTTCACACTCTGGAGACATTGGCCGATGCCTTGCGCAGAACGCTATCAGTCATTTCCCGCCGCCGTGGCCTGATGTTTGAATTTGCGGTGTTGAGCGAAATCGCTCCGGTGCAGTGTGCTGCGACAGTAGTAGACGCTATCGATGATTCGGTCAACGCGTTGGGCTTGTCTTCAACCCATTTGAGAAGCGGCGCGGCACACGATGCCCAGATTATTGCCGCTATGGCGCCGGCCGGGATGATCTTCGTTCCGAGCAAGGAAGGGCGCAGCCATTCGTCGGCGGAGTGGACGGCATGGAATGATATTGAAGCGGGCGCCAATACCCTGTTAAACACATTAAGGCGATTGGCGGCATAGACATGAATAAACATTATGAACCAACATCAACGCCGGACGATTTTCTGAACGTTGATCCGTTACGGGATACCTACCGCGAATCCATCACGCATGCGCCGGCCGTCACGCGTTCGCTCAAGGCGCACAAAACCGCATTGTTATGTATCGACATGCAATACCTCGATGCTGCACCCGGGCATGGTGTCTTCGCCGATGTCCAGGCATCCGGCGTTCCCGTCGAGGCGCAAGAATATTATTTTGACCGCCTCAAATACACCGTGTTGCCCAATGTGCGGCGGCTGCAAGACGTTTTCCGGTCGCGCGGGCTCGAGCTTATCCATACGCGCATTCAATCGCTCACCCAGGATGGCCGTGACCGCAGTCCGGGGCACAAACGCCTGGGCTTGCATGCGCCACCAGGCTCCAAAGAGGCACAGTTTCTTGAACAGGTCACCCCGCTGGAAAACGAAATCGTGATCAATAAAACCGCCAGTGGTGTCTTCAACTCTACGAATATCGCCTACATCCTGCGTAACATGGAAATTACCGGCCTGTTCGTCGTCGGGGTGTATAGCAACGAATGCGTTTCGACGGCGATACGCGATGCCTGCGATCTTGGTTTTTTCGTCACGCTGATCTCCGACGGTTGCGCGACCGTTACCCCCGAGTTGCAAAAGGCAACCATTACAACCATGAAAGACCGCTATGCGCGCGTATTAACGGCAGAGGAGGCCATCAAGGAAATCCAAGAGGTGGTGAAGTATGAATAGCGCTACGCTGGACGCCAATACAGGCTGGATTATCTTGGCGATATTTTCCGTAGCCTGGGTAGCGTTGGGTGGTTACCTCGGCCGCCGCACGGAAGGCCTCGAAGGTTACATGCTGGCGGGACGCAAGGTCGGCCTGGCATTGGGAACGGCGACGGCCATGGCGACCTGGGTGACCAGCAACACCACGATGGCGGCGCCGCAACTCGCCTTGCAAATGGGCGTGTGGGGCATGCTGGGTTATTCGCTCGGCTCGGTAGGTTTGATGTTGTTCGCCCCGTTGGCAAAACGCATCCATACGCTGATGCCGTCCGGGTTTACCAGCGGGGATTTCGTCCGCTTGCGTTATGGCAAGGCGGCGTGGCGGGTGTTTCTTGCGATCTCATTGTTTTACGGATGCGGCTGGCTGGTGTCCATGGGTATGGCCGGCGGCGTGCT
>Ga0214472_10002055_pt1 | contig 21864 bp, 20 predicted proteins | sample RVTome_6_FD_207662 | JGI IMG/M metagenome (GOLD analysis project Ga0214472, IMG submission 207662) | Soil microbial communities from uranium-contaminated site in the Upper Colorado River Basin, Wyoming, United States - RVT140D175 | ecosystem: Environmental > Terrestrial > Soil > Contaminated >...
GAGTGATCTCCTTCGGCATCGATTCGGCGCCCGGCGGGACCGACTTCGGCATCGTCCAGGCCGTCGACGGCGCCTGGCTCGCGCAGGGCGACCAACATCTCCTGCCCCTGTCGGCGCTGAACATCGCCGGTCTGCACAACGCCGCCAACGTGCTCGCGGCGCTGGCGCTCGGCACGGCCATCGGGCTGCCGCGCGCGCCCATGCTGGCCGGCCTGACGTCGTTCAGGGGGCTGCCGCACCGCGTCGAGGCGGTGGCCCGGCGCAGTGACGACGTGGTGTTCTATGACGATTCGAAAGGCACCAACGTCGGCGCCACGCTCGCCGCCCTGGCCGGCCTGGGCCGTCCCGTGGTGCTGATCGCCGGCGGCGACGGCAAGGGGCAGGATTTCTCGCCGCTGCATGCTGCGGTTGCGCACCACGCGCGCGCGGTGGTGCTCATCGGACGTGACGCCGGCCGCATCGAGGCGGCGCTCGCCGGGGCGGGGGCCATGATCGAGCGCGCCGCCGACATGGACGTGGCGGTCGCGCGCGCGGCAGCCCTCGCGCTGCCCGGCGACGCGGTGCTGCTGTCGCCCGCCTGCGCCAGCCTCGACATGTTCCGCAATTACACGCATCGCGCCGAAGTGTTCGTCGCCGCGGTGCGGCGCCTGCCGCAGGTGAGCGCGCCATGAAGCTCGCGAGCGCCTTGTCCTCCCTCTTCGCCCTGCGCCGCCCGGACGTCGGTCTGGAGACGAGCCGCGCGGTCAATCGCCTGATGCGCCCCGCGGAATCCACCCGCGAGCTCGACCCGCTGCTGCTGTGGGCCTCGCTGGGGCTGCTTCTGCTGGGGCTGGTGATGGTCTATTCGTCGTCCATCGCGATGGCCGAGGGCAGCCGCTTCACCGGCTACCAGGCGCACTACTTCCTGGCGCGCCACGCGCTGTTCCTCGTCATCGGGATGGCTGCCGCGCTGTTCGCCTTCCAGCTGTCGATGCGCCAGTGGCAGCAACTCGCGCCGTGGCTGTTCATGGCCGGGGTGGTGCTGCTGGTGGTGGTGCTCGTGCCCGGCCTCGGGCGCGAAGTCAACGGTGCGCAGCGCTGGCTGCCGATGGGGCCGGTCAGCCTGCAGCCGTCCGAATTGATGAAGCTCTTCGTGGTGCTGTACGCCGCCGACTACACGGTGCGCAAGCTGCCGCAGATCCACAGCTTCAAGCGCGGCTTCCTGCCGATGGCGGGGATCATCCTGCTGGTGGGTTTCCTGCTGCTCGGCGAGCCGGACTTCGGCGCCTTCGTGGTGATCACCGCGATTGCCTTCGGCGTGCTGTTCCTGGGCGGCATCAATGTGCGCGTGTTCGCCCTGCTGGCGATGGTGGCGCTGGTCGGTTTCGTGCTGCTGGTGTGGCTGTCGCCCTACCGGCGCGACCGTATCTTCGGCTTCATGGACCCGTGGCAGGACGCGTTCGGCAAGGGCTACCAGCTCTCTCACGCGCTCATCGCCTTCGGGCGCGGCGAATGGTTCGGCGTCGGGCTGGGCGGGAGCGTGGAAAAGCTCTTCTACCTGCCCGAGGCGCACACCGACTTCCTGCTCGCGGTGATTGCCGAGGAACTCGGCTTTGTCGGCGTGCTGACGGTGATCGCGCTGTTCGCCATCCTCGTGCATCGCGCCTTCCATATCGGCCGCACCGCGATCAACCTCGAGCGCTTCTTTTCCGGGATGGTGGCGATGGGGATCGGGCTGTGGCTCGGCGTGCAATCGTTCATCAACATGGGCGTGAACATGGGCCTGCTGCCGACCAAGGGGCTCACCCTGCCGCTGATGAGCTTCGGCGGCTCGGGCATCGTCGCCAACTGCGTCGCGATCGCGATCCTGCTGCGGATCGACTGGGAGAATCGGCAGAGCATGCGTGGGGGGCGCGCATGAAAACCCTCCTCGTCATGGCCGGCGGCACCGGCGGACACATCTTTCCCGGCATCGCCGTGGCCGAGCGCCTACGCGCCGCGGGCTGGCGCATCGTGTGGCTGGGCAACCCGGACGGCATGGAGGCGCGCCTCGTGCCGGAGCGTGGCTACGAACTGGCCACGCTGCGCTTTGGCGCGCTGCGCGGCAAGGGGCTCATGCGCAAGCTGCTGCTGCCGGTGAACCTGCTGCGCGGGTTCTGGCAGGCCCTGCGCCAGCTGCGCCGCATCCGCCCCGACGTGGTGCTCGGGATGGGCGGCTACGTCACCTTTCCCGGCGGCATGATGGCGGCGTTGACCGGTCGTCCGCTGGTGCTGCACGAGCAGAACTCGGTGGCCGGGCTCGCCAACCGGGTGCTGGCCGGGGTGGCGGACCGGGTGCTGTGCGGTTTCCCCGGGGTGTTGAAGAAGGCCGGCTGGGTGGGCAACCCGGTGCGCGCCGATATCGCCGCGGTGGCCCCGCCCGCCGAGCGCTTCGCCGGGCGCAGCGGCCCCTTGAAGCTGCTGGTGGTGGGCGGCAGCCTGGGCGCGGCCGCCCTCAACGAGGCGGTCCCGCAGGCGCTCGCGCGCCTGCCGGCCGAGCGGCGCCCGGCGGTCACGCATCAGGCGGGGGCGATGCAGATCGACGCCTTGCGCGCCGCCTATGCCGCCGCCGGCGTCGCGGGCGAGCTGCTGCCCTTCATCGACGACATGGCCGCGCGTTATGCCGAAGCCGATCTGGTCATCTGCCGCGCCGGCGCGCTCACCGTGGCGGAGCTCGCAGCGGTCGGCGCGGCCAGTCTGCTGGTGCCGCTGCCGCACGCGGTCGACGATCACCAGACCGGCAATGCGCGTTTTCTCGCCGATCGCGATGCGGCCTTCCTGTTGCCGCAGCGCGAACTCGACGCGGACAAGCTGGCCGGCATCCTTATGAGTCTTGAGCGCCCGCGCCTGCAGGAAATGGCCGAGAAGGCACGCGCGTTGGCCAAGCCGCGCGCGGCCGAGGCGGTGGCCAAGGCGTGCGAGGAACTCGCCGCCGGGAGGAAGGCATGAAACACAAGGTCAAACGCATCCACTTCGTCGGCATCGGCGGGGCCGGCATGAGCGGCATCGCGGAGGTGTTGGTGAACCTCGGCTTCATCGTGAGCGGCTCGGACCTGGGCGACAGTCCCGTCACGCGCCGCCTGCGCGCGCTGGGCGCGCACGTGGTGTGCGGGCACGCCGCCGAGAACGTCGCGCAGGCCGAGGCGGTGGTCATCTCCACCGCGGTGCGCGGCGACAACCCGGAAGTGATCGCGGCGCGTGCGCGCCAGATCCCGGTGGTGCCGCGCGCCCAGATGCTGGCCGAGTTGATGCGGCTCAAGAGCGGCATCGCCATCGCCGGCACCCATGGCAAGACCACCACCACTTCGCTGGTGGCGAGCATCCTCGCCGAAGGCGGGCTCGACCCCACCTTCGTCATCGGCGGCAAGCTCAACGCCGCCGGCGCCAATGCGCGCCTGGGCAAGGGCGACTTCCTGGTGGCCGAGGCGGACGAGTCGGACGCCTCGTTCCTGCTGCTCACGCCGGTGCTGTCGGTCGTCACCAATATCGACGCCGATCACATGGACACTTACGGGCACGACTTTGCGCGCCTCAAGCAGGCTTTCGTCGATTTCCTGCAGCACCTGCCGTTCTACGGCGTGGCGGTGCTGTGCGAGGACGATCCGCACGTGCGCTCGATCATGCCGCTGGTATCAAAGCAGATCGTGCGCTACGGCCTGTCCGCCACCGCCAACATCCGCGCCGAGAACGTGCGCGCGGACGCGGGGCGGATGCTGTTCGACGCGGTGCGCGTAAATGGCTCGGTGAGCCGCCTGCCGATCGAGCTCAACCTGCCCGGCCTGCACAACGTGCTCAACGCGCTGGCCGCCATTGCGGTCGCCACCGAACTGCAGGTGAGCGACGCCGCGATCATCAAGGCGCTGGCCGACTTCAAGGGGGTGGGGCGGCGCTTCCAGCGCTGGGGCGAGGTGGCCCTGTGCGACGCCGACGGCGCCGCGCGCGGCAGCTACACGCTGGTCGACGACTACGGCCACCACCCGGTCGAGATGGCCGCCACCCTCGAGGCGGCACGTGGCGCCTTTCCCGGGCGGCGCCTCGTGCTCGCCTTCCAGCCGCATCGCTTCACCCGCACGCGCGACTGTTTCGAGGACTTCGTGAAGGTGTTGTCGACGGTCGATGCGTTGCTGCTGGCCGAAGTCTATGCCGCCGGCGAAGCGGCGGTGGTGGCGGCCGACGGGCGCTCGCTGGCGCGTGCCCTGCGCGTGGCGGGCAAGGTCGAACCGGTGTTCGTGGAAGACATCGGTGAGATGCCGGCGGCCATCCTCGGGGCGGTGCGCGACGGCGACGTGGTGATCACCATGGGCGCGGGTTCCATCGGCGGGGTGCCCGCCAAACTGACGAGCGGCGAGGACCAGTCGTGAGCGAGAAATTCGGAAAAGTGGCGGTATTGCTGGGCGGCACATCGGCCGAGCGCGACGTGTCGCTCATGTCGGGCAACGCGGTGCTGGCGGCGCTGCGCGTCGCGGGCGTGGATGCGCATGGATTCGATCCGGCCGAGCGCGACCTGCATGACCTCAAGGACGAGGGCTACGCGCGCGTCTTCATCGTGCTGCACGGGCGCGGCGGCGAGGACGGCACGGTGCAGGGCATGCTCGAGCTGCTCGGCATCCCCTACACCGGCAGCGGCGTGATGGCGTCCGCCCTGGCGATGGACAAGTGGCGCACCAAGATGGTGTGGGCGGCGTGCGGCCTGCCGACCCCGCGCTACGCGATTCTCGATGCCACCACGGACTGGGACGCGGTGGTGGCCGACCTGGGCCTGCCGATCTTCGTCAAGCCGGTGCACGAGGGCTCGAGCATGGGCGCGACCAAGGTCGCCGAGGCGGGCCAGTTGAAGGCGGCGTGGGAACTGGCGGCACGCTTCGACGACCTGGTGATCGCCGAGGAGTTCGTCTCCGGCGCGGAGCTCACCGCGCCCTTCCTCGGCGAGCGCGCGCTGCCGTTGATCCGCATCGAGGCGCCCGGCGGCAACTACGACTACCAGCACAAGTACTTCACCAACGACACGCGCTATCTGTGCCCGTGCGGCCTGCCGCCCGCGCAGGAGGAGGCGCTGCAGGCGCTGGTGATGAAGAGCGCCGCGGTGCTGGGCTGCCGCGGCTGGGGCCGCGGCGACCTCATCCTCACCGACGACGGGCGCCCCTTCCTGCTGGAGATGAACACCTCGCCGGGGATGACCGGCCACTCGCTGGTGCCGATGGCCGCGCGCGTCGCCGGCTTGAGCTTCGAGGCGCTGTGCCTCGCCATCCTCGAGGATGCGCGCCTTGGCTGAAGTTCGCAGCCGCTTCGCCGCCGTCGCCGGGCGCTTCGCGGCCGACGCGCGTGATGCCACGCGCGAGCGCGAAGCGCGCGGCGTGTGGCATCGGCCGGGCCTGCTCAATCTGGTGGCCGACGTGCTGATGCTGTTCGCTGCGGTCGGTCTGGGCTATGCGCTGGTGGCGTGGTTCCTGTCGCGGCCGCTTTTTCCGCTGCGCGAGGTGGTGGTCCTGACGCCCCCGGCGCAGGTGACCACCGCGCAGCTCGAGTACGCGGCGCGCTCGGCGGTGCGCGGCAACTTCTTCTCGGTCGACCTGGAAGCGGTGCGCGTCGGATTCGAAAAGCTGCCGTGGGTGCGCCGCGCCGAGGTGCGCCGGCGCTGGCCGGATGTGCTCGAGCTGCGCCTCGAGGAGCACCAGGCGGTGGCGCACTGGACGGTGGCCGACAGCGGCGAGGCGCATCTCGTCAACCGCCATGGCGAGGTGTTCGTGGCGGCCAGCAACGCCGACCTGCCGGGTCTGTCCGGGCCGCAGGGCTCGGCCGCGTACCTGCTCGCGCAGCATGCCGAATTCTCCCGTGCGATCGCGCCGCTCGGCCGCCGCCTGGTCGCGCTCGCCCTCTCGGCGCGCGAGGCGTGGCAGCTCAAGCTCGACGACGGGATGGTGATCGTGCTCGGGCGCGAACAGGAGAAGGCGCCGCTCGGCGAACGGCTGGCGCGCTTCGTGGCCGCCTGGCCGCAGGCACAGGAGCGAATGACGGGTTTACAGGTTGCGGTAGCGGATCTGCGCTACCCGAGCGGATTTGCCCTGACCCCGGTGGGGCAGGCCACAGTACCGAAAGGCAAGCAATGAGCAAGGAATACAAGGACCTCATCGTCGGTCTCGACATCGGCACCGCCAAGGTCACCTGCATGGTGGCCGAGGTGCGCCCCGACGGGCGGCTCAGCGTGGTGGGACTCGGCACCCAGCCGACCAGCGGCCTCAAGCGCGGCGTGGTGGTGAACATCGAGGCCACGGTGGATGCCATCTCGCGCGTGATCCAGGAGGTCGAGATGATGGCCGACTGCAAGATCCGCGACGTGTATACGGGGATCGCCGGCAGCCACATCAAGAGCTTCAACTCCAACGGGATGGTGGCGATCAAGGACAAGGAGGTCACCCCGATGGATGTCGAGCGCGTGATCGAGGTCGCGCGCGCCATGCCGATCCCGGCCGAGCAGCAGATCCTGCACATCCTCACCCAGGAATTCATCATCGACGGGCAGGGCGGCGTGCGCGAACCGATCGGCATGAGCGGGGTGAAGCTCGAGGTGAAGGTGCACATCGTCACCGGCGCCGTCTCGGCCGCCCAGAACGTCATCAAGTGCGTGCGCCGCTGCGGCCTGGAGGTGACCGATCTCATCCTGCAGCCGCTCGCTTCGAGCTACGCCGTGCTCACCGAGGACGAAAAGGAACTGGGCGTATGCATGGTCGACATCGGTGGCGGGACCACCGACATCGCCGTCTTCACGCAGGGCGCGATTCGTCACACGGCGGTCCTCCCGGTGGCCGGCGACCAGATCACCAACGACATCGCCATGGCGCTGCGCACGCCGACCGCCGACGCCGAGGAGATCAAGATCCGCCACGGCGTGGCGATGCATGCGCTGGCCGACCCGGAAGAGATGATCGAGGTGCCCGGGGTGGGCGACCGGCCGCCACGGCCGCTGTCGCGCCAGCGCCTGGCGGACGTGATCGAGCCGCGCGTGTCGGAGCTGTTCGAGCTGGTGCAGGCCGAATTGCGGCGCAGCGGCTACGAGGAATTGCTGTCGTCGGGAATCGTGCTGACCGGCGGATCGTCGGTGATGCGCGGCATGGTGGAGCTGGCCGAGGAGGTCTTCCACATGCCGGCGCGTGTCGGCGCCCCGCAATACGACGGCGGGCTCGCCGACGTGGTGTGCCACCCGCGCTACGCGACTGCCATGGGCTTGGTCATGGAGGGCACGGCGCAGCGCCGGCGGGGCATTCTGGCGCGCGAGACGCGCAGCGTCCGGCAGGTTTTCGGGCGCATGAGGTCGTGGTTCGAGAAGAATTTTTGAGCGGGATCAATGATCGGCCGTTCGATTGAATGGGTACCTGCGGGGGCCGGATATTTAGTAGTACAGTGCCGCATTACTACTAAATACGGGTGTGCAGGTGTTCGGTGCGCAGTCAGGAAGTCATTTGGAGGCGAGGCAAATGTTTGAAATCGTTGAGAAGGAACAAACCGGCACGATCATCAAGGTGATCGGTGTCGGCGGGGCCGGCGGGAACGCCGTCGACCACATGATCCGCGAGGGGGTGCAGGGGGTGCACTTCGTCGTCGCCAACACGGATGCGCAGGCGCTCAACCGCTGCCTCGCCCATCACAAGATCCAGCTCGGCATGTCCGGGCTGGGGGCGGGCTCCAAGCCCGAAGCGGGGCGCGCCGCGGCGCAGGATTCGCGTGACGCCATCGCCGCCGCGCTGGAAGGCGCCCACATGTGCTTCATCACCGGCGGCATGGGTGGCGGCACCGGCACCGGCGCCGCGCCCGTGGTGGCCGAGATCGCCAAGGAAATGGGCATCCTCACGGTGGCGGTGGTCACCAAGCCGTTCGATTTCGAGAACCGCCTGCGGGTGGCCGAGAGCGGCGTCGAGGAGCTCACCCGCCACGTCGATTCGCTGATCGTGGTGCTCAACGACAAGCTGCTCGAAGTGTACGGCGACGACGCCGGCTTCGAGGATTGCTTCCGCTCCGCCGACAACGTGCTCAGAAGTGCCGTGGGCGGCATCGCCGAGATCATCAACGTGCCCGGCCTGGTGAACGTCGACTTCCAGGACGTGCGCACCGCGATGGGCGAGATGGGCCGCGCCATGATGGGTTCGGCCGAAGCCTCCGGCATGGACCGCGCGCGCATCGCCGCCGAGCAGGCCGCGGTGAGCCCGTTGCTGGAGGGCACCGAGCTGTCCGGCGCGCGCTGCGTGCTGGTCAACATCACCGCCAGCCGCAAGCTCAAGATGGCCGAGGTGCGCGACGCGGTGAAGACCGTGCAGGCTTTCGCCGCGCCGGAAGCCTTCGTCAAGTACGGCACGGTGTTCGACGAGTCGATGGAAGACCGCGTGCGGGTGACGGTGGTCGCCACCGGCCTGGGCGCGCCGCGCGCCGCCGCGCGCCAGCCGGTGATGCAGGTGGTGCACAGCCAGGCCACCGGCACCTACGGACCGATGTCGAGCATGGAGTACGCCGGCCAGGAGATCCCGCAGGTCATCCGCCGCCGCACCACGGTGGAGGCGATGAGCGCCAACGGCATGGGCACCTACGACATCCCGGCCTTCCTGCGCAAGCAGGCCGACTGACGGCGCGCTGACGCCGGCGCGCCGACGGGCGCCCGTGACGTGGACCGCTGCCTCCGGTCCGCGTCGGGCGCCCGTCCCTTTTTTTCGGGGAGGGCGCGGGCCTGCCGGGCAGATGGCCGGCCGCGGGCGGCGTCGGGGCGGCGTGCTAAAATTGCCCTACGCAACAGGAATTCAACAATGATCAGGCAACGCACCCTGAAATCGCTCGTCAAGGCCACCGGCGTGGGCTTGCATGGCGGTCGCAAGGTCCAGCTCGTGCTGCGTCCGGCCGCGCCCGACAGCGGCATCGTGTTCCACCGGGTCGACGTCGATCCGCCGGTCGACCTGCCCGCCGATCCCTACTCGGTGTGCGATACCCGCATGTGTTCCGGGCTGGAGCGCGACGGGATCAAGGTCGGCACCGTCGAACACCTCATGTCCGCGCTGGCGGGCCTGGGCATCGACAACCTGCACGTCGACGTGGACGCGCCCGAGCTCCCCATCCTCGACGGCAGTGCCGGGCCCTTCGTGTTCCTGCTCCAGTCGGCCGGCATCGAGGAGCAGGCCGCGCCGAAGCGTTTCCTGCGCGTGCTCAAACCGGTCGAATACAAGGATGGCGACAAGTGGGTGCGGCTCGCGCCCCACGACGGATTTCGCCTCACCTTCTCGATCGTCTTCAACCACCCGGCGATCGACACCACCACCACCAGCGTGACGGTGGACTTCGCCGAGCAATCCTACGTGCGCGACGTCGCGCGCGCGCGCACCTTCGGCTTCATGCAGGACGTCGAGTTCATGCGCGCCAACGGGCTCGCCCTGGGCGGCAGCCTCGATAACGCCATCGTCATGGACGAGTATCGCGTGCTCAACGTCGAAGGGCTGCGCTACGTCGACGAGTTCGCCAAGCACAAGGTGCTCGATGCGATCGGCGACCTGTACCTGTGCGGCCATCCGCTGCTCGCCGCCTACTCGGCCCACAAGGCCGGCCACGCGCTCAACAACCAGATCCTGCGCGTGTTGCTGGAAGATCGGACGGCGTGGGAGATCGTGACCTTCGAACGCGCGGCCGAAGCCCCCGCCGCGGTGAGCCACCAGTTCGCCTTGTCGCCCGCCTGAACTGCGCACGATGCTCGTCGTCCGCCTGTTCGGCCTGCTTGCCCTGATCGGTATCGGCGGCTCGCTCGTCGCCTGGATGCTCACCGGCAATGCGCGCTACCAGCGCTGGGCATGGAATTTCTTTCGCGCCGCGGTGGTGGTGGTGTTCGTGTTTCTCGCCCTGTTCGCGCTGGAGCGGATCTTCCTGCCGCTGGCGTGAGCGTCAGGCGCCGCGGCTGCGCGCGACCAGGCGTTCGAGCGACTGGCGCAGCGGCGAATCCACCGGCAGCGTGGCCGACAAGGCCTCGATACTCTCGCGCCCGGCCCCGGACAGGATGCGGGCCGTCGGCGGGGGGGCGGCCGGCGCCGCGATGTGCACCTGCACCTTCACCTGAATCGCCTTCAGCGGCACCCCTGCCGCGCCCAACTGCGTCAGTAGCGTGGGGGCGATCTGCTTAAGCTTGGCCGCCACCGCGCCGCCCTGCGCGAGCAGGACCAGGGTGTCGCTCTTGAGGTTGGCCACGGCGCACGCCGCCGCCAGCGACGGAGGGAGATGGCGCTCCAGCAGCCCCTGCAGCCGGCGCAGGCGGGCGGCATGGTCGTGCAGGCGGGCGAGCGCGTCGCCGCTGCCGAGAAAGCGCTGGAGTTGCTGGCTCATGGAACCTGATCCGGGAACGATGGCCGATGGTAGGCGGCGGCGGCCGTGGCCGCAAGCGCGCTATCTGCCCCGGGCCGTGCAACGCAGCAATGCACGGTCCGTCACGCACGCGCGCGCTCATACGGGGCTTGTGGTTCAGAGCGCCTTCTCCTGCATGCTAAACTGCTGCCTTTGCCGCATCGACCGACCATACACCCCATGATCTCCGGCCTCCTCAAGAAAATTTTCGGCAGTCGCAACGACCGCCTGATTCGCCAGTATTCGCAGACCGTGCGCACCATCAACGCACTCGAAGCGGAGACTTCCGCACTTTCGGATGAGGCGTTGCAGGCCAAGACCGCCGAGTTCAAGCAGCGGGTGAGCAACGGCGAGGCCCTCGACGCCATCCTGCCGGAAGCGTTCGCGGTGGTGCGCGAGGCCGGCAAGCGGGTGCATGGCATGCGCCACTTCGACGTCCAGTTGATCGGCGGCATGGTCCTGCACCACGGCAAGATCGCCGAAATGCGCACCGGCGAGGGCAAGACCCTGGTGGCCACGCTGCCGGCCTACCTGAACGCGCTCGCGGGCAAGGGGGTGCACGTGATCACGGTCAACGACTACCTCGCCAGCCGTGATGCCGAGTGGATGGGGCGTATCTACGGCTTCCTGGGGCTCAGCACCGGGTGCAACCTGTCGCGCATGGCGCATGACGCCAAACAGGCGGCCTATGCGGCAGACATCACTTACGGCACCAACAACGAGTTCGGCTTCGACCATCTGCGCGACAACATGGTGTACTCGCTCGCCGAGCGGGTGCAGCGGGGCATGAACTTCGCCATCGTCGACGAGGTCGACTCGATCCTCATCGACGAGGCGCGCACCCCGCTCATCATCTCCGGCCAGGCCGAGGATCACACCGAGCTCTACCTGAAGCTCAACCAGGTCGCGCCCACGTTGAAGAAGCAGGAGGGCGAGGGCGAAGAGGTCACCGACCCGGGCGACTACACGGTCGACCTCAAGGCGCGCCAGGTGCTGCTCACCGAGCAGGGTCACGAGAGCGCCGAGCAGATTCTCACCCGCATGGGACTGCTCGCCGAGGGGACGAGCCTGTACGACCCGGGCAACATCCTGCTCATCCATCACCTCTATGCGGCACTGCGCGGCCATGCGCTGTACCACAAGGACCAGCACTACGTGGTGCAGAACGGCGAGGTCATCATCGTCGACGAATTCACCGGCCGCCTGATGCCGGGGCGGCGCTGGTCGGACGGCCTGCACCAGGCGGTGGAAGCCAAGGAAGGGGTGCGCATCCAGGCCGAGAACCAGACGCTCGCCTCCATCACCTTCCAGAACTACTTCCGCATGTACGGCAAGCTCGCCGGCATGACCGGCACCGCGGACACCGAAGCCTACGAATTCCACAGCATCTACGGGCTGGAAACGGTGGTCGTGCCGACCAACCGCGACATGATCCGCAAGGACGAGAACGACAAGGTCTACCGCACCGAGAAGGAAAAGTGGACCGCGGTGATCGAGGACATCCGCGCGTGCGTCGCGCGCGGCCAGCCGGTGCTGGTGGGGACCACCTCCATCGAGATCAACGAATTCCTCTCGGGCGAACTCACTCGCGTCCAGTTGCCACACCAGGTGCTCAACGCCAAGCAGCACGAGCACGAGGCGGAAGTGGTCGCCCAGGCCGGGCGTCCGGGCGTGATCACCATCGCCACCAACATGGCCGGCCGCGGCACCGACATCGTGCTGGGCGGCAGCATCGAGCGCAAGATCGCGGCGATTCGTGACGACGCGGAGCTGGGCGAGGAACAGCGGGAAGCGGCGATCGCCGCCCTGCGCGAGGAATGGACCGGGCTGCATCAGCAAGTGCTCGCGTCCGGCGGCCTGCACATCATCGGCACCGAGCGTCATGAGTCGCGCCGCATCGACAACCAGTTGCGCGGCCGCTCGGGCCGCCAGGGCGACCCGGGTTCGTCGCGCTTCTACCTGGCGCTCGAAGATCCGCTGATGAAGATCTTCGCCGGCGAGCGCCTCAACGCCATCATGGTGCGTCTGAAGATGCCCGAGGGCGAGGCGATCGAGCACGGCATGGTGACCCGCTCGCTCGAGTCGGCGCAGCGCAAGGTCGAGCAGCGCAACTTCGACATCCGCAAGCAACTGCTCGAATACGACGATGTCGCCAACGACCAGCGCAAGGTCATCTACCAGCAGCGCAACGAACTGCTCGAGAGCGAGGACATCTCCGAGACCATCCAGGCGATGCGCCAGGGCGTGCTGAGCGATGCGTTCCGCCTCCACGTGCCGGCCGACAGCGTCGAGGAGCAATGGGACATCGCCGGGCTGGAGCAGGCGCTGGCGGCCGAATTCCAGCTGCGGGTGCCGGTTGCCGAATGGATCAGGGGCGAACCGAACCTCGACGACGAGGAGATTCTCAGGCGCATCGTCACGGCGGCCGAAGAGGCCTTTGCCGCCAAGACCGCGCTGGTCGACGTCAAGGCGTGGCACCAGTTCGAGCGCAACGTCATGCTGCAGAGCCTCGACACGCACTGGCGCGAACACCTGGCGGCGCTCGACCACCTGCGGCAGGGCATCCATCTGCGCGGCTATGCGCAGAAGAACCCCAAGCAGGAGTACAAGCGCGAGGCGTTCGAGCTGTTCGAGACGCTGCTCGATGCGGTGCGCAGCGACGTCACCAAGCTGCTCATGACGGTCCAGGTGCGGACCGAAGCGCAACTCGAGGAGGTCGAGGCGCCCGCCGAGATGGAAAATGTCCAGTACCAGCATGCCGACTACGCGGAGGCGCTCGGCGCCGGTGGCGCGGGGCAGGCCTTGGCCGAGCCCAGGGTCAATGCCGCCCCCAAGGTCGGGCGCAACGATGCCTGCCCGTGCGGCTCGGGCAAGAAATACAAGCATTGTCACGGCAAGCTGAGCTGACGCGGACCGCCCTCGTGAATACAGCGGTTTTCCCGGACCATGGCAAAGCCCCCTGAGTCGAGCGCCGGGCATCCACCGGTGGGGCCGCTCTATCCGGAGCTGTCGCTCGATCCGCCGCCGCCGCTGCTGCCGGCGGCCCCGCGCGAGCCACGCGCGGCCGGTGAGTGGATCGCGCACATCCGTGAGCAGGACATGCCGGCGCTGGGCGCCACGGTGGCACTGGTGCATGCCGTCACCGAGGACGATCGGGCGTCGACCGACCGCCTGGCACAGGTCATCCTGCAGGACGCGGCAATGACCGCCAAGGTGCTCAAACTCGCCAACAGCGCGTTCTACAACCCGGCGCGACAGGGCATCAGCACCATCAGCCGCGCCATCGTGGTGCTCGGCTTCAATGTCGTGGCCGAGATCGCGGTCGGCATCCGCCTGGTCGATGCCCTGCTCGCCGGCGGCGTGCGCCAGCGCGTGATCGACGAGATGGCGCAGAGTTTTCACGCCGCGGTCCAGGCGCGCGCCATCGCCGTCCTGCGCCGCGACAAGCGCAGCGAGGAGGTGTTCATCGCGGCGCTCCTGTCGCGGGTGGGCGAGATGGCCTTCTGGTGCTTCGGCGGGCAAACCGCCGTGCGCCTCGACAAGCACATGCAAGGCAGCGAGCAGACGGCGGAAGAGGCGCAGATGACGGTGCTGGGATTCCGCCTGCGCCAGTTGTCGGCGGGACTTGCGCGCGAGTGGAAGCTGGGCGCGCTGCTGCAATCGGTGCTGGAGGGCGGCGCCCGTGCGGGACCGGCCGAGCAGGCGATCCGCTTCGGGCAGCGCCTTGCCGGCGAACTCCAGAACGGATGGGATGCGCCCGGCTCACGCCGCCTGGTGAGCGAGCTGGCGGGCTTCGTCGGCATGCCCGAGCAGGAACTGCGTGCGCAGCTGGCGGCCAGCAGCCGGGAAGCGGCGCGGATCGCGTGCTACTTTGGGGCGGACGAGGCGGCGCGTTGCATTCCGCTGGCGGGATGGGCCGAGGCGGAGCCGGACGCGGAGCCGGAGCTGGTCGAGTCGTGCCCCGTGCCCAGCGAGCCGGATCCGCGCTTGCAGTTGCGGATCCTGCGCGAGTTGTCGGGCCGCATCGCGCTGGGGGCGAACCTCAACGAGGTGCTGCAGCTGGTCCTCGAGGGGATCTACCGCGGCGTCGGCTTCGATCGCGTGCTGTTTGCGCTGCTCACCGCCAATCGCCAGCAACTGGTGGGCAAGACCTGCCTCGGCGCGGGCGGCGAGGCGCTGCGCCAGCGCTTCATCTTTTCCCTGGACAATACCCCCGGCGACCTCTTCAACGAGTTCTTCCGCAAGCCGCGCGCACTGCGCATCGAGCCGGGGCGCGCGACGCCCGGCGTGCGCGTGGACCGGCTGCAGCTCGTCACCAATGCCGAGCTCGCCTGCATCGCCCCGATCCTGGTGCAGGGCCGCGCCATCGGCATGTTCTATGCCGATCGCCTGGATGCCGGACGAGGCATCGACGACGAGAGCTTCGAGGCGGTTCAGCTCTTCGCCCAGCAGGTGTCGCTCGCCGTCACGACCGGCGCACGTGCGCCATGAGCGCCATGAGCGCGGCGCGAGCCGGCCGGTGCTCGCCCTGAGCTGAATGCGCCGGCGGCGGCGAACGCCCGCCGCCGCTGCCCGTCCGCCGCCGCGGACGCCCCCCTTGTGTTACGAACCGACTGTCGATGGAGTGCGTCATGCCCGTTAATCTCGCCCCCCCCCAACCCTCGGAGCTGTACCCGGTGCCGGGTGTGACGCTCGGTGTCGCCGAAGCGGGCATCCGCAAGGCGAACCGGCGTGACCTCACCCTCATCGCGCTCGCGCCGGGCAGCCGCGCCGCCGGCGTGTTCACCCTCAACCGCTTCTGCGCCGCGCCGGTCCAGGTGTGCAAGGCGCATCTCGCAAGCGGCGCCATCCGCGCGCTGGTGATCAACACCGGCGTCGCCAACGCGGGCACCGGCGCGGCGGGGCTCGCCAATGCGCAGGCCACCTGCGCCGCGGTGGCGCGCGAGCTGGATGTCGCGCCCGAAGCGGTGCTGCCGTTTTCGACCGGCGTGATCCTCGAGCCGCTGCCCGTCGAGCGGCTGGTGGCCGGACTGCCGGCGGCCCGCGCGAACCTGCGCGCCGAGGGCTGGTTCGATGCGGCCCACGCCATCATGACCACCGACACGCTGGCCAAGGCGGTGTCGCGCCGCATCCAGCTCGCCGGGCGCACCGTCACCCTCACCGGCATGAGCAAGGGCGCCGGCATGATCCGGCCCAACATGGCGACCATGCTCGGCTTTCTCGCCACCGACGCGGCGGTGGCGCAGCCGCTGCTCGAGCGCCTGGTGGCGGAGGCCGCCGATCTGTCCTTCAACAGCATCACGGTCGACGGCGACACGTCCACCAACGACTCCTTCATCCTCATCGCCAGCGGGCAGGCGGGCAATGCCGAGATCGCCGATACCGGCTCGGACGACTACCGGGTCTTGCGCGAAGCGGTGGTGGACGTCTCGATCCGCCTCGCGCAGGCCATCGTGCGCGACGGCGAGGGGGCGACCAAGTTCATGACCATCGCGGTCGAAGGCGGGCGCGATCGCGACGAATGCCGCAAGGTCGCCTACGCGATCGGGCATTCGCCGCTGGTCAAGACCGCGTTCTTCGCGTCCGACCCCAACCTCGGGCGCATCCTGGCGGCCATCGGCTACGCGGGCGTCGCCGATCTGGACGTGGATGCGCTGCGGGTGTGGCTCGGCAACGACGCCGAATCGGTGCTGGTGGCCGAGCACGGCGGGCGCGCGGCGAGTTATCGCGAGGAAGCGGGCGCACGGGTGATGGCGGGCAGCGAGATCACGGTGCGCGTCGATCTGGCGCGCGGCGCGGCCGCGGCGACCGTGTGGACCTGCGATTTCTCCTATGATTACGTGAAGATCAACGCCGACTACCGCAGCTGAGCCGCGCTGGCGGGACGTGTTCCGCCACCTCGGCGGCCGGTGGGGCAATGGAAACAGGAAACCCGATGCAAGCGGCGCATGCGCTACGACGGACCATCGATGCGGAGAGCCTGATCGAATGCCTGGATGCGGTGGACGAGGCGGTATGGGTCGCCGATGTGCGTTCGGGTCAGGTCGCGTATGCCAATCCATGCGCGGCGGCATGGTTTGCGCCCGACCGCTATCCGCGCAGCGCGGGTCCCTGGCGGCTCGATGACGGACAGGTGCTCGACGTCATCATGCGCGAAGCCGCATCGGGCGTGTGGCAGGTCGGGCGCGCCTGCGGCCGTACCGGCGCCGCGTCCGGACCAATACCGCCGCGCGCGGATTTGTCGACGGCCCCCGCCGTGTCGGCGCACGCCGCGCCTGCGGCGCCGGTCCCGGCAGAGCCTTCCGGCGCGTGTGCCGCGCGGCCCGAGCGGCAGCGCACGCTGCTGGTGGTCGACGACGAGGCGAGCATCCTGTCGGCCCTCAAGCGCGTGCTGCGACGCGAGAGCTATTGCACGCTCACCGCCGGCAGTGGCGCGGAGGGCCTCGCGATGCTGGCGGCGCACGAAGTGGACGTCATCATCTCCGACCAGCGCATGCCGGGCATGACGGGGGTCGAATTCCTGCGCAAGGCGAAGGAGCGCCACCCCGCCACGGTGCGCATGGTGCTCTCGGGCTACACCGATCTGCAGTCGGTGACCGATGCCATCAACGAAGGGGCGATCTACAAGTTCCTCACCAAGCCATGGGACGACGCACTCCTCAAGGCGAACATCGAGGAGGCGTTCCGGCGCAAGGCGCTCAGCGACCAGAACCGCCTGCTCGCCGGTCAGGTTCAGCTCGCCAACACGGAACTCACGCGGGTCAACGCGCAGCTGAACGAAGCGCTCGCGGCACAACGCCGCCGCCTGGCCATCGACAAGTCGCTGATCGAAGTGTTCCAGGCTGCGATCGAGGCGCTTCCGCTGCCGGTGCTGGGCGTCGACGAGGACGGACTGGTCGTGCTGGCAAACGCCGCCGCGACCCGCGAGCTGGCCTCGCGCGCGCTGGTCGGGGCGTACCACCACGAGCTGTTTCCGGCGGCGCTGGCCGCCCTGTCCGAAGCGGGCGGCGGCAGCCTCACCCTCGGCCTGGACGGGCGCGACTGGGAAGTGAGATGTTCGCCCGTGCATGGGGCTGCGCAGTTGTCCGGCTTCCTGTACGCCTTCCTGCCCGCGCATGCCTGAGGAGACTGCCATGGACGCCCCCGCCCTGACCGTGGAAGTCGGCAAGCTCGAGCCGGGTGCGGTGCTTGCCGAGGCGGTGGTCGATTGCGCGGGGGCCGTGTTGCTCCCCGCCGGCGTCGTACTCGACGAGGCGGCCATCGCCGCCCTCGTGCGGCGCGACGTTTCTCAGGTGCGCGTGCGGGCGCTCGACGCCGCCGCGACCCTGCACGCGCAGCGTCAGGCCTTGTCGGCCCGTCTCGAATTTCTCTTTCGCCACGCGGGCGACAGCCCCGCCGCACGCAGCCTGTTTCAGGGCGTGCTCGCCTATCGGTTGGGCAAGAACCGGTGAGCCCCGCCTTTCCCGACCTGCCCGCTGCCCTGCAGGCGGTACGCAACCTGCCGCCGCTACCCCGCGTGGCGGCGCAGGTGCTCGCCAGCCTCGGCGACGAGCGTCTCGACAGCGAGCGCATCGCGCATCAGATCGCCTCCGACACGGCGCTCGCGGCGCGCACCCTGCGGGTGGCCAACTCGCCCTACTACGGTCTGCAAGGCAGGATCGCCACCATCCCGGAGGCGGTCGTGGTGCTGGGCTTCGCCAACCTGCGCTCGCTGGTGATGGCGAGCGCGCTCACGCTGGCGTTCAAGGATGCCACCCCGCAATTCGATCGCCTGCATTTCTGGCACCATTCGCTCGCGACGGCCGCCGCCGCCAGTGCCGCCGCGACCGTGCGGGGCGCCGACCCGGGCTTGCTGTTCCTGGCGGGCCTGATGCACGACATGGGGCGGCTCGCGCTGGGCGTGACCTTCCCGGCTGCCTTCGAGGCGGTGGCGGCGCGCCGCCGGCGCGATGATTCGAGCTGGATCGACGCCGAGCGCCAGGTGCTCGCCTTCGATCACGCCACCCTCGGCGCTGCCTTGTGCGACCACTGGCGCTTTCCGGCGGCAATCGGCCGCGCGGTGGCCGGCCACCATGGGCTGCGCGACGGCACGGCGGCCGGCGGATTGTCCGACCTGGTGCATGTGGCCGACACCATCGCCCGGGCGCTCGATCTGGCGCAGGGCGGGGACGCCGCCGTGCCCTTCGTCCTCGCCGAGGCGTGGGAGCGGTGCGCGATCGACGAGGCGGCGCTGCGGCGCATCCTCGCCGAGACCGAGCGCCAGTTCCAGGCCTTGCTGCACGTGCTGGGGTGACGCGCGCGCACGGCGGCGGGCCAGCGTCTGGCGGCCGTGCAGCACCCGCCCGCTAAACGCGGCGGCGCACGCGGATGAGGCGGAACCACCCGCCGGCGAGCGCCGCTTCGTCATGGTCCACGTCGGCATGCGGCTGGCCGGCCACCACCTCCTCGAACACCACGTCCAGCCGCGTGGCAACGCGCCGCGACAGCGGATTGGCGAGCCGGCGCAGGCGGGCGCGTTCGCCGGGGCGCAGGAACTTGTCGAAGATCAGCACGGTGCCGCCCGGGCGCAGCACGCGCAGGCATTCGGCGAGGCAGCGCGCCGGGTCGGGCACCACCGCCAGAATCAGGTGTAGCACCGCGGCGTCGAAGCTCGCCGTCGCGAACGGCAGCGCCATGGCATCGCCCTGGACGGCGTGGTAGCGCCGCCCTGCCGCGCGCCGGCGGCTGCGGGCGAGCATGGCCCAGGTCAGGTCGAGCCCGGTGTATTCGTGCTGGGACGGCAGGTGCGGCAGGTCGAGCCCGGTCCCGATGCCCGCCACCAGGACGCGCATCGGTGCCTTGGGCGCCAGCCACGCGCACGAGCGGGCGCGCGCCGAACGGGTCAGCGCCCGGATTGCCAGGTCGTAGAACGGGGCCAGTAGCGTGTAGCTGGCGCGCAGGCTCATGCGGATCGACTCGTGCGCGGCGCCCCGCGGTGTGCCGCGGGCGCGGACAGGCGGTGCCCGGCGAGGCGACCGCTCAGTGCAGTACGCGCGGCATGGCGAGCACGAAGGTGGGGATCTCCGCGTCGAAACGGTGGCCGTCCTCGGCCGCCATCTGATAGGCGCCTTGCATGGTGCCGACCGGCGTTTCGATCACGGAACCGCTCGAATAGCTGAACTGCTGGCCGGGTGCGAGCACCGGCTGCTCGCCGATGACGCCCAGCCCGCGCACTTCCTGCGTCTTGCCCGTGCCGTCGGTGATGATCCAGTGGCGGCTGATGAGTTGGGCGGCGACCGCACCGGTGTTGGTGAGGGTGATGTGATAGGAGAAGACGTAGCGGTCCTCGTCCGGGTCGGATTGGGCCGGGATGAACTCGGCAACGGCGTCCACCTTGATGCGGTATTTCTCCGATTCGCTCATGGGCTGTTCTCGCGCTTGTTGGGAGGCGACGGGGCCACTCTTCGGTGCGGGCGTGTTGGCATTCCTCGACGGGAACGTCCGGCCGCAGCCCCTGGGAGGGTAAAATAACACTTTTGTCCGGAAATTCCGCTATGTCCGTCATGCAACTGACCGCCCTCTCGCCGCTCGACGGCCGCTATCACGACAAGGTTGCCGGCCTGCGCGCGCATTTTTCCGAGCACGGGCTGATCCGCAACCGCGTGCGGGTGGAGGTGGCCTGGCTCAAGGCGCTCGCCGCCGAATCCGCGCTCGCCGAGATCGCACCGTTCTCGGCGGCCACGGTGGCCGAGCTCGATGCGGTGGTGGCGGACTTTTCGCCCGAGGACAGCGCGGCGGTGAAGGCGATCGAGGCCGTGACCAACCATGACGTCAAAGCCATGGAGTACTGGCTCAAGGAGCGCCTCGGGCACAACGGCGAGGTCACCAAGGTGTCCGAATTCATCCACTTTGCCTGCACGTCGGAAGACATCAACAACACCTCGCACGCGCTGATGCTGCGCGAAGGGCGCGACGCGGTGCTGCTGCCGGCGCTCGACCGGATCATCGCCCGTTTCCGCGAGCTCGCCCACCAGCTGGCCGAGCTGCCGATGCTCGCGCGCACCCACGGCCAGCCGGCGACCCCCACCACGCTGGGCAAGGAGATGGCCAACATCGCCGCGCGCCTGCTGCGCGCCCGCGCGGGCGTCGCGGCGGTGTCGCTCACCGCCAAGTTCAACGGCGCGGTGGGCAACTACAACGCGCACCTGTCGGCGTGGCCCGCGTTCGACTGGGAGGGCTTCAACCGGCGCTTCATCGAGTCGCTGGGCCTCGAATTCAATCCCTATACGATCCAGATCGAGCCGCACGACGCGATGGCGGAGCTCTTCGACGCGATGGCGCGCACCAACACCATCCTGATCGATGCCTGCCGCGACCTGTGGATGTACATCTCGCTCGGCTATTTCAAACAGCGCTTGAAGGAAGGCGAGGTCGGCTCGTCGACCATGCCGCACAAGGTCAATCCGATCGACTTCGAGAACGCCGAAGGCAACCTCGGCATCGCCAACGGGGTGCTGCGGCACTTCTCGGAGAAGCTGCCGGTGTCGCGCATGCAGCGCGACCTCACCGACTCGACGGTGCTGCGCAACATGGGCGTGGGCTTCGGCCACATGGTGCTGGCCCTCGACGCCTGCCTGCGCGGGCTGGGCAAGCTCGAGGCGGAGCCGGCGCGCCTCGCGGCCGATCTCGACGGCGCGTGGGAAGTGCTGGCCGAGCCGGTGCAGACCGTGATGCGCCGCTTCGGCATCGCGAACCCGTACGAGCAGTTGAAGGCGATGACGCGCGGCAAGGGCATCACGCGCGAGGCGCTGCAGGAGTTCATCGGCACGCTGGCGATTCCCGCGGCCGAGCGCGAGCGCCTGCTGGCGATGACCCCGGCCAGCTACATCGGCAAGGCGGCGGAACTGGCCCGGCGGATTTGATCGGCAGAATCGCGCACGCAGCCCTGCGCCGGCACCGGGCGGGGGGCTGCGTGGCAACCACAGGAATCGTCCATGCTGTTCGCGGAACATCTCAAACAACTGCCCAAGATCTCGCACCTGGCCGCCCTTACGCTGCTCGACGCGGACGGGGCTCCCGTTGCAACGATCGAGAACAAGGCGGGGCAGGCGGGTTCGCTCGCGGTGTACAACCACCTCGCCCAACTCTATGGCGCGATCGGCCCGGACGCTGCGAGGAAGGGGCTGGAGCTGTACGCGGAGCACACCGCGGATGCGCGCATCAACCCCGGCAAACATCCCAATATCGACCGCCTGATCGGGCTTGTGGAGCGGGGTGAGAGCCTGCGCGTGAAACAGGTTTTTGCGCTCTGACTTTCGCCTTCTCGCGCGGCGGGTCGACTGAACCCGGTCAATGGCAGGCGGTTTTCACCAGGACCGGTTCATCGTAAAACTGACTCCGGTTTGAAACCCCGCCCTTCAGGGCGGTGCGGAGGTTGAATACCCCGGCCTGAAGGCCGGGGTTTCAGCCGTAGCAATTTGGGAGGGGATGCAAACCCCTTCCAAA
>Ga0214472_10002056_pt1 | contig 21838 bp, 15 predicted proteins | sample RVTome_6_FD_207662 | JGI IMG/M metagenome (GOLD analysis project Ga0214472, IMG submission 207662) | Soil microbial communities from uranium-contaminated site in the Upper Colorado River Basin, Wyoming, United States - RVT140D175 | ecosystem: Environmental > Terrestrial > Soil > Contaminated >...
CGTGCTCCAGAACGATGGCCTCGTCGAAGGCGACGTTCTCCACCTCGTAGCTGAACTCGGTGGCCAGCAGCGAAGCGGTCTCAAAATCCAGGGGATGATTGATGGTCACCATGGATCCCTGACGCATCAGCTCGGCGATGAGCTCGTTGGCCTTGATGCCCATGCGCTTGGCCAGCTCGCCAACGGTGATGCTGTCGCTGATGCGGATGATCCGCTTGATGGCCTTGGACTGGGTGATTTCCGTCTGGCGGGTCTCCTTGCTGCGCTGGCCCTTCCTGGGCTTGCGGCCCTTGGGCATGCGGTCGCCGTCGAAAAACTCGACGCGGCGTCCGCGCTTTGCAGCCTTGGCGCTTTCGCTCTCCTCCTTCAGGTCGACACTGCGACCCTTTTTCTTCTTGGTGGAACGCACTTCCTTGCCCGGAAAGACTTCCAGGGTTTCGGCGGGAGCCGAGGGGAAGCGGCCGGCACCGAAACCGCCTTCGGGGCGGGCAGGACGATCCCCCTGACCGGGACGGGCGGGGCGATCCCCCTGACCGGGACGGGCGGGGCGATCCCCCTGGCCGGGACGGGGAGGACGGCCTGCCTGATCGGGGCGGGCGGGACGATCCCCCTGACCGGGACGGGGTGGACGGCCCGACTGATCGGGACGGGCGGGACGCTCTGGCTGACCCGGGCGGGGCGGACGGCCCTGACCGCGATCCTGTGCATCCTGCTGCGAACGCCCCGGCGTGGGCAGCTCGACCCGGCCCAGAATCTTGGCGCGTGATGCCGTGGCCTTGGCGGGAGAAGGCTCGAACACGACGGGGCGCGGAGCCTTGGGCTCGGCCTTCTTCGGGGCTGCGGGCTGCTCCTCGGAGGCGGAAGGCTTGGCCGCTTCCGGCGTTGCCGGGGACGTCGGTTCGGCTTTGGCCGCGACAGCTTCGGCTTCCAGCGCGGCGGGCTCCTGCGACTTCACCTCGGGTGCGACTTCGGCTGCGGAAGGGGTGGCCGCAGGCTCTGCGGGCTCTGGCTTCGTTGCCGCAGGCTTTGCGGCCTGGGGGGCCGGTGTCTCGGGCCGGACGGCCTTGGGGGGGGCGGCGGCCGCTTCATCTTCTTCGTGGGAATCGGACACCACCATGGTTCTACGGCGGCGAATGACGCCGGGCTGGACCCGCTTCTCTTCCACCTGCTCCTCCACCGCGGAGGATGACTCCTGAAACTTGCGGAGATCTTCCTCTTCCAAAACGCTCATGTGGCTCTTCACGTCGATGCCTGCATCCTGAAGCTGCTGCACCAGGACCTTGTTATCAACCGAGAGTTTCTGTGCCAGTTCGTAAACCCGAGTCTTTCCCATCAAAGCTCCCCAACTACCTTCCTGTATGTTCGTAATTCCTGAAGAATTTCATCAGCCAACCCGCCTGCCTCGAAGGCCAGCACGCTGCGCTGCTCACGGCCCACCAGAGCCCCTAAGCGCACCTTGTCGAAAATCCGTACGCATTCTACCTGAGCCGCGGCTGCTTTGCGCACGACTTTTTCCCCGATACCCTCCGAGACATCCTCGGCCACAACCACCAGGGCGTAGGCGCCCTTCGTATCCAGAGCCTGCATCACAAGGCTGCTGCCGCCGCGCAGCTGGCCCGCCTTGCGCGCCATGCCGATGAGGGATTCAAACCTGCGCAGCAGGGAGCCGCGCAGCAGCTCCACAAGCTCGTCCCGCTCGACGGGACGCCTCAATGCTTCCAGGGTCCGGCCGAAAGCCTTCTTCCGAACCGCCTGCCCCAGACAGGAAGCATCCCGGCAGAGATAGGCTCCGCGGCCCGGGAGCTTCTGACGCAAGTCGAAAAGCAGCTCCCCTGCCGGTGAGGCGACAAAACGAAGCAGCTGCTTCTTGTCGAAGACCTGCTGACACCCGAGACACTTGCGCTGTGGCTGCTGTTTGGCCAAGGCTCAGTCTCCGGTCTCGTCTCCCGCCGGTTGTTCGGAAGCCTCGCTCTGGTTGGGCTCTCCCGCTTCGAGGTTGGAGATGGACTCCGCCTCTGCGGCCTTGGACTCGGTCTTGATGTCGATCTTCCAGCCCGTCAGCTTGGCGGCAAGTCGCACGTTCTGCCCCTTCTTGCCGATGGCCAATGAGAGCTGATCGTCGGGAACGATGACTTCGAGAGCTTCTTCCTCTTCGTCGACGTAAATCCGGGAAATCTCGGCGGGGGAAAGAGCGGCGGCGGCAAAACGGGCGATATCCTGAGACCATGGCACGATGTCGATCTTCTCGCCCCGCAACTCGGAGACCACATTCTGAACCCGGGATCCCCTCATGCCCACGCAGGCACCCACGGGATCCACATCCGGATCATGGGAAACAACAGCAATCTTAGCACGGCTTCCCGGTTCCCTGGCAACCCCCTTGATCTCCACCAGCCCCTCATGCACCTCGGGCACCTCGACCTGAAACAGGGAGGCCACCATGCCGGGATGGGTGCGGGAGAGAAACACCTGGGGTCCCTTGGGATTGAGCTTCGCCTCGATGATGTAGGCGCGAACCCGATCCCCCTGACGGTAGTTCTCCCGGGGAACCTGCTCGCGGTGGGACAGAAGCGCCTCGGCGCGGCCCAGATCGACAATCAGATCGCCGCGCTCGTAGCGGCGAACGATGCCGTTGACCAGCTCGCCCACGCGGTGGCGGAATTCGTTGTAGACACCTTCTCGCTCGGCTTCGCGCACCTTCTGAATGATGACCTGCTTGGCCGCCTGGGCCGCAACCCGGGTGAACTGACCGGCGTCGATCTTCATCCCCAGAGAGTCACCGACCTCGACGCCCGGATCCACCTCCCTGGCCTCTTCGAGATCGATCTCCCTGTAGGAGTCGCTCACCTCCTCGACCACGGTCACGAACTCGAACAGCTCGACCTCGCCGGTTTCGGGATTGTACTGAGCTTCCAGATCCCGGGTGTTGCGAAACTTCTTGTTGGCGGCGGACAGGACAGAGGACTCCAGGGCCTCCACCAGAATACGGCGATCGATGCCCTTGTCCTTCACGACCTGATCAATTATGTGATTGAGATTTCCTACCATCACCATCCCCTGTTCCATAGCGGACCCGAGTCGCCCGCGCGAAATACTTTTAATTTAGAAGCGAACAGCCTTAAAACTTGAATTCCACATTGGCCTTGTCGATGCCGTCCGGATCCAGCGCGACCTCGGTGGCCGCCTTGCTTTCCAGACGCAGAAGCACCCGGCCCTGCTCGAAGCCCAGCAGCTCGCCCACGAAGGTCTTGCGAAGCTCTCCGCTGCCGTCGGGATCGAGAAGCTCATGGGTCCGGATCTTCACCCGGGAGCCTGCGAAGCGGACGAAATCCGCCTCTTTCTTCAGGGGGCGGTTGATGCCCGGCGAGGAGACCTCCAAGTTGTAGGCCGTCTTGACGGTGTCTTCGACCTCAAGCACGGCGCCCAGCTCCCGGCTGACCTCGACTAAGTCGTCGAGGGTCACGCCACCTTCGCGGTCGATGAAAAGACGCAGCACCCAGCCCTGCCCTTCCCGGCGGTACTCGATATCCACAAGCTCCAGCCCCAGGCTCACCAGGATGGGCTCCGCTATCTCGGCAACTTGATCGGTAATCGATTGACTCACGTGGTTTCCATACCCTGAAAATAAAAAAAGTGAGCCGAAACTCACTCTTTCGAGACATCAAAAAAGTTGCCATCCTTTAGCATGGAAAGGGGTTGTTTTCAAGAACTTTTTCGTTTCGGGCCCTATCCGGCCGGTGAGGCGGAGGGTGAAAAAGCGGCCGACGGCGCCGGGCAATGCTAGGGCGATTGAGCCGGCCGGAGCTCCAGAGACTTCCCATCGTATTGGAGCAGAACGCGATCGGGCGCGATTTCCCGAATCAGCGCGCCCTCCATCTCCATGCCTTCCATCACGGGCAAGTCGTTGACGATGGCCATGCGCTCCGAGGGCTCGGGCCGGTAGAGGATATCGCTCAGCACCAGGTTGAGTCGGGCGGTTTTTTTTTGCTTCCCGGAGGCGGCGGAAGCCCCGGACGCCCCGGGCCTGTCCGGCTCCGCGGGAAGCGTTTTATTTCTCACCAGAATCTCCGGAGGGGCCAAGGGCGGGGCCGCAGGCGCATCCGGCGTCGATGGCGCGGCAGGAGGAGCAGTCTGCCGGGCAGGAAGGGGCCGCTGCGGCGCCCCTTCGAGGTGCAGGCCCCAGTAAAGCAGCATCCCGGCTGCAACGCCGGCCAGCAGCAGGACCGGCAGCCGACGGCGAGGGGGAGCGGCAGCCTCCGGCGCCGCCAGGATGTCTCTGGCCACCTCCAGAGGCGCTGCGCCGGGGCGGCTTTCCAGTTTCTTGAGGGCTTTGAGGATGGAACTCACGGACCCTCCTCCCTCTCATCGAAAAGGCGGGGGTCGGAGTCCCCGGGCAGTGCCCGGTTGAGATGAAGCAGGGTGCGCGCCCCCACGCGCCCGTCGGGGCTCAGGCCCCGGGCCGCCTGGAAATGGGTTACGGCGGTGATGGTCTGGCGGTCGTAAATGCCCGAGAGCTCCCCGGAATACTGTCCCAGCTCGCTCAGCGCCGCCTGCAGCCGCCGAACGCCATCGCCCCTCTGCCCGGGGGTCTCCACCGGATGGATGCCCCGGTGGTTGCGCCAGAGCACATAGGCGCTTCCGAACCAGAGCCGCAAAAGCTCCTGGGGGAAAAGCGAATATTCGCTTCCGTCTTCGAGGCGAAGATCCAGCTTCTCCGGCCCCGCCGCTTGAAGCAGCGCATAGCGCTTGCCCTCCACCCCGGGCAGGACGAATTCGAGAATCGCAGGCAATCCCAGGGACAGGACCTGCTGCGCCTCTGACTGGAACCGGGTCCACTCATAACCCCGGGCGCCCAGTTCCCTGAGCAGCCGGCTTCCCCCGAGCGACGCCCCGGCATCCAGCCCCTGCTCGCCCCAGAGGCCGAGCAGCGAATCCAGGCCGGCCCGGGCCGTGCGCTCCTGCCGGGAGCGGGCCAGCAGATCCCGAAGGGCAAGAATGCGGGCGGGCTCCACGGCCGCAGCGACAGTCGGAGTCGCAAATGCGACCGCCGCGCCCGACGGCCCTGGAACCATCGGGCCTTGCTCCGGAGGATGGACCGCGGCCTGGTAGAGCCAGCCCCCCAGAAGCGCCGCGCACAACCCCGCCAGCAGGGGCAGCAACCGCAGGCGGCTGCGGCGGCGGTTTCTTGCCATCTCGGCTCTGGACTGGCGGACCATGGCGGTGGTGACCTTCCCGGCATCGCGGGAGAAGGCCACCACAAGGGCCCGCTCGCAGAGGATGTTGATCTCCCTGGGATAGCCCCGGCCGTATCGGTGCAGGGCCCGAAGGGCGCCGGAGCTGAAGAGCTCCGCAGCCCCGCCGGCCACCTTGAGGCGGTGGCGCACGTAGGCCTCGGTGTCGGCGGCGTCCATGGGGCCCAGGTGGTAGCGCACGGCGATGCGCTGGCTGAGCTGGCGAAGATCGGGGCGGGAGAGCAGCTCCCCCAGCTCGGGCTGACCCACCAGCAGGATCTGGAGCAGCTTGCTGGAGTCGGTCTCCAGGTTGGAGAGCAGCCGGATCTGTTCCAGCACCTCGGGGGGGAGGGTCTGGGCCTCGTCGATGACCAGCAGCAGGGTGCGGCCGGCCGCGTTCTGCTCCAGGAAAAAGGCGTTGAGCCGACAGAGGAGTTCGCAGGAGGAGTCGCCGCAGGGATCGAGGCCGAACTCGGAGGCCAGGGTGCGCAGCAGATCCAGCGCCGAGAGGGTCGGGTTGAAGATGAGGGCCGCCCGGAAGGCTTCATCCTCCTGAAGCTGGGAGAGCAGGGTGCGCAGCACCGTGGTCTTGCCCGTGCCCACCTCCCCCGTCACCTCGATGAAGCCCAGACGGTCCCGGATGCCGTAGAGCAGGTGGGCGAAGATCTCCCGGTGGTTGCGGCTTAAAAAAAGAAACCGGGGATCGGGGGTGTTGCTGAAGGGCTTGGAGCAGAGCCCGAAATGCTCAAGATACATGGGCTCTCCTCCCGAAGCGAATCCCCATCAGCGCGACACCAGCCTCTGCATGAGCTCATGCCCCCGGGGAAGAAGCTGTCCGGTGGCCTTGGCCTGGGCCTCGGTGTAGGCAAGGGCCGCCCCGCCGGGACCGAAAGCTCCCCCGGAATCGAAGAGGATGTAGGGGACGGCGTCGGAGGTGTGGGTCATGCGGGCCACGGGGGTGGGGTGATCGGGCAGCACCAGGATGCGATGGTCCCCCAGGGCGCCGATGCCCTCCATCACCGTTCCCACCACCTGGGCGTCGAAATCCTCGATGGCCTGAATTTTCGCCTCCAGGTTGCCGCTGTGGGCCGCCTCGTCGGGGGCCTCCACGTGGACGTAGACGTAATCGTGCCGCTGCAGGGCCTCCAGGGCATATTGCGCCTTGCCCAGGTAATTGGTGTCGATGTAGCCCGTGGCGCCGGGAACGTTGATGACTTCGAGGCCCGCGTAGATGCCGATGCCCTTGATGAGGTCCACGGCGCTGATGACGGCGCCGGAGAGCCCGAAGCGCTCCTTGAGGGTCTGCATCTTGGGCGAGCGGCCGTGACCCCAGAGCCAGATGGAATTGGCAGGCGCCTTGCCTTCCACCTGCCGCCTGTGATTGACGGGGTGGTTGTTGAGCACCAGCTGGGCCGAGTTCATGAGATTCATGAGAATCTCGGCCCCCTCCCCCTCGGGAAGAAACGCGTCGATGGGCTGGTTGGTGATGTCGTGGGGCGGGGTGAAAGAGAGGGCGTCGCGCCCTCCCCGCCAGACCAGGAGGTGGCGGTAGGAGACCCCGGGGTAGAACCGGAACTGCTCATCCCCCAGCTCCTGCTGCAGGGCTTTGAGGAGCTCTTCGGATTCGGCCGTGGGGATATGTCCCGCGGAGAAGTCGGCCATGTAGAGCTTGCCGTAGTGGGGCAGCAGGTGCACCAGGTTGAGGCGAAAGGCCACGTCCTGCGGCCCCAGCTCCACGCCCATGCTGGCCGCCTCCAGGGGGGAGCGGCCCGTGTAGCACTCGGCCGGGTCGTAGCCGAAGACCGAGAGGTTGGCCACGTCGCTTCCGGGGGGATAGCCCGGGGGGACGGTCTGGGCCAGGCCCAGCTCGCCCTCCCTCGCCAGGCGGTCCATGTTGGGGGTGCGGGCGTGCTCCAGGGGGGTCTTGCCCCCGAGCTGCTCCAGGGGTTCGTCGGACATACCATCGCCCAGAAGGACAATGTATTTCATGAAATAGGCTCCTGTGGGATATGAAAGGTTGGTCTTCAGCCGCGGGGATGAAAATCCCGGTGGATGCGCTTCAATCGTTCGCGGCTGACATGGGTGTAAATCTGGGTGGTCGCGATATCGGCATGGCCCAGCAGGGTCTGCACCACCCGCAGGTCCGCGCCGTTCTCCAGCAGATGGGTGGCGAAGGAATGCCGCACCATGTGGGGCGAGACGGCCTTGGAGATCCCGGCGCAAAGCGCACGGTCTCTGATGATCTGCCAGAAGCCCTGCCGTGTCAAGTCCGCCCCGAGGCGCGTCAGGAAAAGCCTGCGGCCTCCGGTTTCCGTGAGCAGCGCCGGGCGGGCTTCGGCGAGATAGCGGCAGACGGCCTCGGCGGCCACCTGCCCCATGGGCACCAGGCGCTCCTTGCTGCGCTTGCCCATCACCCGGGCGCAGCCCGTCTGAAGCTGCAGATCGCAGGCAGAGAGCCCCACCAGTTCCGAGACCCGGATGCCCGTGGCGTAGAGCAGCTCGAACATGGCTCGGTCCCGCAGCTCCAGGGGGCCGTCCCCCTGCGGGCTCTCCAGCAGTCGGCGGATTTCAGAACCCGAGAGCAGCTTGGGCAGGCTCCGGCGGCGCACCGGGGACTCGACGCGGGAGGCGGGGTTCTTCTGCGCGTGCCTCTCCAGGAGCAGAAAACGATGGAACATGCGCACCGAGACCAGGGCCCGGCTGCGGCTGCGGGCGCCTAGGCCGCGGCCGTCCAGCGCCTCGAGAAACCCCTGGATGTGCCCGGGGGTGACCGCCCGTATTTCCTCGACGCCGCAGTCCTCCAGGTAATCCAGGTAGCGCCGCAGATCCCGCCCGTAATTCTCCAGGGTCAGCTCGGCAAGGCCCCGCTCCACCCTGGCCCAGGCGAGATAGAGATCCAGCAGCGCATCCACGGCCCTAAAGTTCCTCCAGGCACCTGAGCAGGGCCGCCGTGATCTGCTGCAGCTTTTCCTCCTCGCGGATCTTGGCGCCGAAGATGTCCTGCACGTAGAAGGTGTCCGTGGCCTGATCCACGGTGGTGGAGATCTTGGACACCCCGATGGTCAGCCCCAGCTCCGTGAGGGTTCGGGAGATCTTGTAGAGCAGGCCCACGGCGTCGTGGGCGTAGACGTCGATGACCGTGTACTGGTCCGAGACCTCGTTGTGAATCTGCACCCTGTTGGGGTAGCGGGGCTTGGCCTTCTCCACCGAGAGCGAGGAGCTCCTGCGCTTCTCCACCAGCTCCTTCACCCCCACCCGGCCCTCCACCACGGTACCGAGTTCCTTCTCGAAGCGCGCCCAGCGCGACTCGTCGGTGATGATCTCCCTCGCCGCCCCCGTGACCTGGAGGATGTCCAGCACCACGCCGCTGGAGAGGGTGCGGATCTGGGCGCCCAGGATGTTGATGCCGTTGGCCGCCATGGTGCCGGTGATCCAGGAGAAGAGGCCCTTGACGTTGAGGGTGGTGACCAGCACCTGGGAGAAGCCGTGATCCGGCTCGTGCTCCACCCGGATGGCCACGGCCTTCTCGCCGCGGCTCTCCATGAGCCGAATGTGGCCGGCGAGCTCCAGGGAATTGTGGGCCAGCAGATGGGGGGTGCTCATGGCCCGCAGGTAGTCCTTGGCGACTTTCGCCGGGACCTCCTCATCGAGCAGCTCCACCACCTTGCGCATGCGGTTGCGCACCTTCTCCGAGCGCCGCTCCAGGCGGAAGTGTCCCTTCTCCAGCACCTGGAAGGTCTTCTCGTAGAGCTCTTCGAGCAAAAAGCCCTTCCAGTCCGTCCAGACGTCGGGCCCCACGGCCCGCAGATCCGCATAGGTGAGCAGGTAGAGCATCTTGAGGTTTTCGCTCATCTCCATGAGCCGGGCGAACTCCAGGATGAGCTTCTCGTCGTTGAGATCCCGGCGCTGGGCGATGCGGCTCATCTTGAGGTGGTTGCGCACCAGGAATTCCAGCCGCGAGCTGTCCTCCCGGTTGAGGCCCAGGCGGCGGGCGATGCGCGGCACCATCTCGGCGCCCTGCTCGCAGTGGTCCCTTCCCTGGCCCTTGCCGATGTCGTGCAGCAGGCAGGCCAGCAGCAGCAGCTCGCGCTTCTCCACATCGGCGGCCACCTGGGTCAGGGTGGGATGGGCCTGGGCGTGCACCCCGTCCCAGAGGCGGGCGATCTCCTCCACCGCGAAGATGGAATGCACGTCCACGGTGTAGATGTGGTAGGCGTCGTGCTGCACCCGGCAGAAGATGTGGCCGAACTCGGGGATGAAATGATTGAGCACCTGCAGATGGTGCAGATCCCTCAGGGTCTTGGCCACCCCCTTGGGGCAGCGCAGGATGCCCAGGAAAAAACCGCTCATTCGCCTGGAGTTGCGCTCTTTGGAGCTGATGCGCGGCAGCGCCGCCCGGATGTAGCCCTTGAGGGGGATGCTCATCTCCACCTCGTGGCGCTGGGCGAGCTCGAAGGCCAGCATGATCAGCGCCGGGTCTTCCTGGAGCAGCTCGGCGCGGCTGATGCCCAGTTCCCCGCGGTGGATGAAGAAGCCCTCCTCCAGGTTGCGGCGCCCGATCTTGCCGAAGAGCCGGAAGCCCTCGTCCTTCATGGTCGCCTTGGCGATGAGATTGGAGGCGATGTGCTCCACGAAGGTGCCGTAGGCGTAGAAGTCCTGCATGAAGTGCTCGACGGCCAGGCCGCTCTTGTTGTTCTCATAGCCCAGAAACTCGGCGATCTTCTCCTGATGATCGAAGAAGAGCTGGTCGTTCTTGCGGCCGGAGAGATAGTGCAGCTCGTTGCGCACCCGCCAGAGATACTCGAAGGCTTCCTCGAACTCCAGGGTCTCCTTCTCCGTGAGCACCCCTTTTCGCAGCAGATCCCGCAGGCTCTCGGCCTTGAAGCGCACCCGGGCCATCCATACGGCCGCATGCAGATCCCGCAGCCCCCCCTCACCTTCCTTGATGTTGGGCTCCAGGATATAGACGGAGGAGCCGTATTTGGCGATGCGTTTCTGGCGCTCCTCGATCTTGGCGTCGATGAAGCCCTGGGTGCCCTTGGACATGACCTGGGCCATGACGCTTCTCTGATAATCGATGAAGAGTCCGTCGTTGCCCGCCAGCAAACGCGAATCCAGCAGGGCCGTGCGGGCCGTGATGTCCCGATCGGCCATCTCCAGACAATCCTTGAAGGTTCTCACGCTGTAGCCCACATCCAGCTTCATGTCCCAGAGCAGGTAGAGCATGCGCTCGGAGATTTTCTGCGCCGTCTCGGGATTGCGGCCCTCGTGCAAAAACATCAGATCCAGATCGGAGACGGGATTGAGCTCCGCCCGCCCGTAACCGCCGATGGCCAGCAGGGCGCAGGCCCCGAACCCCGTGACGGGCAGGTCGCTGGAGACCGCCCGGTACATGCTCGTCACCAGTTGATCCATGCAGGCCGTGGTGGTCCGCACCACCGAGGCGCCCGAGCTGCCGCTGCGGTGGCGCTCCTTGATGCGCTGCTGGTTGTGGGTGAGAAAGGCCTTGCAGGCCGCCAGCAGCTCCAGACGCTTCTCTTCATAGCAGCGGCCGGCGTCCAGGAGTTCGGGGGGGAAGAATCCCTTGGTCTCTAACTTGATCATGGTTTGGCTACCTTGCGCCGGCGAGCTGCTGGGTTCGGGCGTATTCGCGGATGGCCGAGACGACGCCCTGGGCCACGCGCTGCTGGTATTTCTCCGACTTGAGGCGGGCCTCCTCCCGGGCGTTGCTGATGAAGGCCGCCTCCACCAGCACCGAGGGCATGGTGGCCCCCAAGAGCACGTAGAAGGGGCCCTGTTTCACGCCCAGATCCCGGATCTTGGTGTATCCGGTTTCGAGCTCCTTCACCAGGGACTTCTGCATCACCCCGGCCAGGCGGCTCGACTCGTTGATCTTCGCGTTGGCCATGAGATCGAAGAGGATGAGTTCCAGATCCCCCACCTCCTTGAGGGAGATGTTGTTCTCCCGGGCGGCGACGCCTGCGGCCTGATCGTTTTTGGCGAAGTTGAGGTAGAAGGTCTCCACGCCGTAGACGTCACGGTTTTCGCTGGCGTTGGCATGGATGGAGACGAAAAGATCCGCCTCCACCTGGTTGGCCAGGGCCGTGCGGTCGGACAGCGGCAGGTAGATGTCATCGTCCCGGGTGAGAATCACTTCGATGTCGGTCTGGCGCCGCAGCAGCGCGGCGGTCTGGCGGGCGATGGCCAGGGCCACCTCCTTCTCGTAGGTGCCCCCCTTGCCGACGGCGCCCGGATCCTTGCCCCCGTGCCCCGCGTCTATGACCACCCGGCGGATGAGGCCGTCGCCTCCGGCCTGCTTGATCTGGACCCGGGGAACCTTTTTCTGGGCGCTCTTCTCGATCATGCCCGCGATGGGATCGGGGCCGGCGGCACTGCTCGCCGGGGCCTTGCCCAGATCGATGATGATGCGCTCGGGGTCCGCCAGGGAGAACACCGACGCATCCGGTGCCCCCTTGAGATCCACCACCACCCGGATGCGCTCGCCCTCCTGGATGCCGGTGCGCACCCGCAGCACCTCCCTGGAGTCGAGGGCGAGGCTGGAGGGCAGGCTTGCGGCGGGCCGCACGTTCTTGAGATCCACATAAAGCCTGGGCTCCTTGCCGCCCAGCCGGTTCCAGCTGAACTCGGCGGGCCGGTCCAGCTCCAGCACCACCCGGGTGCCGCCGGCGCGGGTGCTGCCCCGCACCGCCCCCAGCAGCGAAGGGCCCTGGGCCCTGGGTGGGGTCGTCCCGGCCGCAGCGGGGGCAGGCGCCTTGGCCGAAGGGGGGGCGTAAGCCGCCAGGGCGATGAGCTTCTGGCGGGCGGCGGGGCCCATGTCGCCGCCCGGCGTCTCGTCCAGGATGCGCCTGTAGCTGCGGTAGGCATCCTGCGGACTCGCCAGCTCCGACTCGAAAAGCTCGCCGCTCTGATAGAGGCCGTCATCGGCCAGATTGCTGCCGGGGTAGGTCCTGGCCAGACGGTCGAAAAGGGAGATGGCGTCCGTGGCGTCCTTGCGGATCCGCGAGATGCGATAGAGCCCGCAGGAGGCCTTGCCCGCCATGAACAGGGCGTCGTCGGCCAGGCTGCTTGCGGGATAGCGATCGGCAAAAGCCACGAAGCCTCCGATGACCTTCTCCCAGTTGTGGCGATAGAGCTGCCTGGCGGAGGAATCGCTCAGCTGTCGCCAGGCGTCCTTGGCGCGGGTGAAATCCTGCGCCTCCCCGGCCGATGCCACCGACGCCGGAAGCAGCAGAAACAGCAGCAGAAAAAGAAGGTATTTCGCTTTCATGCGCACCTAGATCAGTCGTTTGATTTCCTGAAGCAGCGCCAGCGCCTCGAAGGGCGTGGTGTGCATCAGATCCAGCTCCCGGAGGCGATCCCGCAGGGGATCCTCCCGGGAGGCGAACAGGGTCATTTGGGGCGAGGGGGCGGAAGCGGGGGCCCCTTTCTTTCGGGCGATCCTGGGCTCTCCGCTGCGCTCGAACTCCCCCGACTCCAGGTTGCGCAGCACCTCCCTGGCCCTTGCGATGACCTCGGGGGGAAGCCCCGCCAGGCGACCCACCTGGATGCCGTAGGAGTGGCTGGTGGCGCCGGGAACGATCTTGCGCAGGAAGATGATCTGCTCGTTCCACTCCCGCACGGCGATGTTGAAGTTCTTCACCCGGGGGCGGGTGGCGGCCAGCTCGGTGAGCTCGTGGTAGTGGGTGGCAAAGAGGGTGCGGCCCGCCACCCCGGGGGTGTCGTGGAGGTACTCGGCCACGGCCCAGGCGATGCTCACCCCGTCGAAGGTGGAGGTGCCCCGGCCGATCTCGTCCAGCACCATGAGGCTGCGGGCGCTGGCGTTGTTGAGAATGTTGGCCGTCTCGGTCATCTCCACCATGAAGGTGGACTGGCCCCGCGCCAGGTTGTCGCTGGCCCCCACCCGGGTGAAGATGCGATCCACCAGGCCCACATGGGCCTGCCTGGCGGGGACGAAGCTGCCCATCTGGGCCATCAAGGTGATGAGGGCCACCTGGCGCATGAAGGTGGACTTGCCCGCCATGTTGGGGCCGGTGATGATGACCAGCTGGTTCTGCTCGCAGTCGAGCTCCACGTCGTTGGGCACGAACCCCTCCGAGAGGCTCATGGTCTCGATGACGGGGTGGCGCCCCTCCAGGATGCGCAGGCAGGTGCTCTCGTCCACTTCGGGGCGCACGTAGCGGCGGTCCTGGGCCAGATCGGCCAGGCCGCAGAGCACGTCCAGGCCGGCCAGGGCCTCGGCGGTGCCCTGGATGCGGGCGCCCTGGGCGGCGGTTCTCTGCCGGATGCTCTGGAACAGCTCGTACTCCAGCTCGGTGATGCGGTCCTGGGCCGTGAGCACCTTCTCCTCATATTCCTTGAGGGCCGGCGTCACGTAGCGCTCGGCGTTGGCCAGGGTCTGCTTGCGCTCGTAATCGCCCGGCACCTTCTCCAGATGAGACCGGGTGATTTCGATGTAGTAGCCGAAGACCTTGTTGAAGCGCACCTTGAGGCTGCCGATGCCGCTGCGCTCGCGCTCCGTGGCCTCCAGCCTCGCGATGTAGCCCTTGCCTTCGCGGCTGATGGCTCTGAGCTCGTCGAGCTCGGGGTTGAACCCGTCGCGGATGAGGTTGCCCTCGCGCAGCACGAAGGGCGGCTCGTCGACGATGGCGCTGCAGATCAGCTCCAGCAGGTCCTCCATGGGGTCGATGTCCCGCCTGAGCCTTGAGAGCAGCTCGCCGTCGAATTCCGCAAGTAAGGCAAGGATGGCGGGAAGGCGCTCCAGGGATTTGCGCAGGGCCACCAGATCCTTGGCGTTGGCGTGGGCCATGGAGATGCGGCTGGAGAGGCGCTCCAGGTCCTGGATGCCTGCGAGGGCCTCGCGCAGGTCCATGCGCAAGAGCCCCGCCTCCAGCAGGCTCTCCACGGCATCCAGCCGCTCGGAGATGGCGGCAACATCCACCAGGGGATAGTTGATCCAGTGGCGAAGCTTGCGCCCGCCCATGGCCGTCTGGGTGCGATCCAGCACCCCCAGCAAAGAGCCGCGCTTGCGGCCCTCCTGGAGGCTGGCGCAGAGCTCCAGGTTGCGGCGCGTGGCGTCGTCGAGCACCATGTGCTCGCCGGAAAGATAGGCCTTGAGGGGGCGCAGATGACCGAGATCCTGCTTCTGGGTCTCGCGCAGGTAATGCAGGATCATCCCCGCCGCCGAAAGCCCGCAGGAGAGATGGCCGCAGCCCATCCCCTCCAGGGAGCCGTGCCCGTAGAACTCCAGCAACAGGTTCCTGGCCCGGTCGAGCTCGGCCGTGAAGGCGGGCACCAGGCTGCGCATGCGTGCCTCGAGGAGATCGCCGGGCAGGTTTTCGCCTGCGTCGTCGCCCTCCGCCAGCACCAGCTCCCTGGGGCAGAGGGAGGCGAGCTCGGCGCGGACCTCCTCCAGGCAGGAGAGCTCGGTGGCCCGGAAATCCCCGGTGGTGATGTCCACGCAGGCCAGGCCGTAGCGCCCCTGCTGCTCGATCAGGGCGGCGAGGAAGTTGTTTTCCTTGGGACTGAGATTGTCGGCGTCCAGCACCAGCCCCGGCGTCACCACGCGGACCACCTCGCGCCGGACGATGCCCTTGACCGCCCGGGGGTCCTCCACCTGCTCGCAGATGGCGACCTTGTAGCCGCCCTCCACCAGGCGGGCGATGTAGGGCTGACAGCTGTGGTAGGGGATGCCGCAGAGGGGGATCTGCTCCTCGGAACCCTTGTTGCGGGAGGTCAGGGTGATGTCGAGGACGCGCGAGGCCGTCACGGCATCCTCCATGAACATCTCATAGAAGTCGCCGAGGCGGAAAAAGAGGATGGCATCGGGGTACTGGGATTTGATTTCCAGATACTGACGCATCATCGGCGTCGGTTGGGACATAGCGGGTCTTCCTGAAACAGCCTCTTAAAGTTGCGCATCCGAGGCGGCATTGAAATCCAGAGACACAGAGAGGGCTGCAGCCCGAAAACAAAAAGCATAAAACGCCGCGAGGTTAGCATCTTGGAGGGGCGGCTGTAAACCATGCAGAGGGCAATAACCGCAGGGAAACGGGGGGAAGAAGAGAGCGAGCCGCCCTCAGGGACGGCGGGACCTCTGCTCCAGATCCTCCAGCTCGATCTCGATGGCCCGGGTGCTGATGGCGATCTCCATCAGGGAGAAGATCAGGGAGAGCACCAGCAGCAAAAGGCTCAGGCCGAACATGAGCTTGGCGACCATGACGAGCTCCAGGAAGAGAAACAGCATGGAGAGGGAGCAGAAAATGAAGCTTGCGAGCCCCAGCAACTGCATGGTGCGGATGAGCCCGATGCGCTTGCGCAGGTTGGAGATCTGGCGCAGCACCACCTCCCGGACCTCCTCGCGATACTGGCCGTGGAGCTGGCGGATGAGCTGGGCCAGCACCAGGAAGCGGTTGGTGTAGGCCAGCAGCAACAACGAGATGGCGGGAAAAAGCAGCGCCGGGGTAGTCAGATCCATGGCCTTCTCCTACCCGGCCGCCGGGGAGGCGGCCGAAGTCTCGGCGTCATCGTCGGTGCAGACCTGGTTGCGGCCGCGCCATTTGGCCCGGTAGAGGGCGGCGTCGGCCCGGGAGAGACAGAGGTCGATCTGCTCCTCCTGCTGCCGCCACCGGGAGACGCCCAGGCTGGCGCTGAGCAGAATCTCACCGGAGCCGAAGGGCACCCGCAGCGCCTCGATATCCTTGCGCAGGATCTCGGCCCGCACCCGCGCCCCGCTCTTGCCCGTCTCGGGCAGCAGCAGGGCGAACTCCTCCCCGCCCAGGCGGGCCACGGTGTCGGTCTTGCGGCAACGCTGCTGAAGCAGGGCGCCCACGGCCTTCAGGACCCGATCCCCGCCCTCGTGCCCGAAGCGGTCGTTGATGCTCTTGAAGTGATCGAGATCCATCATGATCACCGAAAGGGGCAGCTTGCTGCGTTTTGCGCGGTTGAGCTCGTAGGCGGCCAGGCTCATGAACTGGCGGCGGTTGGCCAGGCCCGTCAGGGCATCCAGGGTGGCCAGGCGCTCCAGTTCCAGGGCCGTGCGTTGCTGGCGGCGCTGGAGATGGGAGAGCAATCCCGTCATCAGCAAAATGCCCAGGCCGATGAAGGATGCCAGGGACACGAGAATCCGGGTGTCTCGGCGCCAGGCGGAAAGCAGCTGCTCTTCGTCGTAGCTGACCCCCGCGAACAGGGGGGAGTTCCCCACGGGCCGGATGGACCAGATACGGGCTCTGCCGTCCAGGGGCGAGATGCGGTGCACGCCGCGCCGCCCCCTCTGCCCGGGCTCGGGAAGTTCGTCCAGGCTGAGCTGCGTGCCGACGTAGCGTTCATGGCCGGGAAAGCGGGTATAGATGCTTCCCCGGTCCGATACCAGCAATACGGTGGAGTCGGAGGGCATCTCCATACGCCGGAAGTTGTCGTAGAGATAGGAGACCTGAATGATGGCCACCAGGATCTTGTCGAGGCGCCCCTGCCCGTCCCGCAGGGGCGCGCTGACGCCGAAGAACCACTGGTTCTCGTGAACGCGGGAGAGCTTGGGCTCGCCGACGAAAAATCCGGAGGCGTCGTTGCCCAGGTGGGCGGAGGCGTAATCGCGATCCCGCACCTTCGGGGGGGCGCCGGGGCCCGTCCAGTGGAGGATGTCGCCCTTCGCATCCAGGATGAGCAGATCCATCAGAAAGGGATTCTCGCTCATCCAGGAGTCGAGCATCCGGCGCACCGAAGGGGCGAAGGGCTCGCCGGATCGCTCGTCGGCCCGGAGGAAACTGCGGATGCCCCGGAAGATCTGGTGGATGCCGAAGAGGGTGCGTTCCGTGTCGTTGGCCACCACCCCGGCCAGGGCCCAGGTGCCCGACCTTCCCCGTTCCAGATCCGCTTCGCGGTGAAGCCGGATGCTGTAGCTGAAGAGCCCCAGGGTGATGAGCAGCGCAGCGATGCCGCAGATCCAGATCAAAAAGATGCTTTTTTGCCACCAGTGCGGCTTCATGCGCGTCCCTCTTCCGGCTCCCGCCCCTCCCCGCCGAGGCGGCGTCGAGCAGATACCCGGCCCCAAATAAATTCATCACAACCGCAAGAGTCACTGCGGCCAGACACATACTGGTTTGAAATAAAAGCGGCTGAAAAGCCCATCGGGAACGAATTTAGAGGCGCAAATCCTGGTGCCCCTGATAGAGGGCGTCCCGGGATTTGGCCACCTCCTCGTTCTCCAGGTATTCGTCGAAGCCCATCCTGCGGTCGATGACGCCGGCAGGCGCGATCTCCAGGATGCGGTTGGCGATGGTGGAGACGAACTGGTGGTCATGGGAGGCGAAGAGCAGCACCTCGGGGAAGGCGATGAGGCCGTCGTTGAGCGCGGTGATGGATTCGAGATCCAGGTGGTTGGTGGGCTCGTCGAGCACCAGGCAGTTGGCGCCGGTGAGCATCATGCGCGAGAGCATGCAGCGCACCCGCTCGCCGCCGGAGAGCACCGAGGTCTTCTTCAGCGCCTCCTCTCCCGAGAAGAGCATCTTGCCCAGAAAGCCCCGGGCGAAGCTCTCGCCCTCGGCGGGCGGGGCGTACTGACCGAGCCACTGGACCAGGTTCATGTCGCCTGCGAAATAATGGGCGTTTTCCTTCGGGAAAAAGGCGCTCTTGATGGTCACCCCCCAGCGGAAGCTGCCGCTGTCGGGCTCGAGCTCCCCTGCAAGAATCCGGAACAGGGTGGTGCGGGCGATGCCGTCGCCGCCCACGAAAGCGATCTTGTCGCCCTTGCCCACGTTGAGGTTGAAGTTCTTGAGCACGGCCGCGCCGTCGACGCTCTTGCAGAGATCCTTCACCTCCAGGATGATGTCGCCGCAGGCGCGCTCGGGCTTGAAGGCCACGTAGGGATACTTGCGGGTGGAGACGGGCAGCTCCTCCAGCGTCAGCTTCTCCAGCAGCTTCTTGCGGGAGGTGGCCTGCTTGGCCTTGGAGGCGTTGGAGCTGAAGCGCTGGATGAACTCCTTGAGCTCGCCCACCTTCTCCGTCACCTTGCGGTTGGCATCCTGCTTCTGCTTGAGCACCAGCTGGCTGGCCTGGTACCAGAAATCGTAGTTGCCCACGTAGATCCGGATCTTGCCGAAGTCGATGTCGGCGATATGGGTGCAGACCTGGTTGAGGAAATGCCGGTCGTGGGAGACGACGATGACCGTGTTCTGGAAGCGGGAGAGAAACTCCTCCAGCCAGGCGATGGATTTGAGATCCAGGTGGTTGGTGGGCTCATCCAGAAGCAGCACGTCGGGGTTGCCGAAAAGGGCCTGGGCCAGAAGCACCCGCACCTTCTCCCCGGCCTCCAACTCCTTCATCTTCCTGTGGCGCAGCGCTTCAAAGATGCCCAGGCCGTTCAAAAGCACGGCGGCCTCGGCCTCCGCCTCGTAGCCGTTCATCTCGGCGAACTCGGCCTCCAGCTCTCCCGAGCGGACCCCGTCCTCCTCGGTGAATTCGCTCTTGGCGTAGATGGCCTCGCGCTCCTGCATGATCTCGAAGAGCTTGCGGTGGCCCATGATGACGGTGGAGAAGACGGTCTCCTCGTCGAAGGCGAACTGATCCTGGCGCAGCACGGCGATGCGCTGGCCCGGCGCGACGGAAACCTCGCCTTTGTCCGGGTCGATGTCGCCGGCCAGGATCTTGAGAAAGGTGGATTTTCCGGCACCGTTGGCGCCGATGAGACCGTAGCAGTTGCCGGGGGTGAACTTGATGTTGACATCCTTGAACAGAACGCGCTTGCCGAAAGCCAGCGCGACATTGGAAACATTGAGCATTTTTCATTCTCCTTAAAAAAAACGAAGACCCCAGGGGACCCCTGCGGCCTTCGGCTTTTATAGCATGTTTTCGAAAACGAAGGAACCCGGCCCTTGAACCGGCCCGAAAATCCTTCTAGCAAATTTCGACGATTTCAAAACTGCGGCGCCGGTTTTCGATGCGCAGCTCCACCTCGTCACCGGGCCTGCGTCCCAGCAGCGCCTTCCCCATGGGGGACTCGGGCGTGATCAGGGTGATCTCGAGGTTTTCCCAGGGCACCCTGAGACCGCCGCCCCGGGGGACCAGGAAGAGATGCCGGGCGCTGCCCGCCCCATCCTCCAGACCCACCAGGGCCCCCAGACGGATGGTCGAATCCTCCCCGAAGGCCGCGGGCACAAAGGAGCGCAGGGCGGCGATGGTGGCCCGGATCTCCTGGGCCCGATCGGCCTGGCCCTGGGCCAGATAGGAGGCCTCCAGGCTCAGGGTGTCGTACTTGTTGTCGGGGATGTTCTCCTCGTGCACGGCGGCGGCATGGGCCTTTTTCGCGGCGGCGAAAAACAGCGCCTCATCCGCCTCGAACATCCCGATGGCCTTTTGAAGCAGAATCAGCTTGTCCATGGCGCGAATAGACTCATCCCCTCCATCGTTTTCCTGTCCCCGGCCCTCGCCGGAGCGTCAAAGGGCCGCTACCGTCGCCGGTAGCGGCCCTCCAAAAACTGTTTTGTCTCCCGGACAGGGCATCCGCCCCCAGGCCTTAGCCCAGCTTGCAGCGCAGCAGCTTGACGCCGTCCTCGAAGAGCACGTCCATCTTGTTGGGGCGGGTGAGTTTCTGCACCACGCCCAGCCCGAAGGTGGGGTGCTGGAGCAGATCGCCTTCTCTGTAACCGCTCTCGATGGAGTAACTCAGCTTGCGTCCGCCCGCGGCCTCGGCCACCGCGTCCTGATACTTGCGCACCGAGGCGCTCACGCGGGAAGGTGCGCCTGCCGCGCGGGATTTTTTCGGCGCGCCGGACGAAGCCGCCCTGGCAGCGACCGGAGGCCGGTGCTTGTGCATGCTGCCGCAGATGTTGCACTGAACCTTGGCCACCTCATCGCCCACCATGGCGATGACCAGATGGTTGGTTTTCTCCTTGCACTTTCCGCAGACGGACTCGATGTGGCTTCCGGCCTCGTAATTCCTGGGGGTCATCTAAACTCGCACTCCTCGCATTGCTGTTTCGCATTTTTCAGACAGAAAAGAGCCGCCGGAAAGCAGCTTCCGACGGCTCCCTTGTTCCTTGGTATGGAGAATTTCTAGCACCCGGCCGTCGACACTGTCAAGGAAGGCGGTTTTAATGTGCATCCTCACCGCCAGGGCGGCCCCGCCCGCCCCCTTCGCTCACCTCTGCCGAATATGAAAGACAAGCAGAGAGGGTTTGCGTCCGCCGGGGTTGCGAATCCTGACTGCATTTGGCTATAGTGCCGGATTCCAAAAATCAAGCTTGAAGGAGCCCTGCCATGATAACCGCCATCAGCCCCATCGACGGCCGCTACGCCTCCAAGGTCTCTGAACTGACCACCTGCTTTTCCGAATACGCCCTCATCCGCGCCCGGGTCCGGGTGGAGGTGCTCTGGCTGCTGGAGCTCTGCGCCGAGCCCGGCATCCCCGAGTGCCGCAGCCTGAGCGAAGAGGAGCGCGATGCCCTCCTCGGCATCGCCGAGAACTTCACGCCGGAAGAAGCCCAGAAGGTCAAGGCCATCGAGGCCGAGACCAACCACGACGTCAAGGCGGTGGAGTACTACATCAAGCGGCAGTTCGAGGGCAGCTCCCTGGCCGACCTGCAGGAGTTCATCCACTTCGCCTGCACCTCCGAGGACATCAACAACCTCAGCCACGCCATCATGCTCAAGGACGGCCTCGGCGTTCTGGTGCCCTGCCAGCAGCGCATCATCGAGGGTGTCAAGGAGCTCGCCCGCCGGTACCGCGACGTCTCCATGCTGGCGCGCACCCACGGGCAGACCGCCTCCCCCACCACCATCGGCAAGGAGCTGGCCGTGTTCGCCGACCGCCTGGCCCGCCAGAGCCGCCGCATCGGCGAGGTGGAGATCCTGGGCAAGCTCAACGGGGCCGTGGGCAACTTCAACGCCCACCTGAGCGCCTATCCGAACGTCGACTGGCCGGCGCTGGCCAAGCGGGTCATCGAGGGGGGCCTGGGCCTCACCCAAAACCTCTTCACCACCCAGATCGAGCCCCACGACTACATGGCCGAGCTCTTCGACGCACTTTCGCGCTGGAACACCATCCTCATCGACTTCAACCGGGACATCTGGACCTACATCTCCATGGCCTACTTCGGCCAGAGAACCGTCAAGGGCGAGATCGGCTCCTCCACCATGCCTCACAAGGTCAACCCCATCGACTTCGAAAACTCCGAAGGCAACTGCGGGCTGGCCAACGCCATCTTCTCGCATCTGTCGGCCAAGCTGCCCATCTCACGCCTGCAGCGGGATCTCACCGACTCCACGGTGCTTCGCAACATGGGGGTGGGCTTCGGCTACAGCCTCATCGCCTACGCCTCGACCCTCAAGGGCATGAGCAAGCTCAAGCTCAACGAGCAGGTTCTGGCCCGGGATCTGGATCAGGCCTGGGAGGTACTGGCCGAACCCATCCAGACGGTGATGCGCAAGGCCGGCATCGAGAAGCCCTACGAGAAGCTCAAGGAACTCACCCGGGGCCAGGCCATCACGCAAGCAATCATCCGGGACTTCGTGGAGAAGCTGGAGCTGCCCGAAGAAGACAAGCAACGGCTGCTGGCCATGACCCCCGCAAGCTACGTCGGCATGGCGCCCGACAT
>Ga0214472_10002057_pt1 | contig 21836 bp, 26 predicted proteins | sample RVTome_6_FD_207662 | JGI IMG/M metagenome (GOLD analysis project Ga0214472, IMG submission 207662) | Soil microbial communities from uranium-contaminated site in the Upper Colorado River Basin, Wyoming, United States - RVT140D175 | ecosystem: Environmental > Terrestrial > Soil > Contaminated >...
ACTCGACTGCTTCAATATAATCCCTGGCAACACCAATACCCTTTTCATATATGGTACCAACGTTCAGTTGCGCCTTGCGATGTCCTTTCCTGGCAGCTTTTAAATACCAACGCAAGGCACGTTGATCATCTTGTTCCGCACCCAGACCTTCAGCATACATATAGGCCAGGTTATAACAGGCGTTGATGTGTCCCATAACGGCTGCTTTCTTGTACCACTTGCAGGCAACACCGTAATCCTGTTTAAAATACAATCCGTTCTGATGACACCAGCCGATACTGGCAATGGCATCCGCATCGTTCTGTTTTGCCGCCTTGTCAAACCAGTACACGGCCTTTTCATAATCCTTTTCAACACCGTAACCATGCAGGTATTTTTCTCCAAGAGTCGACTGCGCCCTGGCTGAACCCTGCCTCGCAGCGGCCAGAAACAAGCGGATTGCCAGGCCATAATCCTGTTCAGTCACCAGACCTGACTCATAGATACCGGCCAGGGTCAGTTGCGCCTCAACATCGCCCTCTTCGGCGCGCTGCTTGAGTACAGTGATATCTTCTGAATTATCGATATTGTTATTCATATACCCGGCAATTTGATACCCCGTTGTAATTATTGTATCAGGCCATAACGACTATAGTGACAGAATAGCTGTAAAACCTGATAATTCAGATGCAATGCCAACGGCATGAAATGCAAAAAATGATGATTCTAGGGGCCACACCATGATGGACATAATCCTGATCATTCTTGTTGCCTGTCTCATCTGGGCAATAGTTATCTATAACCTGCTGGTGCGTGATAAAAACCGGGTACTGGCGGCATGGAGCGACATCGATGTCCAGCTCAAACGGCGCCATGATCTGATCCCCAAGCTGATTGATGCAGTGAAACAATATGCCAGTTATGAAAGTTCCACAATCGCTGCTGTTACTGAATTACGAACTCAAAGTCTGGCCCTGACCGATGTGACCAGAAAAGGCGAGGTGGAGTCGCAACTGGGCGATAAACTGCATAACCTGATTGCCATTGCCGAGGACTATCCCGATCTGAAAGCGGACCAGTCGTTTCTCGATTTGCAAAAAAACCTGACCGATGTGGAACAACACATCCAGTTTGCCCGCCGTTACTACAACGGTGCTGTGCGTAACCTGAACATCCGGATCGATTCATTTCCGGATATGTTTGTCGCCCGCTGGTTCCGTTTCAGACCGGCACAGTTTTTTGATTTTGATGAAACTGCCTGAGAACTTGCACATATGAAAATACCCAACTGTTTATTGAATGTTCTGTTATTGCTGATGTTTTCCGGTGCAGCGGTCGCTGATGAGCGCATACTGAATTATCACAGCGATATCACTGTATTTGAAAATGCTGTCATGCAGGTCACTGAAAACATTACTGTGAGGGCTGAAGGTAATAACATCAAACGCGGCATCTATCGTGACTTTCCCACTATTTATAAAGACAACTATGGCAACAAGTACCAGGTTGATTTCGAAATTAAACAGGTATTACGGGATGGTAATCCTGAACCCTTTCATACTCAAAACCTGTCCAATGGCGTGCGTATTTATATCGGTCATCAAAACACTTTCCTGAAACACGGGGAATATACGTACAGCATTACCTACACCACCTCACGCCAGCTGGGTTATTTCAGGGAACATGATGAACTTTACTGGAACGTTACCGGTAATGGCTGGATTTTTCCCATTAATAAAGCCAGCGCCAAAGTCAGCCTGCCGGAAAATATTCCGCGCAGCAGTATTACAATGGAAGGTTATACCGGTGTATTCGGCAGCCAGGCACAAAACTATACTGCACGGATCAGTGATGATGGACGGGCAACTTTTGAAACAACCCAACCGCTGCCGTCGTATCAGGGCTTGACTATCGTAGTGGGTTGGCCGAAAGGTTATGTGCATGAACCAACCAGGGAAGAAAAGATTCAATATCTTCTGCGGGACAACCGTCATTTATTTACCGGACTCATGGGCCTCTTAATCCTGACGGTTTACTATTTAATAATGTGGTCGAAAGTTGGCAAGGATCCGGAAAAAGGCGTCATCATTCCTCATTATGAACCTCCAAAAGGTTATTCACCGGCCTCCATGCGCTTCATTGAAAAAATGGGGTATGACAATACCTGCTTTGCTGCTGCACTGATTAATCTTGCAGTAAAAGGTTTTCTTACGATCACTGAAGACAAAAAAAATGATTACACCCTGACCAAAACAGGTACGAATGTTGAAATGTCCCCTGGTGAATCAGCCTTAAGCAAAGCCCTGTTTAGTTCTTATAACTCAATCGAGCTTAAACAGTCCAATCATGTAAAAATCGGCAAGGCACTCGAAGCGCACAAGATGTCGCTAAAAAATAATTATGAAAAGCTGTATTTTGTACATAACAGTGCTTATTTTGTATTAGGTATAATTATCACAGTTATCGTTGTTCTGGCTGCGTTTCTGTCGAAAGGAACGGATACTGAACCGGCAGCCCTGTTTCTGGTGGTCTGGCTGACCATCTGGACATTTGGTGTCGTCATGCTGTTGAAACAGACATGGAATGCGTGGCTGGAAGTATCCCGAAATGTGCTATATATCATCCCGGCCATTTTCATTACACTTTTTTCCATTCCCTTCGTAAGCGCCGAAATTTTTGTCGCTTACCAACTGGCAGAACTTGTTTCTTACAGCATGGTATTTATCGTTTTTATCGCAGTTGCCATTAACTGGCTGTTTTATGAATTACTCAAGGCATCGACTCTTGCGGGCCGGGATTTACTCGACAAGGTGGAAGGATTTCGAAATTACATCGAACTGGCCGAGAAACATGAACTGGATTACCGGCACCCCAAGGGACGTTGCCCGGAACTGTTTGAGGCGTATCTTCCCTATGCCCTGGCATTGGGAGTAGAACAACTATGGGCAAAGCAGTTTGCTGATGTTCTGACTACCGCCAGAACCGCTGATGGCGCACACTCATACTCTCCTTCCTGGTATAGTGGTACTCGCTGGAACAGCGCAAACATTGGCGGGTTTACTTCATCGCTCGGATCATCATTTTCCAGTGCCATATCCTCATCATCCAGAGCACCTGGTTCATCCTCCGGTGGTGGTGGTGGTGGCGGCGGATCTTCCGGAGGTGGTGGAGGCGGTGGTGGAGGCGGAGGATGGTGAATAACAGCTCGTGGCTCGAAATTAGAAAATGAGTAGAACTTTATTACCAAATCGACACTTCACGAGTACCGAGCTCCAAGAACCGAGTCCCGCTTTTATGGTTTTCTGAACCTCAACGTCATACGATCTGATTCACCGATCTCCATATATTTTTTTATACAGGCATCTTTGCTGGCTCCATTATCCAACTTGCCGCAATGACGCAGGTTGGGCGGTAATGTCCACACACCTTCAGGATGATTTTTTGTATCTTTCGGATTGGCATTGATCTCTGAAGATTCTTCAAATACAAACCCGATTGCTTTTGCAAGTTGTATAACAAATTCCTCAGAGACGTAGCCGGATTGTATCATCTGATCCATCGGTGTCTTGGGCGCAGCACGGTGTTCGACAATGCCAAGTACACCGCCGGATTTTAATGTGCGGTGAAAAATCTCGAACATGGATTGTATGGTTTCGGCTTTCATCCAGTTATGCACATTACGAAAAGTCACGATCATGTCCACAGAACCTGGCGGCGCGATGACCATACGTTCCGGTACTGACAGTTCGGTAACTACCACATGATCATAAACGTCAGGACGCTGACTGAGTTTGTTGGCAAAAGCAATTTGCATTTCTTTCTGCCAGTCCGGTACCTGGCTGGCAGTCATGGCGAAACCGGCAGCATAATAAATTCCACTGTATCTTAATACCGGTGCGAGTATTTCCGTGTACCAACCTCTGGCGGGAGTAATCTCAACCACTGTCATGTCCGGCTGCAAACTGAAAAACTTCAGGGTCTCTTTCGGATGGCGATATTTATCCCGTGCCACAAATGCCGGGTCACGATGGTCACCCGCGATTGCCATATCAAGCAATTCATCAACTGATTGTGCTTTTAGAGCAGGTGTAGTGACCAAAGCAATACACACAATAATTACTCTTGATAATTTATTATTCATTATTTTTATCCTTTAACCTGTAATCTGGTTACTTTATACTTTTATTATCGTCTTCCGTCTTTGAATTTTTACTGTAATTGGTGTCCTGCCGGTTCAGGTTGACTGCATGTTTTTGACGGTAGACATCAAAAACTTTCTCCGGCGTCAAGCCTGCACAAATCATCGCCGACACCAGAAAATGCAGGATATCAATCAATTCCACACGAATATTCTGCATATCGATCTCGTCCTTGCTCCACCATTTCCACAGCAGATCGGCATCCAGTTCGTTGATTTCTTCCCGCATGGCTTTAGAGTAATTGGATAGCCATTGGTTCGGCAGATCGTTTACTTTCAGTCTGCCGTTATCTGTTGCTGCAAAAATGGCCGCCATGGTCAATTGTGCACCATCATAATCTACAAGTTGGTTTTTACTGAAGACATAATCATTCAGTTCCGTCTGCATTTCGAATATTTTCTTCAACATATCTTGATTATCAGTCATATTGAATTCCGTGGTGGTGGTATTAAACAAGGTAAGTCTACATTATAAATTTTTAATCCTATAATACACCAATGCCAACAGAACATTTCTATTCAGAGCTGCCGGTACTGGATGACTTCCCTTCCGTGACCGACCTTTCCAGTTACAAGGAGCTGCCGGACAACTGGCATGTCGTTGTTGCAGATATCCGGGATTCTACCGGGGCAATTCAATCCGGTCTTTACAAGGCAGTTAATATTCTGGGCGTGTCCGTTATTTCCTCCATCCTGAATGCAACCAAACCGGTTTCCATTCCCTATATCTTTGGTGGCGATGGTGCAACTGTATGTATTCCAGACAGCCTGAAACCACAAGCGCAGCAGGCATTAATCGCAACAAAACTGCTCGCAGACAAAGAATATCAACTGCACCTGCGTGTGGGGATGGTTCCCGTCAGTATCATCAAACAGTCAGGTTACAAGGTCCTTGTCGCAAGACACCGGATGTCTGAATACTTTATACAGGCGGCATTTGCCGGTGGCGGTGTTGAATATGCCGAAAAACTGATTAAAGACAATAACAACAGTTCCCCATATCGCCTGGAAATAAACGAGCCGGGTGCCAGTGCTGATTTTTCCGGACTGGAATGCCGTTGGGACAATGTGCCAAGTCCGCGCGGTGAAACCATTGCCCTGATCGTCAAGGCCCTCGCACCTGCTATTGAAGAAGAAGCAATCATTTACTCGGAAATTATCCGGAAAGTGCATGAAATCTACGGTAACGATGATCAATGCCGTCCGATCCATACCGGCGGACTCAGAATGACATACAATGGCAAAAAATTAAGCCATGAAACCAAAGTCAGAACATCAGGCCGTGGATTGCGGGCATATTTGATGCGCTGGCTGCAGATTCGCATACAGAATGTACTCGGCTGGATATTCATGACTTTCGATATGCATGTGGGCGGAGTACCCTGGGGTAATTATAAAAGCGATCTGGTAAAAAATACTGACTTCAAGAAATTTGACGGCATGCTGCGTGAAGTATTATCAGGCACGGCAGACCAACGCAACCAGCTGACTGATTACCTCGAAACGCTTTTCAGAAACAGGAAATGCGTCTATGGTATTCACACTTCCAGTTCGGCATTAATTACCTGTCTGATCAACAATCGTGATGGTGATCATTATCACTTTATTGATGGTGCGGATGGCGGATATGCGATGGCTGCTACTGCAATGAAACAACGTTTGAAAGATCTGCGTTCAAATCAATCTGGATGATATCTGCCGTGAAATTTCAATCCCGTTTCAGAAATTCCTCTTTTCCCTCTTTGCTCAAACTTTTAATTTCTGCTTCTCTTATAGACGCAGCAGATCGGTTTCTGCAGGCTTCCTGATAAACCAGTGTTACCGGGCGGCGGCTACGGGTATAGGCAGCGGCCAGTTTGCCATCATTATTATGTTCATCAATACGCCGGGCAATGTCCCTGGTGATTCCTGTGTACAAACTGCCGTCAGTACAACGCAGGATATAAACAAACCATGTATCAGACATATTGTCCTGCCACGTAACCGGATGACCAGGCCCATTGAAAATTGAATCCGCCGAGATGACCGGTCACATCCACCACTTCGCCGATAAAATACAACCCCGGATGTGCTTTGCTCTCCATGGTCTTTGACGATAAATCATTGGTGTCCACTCCGCCCAGCGTCACTTCCGCAGTCCGGTAACCTTCAGTCCCGGCAGGCTTGATGATCCAGCGTGTGAGATGATCTGCAATAACAGTCAATGATTTATCCTGCCAGTCCGTCAATGGTTTTTCTGCCTCCAACTGCCACCATAGAGATTCCAGTGTCTGCACCAGTTTCTTTGGCAGATATTCAGCCAGCAATGTCCGCAATAACAGTTTGGGCCGTGTGCGTTTTGCTGATAACAGGACTTCATGTGTATTGATATCGGGCAATAAATCAATTTCTACTACATCACCTTCGCGCCAGTAACTGGACAATTGCAGCATGGCCGGGCCACTCAGACCACGATGCGTGAACAGCATATCATCATGAAAGGATTTTTCTTGTACGCTTGCCCTGACATGTACAGATATACCTGAAAGAATTTCTGTCAGTTCGTGAAAATTTCCGGTGATCACAAATGGCACCAGTCCTGCCCTTGTAGGTAAAACATTCAAACCGAATTGACGGGCAAGTTCATATCCGAAACCGGAAGCACCCATCTTCGGTATCGAAAGGCCGCCTGATGCCACCACCAATGATTCCGCTGAAAATTTTCCGTTACTTGTGATTATCTTGAATCCATTATCAGCATCAATCTGGCTGATTTCACAGGTTGTCCTTATGACTACACCGGCATCATCGCATTCACGCATGAGCATATTCAGAATTTGTTTTGACGATTCATCACAGAACAACTGGCCCCGGGTTTTTTCGTGAAATGCAATTCCGTGTTTTTTCACAAGCTCAATGAAGTCCCATTGTGTGTACCGGCTCAATGCCGATATGCAGAAATGCGGATTGGCTGATAGAAAACGGGAAGGTTCGACATGCAAATTGGTAAAGTTGCAGCGTCCGCCGCCGGACATCAATATCTTTTTCCCCACCTTGTTGGCACGTTCTATCACCAGTACACGGCGTCCGCGCTGCCCCGTAGTTAAGGCACACATCAATCCGGCAGCACCGCCGCCAATCACAATGACATCAAAATCTTTCAAGTCTGGTCCTTCGCTTTCCGGATTACCGTTCCGCACCGGCGGCAATGATAACGTGCATGCCCACGAATTATTCTGTTATGACGCCGGCTGGTAAGCACATATGTATTGCAATCACATTGATAGGCATAACGCCGACACACTCTGGACGGAATACCTTCCACATCAAATAACGCTGTACAACTGGCATCTGCACCAAACATTAGCATCAATTCACGCCATTCCGCGCCATGCGGTTTTGCATGCCGCAAGCCATACACCTGATCAACAATATAATGGGCCACTTCATGGGGAATTGTAGTTGCAAAATTTTCCTCAAAATATTTTGCAAATAAATACGGATTATAGCGGATACATCTACCCTGCCGGTTCACCCGGTACATGCCCGCAGCAAGGCCTTTCAGGTTAAACAGTACCGGAATTTCCGCAAAAGACCGTTGCAGGAGATCACTGGCAAGCGTGATATAACGTGAAGTTTCGGTAATCACGTGGATTTGTTGTTCGTTATTGATAGGAGCAATCGCAGGCATAAGCTGCATATTATGCAGATCGCAAACCGGGATATCCAATGGTAAGCTACGCGCCCTTGTCTGAACACAATCAAGCATGACCATACTCACACTCGACAATGTTTCGCTGGCCTATGGCCATATTCCGTTACTGGACAAGGTCAGCCTGCGTGTGTCTGCCGGTGAACTGGTTTGCCTGATAGGACGTAACGGCACCGGCAAATCCACCCTGTTTCGCGTGATCAGTGGTCAGGCTCAACCCGACGATGGCGAAGTCTGGCACAAGGACACATTGCGCATTTCATACCTGGAACAGGAAGTGCCGGAAGACAATACGCAAACCATTTTTAAAATTGTCTCGGCAGGGCTGGGCGAGATCGGGCAACTGCTATCTGAATATCACAACCTTGTACATCACATTAATACCGAAGATAAGCATGCATTGCAGAAACTGGAAAACCTGCACCACAAAATTGATACTCTGCACGGCTGGAACACCCACCAGAAAGTGGAAACTGTTTTAAGCCGGTTATCATTGCCTGAAGACAAACCCATGCAGACCTGCTCCGGCGGAATACGCAGACGCGTTATGCTCGCACAGGCATTGGTGAGTGAACCTGATCTGCTGTTACTGGATGAACCGACCAACCACATGGATATTGCTTCCATCAACTGGCTGGAGGATTTCCTGCTGAATTTTCAGGGAGCGCTGATCTTCATCACCCATGACCGCACGCTGGTGAAACGTCTTGCGACACGCATCATTGAACTCGATCGCGGAATACTGTCTTCCTTTCCCGGCAATTACGATCACTTCCTGCGCAAGAAAGAAGAATTGCTGGAAGCCGAAGAACGCGCCAATGCAAAATTTGACAAAAAACTTGCAGAACATGAAGTCTGGATACGCCAGGGCATCAAGGCACGGCGCACACGCAATGAAGGAAGGGTCAGAAGATTAATGGACATGCGCCGGGAGAAAAGCCAGCGTATTACACAACAGGGCAAAGTGAATCTGGAAGTGGATGCAGGAGAAGTCTCCGGCAAACTGGTGGTTGATCTGCGGCACATCAATTTCAGTTATGATGAACATGTCATCATCCGCGATTTTTCCACGCGTATCATGCGCGGTGACCGGGTGGGGATCATCGGACCCAATGGTTCCGGTAAAAGCACATTGCTGAAACTGTTGCTGGGTGAAATCAAACCGGACAGCGGCAAGGTCGTGCTGGGAACCAAACTCGAAATTGCCTATTTTGACCAGCAACGCGAACAGTTGAACCTTGAGAAATCAGTCCGCGAAAACATCAGCCCCGGTGGTGATTATGTTTCTGTTGGCGGAAAGTCACGGCATGTGATCAGCTATCTTAAAGATTTTCTGTTCCCGCCAGAACGTATCGATTCACCGGTGAAAAGTCTGTCCGGAGGTGAGCGCAATCGTTTGTTGCTCGCCCGCATATTTACACAATCAGCCAACATGCTGGTACTGGATGAGCCCACCAATGATCTGGACGTGGATACCCTGGAACTGCTGGAAGATTTGCTCTCGGAATACGAAGGCACCATATTACTGGTCAGTCACGACCGGACATTCCTTGATGACGTCGTCACCAGCACGATAGCTTTTGAAGGTGACGGGAAAGTGGAAGAATACGTGGGCGGCTATGAAGACTGGGAGCGGCAACGTTCCATTAAACCTGAAATATCAAAAAAGGAAAAACCAGTCAGTACAACAAAACCGGTGAAACGCGAACAACCACCACAGAAAACAAAACTAGGTTTTAACGAAAAACGCGAACTGGAAAGCCTGCCGGGGGAAATAGAGCAAATGGAACAGCAGCAAAAGGCAATTGAACACGAAATTGCCAATGAGTCATTCTACAAACAGGACAAGGAGACGATCACCACTACCCTTGCCCGGTTACAGAAAATTAATGATGAATTGAGTAAAGCGTATTCCCGATGGGAAGAACTTGATAGTTTTAATTAATTTTTTTTAAATTCAACAGATACCTGATACACATTTCTTTTTACCATTTTATTTCGCCTTACGCGGCGACCTACTTTTCTTTGAAGAAAAGTAGGCAAAAGAACCTTTTCCGGATGCTTTGGTCTTCGACTTCCCTCAGTATTCGTTGTGGTGTCGCGCCGCTCTTATTCGCATCCATGCTCAAGCGAGCTAAAAATGACATCCTGTCATTTTTGCGCCACCACCTCCTCGTACTTCGGCAAAGCATACGGAGGTATATCGTCACCGTAAATCATGCCGGGTATTAATTCGGTACTGATGATATGATTAGACTTATATATGCATGTAGATTTCCATACACATACTAATTTCTCGGATGGCAAACTGTCACCGGATGACCTGGTACAGCGAGCCATTGCGAATGGTGTGGAAATACTTTCGATCACCGATCACGATACCGTTAATGCATATAAACACCTTGGTAAAACAGTTAATTCAATCACCATAATCCCCGGCATTGAATTCTCAACATTCTGGAACAAGATTGGCATACATATCGTCGGTCTAAACGTAAAATTAAACAGTGATGCATTGAATGAGGCAATCACCCATCAAAATAATGCGCGCAGGTTGAGATCGGAAGCCATTGCTGAACGACTGGAGAAACTTGGAATTAAAGATGCATTGCATGGAGCACAGCAGATTGCGGGAAACGACAACGTAGGCCGTCCGCATTTTGCCCGGCACATCGTCAATATCGGTGCAGCAACAACTATCAATCAGGCCTTTGACAAATTCCTGGATTCCAAATCGGGCGATATCAAGAAATTCTGGGCCACCATGCCGCAGATCGTTGCCTGGATACGTGATGCCGGCGGTCTTGCAGTACTTGCACATCCATTAAAGTACAAACTCACTCGCACCAAACTGACAGAAATGCTGGATGATTTTATTGAAGCAGGCGGGCATGGGATAGAAGTCATCTCTGGCAAACAACTGGCACATGAAACTAGCGACCTTGCGAAAATCTGTGATCAAAAAGATCTGCTGGCTTCCTGCGGTTCGGATTTTCATCAGCCTGATCTGCATTGGTCTGATCTGGGGAAATATCCACCGTTACCTAAAGACTGTAAACCGGTGTGGGAAGCTTTCTGAAAATCATCATTCATGTCATTCCGAACGCATGTGAGGAATCTTGTTCCAGTTTATAAAATCAGTTTCAAGATGCGTTTAATACTCTCATGACACTCAGAAAAATAGACTTAATTGTATCCATACCAGCAGGCGAAAGTAGCCAACCAAATCCCAGACAATTGAGTATTACCGTTGTCCAATATACCACCTGAAAAGATTGCTTTTGCGACTTGTGACGAAGCGTTCGCTGTGCAAGCATGGCACCGGGCCACCCACCTATTAAACTGAAAAAGTGTAGTGTGCTCTCTGGTGTTCTCCACTGTCCCTTCAGAGATGCAGCTTTGTCAAAGACGTAAGCCAGATAGGCAACACAGCTTGTGATAATGTATGTGATAAGCACGACGAAAGGTAACTTGTCCATAGCCACTTTACTCGCCACGAAGACAAGAAAAATGGCTGCAAAAATAAAAGATCCAACTCCTGGGCCAGGTACGGTTGTCAGAAAATAAGATTGACGGTCACCAACGAAGGCAATGTTCACACCCTGTAATCTTCCTCGTGCATCAGATGTCAGCTCGTAGGTTATTAGCTCGTTACCGATTGGTCGGCGTTGCCGGTTTGAAAAAGATTTGATATGGACGAAAACCCTGGGGCCACCCCCGTTCGGTGTAACAAAACCGAAGCCCTTATCGTCCTTCCAATCGGTGATCTTGCCTTGATATCGCACGGACGTTCTCACATAAGACTAACTAAATTTTAATGAGCAGGTTACCTGTAAGAACTTACAGAAGCCAAAGTGTACATGTGTGGAACCTCCTTATTATTAATGATGCTACTATTTAAGGTTGAGTATAAAATACCTTATACCGAAGATGTCTACTTGGTAGATGCATAATAATCATTCAGGTACAAGCCAATCACAATGCGGTGACTTTCCACTTCCTCGGTCCAGCACCGGCACCAACCAGTTCAGGACTTCCTTTATCTGCTTATCAAATTGCCACGGTGGATTAATAACGATCATTCCCGTACCGCTCAGGCGATTGGGTTCAGTATCAGGAATCACGCTGAATTCATGCAAAAATATTTTTTTGATGCCTGATTTGCGCAAGTCGAAATGAAATTGCGGGACCGGTTGTTTCTTCTGCACCGGATACCAGATTGCATAGATGCCGGTGGGCCATTTTTGCCAGGCGTCAATCAATACTTCCATTAATCGACCAAACTCACCCTTGATTTCATAAGCCGGATCAATAAGAACCAGTCCACGTTTTTCCCATGGCGGCACCAGGCCACCAAGTCCTTCAAAACCATCCCGGTGATGAACGCTGACCTGTGGATCATCCTTAAAGTATTCTTTCAAAATCGGTGCTTCCGTGTTGTGCAGTTCCATCAATACCATGCGATCCTGTGGCCGCAACATCTGTCGTGCAATTACCGGGGAACCCGGATAGTAATGCAAAGTATTTTGATCCTTGTTGTGACCGGAATTCAGTTTTTTAACAATATCCACATATGCGGCAACCGGCGCAGGAAAATTGTCCAGATCCCACAGCCGGCTGATCCCGGTTTCATATTCACGGTTCTTTTGTGCGAATTCAGATTTCAGGTCATACCTGGCACAACCTGCGTGGGTGTCGATATAACAGAAAGGCGAGTCTTTCTTTTTCAATGCTCCAAGCAGCAACATCAAGGTGACGTGTTTGTGCACATCAACAAAATTGCCTGCATGAAAACCGTGACGGTAACTTAACATATTCGGGGCTTTGGACTCGGTTATCGGGACTTGTTAATGAATCATGATCACCCGCCGCTCCTGCGCATCCTGCGCCCGCGGCATACTGTACATCCTGTACATAATCACCATTTTTATGGATATTCAGTATATTTTTTCGAAAGTCCGCGCACCTGATCGGCAGGATATTTTTCAGAATTGTGTCTCAGTTTTTCGAGTGCGGCATTATACAAATCAATATCCAGTTTATCGGCAATGCGCACCAGATAAATCAGGATATCGGCCAGCTCTGCTTGAACATCAACCTTTTTATCATCCGGTAATGACTGGCTTTGTTCCTGTGTGACCCACTGGAAATGTTCGACCAGTTCCGCCGCTTCCACAATCAATGCCATGGCCAGGTTTTTGGGTGAATGGAATTGGTCCCAGTCGCGTTCTACCGCAAACTGACGCAACCGCTCTTTCAAGTCCTGTAATTGATCAATCATGGTGGAATATTACGCCTTTCCGGGAACATTAAAAAAGAATTTCATCCTATAATCATTTTTATGAATATCATGATGGGAAATGTGACCATATCCGTTTGCGCGGCTGACCGGCAATCACTGAATGTAGATGCCATTGTTCAGGAACAGGACACTCATTTGATCCTCGGGACCGAACCGGCTATTCGTGACACGCATGAAAGCTACCCTTCTTTGGTCAAAAAAATGGGGCGTCAGAAACCATTACTGCCAGGACAGGTAATAATCAAAAATACAACACCTCTACGGATTACAGCGATTCTTTACGATATTGAACAATCACCCGTTTGCACCGAGGAACTAATTGCCGATGTTCTGAAGTCTCTTCTGGATAAATTCAACGAATACAGGCTGAAATCCGTTGCCATGCCATTGCTTGGTAGTACCCATGGCAAAGTAAAAATATCCGGATTTATTAAACTGCTGCAAGATACACTGACAATCAGTAATCCGGTTTATCCCGAAAAAATACTGTTGATAATTCCGCCTGATGAGATTGAAGATATCAGTGACATTATCGAAAACATAACAAACCAGTCAAAACAAGTGTAAACCGGAAGCGAACTCACGCGGTTTCAACACAAAAATACTGTCGAACGATTGCTTTGTCTGTTTAACCAGTTTATTCATTTTTCTGTCTGCAGCCATTCCGGTTTCACGTATATCTTTTTTGAATTTCTTCCTGCCGGACAATTGTTCCATTCTGTTTTTAATCATCACCAGATCATGGATACTGCCCAGACGCTTACCCAGTTTATCCAGTTGATTGTGTATATTGCCGGAATTTTCAGCATACATAGCTTCGATAAATTCCAGCTGGTAACACAAATACTTCACCCACCTGCGGAATTTGTGCAGGTCATCAACTGTGCCTTTTTCTGAACAGGCCTTTACTCCCAGTTTCAAGACGCGTTTATATGTTTTTTGCAGACCTTGTCTGATCGTTTCATATTTTGCTGCAGACAGGGTTTTGCGCTTCAGGTAATCAAGAAATAATCTGTCAGGGATCTTGTCTGCATTTCTGTCAGCTGATTGTTTGACGGGATTATCCTGAATTATTGAATATAACCTGTTGATGGAGACAGCAACATCCTGACTCTTTTCTTTCTTTTTTAACCACACAAGGGTGCCAGAAATGACCTCTTCATCCCTTTTTGCAGAACATTGTTTCGCCATGTCTCGAAGACAACAATCTATCTCCCGCCATTCCTGTTTGTCTGAACGGCTTTGAACCAGCCTGATCCAGGCCCGTAATTTTTTGGTATCAACACGGACATGATGAATATGGTTTTCGATTTTTTCCGGATTTTTTAAATAATTATCAAGGTCATCAATCACCGCAATAACTCTGCGGGTAATGCCGATGGAGGGACAAATCTGTATTTCCGGGCGATTCATGGAATTCTGGATGTATTACTATCATCAATAGTTTTTTATATATTCAATGATTTCGTCAATGCCAGCCTGCAGAAGTTCCTTGTTGATGGATCTGCTGATCAGCTTATCCATGGTCGAATCCAGTTCATTGCGCAGCATTCCCAGAAATCGGGGTGATGCGATCAGAATTAACTCTTCGAAATGCAACTGATTGTGCAATGATTTGAGATGTTTACCCAGTTCCTTTGCGAAGGATTGCTCCTCGTAATCCTTGGGGAATGTTCTGGGCTGTAATGAACCCTTCTGGTTGGCAGATCGTACAGGTGTGCCACCACCCAGTTCTCTGTCCCGCAGTCTGGACTCAGGATGGGTAAGTTCATCCATTTCCATGATATCGGTGAGTTTTTCTTCTGTCTTGAATATACGGGCCCGTGCCGCATTGCCAACCACAATCAGTGCTTTCATATAAATGTATCTCCGTGTTTCTTATATTTTTCAATATGACATAACGCCGGTCATTTCTATTGATTAACATCAAAAAATATAAAAATTCCTGCTTATTTCTCCCGGTTATTTTGCCTGCGTCTTGATTCAAGTATATATCCTGCAACAGCAATAGCGACTATGACAACCAACAGAATCATAGGTGCAAACGGGCTGAAATCAGCCATTTGTTCATGTAAATGCTTTAGTATCATGGCCCAGGCCAGGCAGGCCAGAGCCGTAGCAGATAACACAATTCCCACGTTTGCCCATGGCCTTATTCCCAGAAAGAAACCAATCACGCATCCTACGACAGGACCGGTCATCCAGAAAGGAAACAACACAAACAGAAACAGACTGGGAATGCCATAACGCTGTATTTTATCCTTGTGTATTTCAGCAGCTCGTTCAACCCGTCGCATGAGTCTGACCAACGCCCTGATAACCAGCATGCGCTGCCAACTGAAAACGAACAAGGGATATACAAGCAATACCAGAATCGATTCAATAGCAAGATTCACCGGGAAAACAATCAGGTGTCCAAAATCAAGCGCATATCCAAATGACATCCCTGCAGCCCGGCCAAACAAGACATTGGTAGCTGTCATGCCTATAAAGACCTGGAAGTTCTGCGGGGAAACAAAATAACTTGAGACAAGAAAAATGGCATACAACAATGCAAGCACAAGACCCAAAAGGAGTATTCGTCCTTCTGGTGTACTAAAGGCAATGGCCCGCCCTCCTGGCGCTATTCTCACCAACGGATCATCAGAATTGTTTGTATTCATGAAATGTTCATTGTAAATACAAAATCACAAGAAACAACTTGCAGGGGATTGCCCATACCGGAAACGGCCATGTAGAATGAGATAACAAGTATATAGTCACACGATTAATATGGAGTAATTATGACTGATCTCACAGATGAAGAGATAGAAGAGATACAGGAAAGTTTTGAATATTTTGATACTGATGGAAACGGCAGGATTGATTACAAGGAATTTGTGCGGCTGATTGGTGCGCTGGACAGTGATATGCCTGAAGAGGAAATGAAAATTGGTTTCGATATCATCGATTCAGATGATAATGGCTATATTGACCTTAATGAGTTCATGGAATGGTGGGGAGACCGCTAAAACATTATGAAATATCTATTCCCTTTTATGATTTTTTTTATCAGTGTCGCAGCCTGCGGCGACAGTAACGACACTGCAAATTCTGAAATGACAGATCCGTCTACAGTTCAGCAGCAACATTCCATGCATGCCATGTCGAGTGAAAAACTGCGTGTGATTATGCAGGACATGTATTCATCTGCCTACAGAAGCGGCGTGCCTGATCTGCAGGACAGTAAAATCAATGATGAACAAATGACTGACTTTATCGAAGCAGTCGAAGAACTTCTTTTCCATGCGGAACTGTTATCAACCGGACAACCCGGAGTAAAACTGGATGAAACTGAACTGGTGACTTTCCGTGCCGTGGCCGGGCAACTTTATACTGAAGCGCTGAACCTGCAGCAATTAACGGAATATTATGATTATCATGCTATCGAACCGGCATACAAAAGGTTAAACCAGACTTGTATTGCCTGTCATAACCTGTTTCGTGGTAAGTGATCCTCATAGACAATTGACCATCATGACAAATCATAATGATGGTCAATTGATATGGATCAAAACTGCGAAGTAACAGACTGTTGATTTCCTGTTTCGGATTGTTTCAGTAACTCCGCTTCTTTTGAACCTGCAAACTGGTTACGCAATAACATGGTATAACTGGACAGTGCGTTTTTGTCGCCCAGTTCCCGCTCTATACGAATCCCCAGCCATAAAGTTTTTGAGTTGTGCCGGTTATCCATAAGGTAACTATTGAGTAATCCGCGTGCCTGCAAATATTCACCACGTTTATATGTAAGTTCAGCCATTTGTATCAGCGCCGGTGAAAATCTGGAATTTTTAACCAGTGCTTTTTTGAAATAATCCTCCGCGACATCTGTCCGTCCATGGTTCAGCGCACAGATACCGGCATTCGTGATTGCAATTTCCGGCGTCGGATATAAAGGATTACCGGCAGACTCCATAAAAGCATTCTCTGCATCATCTACACGGCCACTCTGGCAAAGGAACTGTCCATAGTTGTTAAACGCATTGGAATCCATCGGGTCAAGCTTGATGGCATGTTTATAATATTTTTCAGCTTCTTCATGCTCACCCAGGCGTTGGTAAAGCACGCCGAGGGCATTATAGGTTGGAGAATAATTCGGCTGCGCAATTCTGGCCCGGTTCAGTTTATCCAGTGCCTGCTGATATTGCCCCTGTTGCATATAGGCAATACCGAGATTGAGATTAGCTTCAGCAATTTCCTGACGATCATAAGCCTGTTGGGTACGAGTTCGGGCAGGTACAGTGTTGTCATTTTCCTGGGAGTTTTCCACGGTTTTGGCTATTGTTGAGCCAAGCATGCCGACTGCGGCAATGGGGCTGCAAGCCGCCAGATGCAGTAGATAAATGCACAAGAATATCAGTCTGAAATAACGCATACTTGCCACTAAGTATAGCTACTGATTACAGGGATAAACACGGGATAATATCGCGGCTGCAGCAAAATCCGCATTTTCTGCATGTAATTCAGTCCGTTTTCTCAAGCCCGCCACCACGGCCCGTGCCAATGTTTCTACCGGCACTGATTCCGGCAGGCATACTTTGGGCATATCATTAACTTTTCCGTAATCACAATCGCAGGGGGTGACATACCAGATACACATATCACCTTCAATTCCCTCAAAACCATTATTTAGAGAAAGTTCACAAGCCTGTAACAAATCGGCAGCGGCAGGTGATGCCATGACAGGATTGTTTAAAACCAGTTGAACCAACCCAACGCAGGCCATCATGGACAACGTTTTATTGATATAAATTTTATAATTCATATGTCAGCTGACTGGTTAATTCCCAAACCTGTTGATAGTGTGTTTGTACTTTATTTGGTAGTGGCCCGGTTTGTCATTTTCTAAACAGACTTGTTCTATACTATCAGGAACAACGAATAATAAATCAATATATGACAGAGAACATTCCATCCCTTGATCCGGATTGTGACACACCAGTCACGATCATTGTGAAACGGCGGCCCAAACCCGGCTACGAAAAAGAGTTTGAAGAAGTCGTTGCCGGAATCAGCCGTGCGGCCATGACCTACAAGGGCCATCTTGGTGTGAATATTTTCCGCCCAAATAAAACCACAAACTATTACCGCATCGTATTCAAATTTGATACGCGCCGTAACTTCATTGCGTGGGAAACTTCTCCAGAACGTCAGGAATGGTTGAGCCGGTTCGCAGAAGTAGACAACGGCGATCATCAAATGGAAGTATTGAGTGGTCTGGAAACATGGTTTACCACCTGGGATGAGGAAGCAGTCGTACCGCCTCCCAAATATAAAATGATGATAATTGTCTGGCTGGCAGTATTTCCGTTATCCATCATACTGCATCTGCTGTTAAAACCGGTGCTCGATGAAACGCATATTATTGTGCAGGTTGCGATAATCACTGTGATTATCGTCGCGCTGATGACCTACATCGTCATGCCGCTGATGTCGAAATTGTTTCATCGCTGGCTACACAGCGGATAAACACGATTAATTATTAATCGAGAAGTTCCACAATCATTTTCTGCATCCCTTTCACAACATAAACCATTTTTTCATAATCCACTTTATCAGGTGTATCACGTGGGGAATGATAATCAGGATATCGAAATGGTGCGGTGTCAGTAATCATGATCGCCGGGTATCCCTGTTTCCAGAACGACCACTGGTCCGACCAGCTTATACCCGGAATGATCGAGGGTGCGGCAATGCCTTCTGATGGAAAAGTCGCATGTTCCCTGAATATTTTCAGGAAGCGGGTAACCAGTGATCGTGAACGCAGATTGCCCACAAACGCAATAAAGTTGCCTTTGTCAGGATAAAAGAAACCCAGCGGCGGCGGATAATACTGGCTGCCGGGCTCATCCGAATAATAGCCAATTGTTTCCAGTGAGATCATGGCAACGATATTTTCTTTCTGCACAGCTGATCGTTTTGCGTAATGATTGCTGCCCATATCAGCAGTCATGAAATTCGGTGGTTCTTCGTTGGTGAATGCCACAAACCGGAGTGTACGTGAAAACTGCCTGTCCCTGAGCATGTTTGCCAGTTCCAGCAATGCAGCAACACCAGACCCGTTATCATTCGCACCCTGCGATCCAATCACAGCATCATAATGCGCTCCGACTATAATGATCTCTTGCGGTGCGGTAGTTCCGGTTAATTGCACTTCTATATTTGAAAAAGTCTCGCCAGAGATTTGATAATCCTGAAATGAAACCTGATAACCTGATAATTGAAACTGCTCTGTAATATATTGTTTGGCGGCAGTCAGTCCCTGCTTTTCAACAAAATTTCTGCCGGCAGGATTGCTGCATAATGTTTTGACGTGGGACTCCAGTCTTTGGGCTATAGCGCGGTCCGTATCATCCAGTGGTGGCAATGGTTCTCGCCAGGAAATCCCCGGCATATAGATCATATAAGTGAAAAATGCCGCTATGATCAGGATAAGAATCAGATAAATCATCATCCTGTTCTTCACAGTTTTACATTGAAGTGTCAGTGTTCACCGGGGCCGGGACTAACCTCTTCCAAGAGTCGTCAATGCACGCCTCAATTCCAGCAGTTTTGTCTTCACCTTCGCAGCATTGTCAGGACCGATACGAATCAGGATTTTCTGTCCGGCAGACAATGCTTCCAGCATCGGATCAGCAAAAGTGTAATAAACCTTGGGTTGCTCCAGCTTGAACGGCCCCTGCACATCAGGCGTGGCCAGCACATGATCAATCACTTCAACAAAACGATCATTGAAATACCGGTCCGGATAACCCAGTTCTTCGTAGGCCGACTGAAATTTCGGATAATGCTTGACATAAAAACTAACGAACCTGTTTATATCCGCCGCCATGGCAAACTGGACGAATTTCGTGTAACGCTCATAGTTTTTCGGATCGAGGTATTGGTTGTCCTCTGTCTCTTTTTGCACCATGAATTTCCCGGCAGGCGGCTGTGTAAAAGTAAACTTCTGCGGCAATTTTGGCCCGGTCATATTATCAATCGTGACAACAAAATTATTAACCAAAGCCTCTAACAGGAACAATTGACCGTATTCCCGCCAATCAAACAGAAATGTAACCTGTTCTTCTATCGGAGGTTCAGGTATAGATTCAGGTTCTTCTTCCGGGACGGGAAGTGTTTCCTCAATTTGTTCAAAATGTCCGGCAGAAGGAATCTCAACGGGATCCGGCTCAACCGGTGCGACCGGGACCGGATATTGTATTTTAGGCGGACCAACCTGCTCCGGCAGTTGCAGTTCAGACACAACCGGAGTTTCAACTTCCTGCGGCTCATCGCTTTTCATCCAGAAATACAAGGCCACGGCAATACCGAGAAGAATGAAAACAGCAGGGATCCAGGAAATAATTTCCTCGACCTGCCAGTTAGTAGTTCTTTTCATGGGTATTAATTTAGCTGGTTTGGCACATGATATCTAATAGAATCAAAAACCTGCATCAGGTTCAATTATTTGTGCATAAAGAATACACCCATAAAATGATAAATCAAAAAATGCAGGATTCCTTTTAATGACGGGCATAAAAAACCCCGCTTTGGGCGGGGCTTTTATACCAGGTTTAAACTGTCAGGTCTGGTTTACTGCGCAACGACGTTGGTTGCGCTTGGGCCTTTAGGACCTTTCTCGACATCAAAAGTCACCTGCTGTCCTTCAGCCAGGGATTTAAAACCTTCAGCCCTGATTGAGCTGTGATGTACAAACACATCAGCGCTGCCATCAGACGGTGTAATAAATCCAAAACCTTTACTATCGTTAAACCACTTTACTGTACCTGTAGCCATTACGGTTACCTCATAATTAATTAATAGAACATTGTATTAGCACAAATATTGTTAACGAAGAATCGCGGAACATACTCTGCTGATACACACTGCGAGGAGCTACCGGAACCGCCACAAAAACTGCTAATGACCGCACCCTATACCATTTTTATACCGGATGCTATCTTTTTTTATCATTCTCAATGGCCGGATTATGCATGTTTTAGCCGGCCCATAGGCGAGATATCCAACGAGCAAAATTCAGGATATATGCTGACCCGTTCATTTGCCTGCACAATACGGGAAAAATCCGCAGGCTCACCATTGACCAGAATCAGGTCCACCTGTGCGGGCGGAATACCCAGTAATTCCAGCATATCCATAATCGTAGACTCCCTGCGCTGCAGCAATGTGAATCTGCGCTGCCTTAAAAAAGCAGGCAGATATTCATTCAATCCGGCATAAATTCTATAGCTGGCTGTTGTCATTTATATGGATTTGAAAAGCTGCAACATTCTGAAAAAACAACTGTCATCTGTACTATTATAGATGCCCATATCAATTATAAAAACCGAAAGATAAATCAATGCGCTTGTTCATCATTCTATTCCTGATGCTAACCCCGCTTTCTGCAGCCTGGTCAGAACCGTTGAATATCGGTTCAACCGCACCGGACTGGTCCCTGAAAACAAAGGAAGGTGAAACCCTCAGCTACTATGAAGATAGTGATAACAAGGTGTCCATTATCCTGTTCTGGGCCACGTGGTGCCCGTATTGCGCCACGCTGATGCCGCATCTTGAGGTGGTTTATCGAAAATACAGGAGCAAGGGGCTGAAGTTCTACGCCATTGATACTTATGAAGACG
>Ga0214472_10002058_pt1 | contig 21835 bp, 22 predicted proteins | sample RVTome_6_FD_207662 | JGI IMG/M metagenome (GOLD analysis project Ga0214472, IMG submission 207662) | Soil microbial communities from uranium-contaminated site in the Upper Colorado River Basin, Wyoming, United States - RVT140D175 | ecosystem: Environmental > Terrestrial > Soil > Contaminated >...
TCAAGAGAGTAAACTGTTCTCCCTTTATACTTGCCGCAACTGCCACACAAACGATGTGGTTCTTTTGGTTCGCCGCAATCTCCACAAACCGATAACCCAGGTGAAGTCAGAGCATCATGTGAACGTCTCTTTCGAGTACGGGAATGGGAATGTCTTCTTTTCGGTAAGGCCATTTTTATCCTCCAAATTTGGTATGATTCATACCATTTTGTTAATTTTTTTTAACGGTTGGTGAGCTTTTTAAGAACAGCGAAAGCTGAAGTACTCTTATCTGACGAGCAACAGCAGTCTTCATTATTCAGAACAACCCCACATCCGGCACAGATACCTTTACACTCTTCACTACATAGCGTTCTTAACGCAAGAGACAAATAGGTCTGTTCACGTAAGATTTCATCAACATCAATTTCGGGTTCCTTCAGATACAAAGTAATAGTGTCTTCATCACTGCATTCAATGTCGCGCAGTTCAAGAGCTTGTTCTTTCCTGGTTGTAATCAGGTACTCAAACTCACAATACAATTTTTTTTTAATCTGCTCTCCACATCTATCACAAACAGATAAACGTTGCCCTTCCAATTCACCCTTTAGAAGAACAGTATCGCTATCCTGCCTGGAAACAAGCAAATTTGCCGAAGCAGTGATGGGACAATCAACATTATGTCGCAGCCAACAACTGTCAGTTATCGAGTATCGATTGGTTTTCCCGGTAATTTCTTCAAAAAGAAGTTTCATAAAAACTACGTTAAAGTAAATGTCCGCAACGAAGCCAAAAAATAAAAGAAAGGAAAAATAATCAATTTATCGAAGATTGGCTAGAAAAAAACACCACAGAAGAGAAAATCAATTCGGCGGGAGGTAAAAAATCAAGAAATGCTATACTGTTGACGATGCTCGGTCAATAAAATATCTTTTCATGATCAGAGTACATGGGTCAGACGTTCAGAATTTTTCTCCAGACGTAACGAAACTTTAGTTAACAACCATTTAAGCAATTTAATTGCTATATCCGGAGATTCTACAACCAGTGCATTGAATGCTTCCCGAGATAAGGCAAGAAGCCTGGAATCCTTTACAGCCACAAGTGTAGCACCACGGGTCAGTGAACCAAGCAAGCCTTTTTCACCGACGGGAGCTCCCGAAGCGAGAAGGGCAACCACCTGCATTCTTTCTCCAAATCCTGTTTTGTTTTGCACTGCAACCTGTCCTACCTGAAGGAAATACATGCAATCGGCATAATCCCCCTTCTCAAAAACTAAAGTTCCAGCTGCAAAAAAAATACTTTCCATGGCTTCAAGAAGTATTTTTGTTTCATGTTTTTCGAGAAAGGCAAAACAACTTTCCTGTAATTCCACACTATATTCAACCATGGGAAAATGACTAGCCCTCTTCATTAAACGATCTGTTTTTATCTTCCAACATCTTAACAAGACCTTCAAAATCGTCTTTACGAAGTATTGACTTGAATTGCTCCCGATAGTTACTCACCAGGCTGACTCCTTCGATATTAATATCATATACCACCCATCCGGAATCAGCTTTGTTCATGATATAATGCACCGGGATTTTTTCATTATTATTTTCTACAAGAGTCGTTACCTGAGCCCGGCCATCTTTAACTATCTCCGCAACAAATTCGATAGCTTGCCCTGAATATCCTTCAAGCTTGCCAATATATACATTTTCAAGCAATTTCGTCATAAGCTCAGTAAATCTATCCCTTTCCCGATCGTTAATCTGTCTCCAGGTTTTGCCGAGAATACGTTTAGACATTTCTCTGAAATCAAAGCCCCCTTTAATAAGCGACATTATCTTTGCCCGTCGCTCATCACGGTGCTCTCTGCCTTTCAAGCTTTCATCCAGCAATACATCGGCAAGGTCATTGAGCGCAGGCTTGAGGGCGGCAGTGGGTGTGGCCTCTTCGGCCCAAACTACTCCAATGGACAAAGTACAAAAAAGACCTGCTAATATAAGTATTTTTTTCATTATTTTTCTCTACAAAAAAGAATAGTGATTATATAATAATCACATTTTTATATATTACTCCACACTTCCAAAAGCGAATTTGCTGATAAGAGACTCAATATCAACAGACGATTCCGTATCTACAATCTTCTCACCAGGTTTGAATATCTCTTCGTCACCGCCAAGACTCAATTGAATATACTTATCTCCGATAATACCCTGAGACTTGACTGAGGCCATAGAATCAACGGGAACTTTCAGCTTATTAGAAATTTGTAGAGACAAGAGAGCCACATCCATTTTCCCAAGTTCAATCGATACCACCTCGCCTACATCGACACCCGCAACCTGTACGGAAGCGCCTTTTTTCACTCCAGCAACATTATCAAATTCGGCTTCAATAATATAGGTTTTACTGCGAGTTAAAAACGAAACTTCACCTAACTGTAAAGCAAGATAAACAAATGCTGCAAAACCAATAATCATAAACAGTCCAACGACCATTTCTAAAGTATTTTTTTTCATTATTCCACCAGGTCACTTTGATAGATGTCTCCCATCGTTTTTTTAACAAACTCCTGAATATAAGGTTTCTCAGAACACTGAATTTCCTCTGGACTGCTAAATATATCCATATCCCCATTTTGTAATAATATAACTTGATCGGCCAAATTAAAAATTTTCGGAATGTCGTGGCTGACGATGATAGAGGTAAACCCGAATTCGGCTTTTGTTCTGGCAAAAAGATGATAAATTTCCTGGCTCATAACCGGGTCTAACCCGGTAGTCGGTTCATCGAAAAGCATAATTGAAGGTTTAAGCTGCATAGCACGGGCTAATCCCACCCTTTTTTGCATGCCGCCGCTCAATTGTGCCGGGTATTTTTCTTCATGACCCGTTAATTCAAACTGAGCAAGTGTCGTCATAACCTGTTCCCTGATCTCCTCTTCACTTTTTCCCGTTCGCTCTCTGAGAGGCAGAGCAACATTTTCAAAAACAGTCAATGAATCAAAAAGCGCCGACCCCTGAAACAATACCCCAAACTCGGTACGAAGCTGCTCAAGATTTCTTCCTCTGACCCCGGTGACATCCCGACCGTGCACGAAGATCCGCCCGGAATCTACCTGCATCAGCCCAAGAATTAGTTTCAATGTCACACTTTTTCCCTGGCCGCTTCCACCGGCAATTACTGTTGTTTTACCGGCAGGAATAGCAAAATCGACACCGTTGAGTATATACTGAATACCGTCATCTTTTCTGGTAAATGACTTGACTACATTTTTAAATTCAATGGCGGCAGTCATTATAAAAGGACCGCAGTTAAAAGATAATCAAAAACAAGAACAGAGATAGAGGAGAAAACTACCGCCTGGGTAGTTACCCGACTTACACTTTTAGCACCGAACCCGGCACCCCTTATTTCCCCCACAAAATACCCCCGCGCTGAACAGATCCAAACGACAAGCAGAGCAAAAACAAAAGACTTAATAACGCCAAGTTGAATATCATGATTGGTAACACTTGTCTGCATGCCCTGAATATAGCTTCCGGGACTTACTCCCATAAGCCCTACACCTGCAATATAGCCACCGATTATACCGACCACATCAAAGACAGCTGTCAGGAGAGGCAGAGAAATAAGCATGGCCAGAAACTTTGGACTGATGAAATATCTAAAAGGATCTATAGCCAGACAATCCAAAGCATCAATCTGCTCGGAGATTCGCATAATACCAATTTCGGCACACATCGCCGAACCAGCCCGTCCTGCAACCATCAGAGCAGTCAGTACAGGTCCGAGCTCCATAATCAGTGTTAGGGAAACTGCAGAACCAAGCATCCCCTCGGCACCGAATTTACTAAGTGAATAATACCCCTGAAGTCCCAGAACCATACCAGTGGATAAAGCTGTAAAAAATATCACGACCAGGGAGCCTGCACCAATAAAATGGACCTGATGGACAACTTCTTTCAATCGAAACGGACGCCTGAATGCTCCCCGGAAGGCATGCAAAAGATAAATCGCCATTCGTCCCAGATCAGTCAGTACGTAAAGTCCGGTATCACCGAGCCGAACTATAGGATTGTTTTTCATGTATTTTCAGATATTTAAGAAATGGTGATCAGAATTAATTTTCAACTATCAATTTTAAAACACGTCAGGCATTACGATAAATCTGACTGTTAAGAAGTCAATGCTTAGATATTCTTCATAATTAATCAGATAGCGAGGAGCCTCAACACATAATCTTTCCGGCAATAGCTTTTAGTGCCTTACTCCAGAAAATCTGTCACTCAGTTCAGCCCACCTCAAAGCGTGTGGATTAAAAAGAATACCCCCTTGTGGGGTGTTAGTTTTTCCTGGGATCATATGTTTCCCGTAACGCTTCACCTATAAAAATGAGCAATATTAACATGCCGACGAGGACAGCAAAAGCGGATAACGAAAGCCACCATGCATCAATGTTTCCCTTCCCCTGTGCAAGTAATTCTCCAAGACTTGGTGTAGCAGGAGGTACTCCAAGTCCAAGAAAATCCAGACTTGTCAGAGCTAATATCGCCGCAGAAATACGAAAAGGAAGAAAGGTAATGACTGGAGTCAAGCCGTTTGGCAACAAATGCCGCCACATAATGGTCATGTTTCCCACACCAAGCGCCCGGGCTGCTTTAACATATTCAAGGTTTCTGCCACGTAAAAATTCAGCCCGAACATAATCCGATAATCCCATCCAGCTGAACAAAGAGAGCAGCACAAGCAAAAACAATATACTCGGTTTAAAAATCGAGGCGAAAATTATCAGGAGATACAGCTCCGGCATGGCGCCCCATATTTCAATAAACCGCTGGAAAATCAGATCGGTTCGCCCCCCCAGATATCCCTGGACCGCCCCTGCGATAATCCCAACCAAGGTCCCCGTAAAAGTAAGAGCCAGTCCAAAAAGAATACTCAGCCTGAAACCATAGATTAGTCTTGCCAGCACGTCCCTGCCTCTGTCGTCGGTACCTAAGAAATTATCCAGGGTCGGAGGCGATGGAACAGGCCCGTCTATTTCAAGGTTGATCGTATTGTAACTATGTCTATTTATAGGAAAAATTACAAAATTACCAGATTTATTCAGATTTTTTAAAATAAAAGGATCCTTATAGTCGGTTTCGGTATAAAAATCACCACCAAAAGTAACTTCAGGATATGAAAAGAGAATGGGAAAATAAAGATTTCCATTATATTTTACCAGCAAGGGCGAATCGTTGCTGACCAACTCAGCTGCCAAACTGATCCCAAAAAAAATAATAAAGAGAATGAGGCTGTAATACCCTCGCTTATTCCGCTTAAAACGTTGCCGGATCCTGGTCCTTCGCCTTGACAGGGCCAGTTTCAGTTTTTCTTCAATATGTGTGCTACTCATCTAATCCCTCAAAGCCAATGCGGGGGTCGACCAGGACATAACTCAAATCGGATAACAGGCGAGAAACCAGTCCGATAAGAGTAAAAACATAAAGGGTACCGAGAACCACCGGATAGTCACGATTAAGAACGGATTCATAGGCAAGCAGCCCCATGCCGTTCAACGAAAAAATTGTCTCAATCAGCAGGCTGCCGGTAAAAAATGAAGCGACAAAGTAACCGGGAAAGCCTGTTATAATGGGAATTATACCATTACGGAACACGTGCTTATATAACACCTGGTTTTCTGAAAGTCCTTTAGCCCTGGCGGTGAGAACATATTGTTTACGAATTTCCTCAAGAAATGAATTTTTCGTGAGCATGGTCATAACAGCGAGGCTGCCGACAGCGGTTGCAGTGATCGGCAAAACCATATGCCAGAGATAGTCGAGTATCTTCATGCCCAGGCTCAGTTCATTCCAATTGTCGGAAACTATACCGCGAAGAGGAAAAATCGCCCAGAAGCTCCCGCCTCCAAAAAGAACTATCAACAGTATCCCCAGCACAAATCCGGGGATGGCATATCCAACCAGAATAACAGAAGAACTGACGATATCAAATTGCGAACCATCGGCTACAGCCTTCTTAATTCCCAAAGGAATACAAACTCCATAGACAATCAAAAAACCCCATAAACCAAGTGACATGGAAACCGGCAGCCGTGAGATGACCAGGTCGACAACACTCTGGTGATAATAGTAGGAAGTACCAAAGTCAAAGACCAAATAATTTTTCATCATCTTGATAAATCTGGTCAGAGGTGGTTGATCGAAGCCATAAAGCTTTTTTAGCCGATCAATTTTTTCTTCATCAAGACCTGAATTCCCCCGGTACAGCGTGGATGAACCCACCCTCACTTCTCCACCGCCGCCGCTGAGTCCCTCAATTTCACCGATCATTTTTTCAACCGGGCCTCCGGGCACAAACTGGGTGATCACAAAAGTAATCACCATCACTCCGAATAAAGTCGGTACCATCAGGAGAATTCTTTTGAGGATATAGAAGACCATTTTCTCACCAGTAAGATTATATTCTGTTCTTTTTCCACCAACAATAAGAAAAATTTCGCAAATGGATAGCTAAAAAGAAGAATATTTCTTGTCTTTTATTAACCTTTATGTCTCTTTATGCAGAGATCATTAAAAAAGAAACGACACCACCGAGCTGAATATAACAGCATTTTCAACCAATCTGCCAACCATATGGAAAAAATAAACCCCCTCATTCAAAATGAAGCCGACCTGGAGGCCCTGGTGCACAGGGCTCTAAAAACCGATGCTGTCGCTCTGGATACAGAATTCGTCTGGGAACGGACCTACTATCCCCAACTGGGCCTCATCCAAATAGCGCTATCCGATGAAGACTGCTATCTCATCGATCCCATCGCTATAAAAAACCTACAACCGTTGGGACGGCTTCTTTCCGACCGTGGAGTCATTAAAATCCTTCACGACGCACCTCAAGATCTTGCAATCCTGCAGCGGGCGACTGGAGCAACACCTCAAAATATATTCGACACACGGTTAGCGGCAGGTTTTTCCAACCTCCCTTCTACACTCTCTCTGGGAAATCTGGTGAACGAGCTGCTCGATATAAATCTTGTTAAAGATGAAACTCGCACAAACTGGTTGCAACGCCCCCTCAGCGACGAACAGATATGCTATGCACTTAACGATGTCAGATATCTCCGGGCAGTTAGAGTAGTGCTTCTTACCAGGATCATCGGACCGAAAATCAAATCCTGGTTACAGGAAGAACTGAATCTGCTTAACAATCCCGCGAGCTATTCCGGACCACCGGATAATGAGAGATACTTAAAGATTAGAGGAAACAGCCATCTCGATAGAGTGGGATTAGCTCTACTCAGAAACCTGACAACCTGGCGGGAGGGTGTCGCCAAAAAAGTCGACAGACCTAGAGGTCACGTAATTAAGGATACTGTTCTCCTTGAAATCAGCAGACAAAAACCTGCTGATGTTGAAGAGCTCAAAACCAAAACAGGACTTTCTGAAAAAGCCACAGCAAAATATGGCAAGACTATTATCGCTATCATTGAAACTACCCTCGAACAACCAGACAATACCTATCCTGATCTGAACGGTTCCATACGTCTCAATGATAACGAAAAAATCAGCCTGGAAAAACTCAATAAGCTGATCGCTCTAAAATGTGATTTATTAGGTATTGCCCCAGGACTTCTCGGCAATGGCTCTGAACTGAAATTACTTATAAAAACACTCAATACCACAAAAGCTGAATACCTAAAACAACTGCGCCAAACCGACGGCTGGAGGAAACATTTTCTTGAGGACTTTTTCAGACAAAACAGAAAAAAATGATTACTAATTTTCGTTAATGCTTTTGCAAGTTCCGATTTTCAGCTAACAGAGATAAAGGAATCCATAGATAAAGGAATCAGGGTTAGCAGTGTTCCGGAGGCTCACAAGCAGGCTGGCGGCGGCTATGCGGGCTATGGCTATAGTTGGCCTGCGCTGCAGTCCGATGGTGCGTATATGGGGTGTTGATGAACGTTTACCCAATTTTTTATGGAGACAAATCATGCAAATGTTCCTGCAAAAAAGCCTTCTGAAATGTTTTATGCTTATTTTTATCACCTTCGGTCTCTTTGCGGCAGTGAGTGCAACTGAAAAAGTTGGCTACGACGGCTGGGAAAAAAATTCTACATATGACGAATATTATAATTACAAGGAAAGGGATTCCCTGAAAGGAGAAGTTGTTCAATTTAAGGAAGTAACTCCTCTGCCGGGAATGGCTCCGGGAACTGCTTTCATTCTGGAAGAGGGTGAAGAAAAAATTCTTGTCCATCTTTGTCCTCTGGCTTTCAGTACCCCTGACGAAACTGGTATTCGCAAGGGAATAAAAACCAAGGTAAGCGGGAGTTGGGCAGTGATAGATGGCCAGGATATTTTTATGGCGGCAAAAATCAAACAGGGTGAAAATTTCGTGTTTAAGATTCGTTTGACCAAGGATGGAACTCCTTTTTGGAGCTTGAGTCCCGAGGAACTGGCAAAAGAATTGGCATCCAATTGATACTGGCTTTCCCGGTTAACGGGAAATAAGCCAGGATTCATTATAATACTCCTCAAGGAGTACACTTTTCAGTACCCCTGATTACCACCCACCATAAAAAAGTTTCCTGCGTCGCATCATACACTCTACGCCCTCTCCTTTGGCCGACATGCTACCGGCGCAATACTGGCCAAAGGGATTCTCCACAGATTTTCGATACCAATATGCAGCCTTAGCCCGCATTTCTTCCATGAGAAGGCTTGTCAAAATTTAGTTCGCCACGACCCAATCCCTGTTAATCGGTTCAGTCCCCCTCAAAGCATGGGGACTAAAAAGAGTCCCCTCTTGTGAATTGTTAGGAATAAGGCACTAAACGTTATTGATTGTCGTGGCTTCCGGAAGATGATAGGATGAATCTTACAATATTCAATGTTTTTCTCCAAAAATTCTTAAAGCTAACCAAAGCCACCAGAAACACAGCATAAGGAGACGACATGTTTGACAGCGATGAACCATTATGGGACAGGACCTTACGCCGGATTCGTTTCATTTGGCCGTTGGGCGATCAGGCCTTGAAGAATTCCGTCGATCCCAGCCTTCCCGATGGCGATCTGCAAAAATTACGACAAAGAATTAATGGATGCCTCAAGAGTCGCGGAGGCGAGGTTTCGGCGAGGACCAGGGCTGCCGAGCTCGGAGAAGCCTATCTTATACTCAATAGTGTTGGTCGAAAACGTTTTCTGGAGCTTCTCGCTGTGGAATACGATATTGACAACAAGGCAGTTGAAGAAAAGCTTGAACAACGTCGCAATTGTGACGATCCACACGAATGCAGAGAACTTAATCTCCAGTTACGAAATCTCCTTGTTCCTCCACGCACCAAACTCCTCCGACAGTTTAATGAACTGCAGGAAGGTGTCAAATTTCTTGTCGACCTCCGCGCCGAACTCTTGCCACTCACAAGAGACAATCCGGGCTTGACCGCTCTAGATCAGGATATCCACCGGCTATTGTGTTCCTGGTTTGATGTCGGATTTCTTGATCTTCAGCGTATTACTTGGAAAACTCCTGCGGCACTGCTTGAAAAACTTATCGAATATGAGGCAGTGCACGCTATTCAGTCCTGGCAGGACCTGAAAAATCGATTGCGTGAAGACCGGCGATGTTATGCCTATTTCCATCCTCGTATGCCACAGGAACCTCTGATTTTCGTCGAAGTTGCATTAGTCAATGGTATCTCATCCAACATCCACGAATTGCTGGATGGAAAAAAACCGGCTATAGATCCCTCCAAAGCAGATACAGCAATTTTTTATTCAATTTCCAATTGCCAACGAGGCTTAGCCGGCGTTAATTTCGGCAACTTTCTCATCAAAAACGTCGTCAAGGATTTGAGCGCCAAACTCCCGAACCTGAAAACATTCTCCACCCTTTCACCTATCCCCGGTTTGCTCTCCTATCTCGACAAATATAGAGATGAGTGGGATTTTACCGATCGAGAGAAAAAAGTCATGGGAGAACCAACTAACGAAAAGGAAGAAAAAGATCGATTTATTGAAAAAATCGAGGCCATACAGGAAAATCAACCAATAGCGGAAGATACATTACTGCGACCAACCCTCCTCAGGCTCTGCGCCAGGTATCTTCTCTCAGCTAAAAAAGGCCTACAGGCCTTCGATCGGGTGAGCCATTTCCATTTATCCAATGGGGCCGGAATAGAACGTATAAATTGGGCGGCTGACTTATCGGAGAAAGGTGTCGCTCAATCAGGTGGCTTAATGGTCAATTACCTTTACAACCTCTCCGACATTGAGAAGAACCATGAAAATTATACCGGAAACGGAGAAATCGCAGCCTCATCATCCGTTTATAAACTGGCAAAATAGACCCCGGTAAACAGTAAGGAAACCGGGACATTACAATACCCCAAAGGAGTACTCTTTTCAGTACCCCTTGGGGTATAAGTACCTTGAGACAGGTTATTTATTGCAAAAAACAAGAAAACAATCCGCCGGGATACAGCAATCATATAAAAATATCCAGCAGCCTGACCTTTGTTCCATAAAGTTGCCGCCCATCAATCTATTTTTTTAGGCAGCTGATCCAGATACCATTCCATCGGATCGATCAGTTCAAATCCAATTTCCAGGAGTTTCTTTTTTACGTTAATCACATTATTGGTCAGTAAATACGGGAAAATTGCTCTTTTTTCCGTATCCCAAAATCTAGCAACCAGAATGCTCCCGAGAGAAATTTTTTCTTCTGTTATTATATCGATAATTTTCTTCATCTGCCCTTGTTGTTCTTTAACAACAATACACAAAAGAGTGCCGGGTTCATCGATATTCATGATATTCACAAAGGCTTTCAATAGATCCCTTGTCGATAAAATACCTTTGAGATATCCCTCTTCATCAATTACCGGCAAGGCTCCTACCTTTCGTTTTTGCATTACCAGCAAGGTATCCTGGAGTGTATAATAGGCATAAATCGCCAGCGGTTTTTTGGTCATGATATCACCGATAGGATGGCTCCCTATTTTCCCCAAAGTTATATCATAGTCCGGTTTTTTCAGTAGGGACGATGGCATGGAATCACGCATATCCCGGTCCGAGACTATACCAATAAGCTTTCCAGCCCCATCAATAACCGGCAAATGACGGATGTTTTTTTCCATCATTAGTTTCTGAGCCTCAAATATCGTCATTTCGGGACCGGCTGTTATGAGGTTTTTTGACATTCTATCGCCTACAAACATAATACCTCCAAGAATTCTTCATTATCTTAATAAGTTGAGCTGTTTGCATTTTCTATCTTATTGCCGCCAGCATCTTGATATGATTTTCAACAAGAATAGGCAAAACATCGAGATTATATCCTCCTTCCAGAACCGATACAACCTTGCCATCCGTAAATCTATTAGCCAAATTCATTATCACTTCGGAAACAAAATCATATCCATCGGTCGACAGGTTGGTACCGGACATCAGATCACTCTGATGGGCATCAAAACCTGCGGATAAAATCATGAATTCCGGCTGAAATTTTTTAATGGCAGGGACAAGATCCTGCATAATCATTCGTCGATATTCTTCGTCGCCCTTTCCCGGCAGAACAGGAGAATTAACTGTATATCCGTCACCCTCGCCAATACCTACTTCGAATTCCCTGCCGGTTCCCGGATAGGCAAAAGAAGGATGTTCGTGTATGGAATAATAAAAGACAGTGGGATCACGATCAAAAATGTGTTGAGTTCCATTGCCATGGTGTACATCAAAATCGATTATAGCAACTTTCTTAATACCGTATTCCTTTTGCACATACCGGGCACCAATCGCCACATTGTTAAAATAACAGAACCCCATTGGTTTATCGGCTTCCGCATGATGTCCCGGAGGACGGACGGCACAAAAAGCATTGTCTATCTCACCATCCATGACCATATCGATGGCTCGGAGAACTCCACCAACTGCCAGATAAGCAACCTCATAAGTGTCCCGGCAGATTGCGTTATCGGGATGTTCGAAATCGGGAAAACCAGAAATACAGGCCTCATCAAAGCGCATGATATAATGTATATTGTGAACCATCTCGATCCATTTCTGATTTGCTTTGTCTGCTTCTATCAGAGTGAGTTTTTCAAGTATGCCGGATTCCGAAAGTCTCTTGCAGATCACCCTTAACCGTTCCGGTGATTCAGGATGAAACCCTCCTGTGTCGTGCAGTAAGTATCTATCGTCATAGACAAAACCAGTTCTTTTCATAAAGCTTCCTGTTTTTCAGTGAATATCTCTTTATGCATCCTCAGCATCTGTCCTGACGAACAATGTTTCAGAAAACGCATATTCAATACTCTTTCATTTTTTTCGGTTGACATATGCTATCGTGTCTTGACTGTTGGCCTAGGAATCCATTTTGACAACAACCCTGCCGGTCTGCCCTCCTTTCAGGATCAGGTCGATTTCATTTTCCAATTCGTCAAGGGAGACCTCTCTGCAAAGATTATCCAATCGATCAGGCTTCCAATCGGAGGCAAGATGCTGCCAGATCTTACGCCTGGCTTCCATGGGACAGTTCTGGGAATCAATTCCTACCAGCGAAACTCCACGCAGGATAAATGGAAAAACGGTCAGAGGGAGATCAGGAGATGCGACATTGCCGCAACAGGTCACAACTCCCTGCAAATCGGTAGACTTAATAGCTGTTGCAAGAATCTCCCCACCAACCGTATCGATTACCCCTGCCCAGATCCCCTTAAGTAGCGGACGTTCATGACCAACAGTCGCCTCGGTTCTCGTAAGAATCTTTTGGGCTCCGAGCCCCTTGAGGAAAGGTCCTGACTCAGGTTTGCCGCTGACAGCTGTGACCGAATAGCCAAGTTTCGCCAAAAGAGCTACAGATAAACTGCCGACACCTCCGGTTGCACCCGTAACAAGAATATCTCCTCTGCCTGGGGGCACCGAACGAGTCAGTGCCATAACCGACATACCGGCGGTAAAGCCGGCAGTACCAAAAATCATGCTCTCCCTGAGATCGAGTCCGGCGGGTAAAGGAACAATCCATGATGCCGGTATCTTGATATACTCTGCAAAACCTCCGGAAGTGTTCATTCCCAGATCATAGCTGGTGACAATTACCTTATCGCCAGGGTGAAATGCATCGCTGCTACTTTCCTCAACCACGCCTGATGCATCTATACCGGGAGTGTGAGGATATTTTTTTGTTACACCACGATTTCCACTTGCCGATAAAGCGTCTTTATAGTTAAGCGAAGACCAGCTGACTTTTACAAGAACCTCACCATCCGATAATTCATCAAAGATTTTTTCTGTGATAGAGCGGGAGAAATGATTATCTGTTTCTTCAACTATCATGGCTCGGAACGTTTTTAGGACCATAATTTAAACCTCTCAATAAGTTTATTCAATTTCAGTCTATTTTTCCGATGCTGATTAACGTATGAATTTTATAAGATTCATGGATAAATATTTAAGTTTCCCCATAGGCAGATAACCGATACAAAGACCTGCGCTTAGCTATCAGGATTAAATTTTGGGCAAAAACAGAAAAACTTAGATCCTGAAAGGGCTTCTGAAGTGACAATGGGCAATCTCGAGGCAGCAGTTCCATAGAAACGGCACCAAATATACCCTGTATCCAGACAAGTGACTTGGTTTTGATTTTAAATAGACCGCTGATGTGCATTCAACCTCCTCTCCTTTTCAGAAAAAAGATGAAGTAAAACTCAAACACCTTAGTGCCTTACTCCAGAAAATCTGTCACTCAGTTCAGTCCCCCTCACAGCATGGGGATTAAAAAGAATCCACCTCAAAGCGTGTGGATTAAACAGAATACCCCCTTGAGGGGTATAAAAAACAAGAAATCTGGAGGTTACTATAAAATTAGAATGTTAAAGTGACCTCCAAGGCACTTATACCCCCTTGTGGGGTGTTAGGTGTATTCATGAATACCAATTTCCAGAGTATATCCCAGGAGATCGATTGAGAATAGCATTTTTTCTTTACAAAAGAACCAAAAGGATCTTTCCCATTCATAATTAGCCAGAAATTTCCTTAATATTTAGCTGCTTAAGCATGTGCTTGATAAATCGTATGCTGCTCTTCTATTGATTTTCCTTGACAAACAAATTGGATATACATTAAATGAAATGTAACGTTGTTACTCACACAAGGCGACATCGAACGATAACTGATATTTATTTACTTTATTTTTAATGACTTAAAAAATATAACATTTTCTTCAAATCATTTATTTGTCTTACCAAAACCGACAAATGCTGTTTTTGATATTTTTCCGATTTTATTTATTTTTCCAGTAACCTATGGCAAATATTTCAGCCATAATCATATTCAGTCGACTTCTTATAAAGTAACGATGTTAGATGAACTTAACCCAGAAGTACAAGAACGATTAGGCAAGGCAGTGATGGAAATCTTCTCCACCTCGGATTTTCATAAAGCCAGCATAAGGGTTGTTGCAGAGAAAGCGGGAGTCAGCTTCACAACGATTTACAAACACTATGGAAGTAAAGAGCGACTTCTTTTTGCTTTTGTCAATATATGGATGAGTGAACTCACCGATCGCATAGCAGATCATCTCAATGGCATTGAAGACCTCAAGGAAAAACTCAGAAAAGTATTCTGGCTTCATCTTGACTACTATGAGCGAAACGAAGGACTGGGCCGTATTCTTTTCATGACCCTGCCCATGAAAACCTGGATGACTGACGTATCATTCGATCAAAAAAAGAGAGTCGATTTAATAATCGGCGTACTGAAAAAAGGACAGAAACAGGGCTTGATTAATCCCAATGTAAGGGCAGGTTCACTTCTCGATTTTATGCTGGGATTCATTCAGCGATCATTTTTCATGTGGATAATACGAGGCAAACAAGGAAGCCTTGTGGAAGATGCAAACAACTTATTTGAAATGGTTTGGCAAGGTATGGCAAACCCGGAAATTATTCGATACATCGACCCACAAGACAACCTGGATCGCCCAGGAAAAACTTAAACCTAACACTGATCGCCCCACTGCACCACAGCAACCGGATTTGCATAAGACAAACAGATAAAATTACATCAAGGAGCATAGAACATGTCTTTGGATAAAAGAACACTTTTGCTGAATAAAAAAGAAAAAATAGCCTTGGGGGGAGGAGAAGAACGAGTCAAAAAACAACACGCCAGTGGCAAAATGAGCGCAAGGGAACGCCTCCTACATCTTTTTGATCATGGAACTTTTATTGAAATAGATGCTTTTGTTAAAAATCGATGCACCAGATTTGGCATGGATAAACTTGATTTTGAAGGTGAATCGGTGGTCACCGGATACGGACAGGTCGAAGGAAGAGTTGTGTTTGCTTTTTCTCAGGACTTCACCATAACAGGAGGTGCTTTAGGCGAGATGCATGCAAGGAAAATCGTCAAAGCCATGGATGGTGCCGCCAAGGTTGGTGCGCCTATAGTCGGACTGAACGATTCGGGAGGAGCGAGAATCCAGGAAGCAGTGGATGCTCTGTCCGGATACGGTGATATATTTTACAGAAACGCCATATATTCTGGTGTTATCCCGCAAATATCCGCCATAATGGGGCCATGTGCCGGCGGTGCTGTATATTCTCCGGCGCTTACCGATTTCATTTTCATGGTCGATAAGACTTCACAAATGTTTATTACAGGCCCACAAGTCATAAAAACAGTTACCGGAGAAATAGTCACCGCCGAAGAACTCGGAGGGGCGATGACCCACAACAGCCTCAGCGGCAACGTTCATTTCCTCGCAGATTCGGAGCTGGAATGTCTTGCTAATATCCGAAAACTGATCCAGTTCCTGCCTTCCAACAGTATGGAAAAAAGTCCTGCTAAACCTTGTGGCAATGACATCAACAGGCATATCGACGAGCTCGATGATTTAATCCCCGACAATCCCAATAAACCGTATGACATACTTGATGTGATCCGTCCCATTATCGATGACGGTGATTTTATGCAGTACCAAACATATTTCGCCACCAACCTGATAACCGGATTTGCCAGAATCAACGGTAAGCCGGTCGGCATAATCGCCAATCAGCCAAATGTCATGGCCGGCTGTCTCGATATGAATGCCGGTGACAAGGCATCCAGATTTATCAGAACCTGCGACGCTTTCAACATTCCTTTACTCACCTTTGTAGACGTCCCGGGATTCCTTCCCGGCACAACCCAGGAGTATGGCGGCATCATCCGGCACGGGGCTAAAATCCTCTATGCCTACAGCGAAGCAACCGTCCCCAAGGTAACCCTGATAACACGTAAGGCTTATGGCGGTGCCTATGTTGCGATGTGCTCAAAATCACTCGGCGCAGATATGGTATTCGCCTGGCCTTCAGCCGAAGTTGCCGTTATGGGTTCGGAAGGTGCGGTAAACATTATTTTTAAAAATGACATAGCCAAAGCAGAAGACAAGGTCGCAACCAAACAGAAAATACTTGAGGAATATGCGGCCGAATTCGCTACCCCGTATAAAGCCGCGGAGCGTGGTTTTGTCGATGATGTAATCGAACCCCACACTTCCCGTCAAAGAATTATAGACGCCTTCAATATGCTTGAAGGTAAACGGGAAAAACGTCCTGCCAAAAAGCACGGCAACATACCACTCTAACCGCGGAAAACGGGAATAAGCCGAGATATGTACCTGAGAAACAGATTGTTTTTAAGAAACAAGAAAACAATCCGTCAGGTATTAACGGGCTAAACGGAGGAAAAAAATATGACATTAACAGAATTAATGACCCGCTTCGCCAATCCCGACGCAATGCAGGCATTGACGCTTTCGGACAAGCTTATGGCAGGACTCGTCACGACTATACTTGGGATGGGCATTACTTTCGCAGCACTTATTCTATTGCAATTCATCGTTTCCTTGATGGACAAGATACTCAACAAGAAAAAAACTGTGCCAACCAGGGCTGTAGCTCCGAGCGCCCTCGTAACAAAGAAGCAGCAAGAGACAAAAGAGCAACACTACCGGGATGACAATGAACTGGTTGCTGTAATCGCTACCGTAATTGCCATGAAAATGAAAACGTCGGTTGACAATATCGTTATCAAAAACATCGAAAAACTCGATGTTCGATCTCCCGCCTGGAACATGGCCGGAATTATCGAACAGATGAACAGCAGATTATAAAATTACGGAGGTCATATAGATGAGAATGTTCAGAGTTGTTGTAAATGGGAGCGAGTACAAGGTAGAAATCGAAGAGATGGTGACGGAGAATACCCTTCAGCCCGGCTCCTTGGCTGCCACAATTCCACCGGCAAACAACCAGATAAAACCAACGGCAAAACAACAGCCAAAACCAGCAACAGCCAAAATTGAGCCGGCTGTCGCAGGCGGAAATGTAATTGCTCCTATGCCGGGAACTGTTCTTCAGGTTGCAGTCAACATCGGAGACAGCGTCAAAAAAGGACAGGTGCTTCTGGTACTTGAAGCAATGAAAATGGAAAACGAAATCATGGCCCCCGCCGAGGGAGTGGTCCGGGAACTGAATGTAAATCAGGGCGTATCGGTCAACGCCGGCGATATCCTGGTTGTCCTGTCATACTAAAGGGAGATATCTACAATGCTGGAAGCTCTTCTCGATTTCGCAAAAAGCACGGGACTTTATGGCCTGACCATAGGACCAATAGTCATGATCGGTGTAGCTTGCCTGTTACTTTTCCTTGCCATCGTCAAAAAATTCGAACCGCTACTCCTGGTTCCGATAGCTTTTGGCGTTTTACTTACGAATCTCCCTTTTGCAGGGTTAATGGCAGAACCAATAATGGAAATAACGGCCAACGCCATTCATACCACCCAACCAGGCGGTTTGCTCTATTATCTTTTTCAGGGCGATCATCTCGGGATCTTCCCTCCCCTTATCTTTATGGGTGTCGGGGCCATGACCGACTTTGGACCGCTTATTGCCAATCCCAAATCGCTATTACTTGGCGCAGCAGCACAATTCGGCATCTTCATTACTTTTATAGGTGCTATCGCCTCTGGACTTTTTACCGCTCAGGAAGCTGCCTCGATCGGGATAATCGGTGGAGCCGATGGACCTACAGCTATCTTTCTGTCATCTAAACTGGCCCCGCATCTCCTTGGCCCTATTGCCATAGCCGCATACTCATACATGGCCCTGGTGCCTATAATCCAGCCTCCGATTATGCGCATGCTCACCACCAAAAAAGAAAGAATTATTAAAATGAGTCAACTGCGGGACGTAAGCAAAAGAGAGAAAATAATATTTCCGGTCATTGTAACAATTGTGGTCTCACTGCTGGTACCACCTGCAGCAACTCTCATTGGCATGCTGATGCTTGGTAATCTTTTCCGGGAATGCGGCGTAGTCGGCAGACTTGAAGATACCTCCAAAAACGCATTAATTAACATCATCACTATTTTCCTGGGAGTAACAGTCGGGGCAACGGCGACGGCCGAGCAGTTCTTAAAAATTGAAACATTAGCCATTCTCGCTCTGGGTGTTACCGCTTTTGCCATAGGGACCGCCTCAGGTGTACTCCTCGCCAAGCTCATGAACAAACTGATGAATGTTAACATCAATCCCTTAATTGGTTCGGCCGGTGTTTCTGCTGTTCCTATGGCTGCCAGGGTTTCCCAGGTAGTCGGCCAGAAAGAAGACCCAGGGAATTTCCTGCTCATGCATGCCATGGGGCCAAATGTTGCAGGCGTTATTGGCTCGGCGATTTCCGCAGGCGTGATGCTGTCGCTTTTCGGCAACTGATGCCTTGCATTTTAATCTTAGTAATTGTTATTTTAAAACTTCTAACTTAAAAAAAAATTGCAGGAATAAATACAGCTTTTTACTTGCAGCTTTTTACTTGTAATATTCTCAGCAATACATTACAAAGCAAGTGTAACATTGTTATCCAGTTAAGGTGTTTTCGCTGAATATGTTTTATTTTTTAAACGGCAATTCAGTTAATTAACTTTTTACAACAAGAATAACGACGCTACAGTTACTGTGCAAATAAGGCTTAATATTAGCCGACAACACAGGATTTTTTGCCAATAATAGAACATGTTTTTTCAACTATCACCAAACAGTCATTATGCCAGAAGAATTGAACGGCGATATACATAAACGACTCGAGAAAGCTGTTCTGGAGGTTTTCTCCAGCTCCGACTTTCACCGCGCTTCCATTCGTGACATTGCTAATAAAGCTGGTGTCAGTTTTACTACAATCTACAAACACTATGGCAGCAAAGAACGATTGGTTTTTGCTTTCGTTGATATATGGATGGGTAAATTAACCGATCGAATTGTCGATCACCTCCAGGGAATAGAGAATCTCAAAGAAAAATTGCGTAAGGTTTTCTGGTTGCAGCTCGATTACTACGAACGTCACGAAGGTCTCGGCAGGATAGTTTTCATGACCCTGCCGATGAAAACCTGGATGGCAGATGAAACATTTGATCAACCCAGGATGATGTCGCTCATGATCGATGTCCTGAGACAGGGCCAAAAAGAAGGGATTCTGAATCCTCACGTCAGGGCTGGAACCTTGCTCGATTTCCTGATGGGTTTTGTTCAGCGCAGCTTTTTCATGTGGATTCTTCGTGGAAAAAATGGATCCCTCTCTGAACAGGCTAATATTATGTTTGAGATGGTCTGGCAGGGAATGAGGGCCAATCCTCAACAACTTACCCATAATTCCAACTCGGGTAGACGGGAGGAGGGCCTTGACTCTTTTTAATATCTAGGAGTAAGACACTCAATCCGACTTGATAATAATTTTTTCGTAACAATCTTACCAACCTTACTTTGGGGGAGACATGAAAATACTTAAAATTGATCATCTGGGTATTGCTGTAAATAGCATTGATGATGGAAAAAACTTCTGGTCTGAAGTACTTGGCCTCAAATTTGAAGGAGCGGAAACTGTTGAAACCCAGAAGGTAACAACTGCTTTTTTCCCCGTAGGCGAAAGTGAAGTCGAGCTTCTTGAGTCAACTGCACCGGATGGACCTGTTGCCAAATTCATTGAAAAAAAAGGTACAGGCTTCCAACATGTAGCCTTCAGGGTAGCAAATATTGAAGAAGCATTGCAAGAATTGAAAGACAAAGGGATTCAACTCATAGATCAGCAACCAAGAATAGGCGCGGGTGGTGCAAAAATAGCTTTCCTCCACCCCAAGGCGACAGGCGGGGTTCTGGTTGAGCTTTGTGAACGTTCATAGGTGATTCCACTTTTAATCCACCCCTTGTGGGGTTGTGGCTTTATGCATAAAGGAGCAACTGATGTCTGAGCATCCAAAATTACAAAAATGGGCAGAACTCGCCTCCAAACAAATGAAGGGAAAATCCGTTGATACACTCGACTGGATGACCCCGGAAGGTATAAAGGTTAAAGCACTCTATACGGCAGAAGACCTCGAAGGTATTGAAAACGTAAATACTCTCCCCGGAATGGCGCCCTACACACGTGGTCCGATGACAACGATGTATGCCGGACGTCCTTGGACAATTCGTCAATACGCCGGCTTTTCAACTGCTAAAGAATCCAATGCCTTTTACCATAAGGCACTTGCAGCCGGCCAGAAAGGGTTATCCGTGGCCTTCGACCTGGCAACCCACCGCGGCTATGATTCCGACCACCCCAGAGTCGCAGGCGATATTGGCAAAGCCGGCGTTGCCATAGATTCCGTTGAAGACATGAAAATTCTCTTTGCTGGTATCCCACTCGACAAAATGTCGGTTTCCATGACCATGAACGGAGCGGTTATTCCGATCCTTGCCGGCTATATCGTTGCCGCCGAGGAACAAGGCGTCAGCCACGACCAGCTATCCGGGACTATCCAAAATGATATCCTGAAGGAATACTTGACAAGAAACACCTACATATATCCTCCTGTCCCATCCATGAGGATAATTTCCGACATCATGTCCTTCTGTTCTACAAATATGCCGAAATACAACACCATCAGCATTAGCGGTTATCACATGATGGAAGCCGGCGCCAACAGCGTTTTACAGACAGCCTTCACTCTTGCAGATGGTGTCGAGTACGTAAAAGCCGCGCTGAAAAGTGGAATGGACGTGGACACCTTTGCACCGAGACTTTCCTTCTTTTTTGGCATTGGCATGAACTTCTTCATGGACATTGCCATGTTGAGAGCCGCCAGATTACTCTGGCATCGACTGATGAGCGAGTTCAATCCAAAAAACCCGAAATCCTCGATGCTGAGAACACATTGTCAAACTTCCGGATGGAGCCTTACCGAGCAGGATCCTTACAATAACGTTATTCGTACAACGCTTGAAGCCATGTCTGCCGTTTTAGGCGGCACCCAATCGCTGCACACCAATTCCTTTGATGAGGCAATCGGCCTGCCTACTGATTTTTCCGCCCGTATTGCCAGAAATACCCAAATCATTATCCAGGAAGAATCCCAGGTTTGCCACGTCATCGACCCATTAGGCGGCTCCTACTACATTGAATCCCTCACCAACAGTATTGTCGAGGAAGCACAAAAAATCATTGATGAAATTGCCGGTCTCGGTGGCATGGCCAAGGCCATAGAAAGCGGGATGCCGAAAATGCGTGTCGAGGAGTCGGCTGCACGTAAACAGGCCAGGATAGATCAGGGTCTGGATGTTATTGTCGGCGTTAACAAATACAAACTGGCCGATGAAAAAATTGACTTCGAGGTCCGTGAAGTGCCGGCAACAGTTAGGGACGAACAGGTTGCCCGCACCAAAGAGATCAAAGCCAGTCGTGATCAGGCTGCAGTAGAAAAAGCATTGGCCGATTTGACTGCTGCTGCTAAAAACGGCGGCAATCTGCTTGAAGCCGCCCTGCCTGCCGTTCGAGCAAGAGCCACT
>Ga0214472_10002060_pt1 | contig 21830 bp, 17 predicted proteins | sample RVTome_6_FD_207662 | JGI IMG/M metagenome (GOLD analysis project Ga0214472, IMG submission 207662) | Soil microbial communities from uranium-contaminated site in the Upper Colorado River Basin, Wyoming, United States - RVT140D175 | ecosystem: Environmental > Terrestrial > Soil > Contaminated >...
GGCGGCCGCGGCGCCCGCCGCCGCGGCCGGCGCACAACCACAGGCGGCCCTGTGTCGCGAGCACCCGGCATAAATGCCGGGCCTAATAGGACGAAAGGGACGTAAACGTCCCTCTTGAGGACGTCTCGCAGTTTTTCCACCTACAATCGTGACGCGCAAACGACCGAGGAGACCGAGGAGACCAGGAGACCTTGCCGGACGGGGTGAGATTGCCTGGAACGCCGGAATATCGTATGATGGCGCAGCACGTTTTGAGAGGTATCCAGCATGTTTTCGCGCGTGGTATCGCTGATATTGACGGCGGCCATCATCGGCTGCCCGACATGGTGCCGCGTCTGGATGTGCCATGCCGGCAATTGCTGCGCGGCGCAACCGTGTACGCATGTCGAGTGTGATACGGCCGGCACCGGCCATTGCTGTCGGAAACAGCCGATGCGCACAGACGAAGAAGCGCCACCCAGCCGCGCTCCCTGCAAATCCCCTTGCCAAGGTGTGTGCGGGGGCGCTGTCTTCGATCAATCGTGCCAGGTTGACCGCCTGGAACACGAGTCCTTCTTGCCGCCGTCGGACGCCGACATCTCGGACGGTTCGCAGCTTGCGGTTCGGCAACTTGACGCGCTGGCGCATCAGCAATCGAGCGGCGGCGGCAACTACGGCCGCCTGCTGCGCACGCTGCACGCCTCGCTGTTGTGTTGATTCGCGCCGGGCGATGAGTCCGTACTCGTAGGCCGTTAAGCACGGCCGACCTCGACGGAAGCGTCGCCTCTTGGCCGCCGGTTCGCGGCGCAACACGTGCTTTCGCGCCGCGATTTTCGTCCGCCGCCCGTCCCGATGATGGAATTGCCCGCGCCATGTTCTTTCGCCTGCTCCCCTGGGAGTATGCCATCCGAAACCTGTTTCGGCGCCCCATGCGCACGTCGCTGACTCTGGCGGGTTTGACGACGGTGATCGTGATGGTGCTGGTCGTCGTCGGATTCATCCGCGGACTGGAGCGGTCCTTGGCCGTCAGCGGCGATCCGCGCACGGCAGTCATCTTTTCGTTGGGCATGGGCGAAAATCTCGAATACTCGTCGATCCCGATGCGCACGGCCGATCTGGTGCCGGCCAGCATCGCCGGAATCCAACAGCGGTTCGGCCAGAAGTACGTCTCGCCGGAATTGTATCTCGGCACGCTGGTCGGCGTCGGCGATCGTGAGCCGGCGATGGGGTTGGTGCGTGGAGTGACTCGTTCGGCGCTGTTGGTGCGTCGTCAAGTGGAGCTGGAAGTGGGGAACTGGCCCGAGGCGGGCGAAGTCATTGTCGGCTGCATGGTCGCCGCGAAACTGGGCGCCACCGGCGATGAGATGAGCGTAGGTCGCTCGATCAACTTCGAGGGACGCGCGTGGCCGATCAGCGGCGTCTTTTCCGCCGGCGATTCGGCGCTGGAGTCGGAAGTGTGGTGCCGGCTGGATGAATTGCAACAGGCGATGAAGCGCCAGGACTTGAGCCTGGTCGCCGTGAAGCTGGCGCCCGAGGGCGACTTCGCCGACGTCGACTTGTTTTGCAAAGAAAGACTCGACCTGGAATTGCAAGCCATTCGGGAGACCGATTATTACGCCGGTTTGCAACGAGACTACGGACCGGTGCGCTGGCTGGCGTGGATGCTGGTGCTGTTGGTGGCCGGGGCCGGCGTTTTTGCCGGGCTGAATACGATGTACGGAGCGGTCGTGGGCCGCGTGCGGGAATTGGCCACGCTGCAAACGATCGGATTCGTGCGTCGGGCAATTGTCGTGAGCTTGATTCACGAAGGCGTCCTGCTGGCGGCGGCGGCGAGCCTGCTGGCCGCGCTGGTCGCCCTGTTGTTCGTCAACGGCGCGGCCGTGCGATTCACGATGGGAGCCTTCTCGTTGCACATCGACGGCGCGGCCGTGTTGATCGGCTGCGCCGTGGGATTGTCGCTCGGACTGGTCGGAGCGATCCCGCCGGCCGTGCGGGCATTGCGGATGCCCATAGTAGATGGGCTGAAAGCGGTATGAAATCAAGGCCGGATGCGTCATCCGGTCAGACATTTTTTTGAATGGAGACCGAATATGAAAACGATCGGGTTACTCGCCTTGTGCTTCGCCACGTTGATCGTGGCCGGTTGCTCGCAGCAACCGGCGGCGACTGAGCCTGCTTCTTCGGCGCCCAGCGCGGCTGTCGACGGCTCAGTCTATTTGATGGCCGCCGAACCGGAAGGCGCTGCCGGCGTCATCCAGGTTCGCCAGGCGGCGCAAGACCAAGACGACGTCGTGATCGTCGGCCGCATCGGTGGCAGCGAGAATCCCTGGATCGACGGGCGGGCGGCATTCTCCATCGTCGATCCGTCGCTCAAGTCGTGCGCGGAAATCGGATCGGACCAATGCCCCAAGCCTTGGGACTATTGCTGAAGCGCCTCCGACGAGCTGTCGAGTTCGACGGCGCTGGTGAAGGTGGTTGATGAAAACGGTTCGCTCGTAAAGGAGGATGCCCGTACGTTGCTGGGCGTAAAGGAGTTGTCGACCGTCGTCTTGGAAGGCACGGCCCAACGCGACGAAGAGGGCAATCTCACGGTGGTGGCCAACCGCGTATTCGTGAAGCAGAAATGATGTGAACGATGAGTGGCGCAGTCGATCTTCGTGATTTGGCCATCGACCGCACCGGTGCGGACCGAGCAAGCGTGCGCGGCAAGCGGCACGTATGGACCCGGTACGTGTTTCCCGCGGCGTTGGTGGCCGGATTCCTGTTGCTCATCGCCTGGGCGGGGCGCGACTATTTGTTCCCCCCCCATCCGGTCACCGTCGTGCGTGTGTTCTCAACAACGGCCGAAGTGAGACAGGAAGGCGCGCCGCTGTTTCAGGCGGCCGGCTGGATCGAACCACGTCCGACGCCCGTGCGAGTCGCGGCACTGGCGCCGGGCGTGGTGGAGCAACTACTGGTGGTCGAAGATCAACCCGTGAAGGCGGGCGAGCCGATTGCCGAGTTGGTCAAGGAAGACGCGAAGCTGATTCACGAGCGGGCGCTGGCCGACGCCCGGCTGCGCGAAGCCGAGTTGGACGAGGCCAAGTCGTCGCTCAAGGCCGCGACCGTCCGGTTCGAGCAACCGGTACACCTGGAAGCGGCGCTGGCGGAAGCCGAAGCGTTGTTGGCGGGCGTCGAAACGTCGCTGGCCAATCTGCCGTTCGAAATCCGCCGGGCCGAAGCCGACCTTAAGGCGGCCAAACAGGACTACGACGGCAAGGCCGCGGCCCGAGGCGTCGTGGCCGGCGTGAAGATCGACATCGCCAAAAGCACCTTCGATTCGTCCGCGGCGCTGGTCGAAGAACTGCGAGGGCGGAGGGAGACGCTCCAACAGCAACGCGACGCCCTCGGGAAACGCCGCGACGCGCTCGAAACCCAGCTTGAACTGCTGGCCGACGAAACCAAGGCCAAAGAAGAGGCAGACGCCAGGGTGAAAGCGGCCGCCGCCCGGGTGGAGCAGGCGCGCGTCGCCGCGGCGGAGTCTCAATTGCAGTTGGACCGCATGACGGTCCGTTCGCCCATCGACGGCCGCGTTTACCGGCTGATCGCCGAGCCCGGTTCGCGCCTGGGGGCCGGCATGACACAAATGGTCGGCTACGACGGCAGCACGGTGGTTACTCTTTACCGGCCCGACTCACTGCAGGTGCGTGTTGACGTCCGCTTTGAAGACGTGCCGCACGTGAGCCTGGGCCAGCCGGTACAGATCAACAACCCGGCGCTTGACGAGCCGCTGGACGGCAACGTGTTGTTTATCAGCTCCGAGGCCGACATCCAGAAAAACACGCTGCAGGTGAAAGTCGGCATCGCCGACCCCCCGCCGGTCTTCAAGCCGGAAATGTTGGTCGACGTCACGTTTATCGCCCCGCGGCCGGACGAGACCGCCGACGAGCCGGCTCAAGAGTTGAAATTATACGTATTGAATCAATTCATCCATCAAGAGGACGGCAATCGGTACGTGTGGTTGGCCGATCGATCGGCCGCGGTCGCCGTGAAACAGCCGGTCGAGACCGGGGCCACAGCCACGAACGGACTGGTCGAGATCACCGACGGCCTTACGATCGCCAGTTGGATCATCTCCAGCGGCGCCGAAGGGCTTGAAGACGGCGGCCGCATCCGCGTCACCAGCGACGATGACGCGGGGTCGATCGCACCGGCGCGAAATCGGAACGGCCCGCCCGGCACCTTGAACCGCCTGCCCACGGGAGACCGGCAACAATGACACTGATCGACATCAGAAACGTCACCAAACGTTATCGCAAAGGCGATGAGACGATCACCCCGCTGGACGACGTCTCATTAGAGATCGACTCGGGCGAATTCGTCTCCTTGATGGGCGCCAGCGGCACGGGCAAGTCGACGCTGTTGAACCTGATCGCCAGCATCGACCGGCCGGACTCCGGCAGCATCGTCATCGACGGCACCGACATCACCCGGCTGTCGCGCACGCGGCTGGCTCACTGGCGGGCGGCGAACATGGGCTACATCTTTCAAACGCACAACCTGGTGCCGGTGCTCACGGCATATGAAAACATCGAATTGCCACTGCTGCTGTTGTCGATGTCGCGCGCGGAACGTCGCAAGCGGGTCGAGATCGCCATGCGGGCCGTCGATCTGCTGGATCGGGCGGACCATTATCCTCGTCAGCTTTCCGGCGGACAGGAACAGCGCGTCGGCATTGCCCGGGCGATCGTCGCGCATCCCAAGGTCGTGGTCGCCGACGAACCGACCGGCGATCTCGACGCCGACACATCGGATCAGATTCTCGAGTTGCTCAATCGACTGAACCAGCAACTGCACGTCACGCTGTTGATGGTCACCCACGACGCCGACGCGGCGGCCGTCGCCGGACGTCAGTTGCGGCTGGATCACGGAAAGTTGATGGCGGCCGACTCCATGAATATCAACGCGATAAACCGGCCGCTGGCCCAAAAATCGGCTGGCTAACAAAGGATCACCGGACCATGTTCAAATTCGCACCCTACACGCTGAAGACGCTCTGGCGACATCGGTCCCGAACGCTGCTGACGGTCAGCGGCTCGGCAACCGCCTTGTTTGTGTTCTGTTTCGTCGTCGCCGTGCAGGAGGGCATGAACGACGTCGGGCGGCGGCAAGAGGCCAAGAGCTCGTTGATCGCGTTTCAGGCGAACAAGTTCTGTCCGGCGACCAGTCATCTGCCGCAGGACTACGACCGGCGGATCGCCCGTTTGGACGGCGTGCAAGACGTCGTCCCGATTCAGGTGTTCACCAACAATTGCCGGGCCAGCCTGGACGTGGTGGTGTTCTATGGCGTGCCGCCGAAAAAGCTCCGCGCTAGCCGCGACTTTTCGCTGGTGTCCGGCGATTGGTCCGAGTTTGAGCGGCACCAGGACGCCGCCGTGGTCGGTCGGGCGGTGGCCTCCCGTCGCGGCATCCAGGCGGGCGACAAGTTCTCCATCGGCGATTTGAGCGTGCAGGTCGCCGGAATATTCGAAAGCGATGACCCGGCCGAGGAGAATTACATTTATTCGCACCTTGAATTCCTGCAGCGCGGCAAGGGCCGAGATTCAGTCGGCACGGTGACGCAGTTGGAGGTTCAATTGCAACCGGGCGTCGATCCGGATGCCAAGTGCCGTGAAATCGACGCGTTGTTCCGCGGCGGTCCGGTGGCGACCGACACCCGGCCGAAAGGTGTTTTTCAGGCCAAGAGCCTGGGCGACCTGACGCACCTGATCGGCATGAGCCGCTACATCGGCTTCGCCTGCGTCGGCCTGGTGCTGGCCATCCTCGCGACCACCACCGTGATGTCGGTCCAGGATCGCGTCAAGGAGCATGCGATCTTGCAGACCATCGGCTTTTCCGGAGCGAGGATTTTCCTGCTGGTGCTGGTCGAAAGCGTGCTGTTGAGCATCGCGGGCGGCATCGTCGGCGTCGCCGCGTCGACAGCCATGCTGTCGTTTAGCGAATTATCCGTCGGTGCCGAGGCCGTCACGATCGCCTTCACGCCGTCGGTGCAACTGGCGGCGACCGGACTGGCTGTCGCAGCCATCGTCGGTGTGCTGGCCGGCATCATTCCGGCGATCTATGCGGCGCGCATTGAAACCGTGCCCGCGTTACGTCAGCCCTGATCGGCCGGCGCGCCCGGCAATTCCTTCGGCTACGGTAAATTTGCTGCTTCCGCTCGCCTTTGAAACCGGCGGACGAACGGCCCGTTACGGTCCGAAGAAGGTAGAAATGATCTCGACGGCCCGCACGGCGGCGGCCGCGTCGTGGACGGCGTCGCCTTCGACGCTGCGATTCCAAACGCGCAGGGCGTGTTGCACGTACTTCTCGCGCGATTCCTCCCACAGCGACTTGCCGACATCGCGGCGCACTTGCTTCCACAAGCCGGCGATCTCCGCCAGCGAGTAGTCCTCGCCCGTGATGGCGTCGAACACGGCGTCGTCCAGCCGCTCGAGGGTTTCCAACGCGGCCTGGTCGGCCACGCCAAGCCACTGGGCCGGCTGTTGAGACGTGTTCACGGCCAGTCGCGGATAGGCGTCGCGATGGGCGGCCGACGTGGCAGCGGGTGGCGCGGCCAGGGCCGTCGCTCCACCAGCGAAAGCCGACAACGCGGCGTCGGAGGATGCGTCGCATGGCGGGTCCGGATGCGATCGCGCATCGGTTGACACAGCCGCCGTCTCGCTGGGGCCGGGTGATTGGAGTTCCACCAAGAACTGCCTTCCCAGCGCGTGCAACTCTTCAATCGTGTCTGCCGAGTCGGCCTCTGCAATCTTTTCGGTCAACACGCCCAAACGGCCTGAAGAGATTGCCTGGTGCACGAACCGCGGCCAGCCCGAACCGGGCGACGACTCCAGCGGCGGCGGATGGCCGGAGTCCAGCAGCGTGGCCTCCGTCTGCCGCAGCGTCTGGCGCCGATCGACGACGTCTTCCGGCGCGACGAAAATGCGGAATCCTCGACTTGCCGAATACTTCAAACCGGTCGTGAACGAACAGGCCGTCCGCCATCTGGGCGGCAAGCAGTTCAGCATCGCGGCCAGTACGGTCTCGGCGGGGACGGGCCCGACCAGCGCGATCGACTCAGCCGCCAGCGCCAACTGCACGGCGGCCGGCAGCCAATCGGCGCCCTGACTCCGCTCGATTTTTTCCAGCAGTCGCCGATCGACGGGGCTCGCCCTGCCTAACAGTTGGATCGGCTCCAGGCGTTCGGGGATCGGGCTGAGGACGCGCACGGCTCCTTGAGCGCGCGCCGCGGTCAACAGTGCAAACGGATTGTTACCGAAACGCGACAGCGCGTCTGCCGGGACGACCAAACACTGCGTATAGATCTGTTGTCCGCCGCGGGCGCTGTACTCGGCGCCGGCGCAGACGGTTTTCGACACGCAGTTGGCGCCACTGGGCAACGGGTGGAAGTTCACGCTCGACGCGTCGGCGTGGTCGGCCAGCAGCGAATCGTGGGACGGTCCCCAGACGGTCAATTCGCGGCGGTCTGCGGAGTCGATGGCGCCGCTATCGGCCACCAGCCGGTAGCCGGCGTGGCGGCCCGATCGAGCGGAGGTGAAGATGGCCTGTTGGATGAACATGGCGACCCGTCATTGCTGTAAGTGGAAATAGATGCACTGCTGGACAAGCCAGCAGTGGCACCCGACTTTTTCAACGGGCAAGCGGAGGTTATCCTCCCAACCGCCCAATGAGCCACTCGAACGGCTCGATGATGCCTCGCGGCTCCACGCGCAGGGGAATCCGCACCGGATCGGCGCGCGGCGGCGTCCAGAATCCACAAGCGCCGGCCACGCCGGACGCAAAGAATTCCGCCTGTCGAAAACGCTCTCGGCACAGCTTCCACACGCCCGAGGCGTGCTTCTCGGCGAATGCCTTGGCGTCGAGGAAGCATTCCTCGCACTCGTCGGCCTTGCTCATGATGATGGCGATGGGCCGCGACGGCCAACCCAGCTTCGGATCGTCGTCCAGTTCGATCAGATAGCTGAGCAATTTCATGGCGAAGTAGTCCTGGTCGTGTTCACCGTGGTGAAGTTGACAGGCGTCGACCAACAACAGCACGCCGGCCGACTTGCTCAACAAGGAACGAATCACCTCGTAGGTTCGCGGATGTTCGACTTCTTCCAGCAGCGCTTCGCCGGCCAGATCCGGCATGATCAGTTCCACTGGCCGGCGCTGTTTGGCGGCTCGCACCTGGCAATGCACCCAGTTCCAACGGTCGGGCTCGTTGGGCGTTTTCTCGGGAAACGAGCCTTGTTGCAATGCGCTGGTGGTGGCCTGCTGCAGGTTGATCGAGAACGCCCCGCGGGCCAACAACTGCAAGTGGTCCTCGGACCGTGACAGCATGTCGATCAACATGCCCAGGTACACGGTTTTGCCGACGCCGCTGGGTCCGATGGCGGCGATCATCCGCGGATGCAACTTCTGCGTGTTGGCTTGGTGCGCCAACGCCATCGGCGCGAAACAGTGGCGGCACAACTCGGCGTCGTAGGTGTTGCCGCCGTTGCAGACGTAGCAGGGCACCTGGACGGCGTATTTCGCCAGCCGGTAGGAGTCCATGTCAATGGTTGCGTCACGATTCATGCCAACACCTCTTCCGGCTCATCATGTTTCCAGGTCTCGCTCGATTCGACGTTCGTCTTGTCGGCGTCCAACGGATTGACCACGTCACACACGCCCAGGGCGCAGCGGAACCCGATGTTGTGCTTGCGCGCGACCGGATTCTCGCCGCTTTGGAATTGACACGTCGCCTGGGTTTCAAAGTACGTATCGAAGGCGCCTCCGCGGATGCTTTTCATCGGCGTGGGCAGGGACAAGTACGGTTGCGACGACCGCGAACCGAGATTGGCGGTGGTCCATTCCCACACGTTGCCGATCAATTGGTGGACGCCGCCGACGCTGACTCCGTCGGCAAACTCGGTGACGGGGACGATCCGCCCGCGCCCCGACGCCCACGTATTGGCGCGGCGGCGGTCCATCGATTCGCCCCAGGGATATTTGCGTTGCAGCCGGGCCGTCTCCGACAACGTCACCGGCCAGGCGCCGGCCTTGACCCATTCGGCGTCGCTCGGCAATCGTTTTCCGGCCCAGCGGGCGTAGGCCGCGGCTTCGTACCAACTGACGCCCACGACGGGGTGTTCGTCGGTGCCGCTATCATAGCGCCCGTGACTCCAGAACCGCGGTCCGGGAGAGCCTGTGGTATCGACAAAATCGAGCAGCGCCGCCAGAATTTTTTCATCCCACAGGGCCATCTGCTCGTAGCCGCCGGCGACCACGAATTCCAAGAATTGGCGATTGGTCACCGGGTAACGATCCAGGAAGTAAGCCTGTACGGCAATCACGCGGCCGCCCAGCGTGTCGATTTCTTCGTCGTCGAGGCGGCCGTCGTCCAGCGCCTCGTCGATGGCCCCCAGCACCACGTCGCCTGAGGGGACCAGCGCCATGTGTTCGTTCAGTTCCAGATGGCTGGCGCGAACTTGATCGGACGTGAGATTTCCCGCGACTTTAGGGCGGAGCAGCAGCGCGTATCGGCCTTGCGCCGCCATCTCGCGCACCATGGAATTGGAATCTTCGGGGTCCGCGGGCGGGCGTTTTGCGGGATCGACTCGCGTCATAACCGGTGCGCACACCGCCGGCGTTTGCGCCTTACGATCGCGGCGCTTGGCAATCAGCACCGCGGCGACTGCGCCGCCGATCACCAGTGGAGCCAGCCACCAGAGGCTGCCCGTGAGCAGGGCGATTAAAAGTAGTACCGCGACGGCGGCGCCGGTGGCAACCAGCCCGGTCGTTTTTTTGCTGCCAACCATCGCCCGTTGTTTCCACTTCTCGAGATTCATGCGACGCCGCTCCTGCCAGGCCGGCTCTTTTGGTTTCGTCTACGAATCAAATCTTTTTGCAACGTTTCAAACTGCGCCATCACGGAGTCGAGCACGGGATCCGACGAGTGACGGTCGTTGCTCTTCGCGGCCGGTGGCGTCGCGACCGTCGGCGTTTCGTGCCGCCGTTCGGCGAGCAACTGGCTCTGCCTCTCCAACGTCCGTCGCAGTTGTTTCAGTTCTCCGGACCACTCTGCGCGTTCCACAGTCGACCGGCGTTTTTGCTCGTCCAGCGCGTCGGCGGTTTCGGCGGCGCGAATCCGCACGTGTTCCAGTTCCGTTTCCAAGGCGGACCGTTCTTGCTCCAGCGATTGCAGCCGACGGGCCGTCTCTTCGTCGGGCGGTGCGGCAGTGGACGAGGCCTGACGTTTTCGCTCCGCCAACTCCGCACGCACCGCGGCCAACTCAGCGCGAATCGTTTCGAGTTCCTCGGCCGCGCCTGCCAGTTGAGTTGATTCCTTCTGCACGCGGTCAAGCTTCACCGACAACTCGTCCCGCTCGTCCGCTGCGGCGCGCAGCTCGTTGGCTTGCTGGACCGCGGCGTCGACATCGCGCTGGGCCGACGCTTGTACGACACCCAACTCAGAACGAGCGGCCGTCAGTTCGCCCCGCGCTGCGTCCAATTCCGCGGCCAGTTGGGCGAGGCGCGCCGTGTTTTCCGCGTCCCGCTCCGATTCGGCCCGGGCGATTTGTTTCTGCGAATCTTCCCGTTCGGTCCGAATGGCTTGTTCACGCTGGTCGAGTTGCTGCCGGCGGGCGTCGAGTTGCTGATTCAAGCGAAACAAGCCGTCGAGTTGTTCGTTAATGAACTGCTCAAACTCCTCGCCGCCGGTGCGCAATTGCGCCAGCGCGGACTCAACGGACTCCCAACCGACGGTGACGACGGGTACCTCGACGCGTGCAGACACGGGCGTTCATTCCGGTAGATATTCAGTCGGAACATGAGCCGACCGGAGTTGTCAATACGGCACTGGGACGGAGACGCTTAGAAGGGACAACGCCGATTCCGGTCCAACACGATTGAGAGGACCTTCCACGAATAGGCGCCCTCCCTTTTTGTCTTTTGTGATGGACGCACGCTTTGCCAATAGGCTGCGCGATCCATCAAGGGAACTGTAGGTCAACCCGGGCGGCTAGGCAAACCGGCGGCCCACCTTGACGGTCCGCAATGTGCGGTGATGACGATGGTGCTGGTTGTAAGGCAACAACTGGGTTAAGATCGCGGCAAAGGCGCCGGGGCCGCCCGTTCGTGCTCGAATTCTCCCACACCGAAAGCGGCAAGTGAGCAAGAAGCGGACAAAACGACAGTCCGAGGCGGCCGATGTGCAAGCCCGCGGCGTGGAGGTGTTGACCGTCGTGTGGATGTTGTCCGTGATGACAACGCTGGTTTGCGAACTGGGCGCCGTGGTTTCCCGCTGGTGCCTATGGCTGGCGCCGGAGGCCGGGATGTTGGGCGTGCTCAGCGGCGTGCTGTTGTTTGCCGCCGCCGTGATTGGCGCTACTGCGTTGCTGATGACGCCGCTGGTCGTCAAACTGCGTCGACACCGGCCGCCCCGCGGCATCCTTGTCTTTGCCGTGGCGGTGGCCGTGGTTCCCTTCATCGTGATATTTTTGAGGTTGATCAATTGACGCAAAACCATACTCGGTCGGCAAGACCCGAAGAAGAACAAGAAGCAGGAGGATCTCACGCAGTGGCGCAGAGGCCGCGGAGAGGGGACGATTTCGACGGGACGACCAATCTACGGCGATCCAGGTTTCCTCGGCGCGATCACCGAATGGCGGCGCCGCCGTCAACGGAAAGGCGATCACAACGACATCTACCTAAAGCAACCTCGTTCGTAACTCCGCAGCACGCGAGACCGACAAGAGAAACCGACATCGTGGGGCTTCCTTCTCCCTCTGCGTCTCTGCGTCTCTGCGTGAGTTCCTTTGGCGCCGCCTCACGTTCTAGCCGGGCGGCACTTTTTGCCGGCTGCACACCATGAGCCAAACTGATTACACGATACACGAGCACCATGAATTCCAAAGTGCTTCACGGCGCGCGTTGGCCGATGCCAATCTGCAGCTTGCGCTGGCGAATTTAGGTGATACGCTTGGCCAGCGCAACCGCGACGCGTTTGCCGCACTGCCGGGTTCCGATGCGCTGAGGCGCCGGGCGCGAGAGATCAAGGACCGCACGCTGGCGGAATTGGATCAGCATTTGGAAACCCTGGAGTCCAGCGTGCGGCAACGCGGAGGCCAGGTGCACTGGGCCGACGACGCCCAGGCGGCCTGCCGCACGATTGTCGACATCATCCGCTCGGCCGGCGCCCAGCGCGTCGTAAAAAGCAAGTCGATGACCACCGAAGAGATTCACCTCAATCGGTTTCTCGAGCAGCAGTCGATCGAGGTCATTGAAACAGATTTCGGCGAATACATTATTCAAGCCGCCGGCCAGCGTCCCAGTCACCTGGTCGCCCCCGCCCTGCACCTGCGCACCCCGGAGGTCGCCGACATTCTCTCTCGCGACGCGGGACGCCCCCTGCCGGCCGACGCGCAGTCGTTGACCGCCTATGCCCGGCAGCGCTTGAGAGTCGCGTTCGCGGCGGCCGATGTCGGCATCACCGGCGTCAATTTCGCAGTGGCCGAAACCGGTACGATCGTGTTGGTTTCCAACGAAGGCAACGCCCGACTGACGACCAGTCTGCCTCGGATCCACATCGCCGTGATGGGTATCGAAAAGGTGATTCCGCGGTTGGATGATTTGCCGGTCTTCCTGAAAGTACTGGCTCGCGCGGCCACGGGACAAACGCTCTCGGTCTACACGTCGCTGGTGACCGGAGCGCGGCGCGCCGACGAATTGGACGGTCCCGAAGCGTTTCATTTGGTGCTGTTGGACAATGGCCGCAGCCGCATCTTGGCCGGTCCGCTGCGGGAAAGCCTGTTCTGCATCCGCTGCGGCGCTTGCCTGAACGCCTGCCCCGTGTATCGCAACATCGGCGGTCACGCCTACGGCGGCGTCTATGCCGGGCCGATTGGCGCCGTGTTGACGCCGCTTTACGACGGGCTGGCGGTCAATCGTCATCTGCCGCACGCTTCGAGCCTCTGCGGGGCTTGTCAGGCGGCCTGCCCGGTGAAGATCGCGATTCCTGAGTTGCTCGTCCGGCTTCGCGGAGATCTGCACGATTCGGCCGGCACGGCGGGACGCATGGAATCACTGGCCTACAAAGTCTGGGCGCGATCGATGAGCAGCCCGCGCGTCTACCGAATGGCAACCTGGCTGGCGACCCGCACCATGGGACGGCTCCGCAAGAGCGGTTGGCTCAAGCGGCTGCCGGCGGGTTTGCACGGTTGGACGCGAACCCGCGATTTCCCCACGCCGGCGCCGGAGCGTTTCCGCGACTGGTGGGCACGGGAGGGCCGGTGATGAGCCGCGAGTCATTTTTAGCCCGTGTGCGCGAGGCGGCCGCCGCTGGTCGCCGATATCGCGTACGAGACATCGACAACTTAGACGAATCGGCCGGCTACGTTGGAGGCGGCGACGATCTGCCGACGCGATTGGCCGAAGAGATTGTCAGCGCGGGTGGGCAGGCGCATCTGGTGGACGGTTTGGACGCGGCCGCTGAAAGGCTGCGCGGCCTATTGATCGAACTCGCACCGAAAGCCGTGCTCTGTTGGCGGCACGCCGTGCTGGAACGATTGGGCTTGCCAAAGCTGCTGGGCGAGATGAATATCGACGCGATCGACCATGCCCGGCTTGCCGCGTTGAACGAGTCGCAACGCCGGCAAGCGGTGCTGGCGGCCGAAATCGGCATCACCAGCACGACCTACGCGGTTGCTGAATCCGGCACCCTGGCGCTGGCCAGCGCGCCGGGCAGTGAGCGCCTGACAAGCCTGCTGCCGCCGGTCCACGTCGCCGTCGTCCAGAGCGATCAGATTCTGGCCGACTTGTTCGATCTCTTCCGGCGCATGAAAACCGGCGCGATCGATGCGTTGCCCACCAATCTGACGCTGGTCACGGGTCCCAGCAAGACCGGCGACCTGGAATTGCGGCTCACGACGGGCGTCCACGGACCGGGACGTTGGGAAGTCATCATCATCCGTTCGCACGGCGTTTAGCGGCAGTACTTTGTTCAATTAGCCAAAAGTCGTTTGGCCGAAGGCCATAATCATCGTAGCCTGGGGCAACGCCCCAGGTGTTGGTTAGTCGACAAGCGCATTGGCCGAAGGCCATAATCACGCGCCGAAATGGTGGTTTGATTATGGCCTTCGGCCAAACCACCCGATCGTCCTGAATTCCTGGGGCGATGCCCCAGGCTACGATAAAAGAGGCCTTCGGCCAAACGAGTTGCGGAACTACGGCGACTGCAACGGTGTTGCGCTCAAGTGAACGCTGAATAATGGATCATGGACGCGAGCCGTCTGATCCGAATTCGATAAAGTAATTATAATTGGCCCAGTCGCCAGTTCATCACGGTCCATCGGAGAAGGTTACGGGCATGTACGATACCGAACGCAAGGTGCTGCACGTGGATGACGATCCGGACATGACGCGTCTGGTCGGCTCGTTATTGAAACCGCACGGCATTCAGACTTTTCCACTGAACGATCCGGCCGCGAGCATCTCTCAACTGGTCAAGGGCACGCACCGGGTGGTGCTGTTGGACGTGGACATGGGAGCGTACAACGGCTTGGACGTGCTGGCCAAGATCAAACAATTCGACGGCGGGATTCAGGTCGTGATGCTCACCGGGGTGGTCACGATGACCACCGTGCTGAAGTCGTTTGAATTGGGCGCTGAGGCGTGTTTGTTCAAACCGATCGACGATCGGGGCGAGGCGCTGGTGCGAGTGCTGCGAGATACGTTCCGAAAGATCGACCGTTGGTGGAAGACGCTGGAAGAACTCAAAGCCCGCAGCCACGTCTGCGAACCCCCGCTCGGCACGCCCACCTGACCGTCAAGCGACACCCGAAAAAACGGCAATCCTACCTCGGACAGCACAGGTGCGATTTGGACGCCACCGCGCAAAACATTGAAGAGAGTCAAGAACTGATCAGAACAGGATTTCCCCCAAAATATCCAGAATGTCCATGTTCCATGTGTCTTGAAATGCCGATGCCGCTAGAATGTGGACTTTTCGGCCGTGCGGAGCCGACGGCAGTATCCAAACGCAAAAGTCATGTACGACTTCCTGACTGAGATAATAAGTTCCGGCGCATACGGTTACGTGGCGATCATCGTGGTGTTGATCCTCACCGGATCGGGACTGCCCTTGCCGGAAGAGGTGCCGGTGATCGTCGCCGGAGTTCTCAGCGCTCAAGACGAGTTAAATCCTTGGATCGCCCTGGTTTCATGCATGGTCGGCGCCCTGGCCGGCGATTGTGTGATGTATTCAATCGGTTATCAATTTGGCGTCAGCGTACTGCGCGAACATCCCTGGTTCGCCCGCTTCGTGAGTCCGGAGCGCGAGGCCCGCGCGGAGGAAATGATCCAAAAGCACGGTCTCAAGGTGTTTTTCCTGGCGCGGTTTCTGGTGGGTCTGCGGTCGCCGATGTTTTTGACCGCCGGCATCCTCCGCGTGCCGTTTCGGCGATTCATCATGTACGACGCGTTGAGTGCCACGGTAGTGATCGGCGTGTTTTTCGGCCTCAGCTACACGTTCGCCGATCACATCAGTGCTTGGTGGCGGTGGATTCGCCGCGCCGAACTTGGACTGACGATCGGGGTCGTGGTGGTCGTGCTGTGCGCGGTCACCTATTATTATGTACGGCGTAGGCGACGCCGGGCGGCGGAAGCGCAAAAGAAAACCGACGGGAGCTCCACATCCGCCGTGACACACGCCGCCAAGAAGACGGAGTCGGCCGCCTGAGGGTCCGCGGGCGGCCGTGCTGCCTGGCCTAAGGCGTTCCACCACGCTAAACCCGGCTTCCTTGTCGTCTGTGGCCGTGTGACGCCACGCATTGACAGAGGCTCCGCATGCGATACGACAACCGAACGCCGAGCGTCGTCTCCTATATAGCCGGCGTCGCACTGTTGTGGACGGCCGGGAGCGGCTCTTGCGCCGAACCGCTCACGATGAGCCCCGGCATGGCCGCTCGGTTGCGCACGGTGAGGGCCGAAATCGTTTCCGGTCGAGTTCACTTGGTAAGCGCCCAGCGCCCGAGCAGTTCCACTTCGACGACCCGCAGCAACGGCCGCACGGAACGCCTGAGCATCGACGCGCGCGACGACCGTCCGGCAATCCAGTACGAATTGCGCACACCCGAGTTGCGGCTGGAGATCAAGGCCGCGGGCGCCGGCGAACTGGAAATCACACATCAGGTGGATTACCGGTCGGCTGAACAGCAGCGGCGTCGAGTCGTGGAATTCCGTCAACAACCGAATCATCCGGTGGAACTGTCGATCGTTGACCGCGATCAGACGGAAACCGTCACGGAAGAAAACGAGCAAACGATAACAGCGGCCGGGCTGTGGCATCTGCAGTTGGCCGAACCTCAGGTGTGCGGCACGTATTTAAATCCGTTGCTGGAAATGCTGCGGGCCGACTGGAATTTGGCCGAGACGACCGCGGAAATCGAACAGCAATTGCTCGCGCACGCCATCCTGCCGGCCGACGGGCGACGGCGAGAGTGGCAAGCGCTGATCGCTCAATTGGCCAGCGACCGCTACAGCGAGCGGCGAGCGGCGGATCGGCAGTTGCGCGCCGCGGGCACGGCTGTGGTGCCGTTCTTGCAGACGCTGGATCGCCGCGAACTGGACGCCGAACAATGGTTTCGCGTGCGGCGGATGATCGACAGTTTCTCCGCCGGGGCCGAAGAGGACACGCCGCTGTCAGTCGCCCGCCGGCTGGCGGGCGATCCACGCGTCTGGCACTCGCTGTTGTCTCGGGACGGTCGGCAATACTACAAGCCGGCAACTTCCCACTTGTCACGGTTGCTGGGGGAGCCGATTCAGTTCGATCCCGATGCCGACGCCGAGGCGCGCCAGCGTCAGATCGACGCCATCGGCCGGCGGATCACGCCGCGCGATTCCCCATAGCCGGCATTTTCGGGGGCGCCCCTCGCTGACGCTTCGGGTTAGGAATAACACGGGCTAATCGAACCCCGGCAGCGATTGCGGCGCCACGGGTTACGGGGGACCGAGATACCGGTACATCGGGGCGGTTGGATCGTCGCTGACCGTCCACAGCCGGCCGTGTCGCAGATAGAGCTGGCGTTGCTCTGGCAGGTTCAGCGGCCGCGCTCCCACGCGGCCGAACACCGCGATTTGATTGCCGCTCTCGTCGACGGCTCGATCGCGGTCGACGCCTTTGGACACGAACAGCGCGTGTCCGCCGTGCGGGAGTTGGCGCGTGGCGATCAATCGCGGCGCCGGCAGCGGCGTGAATCCGCGCGCCCCGGGCGTATTTGCCGACGTGAGTTGCACCACGCGCAGACCGTTTTCGCCGTCGGCCAGGTAGGCAAACTCGCTATTGTTGGTGATCCCCAGCTTGATGTCGTGCAGGTCGTTGATTTCGCCGTCGGCGTCGAAAAACTGCTGCACCCGCGGGCGGGCCGGATTCTCTACGTCGACAATAATCATGCCGTGTTCCCCGGCGGCCACATAGGCGAACGTGCGGGCGACGTACACATTTTTTGCGCACGGCAACGGCAGCGCCGCCACTGGCAGCGGGTTTTCCAGCCGGGTGACGTCCAAAACTTTCATCCCCGTGGCGTCGCACACGAAGGCGTATCGGAATTGAACCGCCACGGCCATGGGATGCTGCAACACGTCCGCTCCCAGCACCGCCGTGACATACGGTTGTGTAGGATCGTCCAGCGATACCACCACCAGACCGGCGTCACAGCAGACGTAAGCAAACGTCCCGGCGATGGTGATCGCCCGCGCGCCATTGAGGATGCCGTCCGGATTGAAGGTGAGCGATCGTTCGAGGAAGTTGTTGGTGGGGTCGCCGTCCAGCAGCGTGGCGGCCCCCACGATGACCAGCCCCTCATATCGATCCGCGACGTATAGGTTGCCGTACATGGCGTGGATGGGCGACTCGCGGTTTTCCGGTCGCTGTTGCCTGGTAGGATCGGGCGCGATCGTGGCCGGCGCGGCCACCGCCGTCGCATATTGAGTACGCACAAAGAATCGTTGACCAAACGGCGACACCGGCGCGGTCGTGATCCGTTCTGAAAATCCCTTGTGGTCGATGAACGCCACGTCGAACACCCGCAACCCGCCGGCTCCGCAGGCGGCGTACAGATACTCGCCGCGCAATTGCACTTGCAAGATTTCAGGCCTAAACAGCGGCTTCAGGATCGTTTCGCTGATATCCTTGCCGGGGTGTTCGTGGGCTTCTTCCAGTTCGCGGTCATTTTCCAAATGCTCGCGATAATAGTCCGGATAGGCCAAGGCGTGCAGCGTGCTGCCGATCACGGCTTGCGGTTCTTCCAATTCGGTGACGACGACCGCTTCCAGGCCGTGTTCTCCGGCGGCGACCCAGCAGTAGCGGCCGATCCAGTTGACAAAGTTGGTGCCCTGCATCAGCAGTTGAGCCATGACGGCGTTGTTGTCGCCGGCGGCCGAGACGTGGCAGGCGGTACACTGCTTGGTCTCGCCTGCGCCGCGGACCGTGTGCGGCACATTGGTGCTAAAGGCGATGCCGCTCATCCCATCGGCCGAAATCGTCTGCTGTTGGGTGTAAATCACCTGCCGGTTTTGATCGTACGAAGTGACGTGGATGGCGCACGCGCTGCGGCAGGGTCCGATGCGGTTGCCGGTGGCGTCGCCGTCGCGGGCCAGCATGTAGACGTCGTCGCGCAAGGTCTGGAAATTGTACGACGTGTAATTGCGCGTCAGGTCGCCTTCGTTGTGCAGCCACGTTTTGCGCTCGTTGGCCTTCTGTGGCAGATGGCAGCCGAAGCAACTGGCATTCCAGGAGGAATGGCAGGCGATGCAGCTCATCTTGCGGTTGTGATGCGCGCAGTTGGCTTCCTGGCCGGCTGGAATGTCGCCCCAGACAAGGTTGTCGGCACCGTCGAACCGCACGGTCTTGGCCAGGTGCGATTTTTCATTGTAGTCTTCGCTGGCCGGGTCGATGGTGTCGGCGACTTGCGTGATCTTCCAATGCCGGCCGGGTTCGACCATGGAGTTTTGCACAATTTGATTTCCCCGACGCTCGAATCGGCGTTTGCCCCAGGGCGTGCGCAGCGCTTCCAGATTGCTCCCGCCCGGCGGCGCGGCCGGACCGGAGGTGCGCAGCGTCGCCCGCCGTGTGGGCGTGCCGTGGCAGTCGATGCAGTCGATTTCGATCGCCGCGCGGACTTCGCCGTACAGCTTGGTGTTGCCGTGTACGTCCTGCTTGAAATGGCAGTCGACGCAGTGCATGCCGCGTTCCAGGTGGATGTCCATCAGGTGGACGGGCACGCCGTCGCGACATTTGCCCAGTTGCCGTTCCAGTTCGTTCGGCGGGACCATGGCCGCCATCAATTTGCCGGTGTCCGGCTGTGGGACGACGCGGCCGGCGTGATCCAGCAGATTGCCGCGGCGGTCTTTTTTGAACACCGCGCGATAGATCCAGCCGTGGCCGTTGAAATCGGCGAACTGCACGTGCCGGGCCCGCGGATTCAGCTCGACGACGTTCTCCAGGAAGCGTGGATTGGACCACAAGCCGCGCGCGGCCGCGCCTTCGGGATTGAACTCTGAAGCTTGAGCGACCGCTTCGGGCGAAGGATATACCTGCCGCGGCGGGTACATCAGCTCGCCGTCGGTTTCATTGTCCCACCACATCAGGCCCAGGTAGGTGTTCATCACGTTGGTGCCTGGGTGTACGTGGCAGGTGATGCACTGGCTGGTCGGCACGCCGACGGTGAAGCGGTGTTCGATCGGATGGCCCGGCTCGTTCTTGGGGATCATCGGATCGATCGAACGGCTCATGCCCAGGTGACCCGCGACGGCATACCGGCCCGAATGCACCGGCGAGCGGTCGTTGGCGTAGATCACGTGGCAAGCGGTACAGCCGCTGGAACGGTAATCGCCCGGATGGTCGTTGGTTCCCAGGAAGTTGAGCGTCGGATCGAGCAAGCGCGTTTTCGCCAGGCCGACGAACACCGGATCGGTGCGGTTGAGGGTGCCCAGCCCGCGGTTGCTGATCCGCTCGCGCGGCCGTCCGGCTTCTTCCAGGCGTTCGGGGATGCCGATCTCGGTACGGAAACGTCCGCCGCGTTCGAAGATTCGCAGGATGTTGCTCGGCTGCGAGACCTCGTATCGCGGCAGCGGATCCAAAAACGGCACCATGCCCTTATTAGCCGTCTCGTATTCGGTCGGATACGGCACGTTTTGCATCCGCTGGCCGATGCCGCCGGTGCTGTAGCTTTCGCCGAAGCGGGGCCATTTGAGCGGAAACGCCCCGTTGTTGTACAGCGCCGCCCCCCACAACATGGCCCCGTGCGTCATCATGCTTTTGCGCACCGCCAGCGTTTCCTCTTCGTGGCAGTTGACCGTACCGCAGCTCAGGTGGGCTACGCGCAGGTCGCCGGGATTGACGAAGCGGATGAACTCCGGCCGCTCGTAATTCAACAGGGTGTAAGAACGCACCGGGTTGGCCGACGTCGGCCATGCCTCGGGAATGCCGGGCCGCACGTGGGCGCGTAGTTTATCGACGACGGTCGAGTCGCCGCCGTGGCAGTCGCAACAGCCCAGTTGCACGGTCTGGGCGTTGTGCATGTCCGCCACGCCCTGATGGCACTGGACGCAGCCCCAACTTTTGGCCGCGGCCTCCTCGGGCGTTTGACGCGACAGATCGATGCCTTCAAGCTGTGGCGGCAAGGCAATTGGATCGGGCGCGACGGGCAGCAACAGTTCCGCTTCAGGGCTCAGCGGCGCGTGGAAATCGGACTGACTCGCCGCATCGTGCGAGGCGTGCGAAGCAACGTGTCCGTGCGGATTGGGATGTCGCCGTGGCTCGGCGGCCGACGCGCATGACGCGGACCAAAACAGCATTGTGAGCGCAACAGCGACATTTCGCCGCCACGAAATGGCCCCGTCATGTAGCCTGGGGCGCCACCCCCAGGACTGGAGAACGCGTTTGCGCCGAAGCCCCGCGAGGGGCGACCTTGCGTGGGCGCCGCCCCTTGCGGGGCTTGCGTTTTTTCCACGCTCGGTTTCCAGGGGCTGACGCCCCTGGCTACACGACTTCGCCCCTGCCGGGGCGAGGATGCTGTTTCGGTCCGTCATATGAGTTCCGTGCCAAATTAATGGGTACCTTCAGTTGTCGGTAAATCGGGAGGTCGGTCGCAAATACCAGATTGCCATTTGCTTACGACCCACTGCTCTTCTCCGCGCCCTCTGCGCCTCTGCGTGAGCCCCTTCCCTCTCTCCCTCAATACGTCAAAATCAACTCCGCGAAACCCGCGAACAGCCCGTCGGCGTCGCCGCGCAGGGGACCATACAAATCTTCGAATCCTTCGCCGGGCAGCAATCCGGAGATGCCGGCCACAACGATGGCGTTGTCGTTCAAAAACGGCCGGTACTCCACGCCCAGGCTCAAGTCGGTGCCAATCGTGCGGTCGATGTCTTCCTGAAAGGTGAACTGTTCCAGCACCGCCACTTCCTGGAACCAGAGGAAGTTGACGTTGCCGATCACCTTCAGCTTCGGCGTCAGGTCGGCGTCCATGCCCACGTTGAACAGGAACAGTCCGGGGTTGACGAAGTTGGTCTGTCCCTCGGTCTTGCTGGAGCGCAAGTTGGGGACGATGCTCTTGCGCTGGGTGAGGTTCACGCCGAACAATCGGATCGCTTGCCGGTTCCAATAGCTGAATTCGCCGCCGGCAAAGTTAGGATTGTCGAAGATGGCGTCGAAACCTTCAGCCTCGCCGTCGTCGATGTCGTTGTCGCCGGACGCCCACAGGAACGAGGTGCGGAACCGCGCCCAGTCGCGGTCGTAGGAGAGTTCGACGGCCACCATCTGGGCGTTGATGTCGGTCTTCTTGCCGGCC
>Ga0214472_10002061_pt1 | contig 21825 bp, 17 predicted proteins | sample RVTome_6_FD_207662 | JGI IMG/M metagenome (GOLD analysis project Ga0214472, IMG submission 207662) | Soil microbial communities from uranium-contaminated site in the Upper Colorado River Basin, Wyoming, United States - RVT140D175 | ecosystem: Environmental > Terrestrial > Soil > Contaminated >...
CGCGTTCCTGGTGCTGGCCTTCTTCGTCCTGCTCGCGCTCGGCAGCCTCGACCTGCAGCTCGCGCGCGACCTGGTGTCGCAGGCGTTCAGCTACCTGCCCCAGGTGATGGTCGCGGGCGCGCTGCTCACCCTGGGCGCCGTGTTCGCCGGCTTCGTGCGGCGTGGCGTCCTGATCGCGGCCGTCAACGCGGGCCTGCCGTCCGCGCGCCTGCTCGCGGGTTTCGCTCAGTCCGCGCTGCTGATCCTGTTCGGAGCGATGGCTCTCGAGCACCTCGGCGTGGGTTGGCAGATCATCCTGGTGTCGTTCACGATCCTCTTCGGCGGTGTCGTCTTCGCGCTCGCGCTGGCCTTCGGCCTCGCCGGGCGCGAGCTCGCCCGCGAGCTGCTCGAGCGGCTCGCTCGCAAGGGCGAGCCGCCGCGCGAGGACCCGCTGCGGCACCTCTAGCCCGGATCATTCGCGAGGCCGCGTGATGCTCCGAGCGAATGATCCGTTCTGGAACGGTCAGACGGCCCATGAGGAACCTCTGGTGAAGCCCGACATTGTGTGAGAGCGCGGATGCGGCGTTGGCTCTGGTTGCTGCGCGTATGGTCCTTGGTGCTCAACCAGATCGGACTATTCATGAAGCAGGGCCAAGCGGGCCTCATGAATAGTCCGGGTTAGAAGGCCGCACGGCGCGGGTATACTCGCGCGCGTGCTCCCCACGATCTTCGTCTTCGCGCTGAGCCTCGCCGTGCTCCTCGCGGCGGCGCGTTTCTTCACGTCCAGCGCGGAGCGCATCGGCCTCGCGCTCGGCATGTCGCCATTCGCGATCGGCGTGCTGATCGTCGCCGCGGGCACCTCGCTCCCCGAGCTGGTTTCCTCGGTGGTCGCCGTGACGTCCGGCACCTCGGAGATCGTGGTCGGCAACGTCCTCGGCGCCAACCTGTCGAACCTGCTGCTCGTGATGGGCGCGGTGGCCGTGACCGCCCCGCGGCAGGTCCGGCTGGGCGAGCAGTACATCCTGATCGATCTGCACTTCCTGCTCGGTTCCGCGTTCCTGCTCGCGCTGGCCCTCAAGGATGGAGTGCTGACCCGGATCGAAGGGGGTTTCCTTCTCACGGCGTACGGCGCCTACGTCCTGTACCTGATGAAGGAGGGGAGAAAAGAGAAGGACCTGAAGGCCGACGCCGACGCCGCGGAGGCGGCGGCGCGACGGCGATTCCCCTGGAGTCAGCTCGCGATCGTGGGCGCGAGCTCGGCCTTCATCTACCTCGGCGCGCGATACACCGTATCCTCGCTGGAGTCGCTCGCCCAGCAGCTGGGCGTCGCCCCCGCAATCATCGCCCTGACCATCCTCTCGCTGGGCACGACTCTCCCGGAGCTCGTGGTGAGCGCGACGGCCGCGCGGGCGGGCAAGGCCGACGTCGCGGTCGGCAACATCCTGGGCTCTTGTGTCTTCAATGCGCTGGCGGTGGCCGGAGTCGCCTCGCTGGTGGGCCCGGTGTCGGCCCCGGCGGACATGCTGAGCCTGCCACTGCCCGTGTTCGGCGCGAGCGCGCTGCTTTTCTACCTGCTGACGCTGGACAAGCGCGTCTCCCGCTGGGAGGGATTGCTGTTCCTGCTCCTGTACGGCCTGTTCATCATGGAGGTCGCGCGGTTGGTCTAGTCCGGATCATTCGCGAGGCCGCGTGATGGACCGAGCGAATGATCCGTTCTTGAGCCGTCAGGCGGCCCGTGAGTGATGTCTTATGAGGCCCCACACGGTGCTGATTGGGGCATGTGGTGTGCTCTCTGGTTGGGTGCGCGCATCGCCCTGGCTTCTCAGCCAGATCGGACCATCCATGAAGCAGAGTCAGGCGGGCTTCATGAATAGTCCGGGCGAGTTCAGCCGCGCGGCAGAGCGATGAGCGCGGCCAGGATCAGGGCGAATGCGCCCCCGAGCAGCAGCGCCTCCCGACGTGGTACGGCGATGGGGGTTCGAGACCAGGGCCTGCCGGCGAGCGCGAGCCCCGCGACGAGCGCGCACAGAAAGCCCGCCGGGTTCCACCACAGCCACGACACGCCGGGGGCGAAGCGGGCGAGGGCCAGGTTCAGGCCGAGGCCCAGGCCGAGCCCGACGAGCGCGTCCCGCTGCCGCACGCGGGGGAAGACGGCGCCCAGGACGAAGACGGCGAGCACCGGTCCGTAGAAGGCCGAGCCCACCAGGTTGACGAGCTCGAGCACGCCCTTCTCGGCGCCGGCGAAGAAGAACCCCGAGGCAACGGCGAAGAGCCCCCACAGCAGCGAGGTCCCGCGGCCGAGCCACACCGACTGCCGGTCCGCGGAGCGCCCGAACACGTCCTCCAGGGTCACCGCGGCGAGCGAGTTGAGGGCTGAGTCGATCGAGGACATCGCGGCGGCGAGGATGGCCGCGAGCAGCAAGCCGCGCAGGCCGTCCGGCAGGTAGCTGATCATGAACACCGGCACCAGGCTGTCCGCCGGCCGATCGCGCATGAGCGCGGCGAAGGCCGGGTCGACCTGCAGCAGGCCTGCGAGCAGCAGGCCCAGCCCGCAGTACGTGAGCACCAGGGGGAAGCGGAGCAGGCCGTTCCACACGAGCGCGTCTCGCGCCGCGCCGTCGTCGCGGGCGGCGAGCAGGCGTTGGGCCTGACTCTGGTCGCAGCCGTAGTAGGAGGCGTAGAGGAAGAGGCCTCCGAACAGCATCGGCCAGAAGGCGAAGGTCGCCCCGTCACCGATCCCGGTCGCGCCCAGCACGAGGGCCTGGGCCCGCGCCTCGGGAATCGCTTGCAGCACCGACGGGCCGGCATGGACGAAGACGTAGGCGGCGCAGACGAAGGTCCCGCCCCACAACAACGCGAGCTGGACCACGTCGCTCCAGATGTCGGCGACGATTCCGCCGAGTCCGGTGTAGAGCACGGACACGAGCCCGATGGCCACGAGGGCGGTCGCCACGGCGAGGCCGGTCGCCTCGGCCACCACCAACGCTGCCGCGTAGAGGATCACCCCGAGGGACAGCCCGCGCGAGAGCAGGAAAGCGCCGGCGAGGGCCCGTCGCGTGTCCCGGCCGAAGCGGGCTTCCGCGTACGCGTAGATCGAGGAACCCGGGACCGAGCGCAGCGAGGGAAGCAGCGCCCCGATCAGGACGAGCATCGCGAGCGGCAGGGCCAGCTCGTACTGCAGCCAGCGCAGCCCTCCGCCCTCGCGCAAAGCCACGAAGGCGGGGGCCCCGACCAGGCTCACCGCGCTCGCCTGGTTGGCGACGATCGAGAGCGCGAGCGGGACCCGACCCATGCTACGCCCGGCCAGGAAGTAGTCGTCGCCCGTGCGTTGGCGGCGGGCGAACGCGAACGACATGCCCACGATCCCCGCCAGGTAGGCGAAGACCACGACGAGATCGAGGGGAGCCAGGGGCACGCGCACTCCGGAGCAGGTGCTGGATGCTACCCGGCGGCGCAGCCGGAGTACAAGGGTTCGCGCGACGGCCGGCATGGAGTATGGTCGTTCGTGCAAGCCTCCACAGGAGCCCCGCGCTGCCCCACGACATGCCGCTCGTCACGACGCTAGCCGCCGCGTTCGGCGCGGCCTGGGTCCTGGGCGTCGTCGCCCAGAGGCTGAAGCTGTCGCCGATCGTGGGCTACCTCCTGGCCGGGGTGGCGATCGGTCCCCACACGCCCGGTTTCACCGGCGACCTCCAGCTCGCGAGCCAGCTCGCCGAGGTCGGCGTGGTGCTGCTGATGTTCGGCGTCGGGCTGCACTTCCACGTGTCGGACCTGCGCGAGGTGGGAGGCATTGCCATCCCCGGCGCGCTCGTGCAGAGCAGCGTCGCCACGCTGCTGGGCCTCGGGATCGGCCTCGCCTTCGGCTGGCCCGTCGCCTCCGGCCTCGTGCTCGGCATGGCGCTCTCGGTCGCCAGCACCGTCGTGCTGCTGCGTGGGCTGGAGGCGCACAACCTCGTCAGCACCCCCGCCGGCCACGCCGCGATCGGGTGGCTGATCGTCGAAGACATCCTGACCGTCGTGGTGCTGGTCGTGATCCCCGTGCTGGGGGCGGGTGCCGCCGCCGCGGTCCCGGCCCCCGGCGGCCTCGTTGGGGAGCTGGCCCTGGCGCTCGCGAAGCTCGTGGCCCTCGTCGCCTTCGTCTTCGTCGTCGGCTCGCGCCTGCTGCCGCGAGCCCTCGTCTACGTGGCTCGCCTGCAATCGCGCGAGCTGTTCACCCTCACGATCCTCGCGATCGCGATCGCGGTCGCGAGCGGGGCGGCGCTGCTGTTCGGGGCCTCGCTGGCGCTAGGAGCCTTCCTCGCCGGGATGGTCGTGGGGCAGTCGCCGGTGAGCCAGCAGGCCGCCGCCGACGCGTTGCCGCTGCGCGACGCGTTCGCCGTGCTGTTCTTCGTGTCGGTCGGGATGCTGTTCGAGCCGGCCTTCCTGCTGCGCGAGCCGCTGCTGCTGATAGCCGCGCTCGCCGTGGTGCTCGTCGGGAAGCCGCTCGCGGCGCTCGCGGTGGTGGCGCTCCTCGGTTACTCGACCCGCACGGCACTCGTGGTTGCGCTCGGGCTCGCCCAGGTCGGCGAGTTCTCGTTCATCCTGGGCGACCTCGCGCGGCACCACGGCCTGCTGTCCGACACGGGCTTCAGCCTGCTGGTCGCCTGCGCGCTCGTGTCGATCTCGCTCAACCCGATCCTGTTCGGCAGGCTCGACGGGCTCGAGGCCTGGCTGCGGCGCCGCCCTGCGCTCTGGCGCCTGCTCAATGCCGTGGGCTCGCGGCGCTACGCGGCCGCGAACGCCGAGACAGCGGCCGCGGTGGCCCGGGTGGATCCACCGCTCGCCGTCGTTGTCGGTTACGGGCCCGTGGGCCGAGCCGTCGACGAGGCTCTGCGCCAGGCGGGCACCCGCACCGTCGTGATCGACCTCAACATGGACACGGTGGCGCAGCGGAACGCGCGAGGCTGCCAGGCGATCTTCGGCGACGCCAGCCACTCGAGCATCCTGGCGCAGGCGGGCCTCGCGCGCGCCAGCCACCTGGTCGTGACCCTGCCGCACTCGGTGAACCGCACCCCGATGATCGCCGCCGCGCGCCAGCTCAACCCGGCCTGCCGCATCCTCGTGCGGGCGCGCTACCTGCGCGAGCGGGGCGAGCTGGAGCAAGTGGGCACGAGCGCCGTCTGCTTCGAGGAGGTCGAAGCGGCGGTGGCGCTGACGTCGCTCGTCCTCGAGGACCTGGGCGCGGACGCGGCCCGGATCGCGCGGCACGCCGAGCGGGTGCGCCAGGAAGCGATGCGGCCCCCGCCGGGCGCGGCCTAAAGGGCCACGGGCTCCGCGGGTAAGAACGCTCCATCCCACAACGGAGGACTATCGCCCATGGATGCCCAGTCGATTTCCGGACTCAACTACGGTGCCGTGCTGGTGGCCGCCGTCCTGGCATTCGTCATCGGAGGGGCGTGGTACTCGCCGGCCCTCTTCGGGAAGACCTGGCAGCGGGAGACGGGCCTGAGCGACGCCCAGCTCCAGGCCGGCAACCCGGCCAAGATCTTCGGCCTCTCGTTCGTGCTGGCGCTGCTGGCGGCGTTCGTGCTCGCGATGTTCCTGGGCCCGAAGCCGGCGCTCGGGATGGCGACGGCCGCGGGAGCGATGGCCGGAATCGCGTGGGTCTCGACCTCGTTCGGCATCAACTACCTGTTCGAGCACAAGTCGCTCCGGCTGTTCCTGGTCAACGCCGGCTACCACACGGTGCAGTTCACGACGATGGGGCTCGTGCTCGGCCTCTGGCACTGAACCGGTCGCCGAGCTACTCGAGGAAGAGCTCGCGGCGCAGCCGCGCGCGCTGCTCGTCGGTCAGCGGTCGTTCGAGAAGTGCCTGCCGCAGTCGGGCGGCGTTCCGCGCGAGCGGCCGGTAGCCGCAGCCCGCGAGCAGCTCCGGGTTCGACTGCTGGAGGAGCGCCCGGGGGTAGTCGCGGCACATCCCCGGCCGCGAGGAGTAACTGTCGCAGGAGCGTGTCGCAGGGTCGAAGTGGGTGCAGCGGAAGGCGAACGTGCGCTCGCGCCTGCGGGCCTCCACGAGCTCGAACCCGTTCACCTTGTCCTGCCACCACAAGAAGGCGCGCCGCAGCCTGGGCGCGAGCCACACCAGCGCATGGACGCGGATGGCCGGCGCCTCGCAGCAGGCGGCGCAGCGCTGGCACGCGCCGCCCAGGAGGAACGTCCGCTCGCCTCTCAGCTGCCGCAGGCCGCGGTCTGCGCGGACGTTCAGGAAGAAGGCGCCCCGCGCCACGGCCTTGACCGCACGTCGAAGAGCGCCGTCCTTCACTCCTTGGCCCCTTCGACCATTCTCCATCGTCGGGCGTGTCGGGGCCACGAGCGGCGCCCCGGAGTAGACTCTGGCGCCTTCTCCCATGCCTCGCGAAGAGACCGGGCTCGTTCGCAGCCTCACGCTCGCCGACACCACGGCCCTGGTCGTGGGCACGGTGATCGGCACCGGCGTGTTCCTGAAGACGGCCGTCATGGCCCAGGACGTCGGCAGCCCCGGCCTGGTGCTCGCCGCCTGGGTGGCGGCGGGGCTGCTCTCGCTCGCGGGCGCGCTGACCTACGCCGAGCTCGGCGCCATGCTGCCGCACGCCGGCGGGGAGTACGTCTACCTGCGCCGCTCGTACGGCGAGGCCGCGGCGTTCGCGTTCGGTTGGATGCGGTTCTTCGTGGCCGGCAGCGGCTCGATCGCCATTCTCGGAACCGGGTTCGCGATCTTCCTGTCCGCGTTCGTGCCTGTCACCGGCGTGTGGGTCGAATCGAGCTTCACGCTGCTGGGGCAGGCGGTCCACTGGCAGCTCGGCAGGAAGCAGCTGGTGGCGGTCGCCGCGATCGTGCTCTTCTCCGCGGTCAACTGCCTCTCCGTAGCCTACGGCGGGAGGGTGCAGTCGATCCTCACCGTGCTCAAGCTCGCCGGGATCGCCGTGGTCGTGGGCGGCGTGTTCCTGCTGTCGAGCACGGGAAGCTGGTCGCATCTCGCGAGCCCGTCGGACGCCGCGAGCACGAGCGGAGCGGCCGCCTTCGGGACGGCCATGCTGGCGGCGCTCTGGGCCTACGACGGCTGGAACAACATGCCGATGGCGGCGGGCGAGGTGCGCAACCCGGGACGCAGCATCCCGTTCGCGCTGATCGCCGGCATGATCGCCGTGATGCTGATCTACTGCCTGGCGAACCTGGCCTACTTCTTCGCCCTGCCCTTTGGCGAGGTCGCGACCTCGAACTCGACCCGATTCCGCGACGCGCTGCCGGTGGCCACCAAGGCCGCGCAGACGTTCCTGGGCGACTGGGGCGGCCGGGTGGTCTCGATCGCCTTCATCCTGTCGACGCTCGGGGCGCTCAACGGCTCGATCCTGTCGAACGCGCGCGTGCCGTTCGCGATGGCCAGGGACGGGGTGTTCTTCGCGAGCATGGCCCGGCTGAGCCCGACGACGCACGTGCCGGTGCGGTCGATCGTCGTCCAGGCGATCTGGTCGTGCCTGCTCGCGCTCTCGGGGACCTACGATCAGCTCACGGACTGCGTGATCTTCGCGTCCTGGATCTTCTACGGGCTCGTGACCTCGTCCGTCTTCGTGCTGCGGCGGAAGCTCAAGGACGCCCCGCGACCCTACGCCACGCTCGGCTACCCGCTGGTGCCCCTGGTGTTCGTGTTGACGGCCGCCTGGCTCGTGATCAACACCCTCGCCGAGCGGCCGGTCGAATCGGTCGCAGGCCTGGCCCTGATCGCGGCCGGGCTGCCCTTCTACTTCCACTTCCGAGGGCAAAGGCGCCGGGAGCAGGCCGCCGGATAGCGATCGCGCGGGCCTGCGTGCCGCGACTCACGCAGGCCCCCCGGTGGGCGTCAGCTCTCGGCGGATGCCTTGCGGACGGGCTCGGCCTTGAGATCGCTCTCGAGCTTGACCTGATTGTCGACGGCGAAGGCGAGCGTCCCGCGTGCGATGTGCCCGACGAGCTGCTGCTCGACCGCGCTGCCGACGAGTCCCGTGAGCGTGATGCGGCCCTTGTCCACGATGATGCGGATCGGCGGGTGAGCCCAGCTCGCGTACTGGACGAAGCGCTCGTCGCCGTAGATCCGGTAGAGCAGCTCGCGGCGCAGGCGGTCGTCGAAGCTCGAGACGCCCTGGACGCGGATCTCGCTGCTGACGCCCTTCACGCCTGCGATGCGCGCGACGCGCTTCTCGATGTCGGTCTTGCGATAGGGCTGGTTGACGGAGCCGCGCAGGGTGACGACACCATCCTCGACGCCGGCCTCGATGCTGTCGAAGACCGTGTACCAGGGGTAGCCCAGGATCTGGTCGAAGACGTCCTTGCGGATCTCCGAGTCCTTGCGCTCGACCTGCGCCGGGTTCACGCCCGATTGCGCCCTGTCGTCCGCGCGAAGCGTCCCGGCTCCGAGAATCACGCTCAAGGCGGCGAGCGCCGCGAGCCAGCGGCCCGACTCCTTCCGTCCACTGCCGTCAAAGCTTGTCATGCTCTCGACTCCTTGCTCAGGGCCCGATCCCCATCGACGGGCCTCGATCGAGGTACGTAGCAAACCGCCTGCCAGCCGTGACGCGAGTCGCTCGCGCGCGGGGGCGCGCGACCGCGAGCACTCTCGCGCGAGAGCGTCGCCGAACGCGGACGCCCCGTCGCTCCTGAGCGTCTCCCGCAGTGGACGCCCCAGCGCCGGAGCGCACGCCGCGCTCCGAATGTCACAGGAAGTCAACGCGCGCGCGCGTGGGCTACGGGCGCTTCTCGACGCGGTAGAGGTGCGTCTCCGTGCGCACGAAGACGGCCTGGCCCGCGATCGCCGGGGTTCCCATGACGCCGCCTTCGCCGAGAGCGGCCCGGCCGAGCTCGCGGTACACGCGACCGGGCTGGAGTGCCAACGCCGAGCCGTCTTCCGCGAAGAAGTAGACCGCACCGTTCGCGAACAGCGGGGAAGCCGTGTGGGCGGCCGCCCCGCTCCGTTGCTGCCAGACCTCGGCACCGGTCTTCGCGTCGAGGCAGGTCACGACGCCGCCCTTGTCGGCAACCGTGTAGATGAGGTCTCCCACCAGGAGCGGGGACGGGCTCGAGCCGATGCCCCGCACGGCCTTCCAGGCGACGTGCGTGTCCGTGACGTCGCCCTGTCCGTCGGGGCGGATCGCGAGCAGCTCCGAGGGGCCCCGCCCGCTGCCGACGTAGAGCAGCCCGTGCGCGAAGAGCGGCCGCGTGGCCGCCGAGTGCGAGGCGTAGCGCACGCGCCACAGCTCGCGCCCCGTCTTCGGGTCGAGCGAGAGCACCGCCTTCGCCGCCTGGCTGATGAGTTGCGCGCGGCCACCCGCCTCGATCACGACCGGCGTCGCGTACGCCTTCTTCATGTCGCCGTCGTCGGTGCCGAAGTCGTAGGCACGCTCGGACTTCCAGACGCTGCGGCCCGTGCGCTTGTCGAGTGCGACTGCGTACTGCAGGTCGTAGCCGTCGAAGTGCACGATCAGCAGGTCGCCGTAGAGCATGGGCGACGAGCCGGGTCCGCGCCAGTGGTTGCACGGAAGATCGCGGCGGGACCAGAGTGTCTTTCCGGTCCGCGTGTCGAGCGCGGCGGTGCCGTAGCTGCCGAAGTGGACGTAGACGCGGCCCTCCTCGATCACGGGCGTGGGGGAGGCGAAGCTGTTGAAGCGCGCCGTGTCCTCGGGCTTCGCCACCTCGAACAGCTTGATGTCGTGGAGGACGCGTCCGCTGTCCCGGTCGAGCGCCAGCACCGAGAGCTCGCGCCCGTCGCGCGTGGCGGTCGTGAGCCAGACCTGACTCCCGAGCACGACGGGCGACGACCACCCGCGTCCGTGGATGGGCGTCTTCCAGGCGACGTTCTTCGACTCGCTCCACTCGCGCGGCAGGCCGGTCGCGGTGGAGTGGCCGGTGCCGGCGGGACCACGGAACTCCGTCCAGCGGTCCTCGGCCACGGCGGAGCCGAAGCTGGCGAGACCCATGCCCAGCGTCGCCAGCAAGCGCTCGATCCTCATCCTCGGCAACCTCCGGTTACGGCTTGATCACGAAGCTCCTGCCCCGGCCGCACGGCTCGCGCCGGTCGTCGAGGTGGGGCACGACCTTGAAGCGCCCGTAGAGTCCGCTCGCCATGATCGACGTGCCGGCGACGGGGAGCCGCGCTTCGAAGACGCGCCGCCGCGAGGCTGCGCCGTCGAGCGGCAGCTCCAGAACCTGGTACAGGAACCCTCGCGGGGTGTAGATCCGCAGCTGGAGCCTCCGCTCGTGCTTGGAGCGGCCGTGGACAAGCACCTCGAGCTCCAGCTCCACGATGCGCGTCGCCCGGAAGCTGTGCCGGCGCCGCGGCGTCTGCGGCGAGCGGATCTCGGACACCTCGCACGTCACCTTTGGCTTTTCCGCGTGGCGGGCCTCGGGCGAGCCGACAGGTGCCAGGACGAGGAGCGCAGAGAGCAGCGTCAGCATGGATGGCACCTCACGGCAGCGGGACCTGGACCGCGTAGAAGGTGCCGCGCTCGCTCCCGACGTGGACGAGGCCGAAGCCGAGGTCGAAGGACGGCGCGCCCACGACGAACGCCGCCGGGTCGTAGTCGAGCGCGATCGACGTGAGCGCCCCTCCCGGAAGCGTCAGCTGATAGAGCCTGCCGTCGCCGCCGCCGACGTAGACATGTGTCGCGCCTGGCCGCAGCAGCGGCGGCGACGGGCTCGGTACGGGTACGCCGCCCGGCCATTGGCTGGTCCAGCCCGAGCCGGTGTCGGTCAGACGCCAGACCCTGTCGTTGGTCGAGACGTACACGTCGCCGCTCGCGCGGTCGGGGAACACGAAGTCCCTGATCGGGCCGTCGCCGAGAGCGATCGTCCACACGTCCATGCCGTCGTCGGCGCGCACCGACTTCACCTCGCCGGCGTCGGTCCCGACGTAGATGCGGCCGTTGCGCAGCACCGGGCTGCCGCTGATGTTGCCGAGGTCGACCTTCCATCGCAGCGTGAAGGCGACGGGGCCGGGGGCTCCCAGATTGAGGCACCACAGCGTCTCCGGTACGCTGCCCTGGCGGCTCGCGAAGTAGACGCGGTTCTGCGGGCTCAGCGAGTAGTCGACGACCGCCATGCCGAGGATCGGGCCGATGCCCGTGGTGCCGGGGAAGCCGAAGGAGGTGAGCGGCGTGCCGCTCCCCGGGTCGAGCGCGTGGAAGACGTTGTCGTCGCCCGCGCTCGTGCCCGCGAAGATCGCGTCGTGCTCGCCGCCGAACGACGTGAAGATGCCGGCGGGCGCCCCGGTCGTGGCGGCGGGAGCGAGCGGTGTGGACCAGGCGACGGCGCCCGTCTGGACGTCGAGCGCGTGGGCACGGCCGTCCTGGGTCGTCAGGTAGAGACGCGGCCCGAGGCGGAGCGGCACCACCGGGTTTCGGGCCTGCGACGGCGAGCCGAAGTCGACCGGGTTCCAGGCCGGCGGTCCCGACGGCCACGGCCCGCCGCCCGCCGAGCGGGCCATCGCTTGCACGTCGCCGGAGTTGTCGACGGCGAAGATCCCGTCGCTCGCGACGGTCGGTGGAGCGACGCCGGTCGTGCCGGTGCCGGTCGCGTACTTCCACTTCACGCGGCCCGTGGCGTCGAACGGGCGGCCGATGCCCGACGCGCCGGGAGACGGCACCGGACCCGTGTGGATCGACCAGCTCGTGTAGCAATAGGGTGTGTCGAGGTCGAGTCCGGTGTGGTCGAAGAAGCGGGCTTCTCCCGGCGCTCCCAGCGGCGGCATGAGCGAGATGACGTCGAAGGAGGGGCCCGCGGAGTCGGCCGGCGGCGTGCAGCCGTTGCCCTTGTTGTAGCGGATGCGCGTCTCGATCGGGCTCCCGCCGACCGGGTTGACCCATTGCAGCCGGTTGTGTCCGCTCGTCGCGCCGGTCGCGCCGTCGGAGACGATCGTGAAGGCGGTGACGCCGGGATTGGCGGAGCCGTCGTCGTCGAGGATCGTGCCGACGCCCCGGCTCTGCCCGAGCAGGGCGCCGACAGGCGCGCTGAGATCGACGTGGAACGTCTCGTTCGGTTCCGGCGCCACGTCGCCGGCCACCAGGACGGTGAGCGTCTCCGAGGTGTCGCCCGCGCCGAAGCTGAGCGTGCCCGAGTTGGTCGCGTAGTCGCCGGGAGCGACGGCCGTGCCGTTCGAGGTGTTCCAGGAGGCCTGGGCCGCCACGCTCGTCGGGTTCGAGAGCGTGACCGTGAAGATCGCGCTCGCCGGGCCGGCGTTGCCTTCGACGATCCGCACGTCGTCGATCGACATCACTGGCACCAGGTCGTCGTTCAGGATCGTTGCCTGGCCCTGCGGGTCCGCGACGACGCCGCGCAGCGGGCTCGAGAGATCGACGAAGAAGGTCTCGTTCGGCTCGAACTTGAGGTCCCCGACCACCGGCACGTCGACGAACTGGGAGGTGGAGCCCGGCGGGAACGTGACCTGGCCGCTCGCCGCCTGGTAGTCGCCGTCGCCGAGGGTCGCCGTCCCGTTCGACGCGATCCAGTCCACCGAGACCGTCTGCGTGCTCGGGAAAGACAGCGAGACCGTCAAGCGCGCGTTCGCCGTCCCGCTGTCGCCCTCCGCGAGCGAGACGTCGCCAATCGTGATGTCCGGTGGCAGCGCGAGCTGGCCCCACCAGGTGCCCCAGCGGTCCTGGCCCGCGGGCAGCATCGCGTACTCCTGGATCGTCCAGAAGTCGACCTCGTTGAAGGGATCGACGTGCGTGGCGGAATAGTCGCCCCAGCGATTCACGGAGCCGGTGAAGATCTTGTAGTACTTGGCGAGGCCCTCCTTCAGCGTGGCCACGTCCTGGAACGTGCCGGGCGCGTCCGTGGACTTGCGGAAGGCGTAGCAGGCGCTCGCGAAGCGCGTGCCGGCGAAGCACGAGAAGCCGAGGAGGGCATCGTCGAACTTGTTCACCGCGAGGCTCGGGAAGGCGTAGAAGTTGGCGGCGCTCGAGTCGTCGACGAGGCCGTTCTGGAGGACGGCGGCGCTCGACGGATTGAGCTGCCACCACTGCACCGACGCGCGGTCCGGCGTCAGGAAGAACACCGTGTGCGCGGCCCAGAGCGTGCCGTTGCGCAAGACGAGGTTCTGTACGCGGTCGTCGTTGGTGGCGATCCGCTCGGACGCGCCGAGCTGGGGGGCGTGGTCCGCCGCGGGCGGCTCGAACTCCCACGAGCCCGCCTGGGGGAAGCCGACCACCGTCAGCACCTCGCTGCCGAGGACGCCCGAGAGCTTGAGCAGCCGCAGCGCGCCGAGGCCGGGGTTCCACGACTCCAGCAGATAGAGGTCGTCTTGCGTGATGTCGTAGGTGAGCGCGGGCACTTGCGTGAAGCCCGTCGCATCCGAGATCAGCGTGAACGGCGCCGAGCCGCCGTAGAGTGCCATCCGGTCGAACACGTAGATCTCCGAGCGCACGAACGAGCCCGCGAACGTGAACAGGTTGAACTGCACGACCAGCCACTTGTTGTTGAACCCGACGCTCGGGTAGTCGGCCCACAGCGTGTCGCCCGCGTCGGCGTCGATGCGGAACGTGTTCCAGCTCCCCGTGGGATCGGCCGTCTGCGACGCGGCCACGAGCAACGCCGAGGTGGCGCTGCGCGCGTCGTCGCAGCTCACCACGATCCAGCGGTTCGCCAAGGGGTCGTACACCGAGCGCGGATCGAAGCTGCCGCTGCCCCCGCCGATCGCGCCCCAGAAGCCGTTGAGCGTGCGGTCCGCGACGAGCGGCGTGCCGGCCCGGTTCGAGACGCGCACCTGGCTGTTGAGGGTCACCAGCAGGTGGCTGGGCCCCACCGCGCCGTGCGTGTCGGGAGGGATCAGCGTCAGGTTGTCGGGCAGGGCCTCGAAGTCGTTGGTGATCGCGGGCGACGGACCGAGCGGCGCCGGAAAGCCCTCCCGCTCAGGCGCCCGCGCGGGTGGCACGCGCCCGGCGGGGACTTCGCCGACCCGCTCGGCGGGCGGTGCTCCCGGCGGGTGGATGGCCTGGGGCGGCTCGTGCCGCACGCGAGCCGCCTCGGGCAGCTCCGCCCGCATGTCGATCACCCCGCGCGCCGTCGGCTCGCCCCGAACGCCGGTCCGTGGCGGACCCGGCTTGTCCTGGCCGGCTAGCGGCGCGGCGAAGACCACCGCCGCGAGAGCGAGCCACGCGCGCGTCCCATGCGAGCCGTCGTTCCATTGCCCCACCGGGCACAAGGATAAGGCCGTTCCGCCGGCCGACCGAATCCGGGTGGCGTGGCGGCCCTCCGTGACCTGGCTGTGAGGCGAGCGGGTCTCGGGCTCAGGGGAGCTTGCGCGCGAGCGTCAGTCCGTCGGCGATCGCGAGCATCACCGACTCGACGCGCGCGTCGCCAAGCACCAGCTCGTTGAAGCGGCGGATCGCGACCACGTCGTCCTCCCGCTCCTCGGGCCGCACCACGTCGCCTCCCCAGAGCACGTTGTCGACCGCGATCAGGCCCCCCGGCCGGAGGCGGCGCACGATCTCCTCCCAGTAGACCGGGTAGCCCTTCTTGTCGGCGTCGATGAACGCGAAGTCGAACTGGGGCCCCTCGGGCAGCGCTCGTAGAGTCTCTGCAGCCGGAGCGATCCGCAGCTCGATGCGCTCGGCAACGCCGGCCTTCGCCCACAACCGCCGCGCGATCGCCGTCCAGTGCTCACTCACGTCCAGGCAGAGCAGCCGGCCGTCCGCCGGCAGGCCGCGCGCGATCGCGAGCGACGAGAGGCCGGTGAAGGTGCCGACCTCGACGGCGCGGCGGGCCCCCGTCGCGGCCACGAGAATGCGCAGAAACGCCGCCTGCTCGGGCGCCACCTGCATCACGGCCTGGCCCCCGAGCCGCGCCGTCTCCTCGCGCAGCTGGCGCACGACCTCGTCGTCGGGCGAGCGGTGCGCGAGCAGGTACGCGTAGAGCTCGCCGTCGAGGGCGGTGAACTTCGGCTCGGGGAGCATCGGATCGGAGATTCTAGCGCGAGGGCGTAAGATCCGCAGGCAACGATGACCTGCCCCGCGTGCCAGGCCGAGAACCCGGCCACGGCCGGCAACTGCCGGCGCTGCGGGAGCGGCCTCGGCAAGACGCTGGTACGCGGCACGCTCGTGGCCTCGCGCTACGAGATCCTGAGCTCGATGGGGCGCGGCGGCATGGGCGTCGTCTACAAGGCCCACGACCGCGTCCTCGACGAGGGCGTGGCACTCAAGGTGCTGCGGCCCGAGATCGCCGCAGACCCCGAGATGACGCGCCGCTTCCAGTCGGAGATCAAGCTGGCGCGCAAGGTCACCCACCGCAACGTCTGCCGCATCCACGAGTACGGACAGGACGGCGGCCTCGCCTACATCTCGATGGAGCTGATCGGCGGCACCGACCTCAAGGAGGTGGTGCGCGTGCAGGGCGGACTGATGGCGGACGGGGCGTTCGACGTCGCGCTCGAGATCGCCGCCGGGCTACAGGCGATCCACGACGTCGGCATCATCCACCGCGACCTCAAGACCCAGAACATCCTGATCGACAGCCGCGGGCTCGTGCGCCTGCTCGATTTCGGGATCGCGAAGGAGGGCGGCTCGCAGCTCACGGCGACCGGGATGATCATCGGCACCCCCGAGTACATGAGCCCGGAGCAGGCCCGCGGCGAGCGTATCGACCTGCGCAGCGACATCTACGCCTTCGGCATCGTGGCCTTCGAGCTGTTCACCGGCCGCGTGCCGTTCGCGGGCGACAGCGCCATGGCCGTGCTGTACCGGCAGGTCCACGAGGCGCCGCCGCTCGACGATCCGGCGCTGCCGGCGCCGCTCGTTCCCGTGCTGCGGCGCGCGCTCGCCAAGCACCCGCGCGAGCGTTACGCCTCCGTGCGCGAGCTGATCGAGGAGCTGCGCCAGGCCCAGGCGGCCTACCAGGGATCGCCGGGGCCCGCGGCGGTGGCCCAGGCAGTGGCCGAGGACACGCCGACCGTGGCGCTTCAGCCGCTCGCGTCCGACGCCGAGGCTGGCCGGCTCGTGGCGGCGATCGACCACGTCGCGCGCGCCCTCGAGGAAGAGCGCAACACCAGCGGCGTGCTCGAGGCCACGGCCGTCGCCGCCCGCGCCCTGCTCGGGGCCGAGGCGAGCCGCGCCGTGCTGTTCCAGACCGGCGGAAAGGAGCGCTGGGTCGAGAGCGCCGCCGGCGAGGGGGCCGAGTCGCTTCCGGGCACGCGCCTTGCGGCCGGCGCGGGCCTCGCGTCGCTGGCGCTCGACACGGCCCAGCCGCTGCTGCTCACGCGCGGCTCCGAGCACCCGCGCTACCTGTCGCCCGTCGACGAGCTGCCCACGAGCCGGCCCGGCTTCGTGTGCGTGCCGCTCGCGCGCGGCGCCGTCCGCGGCGCGCTGCTCGTCGCGGGGCGCGAAGCCCAGCTCTCGAGCCGTGACCTGGAGCTCGCCGTGCGCCTCGCCCGCCACGCGGCCCTCGCGCTCGAGGCCGTGGCCGAGCGCGAGCGGTCGCTCGACGCCTTCGACCACGTGTGCGAGGTGCTGGTTTCGTTCCTCGAGCGCGTCGACGTCCACTACCCGCAGCACTCGCGGGCCGTGGCCGCCCTCGCCGACGCGCTCGGGCCGCACTTCGGGCTCTCCGAGACGCAGCAGCTGCAGCTGCACTTCGGAGGCCTGCTCCACGACATCGGCAAGCTCCGGCTCGACCCCGGGCTGCTCCGCGCCGAGGGTGCCTTCAGCGACGAGCAGCGCCAGCGCGTGCAGGAGCACGTCGTGCTGGGCGTCCAGCTCGTGGCGCCGCTCACGCCCTGGCCCGAGACGCTCGAGATCATCCACGCCCACCACGAGCGCTGGGATGGCCGCGGCTACCCGCGCGGGCTTCAGGGCGACGCGATCCCGCTCGGCGCGCGCATCGTCGCGGTCGCCGACGCCTACGACGCGATCACCGCCTCCGGCAAGACCCCGAAGCAGGCGCTCGAGGTCCTGGCCGGGGCCGCGGGCCAGTTCGATCCGCACGTGGTCGAGGTGTTCGCCTCGGTCCACAAGGACCGGCGGTCCCGGCTCGGGCTCACCAGTTCGAGGGCTGGTAGTCCTTGAAGAACTTGCCGGAGGCGTGCTCGCCGGTATTGAGGCCCGCGAGGAAGGGGTCGAGCACGCGCGCGGCGCCGTCCACGATGTCGAGCGGGGGCTCGAAGCCGAGCTCTTCCTTCTTGCGCTCGGCGTGGACGAACGGGTCCTCGTCGGTGATCCAGCCGGTGTCGACGGCGTTCATGTGGATGCCGTCCTTGACGTAGTCGCGCGCGGCGGTGAGCGTCAGCATGTTGAGCGCCGCCTTGGCCATGTTGGTGTGCGGGTGGCGATCGGTCTTGGTGCCGCGCGAGAAGACGCCCTCCATCGCCGAGACGTTCACCACGTGCTTGTCGCGGCCCGGCGTGCGCCGCATCAGCGGCTTGAGCCGCGCGCACAGGATGAAGGGGGCGACCGCGTTCACGAGCTGGACCTCGATCATCTCCGGCGTCTTGACCTCGGCGAGCGTCAGCCGCCAGGAGTTCACCGCCCGCAGGTCCACCTGCTGCCGGTCGGCGTCGAGCGCGCCCCCGGGGAAGAGGTCCTCGCGGCGTGCCGCCTCGTCGAAGTCGAAGCCGACCTGCGACAGGCGGGCCGAGTGACGCAGCCCGAGCCCGGCTCCGCCCCCGCGCCAGGCGACGAGCCCCCCGAAGCCCTCGCCGCCGCCGTCGCCCGCCGCGGGAGACGCCGACTGCAGCAGGCGCACCGACTCGTGGTGCCGCGCGACGAGCGGCCGCAGCTCGGCCGGCAGCGCGTCCTCATCGCGCTCCTCGAACTCGAGGAGGTGGCCGAAAAAGCCGGGGGGACGGCGCACCGTCTGGCAGGCGTTGTTGACGATCAGGTCCAATCGCCCGAGATCGCGGTCGAGCAGGCTGCAAAAGATCTCGACGCTCGGCGAGTGGCGCAGGTCGAGGCCGTGGACCTGGAGGCGAGCGCCCCAGTCTTCGAAGTCCGGCTCGGCCGCGTAGCGGCGCGCGGCGTCGTGCGGGAAGCGGGTCGTGGCGAGGACCGTCGCCCCGGCCCGCAGCAGCTTGAGCGCCGCCTGGTAGCCGATCTTGACACGGGCTCCCGTGACCAGGGCCACGCGGCCCCGCAGGTCGGCGGTCTGGAAGCGCTTCTCGTAGTTGAGCGCGGCGCACGGCGGGCAGAGCGCGTCGTAGAACGAATGCACACGGCGATACTCGGCCTTGCAGACGTAGCAGATCCGGGGAGTCTCGACCTCGCGCTCGCTCGCCGGCTCTCCCGCCTCGAGGAGTCGCGGCGGAGGCACGAACACGTGCGTCTGCCGCGCGGCGCGGATCCCGGTCGCCTGCAGGACGGCGCGGTCGCGCGCCACCGCCCGCCGCTTCTGCGCCGCGCGCAGCGATCGCACGAGCCGCCGCTTCTGCTGCAGGTCGGGGTGGACCGTCCGCCCGGCCGCCACCAGCAGCCGCGTCCGTTCCTCGTCGGGGAGCTGTGCCAGCAGCGCGCGGTCGCTCACCACGGCTTCGAGCACTTCGCGCGCGCGGCGGAGGTCCTCCGGCCCGACCTCGTCGCCGGCCAGCACCGGCGGACGACTCCCCGACGTCAACCGGCGCGCGGACGACCCACGGCCCTCGGCCATCCGAAGAGTCTAATTCACCACCGGGCCCCGGCGCTGCGTGCGATCATGAGGGTCATGGCGCTCCACGCCGCGAGCCCGCTGCTGGCGGCCGCGCTCGCCCTGGGGCCGGGCGCCGGGGCGGGAGCCGGCGAGGCGCGCGTCTCGCTCGATGCGCGGGACGCGCCGATCGTGGACGTCGTGCGGGTGCTGGCGGAGGCGGGCGGGTTCCAGGTGGTCTTCGACCCCGGCATCGAGTGCCGGCTGACGCTCAAGCTCAACGAGACCCGCTGGCGCGCGGTGCTCGACACGGTGCTCTCCGCATGCCGCCTGGGCCTCGAGGAGGAGGGGGACATCCTGCGCGTGGCGAAGGTCGCACGCTTGCAGGAAGAAGCGGCGGCCCGCCGGCGTCTCGAGCAGGAGCGGCGGCCGACGCCCTCGGGGCGTCTCGCGCTCTTTCGCCTGTCCTACGCGCGTGCCCGGCAGCTCGCCCCGCTGCTCGACCAGATCCTCACTCCCGCGGGTCGCGTGAGCTACGACGCGCGCACCAACACGCTGATCGTCGCCTACTGAACGGGCCCGGCCACGCCCGCCAGCAGCTCGGGAAGCTCGCCGAGGGAGCGGATGCGGGGGCAGTCCGCGTCGGGGTAGAGGCCGGCGGAGTCCAGCAGCACGGCGCGCAGCCCGGCCGCGCGGGCGCCCTGGACGTCGATCCAGTAGAAGTCGCCGACATGAAGCGTCGTCTCCCGGCGGGCACCGGCGCGTTCCAGGGCGCGCTCGAACAGACGCGGGTCGGGCTTCTCGACGCCCTCCAGATGCGAGTCGAGCATCACGTCGAAGAAGCGGGCGAGGCGGAGCCGCTCCATCACCACGTGCAGCCGCCCGTTGGCGTTCGACACGACCACGAGGCGCGGCACGCGTGCGCGCAGCCGCTCCAGGGCCGGCACGACGCCCTCGGGCACGAGCTCCCAGAGGTTGTGGACGGCATGGTAGGCGTGCAGGTCCTCGAGCGCCGCATCCGTCTCCGGCGAGCAGGCGATGCCCGCGTGCTCGAGCACCAGGTTGAAGTACGTCCAGCCGCGCTGCGAGTCGTTGCCGTGGCGGATCAGGTCGGGCACGTCGAGAGCGTGCTTGGCGCGGGGCTCGGCGTCGGCCAGGACCCCGGGCGCCACGCGGACGCCGTGGGCGGCGAGCGCGTCGCTGATCCGTCGCCAGTTCGGGTTGACGAGCACTCCCCCCGCGTCGAGGAACAACGTCTCGACCGGCGGGGTCACGCGCCCCGCTACTCCGCGCACGCCCGGGTCGAGGCTCATGTTCGACATGCCGGGGATCAGGCGCGCGGCCCGGCCGACTCGACGCGCAGGTCCTGTATGCCCGCGAAGTCGCGGGCGTTGCGCGTCATGAGCACGGCGTCGTGGAGCGCCGCCGTGACGCCGATCGCCACGTCCGCGGCCCGCTTGCGGGGCGACCCGAGCCGGCGGAAGGCCTCGGCTGCCTCCGCCGCGATCGCCTCCGAGAAGGGCACGACACCGTCTTCGCCGAGGAACGACCGCGCCACGGCGAGCTGCTCGGGGGTCCTCGGGCCCCGCGAGAACTCGTACCAGGCCACCGCGCTCATCTGGATCTCGTCGTCGGAGTCGCCCAACGCGCGCAAGCGCCTGCGCTCCGGGCCGGGGCTCGAGAGCGCGTAGACGAGAAAATCCGTGTCGAGGTGAAAGCGCATCAGAAGCCCTCGTCTTCGGCCTTCAGCCGCCGGATCTCGGCGCGGGGATCGTTGTCTTCGAAGAGGGCGAAGAGCCGGCGCAACGCCTGGACCCGCTCGTGGCGCCGCTGGCGGGGGACCCCGAGCTCCGCGTCCCGCTGGCGCACGAGGGCACGGCGCGTGGCCTCCGAGAGCGAGCAGCCATAGCGGCGCGCGAGCTGCCGCGCCGCCTCGCGGGCCTTGTCGTCGAGAACGAGGGTCGTACGCGCTGACGCCATACATTATGTATAGCAGAGGTATGGCGCTGCAGCAATGGTCAGGGTGTGGTGTGGTTCTCGAGCAGGAACAGGTCGCCCAGCTTGCGCGTCATGCTGAAGTAGACCTTGGTGCCGTCCGGCGACCAGCTCGGGTAGTCGACGTAGCGGGTCGAGTCGTCGTAGTGAGTGACGGGAGCGAGGGCGCCCGTCGCGACCGACAGCGTCGCCAGGTTCTCGTGGTCGACGACCACGAGGATGCGGTCGGGGTCCTTTGGCGACCAGCGTGGGTGGGACAGCTCGCGCGTGCTCTTGCTGATCGCGCGGGCCTCCCCGCCTTCGGTCGCCACGACCCAGATGGCGCGCGGCCCGTCCTTCTCGCGCTGGAACGCCAGTCGGCGGCCGTCCGGGGACCAGGTCACGAAACTCAGCGCTCCCTCTGGAGCCGCGACCTCCCGGCTCGCCCCGCCAATGTCCATGACCCGGACCGACGCCCGGCCGTCCGCCGAGGTCTGTGTGAAGGCCAGCGAACGGCCGTCTGGCGCCCACTCCGGCCCCTGGATGCCGCCGGGTCGAGGCAGGGAGACGACGTCCGTGACCGTCAAGCCGCCCACGGGCTGAAGCGCGACCGACGCCGCCTGCGGCGTCCTGCGAACGAAAGCCACGGTCTTTCCGTCGGGAGACCAGCGCGGCATCATGGCCCCGCCCTCGGTCAGGGGCTGATAGGCGCCGCCGTCGAGCTCGAGCGTGTAGAGGCGGGTCTCCCCCGTGCGGTCGGAGAAGAAGAGCAGCGTGCGGCCGTCAGGGGAAAGATCGGGATAGTCCTCGAGGCAGCTCGTCGCCGTCAGCTGCCGCTGCACGCCGCTCTTGACGTCGAGCACCCACAGGTCGGGCGCATAGCTCGCGCCCCCGAAGGCCAGCCGCCCGCCGCTCGCGGCGAGGTCGGGGTCGATGTCGGTCGCCGCCCCGAGCGTGAGCCGCTGGACGAGCGGCGTCTCGGTGTCGGCGGTCGCGAAGAGCACGCGCGTCAGGCTCGTCGTCGATGCGGTGATCGCGCGACCGGCGGCGAAGTAGAGCCAGGCTCCGTCCCGGGACCAGGCAGGGCTCAGCACCGACTCCAGCTTGAGCTTCAAGGCTCGAGGCGCCCCGCTGCCGTCGCTCGCCACAACCCAGAGCCGGTTGTTGGACTGCCCTTGAAACGAGCCGTAGGCGATCCATTTTCCGTCGGGCGACCAGCTCGGCTGGTAGTCGATGTCGGCGTCGGCCGTGAGCGGGCGGGGCTCTCCGCCCCTGGCCGGTACA
>Ga0214472_10002062_pt1 | contig 21824 bp, 20 predicted proteins | sample RVTome_6_FD_207662 | JGI IMG/M metagenome (GOLD analysis project Ga0214472, IMG submission 207662) | Soil microbial communities from uranium-contaminated site in the Upper Colorado River Basin, Wyoming, United States - RVT140D175 | ecosystem: Environmental > Terrestrial > Soil > Contaminated >...
CCGAGCCGCGCGCAGGAGGTGTCGAAACCTACTCCCGGCAGGACGACCAGGTCTATATCGGCTGGCTGGTACTCTGTGAGCCTCGTGTCGTCCGGCTCCGGTATGCCCATGTAGCCTGCCACAAGTTCGGCTGCAGGGTCCGTCAGTCCGAAGAGCCTGAGGCGGTGTCCATCCTTCTCAACTTTCGGGACCAGGACGTTCTTTCCGGCCCCGAGCGCGGCGTCTATCATCGGCAGGGTTATCACCTCGCTTCTGAACTCCACGTAAAAGAGCACTGTGGCCGCTTCCTTGTACTCGTGGAGGCCGGAGAGCCTCTCGCCTATCGCCCTGCTCTTCGATTCCCGCTCCCAGTGGGAAAGCCCGTCCCTTTTTTTCAGTACCCGCTTCCTTGCCTCGTTCTTCAAGCCCTGTCACCCGAAAGCGAGTCCAGCCTGGACTTGATAACGTCGACCTCGGCAGCAAGCGCCGGACAGTGGCCGTACACCTCGACCCCCTTTACGTCCGCCTCTATGACCTCGGGGTTGTAGCTCATGTAACCCAGAACCTCCATGCCGGGGAGGTTCTCCGCGATGAACTTCCTGTCTTCCTCCCCGCGCACCTTGTTGCCGACCACGTAGACCTTCTTTATGCCCAAGTCGTCCGCGAGGCCCTTTACCTGCTTTGCGGTCTGGAGGCTTCTGCCGCCCGGCTCCACGACGACGATGAGCGCGTCCACCGCGCCGGATGTCCCGCGCGTCAGGTGCTCGATGCCGGCCTCCATGTCGAGTATGGCGACGTCGCCCCGCCTCATTATTATGTGCCTGACGAGGCTTTTCAGGAGCACGTTTTCCGGGCAGTAGCAGCCCGCTCCGCCCGCCTTCGACTTCCCCATCACGAGGAGCTTGATGCCCTTGTGGTTGTACGAGTACTCGTCCGGGATATCGTCTACCTTCGGGTTCATCTTGAATATCGACCCCGCCGCGCCCGGCTTCGCGCCCGTGCGCTCCTCCACGAGTTCGTCCATCTTCGCGACCGGCTTTATCTTCTCTATCTCGGATGCGGGTATGCCAAGCGCCTGCGCAAGGTTCGCGTCAGGGTCCGCGTCCACGACAAGCACCTTGGCCCCGGCCTTGATGTATGCCATGGCGAGCGAGCTTGAAAGAGTCGTCTTACCGACTCCGCCCTTCCCGGAAACGGCGATTTTCATCCATTACTCCAAAGGGTTAACGGGCTTTAAGTCCGGGGGGAAACCTTAAGCCGGGGATTTACCATATAACTGTAAGTAAGAACAGCAAAATTAACATTCATACAGTATCTTGTCAAGATTTTTCTGTAGCCTTGGCGATTAGCTATTTTTATCGCGTCATTTACCAAGTTAATCCGGCCAATTACGGGGCAAAAAACACCCGCCGCCCATGCAGCCTGGACGGGTTTGCGTAACCTCGAATAAAGGGCTTTATAGAGCCCCCTGGGGGGTAAAAAACGGCGCGGCAATGGACCGGCCAGGCCACTTACACTACCGCAGGCAGGATGGCAGAAACTTTGCCGGAATTATTATTAATATACACTAAAACGATGTGATTTTAAAGAATAAAATAAGGCTTGCCAAAACAAGACCGATTTGGTATATTTTAATTGAGGCAGCCATTACTCAGGTTGTCAAAGAAGGGCTTCAGTTAAGGGATCTGAAGCGGACGGCGGTTTCGACGGCCCTTATCAGCGGTTCCGGGGGGTTACCGCTTGAGTTGGGCCGGGCGGCCGCGTAAAAAGCGGTTAAGCTGCCGGCCGCCAGGATTCCTTAAATTCAACGGGAGGGTAAAACCTCCCGTTTTTCGCCCGGCTGCCGGCCCGCACCATGCAGGCCCTCGCCAAACACCCGCTATTTTTTTCCGGCGCTGTATCCGAGCTTCCTGGACACCTCTTCGCCGGCCGCCTTTATGAGCGGCAGAAGCTCGGTCTCCATTTTTTTCCTGCTCATCCTGCAGCCCGGCCCGGAAATGCACATGCCCGCGACCGCCCTGCCGGTATAGTCCCTGACAGGCACCCCTATGCACAGGACGCCCACCTCCTGCTCCTCCAGGTCCAGCGCATAGCCTTTCTTGGCCACGGACTTCAGGTGCGCGAACAGCTTGGCCCTGTCGGTGATGGTATTTTCGGTCAGCCCAGCGAGCTTGTTCTTCGTGTAAATCCTCGCCAGTTCGTCCTCACTAAGAAAAGCGAGCTGCGCCTTCCCGACCGCAGTGCAGTGCGCGGGCAGAAGCGAGCCCACCCTGTTCGCGACCCGGACGGAGTGCGTGGTCTCGCATATGTCCATGTAGACCACCCTGTCGTCCCTGAGTACGGATATGTACACCGTCTCGTTGCAGGCCTTGCTGAGCCCGTCCATGACAGGCCGGGCCTGGTCGAGTATCCCGGTCTGGGTGAGGAACACCTGCCCCATCTCGAACGTCTTGACACCCAGCCTGTAGTTCCCTGTGCGCGGGTCCTGGTCGACATAGCCCCTCGTGTTGAGCGTGGCCAGGAGCCTGAACACGTTGTTCTTGTGGAGCTTCAGCCTGGTGGCCAGTTCCGTTACGCCAAGCCCCTCCTTGGCGCCCATGAACGACTCTATGATGTCAAGCGCGTGCAGCACAGACTGGATGGTATAGTCGGTCTTTTCCCTTTTTATGACAGGTTCCCCTTACGTTTAAAATTGTCTGGCGGATTAACCGCGGGGGCCAGGAGACATGGCTCCGCGGGCCGGTGAAATTGCATAGCTGGTACGCCGCCGGAGGATGCCGCCCATCAGGGATGACATTTTAGAACACGGTTTTATTTCTGTCAAGAAATTTATTGCGGCAGGATACTGTTTTATAACGGCGGCAACGCCCCTGTTTTTTTGCCGGGACAGCGCTGAAACAATGTTTTGGGCCAGACGGGACATGCAGGCTACCCTTATGCCTTCTCCCTCAGGTACTTCAGGAGCCTCTGCATGTCCTCGGGGGGCTCGGAGGTGAACTCCATGTACTCGCCGGTGACCGGGTGGTTGAAGCCCAGGAGCCCCGCGTGGAGCATCTGCCTTCCAACCTTCATCCCCAGCACCTTGGCCACTGGCGTGCCTCCGTATACCCTGTCGCCCGCCAGCGGGTGGCCGATATGCGCCATGTGCACCCTTATCTGGTGGGTACGGCCGGTCTTGAGCCGGAGCGCGACATATGTGGCCGCGCCGAACCGCTCCAGCACGCGGTAGTGGGTTATGGCTTCCTTCCCGCTGAACGTGATGGGCGACATCTTCTTCCGTTCGGTCACATGCCGTCCAATGGATACAGTGACGGTGCCCTCGTTGTCCCTCAGGTTACCCGTCGCGACCGCCACGTACTCCCTCGAAAGGATGTGCGCCTTGAACATGTCCGCAAGCGCCATGTGCGCCTTCTCGTCCTTGGCAAGCACTATCACCCCGGATGTGTCCTTGTCCAGCCTGTGGACCACGCCTGGCCTTAGCTCCCCCCCGATAGAGGACAGCTTCCCGCAGTGGTGCAGCAGCGCATTGACCAGCGTACCCGTATAGTTCCCGGACGCCGGGTGCACTACCATCCCGGCGGCCTTGTCCACGACAACCAGATACTCGTCCTCGTAAAGGATTTTTACCGGCATGTCCTCCGGGAGCGCCATGACTGGCTCGGGGGCCGGGATGACGACGCCTACGGTATCGCCTGGGCGGAGCCTGTAATTCGCCTTGCGCGTGGCCCCGGAAACGTCCACGAGCCCGTCGTCTATAAGCCTCTGCGCCTGGCTGCGGCTTATGTCCAGGCCGGCATCCGCCAGGAACACGTCCAGCCTGACGCCCGGAATCCCGCTCAACGTCTGCCTGTGCAGGCCGGGGTTGCTATCCGTGTCCGCCCTCAGAGGCATGTTTTCTCCCTGCCGGAAAGTCCGTCCAGCGTATCAGAAGCCCTCTTGACAATCAACCGGGCTGTGTTATATTTATAAACCGGCGGCATATTTTTAACCTTTTATCTGTATGGCAACCAACAACGGAGGTAACACCATGAAGAAGTTCCTGTTGATTATGGCGGTAGCTGCGTTTATAGCGGCTTCCGTGCCCGCACTCGCAAAAAGCCCGGTCTACTACGTATGCGGATGCGGCCCGGACTGCACCTGCAACGCCATGTCGGACTCGCCCGGCAAGTGCGGCTGCGGCAAGGAAATGGTCCAGATGCACCTTCTCAAAATCGACGGCGACAACGCGGTTTTCTGCACATGCGGCGCGGACTGCAACTGCAAGCTGAACGCGGACGACCCGGCCAAGTGCGGATGCGGCAAGCCGGTCAAGACCGTCAACCTGAAGGGCAAGTACGTATGCGCCTGCGGCCCCGGCTGCGACTGCGGCGCCATATCCGACATGCCGGGCAAGTGCGGCTGCGGCAAGGACCTGAAGCTCGTGGAATAACCCCGGCAACACTTCTGCAACCTGCGGCCCCGCCAGACGGCGGGGCCGTTTTTATTTGTCCGCGCCCCTGAACCCCCCGGGGTACCCGGCCGCGCCCTTTATGCTCCATGATCCGGCTGGGGCAGGGCCTACAGACATGGACGAAAGCGGGGTGGGCGGCACGGGTACAGGGGTATCGCAGTCCAGCGGCCCCTCATTCAGCGCCCTTGATTCTCTTTCGTCATTCAGACCACCAGGCATGGGGGTGTACTTGTACTTTGCGTTAGAGAAATCCGACTCCTCTACGATGATATAATCGAGCTTATCCGCGCCTATAACCACCGGGCCTATTTCTGAATCTACATGAAAGGCGCCCTGGTAGAAAGCGGTCAGTTCCCCTTTCAGGGCCATCCCGTTCAGCAGGTGGAACTCGAAGGCGGACGCTGACGTCGCCGAAACCCACCATAAGATTACCGCAACAACCACGAGGACAGCGTTCCTTTTAATCTTCATCATAACCCTTCCGCCAGTATCTTTGTCTTCAGTATGAGTATCTCGAGAGACATCGATGCCTTGGACATCAGGCTGGTCAGCTTCTCGACGTTTCCGGTAATGAACGAGCCCTGTCCGTTGTCGCCGTAAAGCACCGCTACGACCTTGCCCTTGATGATTAGCGGGCAGGCGAACGCCTCCTGAGGGTAAAACCCTCCGAGCGCGGCCATCAGCTGGTTGTTCTGCGGTATCTGGAGTATCGGGCCCTTGTAGAAAACCCTGTCCTCCACCACGTCCTTGAACATGCCCGGCTCGGAAAGGTTTATCGCGACCTTCGAGACCGTCTGGTCCGCGAGGTTCTGGCCTCCCGCCCGCCAGCCGGAAAGGGCGGACCCCTTCACGAGAAAAAGCGCCGCCCGGCCTACGGTTGTAAGCGCGGCGGCGAGTATCGCGCCCGCTATCTGCTCCCTGTCGTCCGGGTTGGCAAGGACCTGGTACGGCCCGCGCACTGGCTGCCGGGGCGCGGGCGGGGCGGGCTGGGCTGCCTGCACGGGGGCCTGGTATACCGGAGGAGGCGGTGCATGTACCTCTGGCGGCGCGGCAATGACAGGCGCGGCCTGGACCGGCGGGGCAGGTGGCGGGGGGGGCGCCGGGGCGGCCTGGACTGGGGGCGGGGCAGGCATCGGGACCTCCAGCGGGGCAGGCGCGGTCTCCACCGGCTTCCCGAATATGCTCTCCGAGTAATAGTCCATCTGGCTCTCGTCGCCCAGGTACTCGTCCTCGGACAAATCAGGGGTGACCGCCTTCGGCTGCTTAGGCGCTGCGGCGGTCATGCCCGGAGCGCCGCCAGGGTGGTCGAACGTCTTCTCCTCGCCCTGTACCGCGACATACCTGATGTCCCGCTTGACCCCGTAATACTTCTCCATCGCGAACGCGATCCTCATCTCGGAGGCGATGTACGGCCTTATGTCGAGCCCCACCACGAACCGGAGCTCGTCCACCACCGCGATGTCGTTCGGGTCCTTCATGGCAAGGTGGAGCCTGTTGCGCTCCTTCTTGATAGGGAATGCGGTGTGCTTCTCCACAAGCTCCCTGCTTATCGAGTCGAGCACGTCCTGTCCCACTTCCTCGAAGAACGCGGGCTCGGCGTACGGGACGCGCAGCGCCTTGGACAGAAATTTCGCGAGCCCCTCCTCGTTGATAAGCCCCATCTCGACAAGGTTGGTGCCAAGCCTGCCGCCGAATATTATCTGTCTCTCGAGGGCCTTCGCCAACTGTTCGTTGGTGATGATGCCCTCGCCCACCATCGCTTCGCCTATCCTCAAAACCATCCCTCCAGAAATCCTCGGGCCCGCGCAACCGCCAGGCCGGCATGAGTACAGACCGTTTACGTATTTGCTTCAGCCCGGCTTCCCCGCCGCAATCACCCGAGCGCCTTCAGTATGACCTTCAGTATCTCGCCGGGCTTCGGTATGCCCCCGCCCGGCCTTCCATAAAACTCCACGGGCGCCCGGCCGCAGACCGCGAGCCTCACATCATCCACCATCTGGCCCATGTTCATCTCGACGGTCAGGAACTTCTTGACCGCGCCGGATAAAACGGCATCAGAAAACGGTTTGTCAGGGAACGGGTACAAAGTCACGGGCCTGATGAGCCCGGCCTTTGCGCCCTTACCCCTGGCCTCGGCTACCGCGGACTTCGCTATCCGCGCGGCAATCCCGTACGCGGCGACGACAACCTCCGCATCCTCGGCCATGTACGACTCGTACAGGGTGTCTTTCGCGGCCATTTGGCGGTATTTTTTCTCAAGCGCCCGGTTTACGCGCTCAAGCTCCCCGTCTCCCATATAAAGAGACCTGACCACGTTTGCTCCCCTTCCCTTGCAGCCGGTCAGCGCCCACGACTTGTCGAAACGTTTAGGCGCGGGCGACTTCAGTCTGACCGGCTCCATCATCTGCCCGAGCACGCCGTCCGAGAGTATCATGACGGGGTTTCTGTACTGGTCCGCCTTGTCGAACGCCATGACCGCCAGGTCGAAGGCCTCCTGCACTGTTGAGGGGGCATACACGAGCATCCGGTAGTCCCCGTGGCCGCCTCCCCTGGTGGCCTGGAAGTAGTCCGCCTGGGACGCCGATATGTTGCCCAACCCCGGGCCGCCCCTCTGGACGTTCACCACCACCGCTGGCAGCTGGGCCGCGGCCAGGAAGGAAAGCCCCTCCTGCTTGAGGCTTATGCCCGGCGAAGACGACGAGGTCATCGCCCTGACACCGCATGCGGACGCGCCATACACCATGTTGATGGCGGCTATCTCGCTCTCGGACTGGATGAACACGCCGCCGACCTCGGGCATCCGGGTGGACATGTACTCGGGGATCTCGTTCTGCGGTGTGATCGGGTACCCGAAGAAGGCCCTGCACCCGGCCGCGACCGCGCCCTCGGCCAGCGCCTCGTTTCCCTTCATCAGGATGCGTCTTATGCCCATCAGCGCGCCTGCCCAAGGGATGGCGGGAGCAATGCCGCGCCTGCCGGGATGTTTGTCATTATTGCCGTCACGCTCATGGGTATGTAACCTGCCAGAAATCGAACTGTATGTCCACGGTGCCTTCCGCAAGCGGCTCCGGCTCCGCCATATCGCCGCCCACCACGGCCGGAACTAAATTGTCCTGCTGCTGGACGGCGTAGACCTTGTATTCGTAGCTCCCGGACGGGTGGTTAAGCTCGAACTCGCTGCCGGCCTGCACGGCTGTGGAAGGCAGGAGGCTGGGGGGTGAGAAAACGAACCTTACCGTCTCGGACGAGTTGTTAACGAGCTTCCCGTGCATCTCCTCGCGCCTTCTCATTTCCTCCCTGGCGCGCATCTTCTCCTGCACCTGTTCCTGCCTCTTCCTCTCCTCCTCGTAGGCGGCCGCACGCTTCGCGCGCTCCTCCCTGACCTTTTTCTGTTCGGCCTCGTATTCGTCTATGGACTTTACCTCGGCAAGCGCCGCGTTCGCCAGGCCGGTGCCCGGGCGCCTGTCCGCATATTCGAGGAATGAGTCCTTGTTGTAGCTCTTCCATGCGGCGTAGTACTCCGGGTCGAGTGCGCTTAGCATATCCTCCGGGAGGAGCCGCACAAGCTCCGGGATGAAACTGCTCGCTGGGAATGCGTTTATAAACTCCCTGTACGCATCCGGAGTGTCCTTTCGCTTCGCGGCAAGGAGCGAGGCGGTCTCGGGCGTGAACACCCACCTGGCCTGCATCCCGGGTACGACTTTGCTTATCTCCGGCGCCTTCCGCGGGCTGCTCCAGAAGAGGTCGTCGTACACCTCGTCCGCGGTAACAAGCGCGACCTGGTGGCCCTTCTTGTCCACCACGGAAAACGTCAGGCCCTTCAAGACGCCGTCCCTGGCCCCTATATCCACCGATACGGCGCCCGCGGCCTTGTCCACATCCTTGACAAATCCGACCGGGTACCCTCTCACTACCGGCCTCGCGGCAGCAATCATCAACGCGCAGAGTGCGACCAGGACGGCAAACCATGCCTTGGAAGTACGAGCGCCGCCCATCGCTACCGCGTCCCTGACCCCGCCGCTTTGAACCTCAAACCCCATGCTACTTCCAGACCTCAATCGCAACGTCAGGGCATACCTCCGCGCACAAGGCGCAGCCCCTGCACCTGTCCGTATCCAGGACGGACACGTTGTAATAACCGTGGGAGTTGAACTCTTCACCAATAGCGAGGTTGCCGTCCGGGCAGGCCTCCGTGCAGAGCAAGCAGCCCTTGCACCTTTCCTTGTCCAGCGCTATCCTGCCCATCAGCCCTCCCCCTGCCTGACCAGTTCCTCCGCGTGCGCCGAGGCGGTCTTCGACCCTTCGCCGCCCAGCATCCGCGCGAGCTCGTCCACTCGCTCCCGTTTGTCCAGCCTCCGGACCAGGACCTTAACCCCGGCCCCGTCCATCCTCTTCTCGACCGTGAAATGCTCGCGCGCAAGCGACGCTATCTGGGGCAGGTGCGTGATGCAGAGCACCTGCCTGCCGTCCGCGGCCGACCTGAGCTTCCTGCCGACCGCGCCCGCCGTGACGCCCCCAACCCCGGAATCCACCTCGTCGAACACGAGCGTGGGCACGCTGTCCTCGCGGGAGAGTATCACACGGAGCGCCAGCATCACCCTGGAAAGCTCGCCCCCCGACGCTACCTTCGCAAGCGGGAGCGGCTCCTTGCCGGGGTTTGCGCTGAACATGAACTCCGCCTTCTCGAACCCTCGCGGGCCCGGCTCATCAAGTTCGGTGAACGTGACGCCGAAGACCGCCCTGGGCATCCCCATGTCCGCAAGCTCCGACTGCACCTTCCCCGCGAACCCGTCCGCGCCTTTTTTCCTTTGCACGGACAGCTCCCGCGCCGCCTCCATTAGTCCGGCCTGCGCGCGCTCCGCCTCGGCGGTAAGCTCCGAGGCCTCCTCTCCCGCGCGCTCGATGCCCGCGACCTCTTCCGCCGCATTTTCCCGGTATTTCAGGATATCGTCTACCGTGTCGCCGTACTTCTTTTTCAGGCCCTTGATCAGTTCCAGCCTGTCGTCGACTTCGGCGAGCCTCTCCGGGTCGGACTCCAGACCCGCCGCGAAGTCCCTGATGGTGGCGCATGCCTCGCCTACGGAGATGGCGGCGGACTCTACCAGCCTCCGCGTCTCGGACTGGCCTGGCACGAGCGACGCTATCTCGGAAAGCGCATCCCCCGCGTCCTTCAGTATCGAGAGCGCGGACACGTCGTTGTCTTTCAGGCCCTCGAGCGCAGAGTGCGAAAGCTGCCTCAGCCTGTCCGCGTGCATGAGCCGGGCGCGCTCCCCGGCAAGCTCGCCGTCCTCGCCAGGCACGGGCGCGGACGAGTCTATCTCGGAGACCTGGTAGCGTAGGAGGTCCTCCCTCCGCGCCCTCTCCCTCTCGCGGCCCGCAAGCCCGGCAAGCCTTGCCCGTACCGCCGAGAGCCTGCCGTACGCGTCCCTGCACAAGGCCCTCCGGGGCCCGAGCGTCAAATATTCGTCCAGCATGTCCAGGTGGCGGTCAACCCTGAGGAGCGACTGGTGCTCGTGCTGCCCGTGCATGTCAACAAGAAAGTCGCCTATCTCCTGGAGCGCCGCCACGTTGGCCAGCGAGCCGTTCACGAACACCTTCCCGCGCCCGCCAGGCGAGACTGCCCGCCTTATGACAAGCTCGCCCCCGCCTCCGAGCCCGAGTTCTTCGAGCCTTTCGTCGAGCGCGGTCATCCCGGAAATATCGAACTGCGCCTCGACGGATGTCTCGGCTCCCTCCCGCGCGCAGCCCGGCCCCGGCCTTGCGCCGAGGATGAACCCGATGGCGTCCACCAGTATGGACTTGCCCGCGCCGGTCTCGCCTGTGAGGCACGTAAGCCCCGGCCCCAGGCTCAGTTCGAGCCTGTCCACGATTGCGAAGTCCCTGATTACAAGCTCTCTAAGCATGCTCCACCGTTACTGCACCTGCTCGTACCACACTATCTGCGTGTCGAAGTCCCAGTTGCCGGCGCATGACGTGCATGTGCTCACCTGCACGGCGGGGCCGAAAATATGGTTATAGAGGTAAACGTCCTCCACCTCGCCGGGCGTTACCTCGATGTCCTCGGTGTATGTCTTCCAGGCGCGCGTGGTGTCCCAGGAGGTTTCGTCCTTGTACGGCATCCTCACGGAGAGCTTGTACGTGCCCGCGGGCAGGTTCTTGCAGTACCTGGACGGAGGGTTGTACGCGTCGAACTTGAAGTTGGACGCGCTTATCAGGGTGTCGCCTATGCTCACGTCGCTCGAAGGCTGTTCCTTCCACCACACCCTTATCCCGCCGTAAAGCGGGACGAGCTTCACGTCCAAGGCCGCCGTCTCGCCCTCCTTTACCACTACCGTCTCCTTGTACGGATGGTAGCCGTAAAGCTCGATCGACACCTCGTGCGCCCCGGGCCCGGCGGCAAGAGGCCCCGCCGGGGTCACCCCGGCATCGTCTCCGTCAACAAGGACGGCGGCGCCGGCGGGCACGGAGTTCACCTGAAGCCCGCCCTTGGCCTTCGGCAGGCTTCCCGCTATGTTTATTATTATCCTGTCGGAAAGCTCGTCCACCTTCGAGAAGAACTGGTCTTCCTTGTCCTGGGCCTTGTCGGCGAACTTCAACTGCCCCGTCACGGGGTCGTAAACCCTTATGTCTATCCTGAACCTGCCGCCGAACATCACGAACTCGCCGGTTACGGCATATGCCGCGTCAAGCGCCTGGGCCGCGGCCATCGCGTCGGTGGTGGTGGGCGCGCCGCCGGCAAGCCGCGCCTTTGCGATCGCCCCAAACACCGCCTGGGGCTCCACTACCTCGATGGCGTCCGATTTATTCAGGTTCGTGGTGAACATCGCGGCTATGCCGGACGCCAGGCCGTTGTACTGCGCCTGCCCGTTGTTCTTCATCGGGAATACGGTCACCCTGACGCCCTGGGAGGCCGCGGGGGAACTCCAGCATGCGAGAAGGAACACCGCTGCGGCAGATATTATGAACGCCCTCGATATGCGGTAAGCAGTCATCGGCACCCCCCGGTCCGCCGCGGCATGCGGCATTGATTAATAGTTAGCCCTGTGCCGTAATGCTCCTGTACACGAAGTACACGCCGAACATAACAAGAAACCCGCCGCTTGCGGACATCACGAGCGTGTAGTACCGGCCGTGGACCACATCCCCGCCGGACGCGACCAGGCCCGCCGCCACCATCGGGCCCGCGGACCACCCGCCCCTTGCGGGCTCGGCTACCGTAAGCGTGAACATGGGGCAAGGGACGAGCGCGCCCGGCAGTGCGACAAGAAAAGATGTCGCGAATATTGCGGGTATACTGTCCATCATTGCATTTTACTTCAATTATAACCGTTTGGCAAGACTGAATATTCCGTGGTGGGGGTGGCGCTTTAGGGTCGGGTGCGCGGGGAGCGCCGGCTGAAAAACCGCCAGTTCCGGGGCGGGACTCATGGACCCGCTAAACGAAACCCGCCCCGCTTTCGAGCACCGGCAGCCGGAAGACAAAAGTCGTGCCCTTTCCTTCCTCGCTATCGACGTCTATGACGCCCCTGCTGTCGGTTATTACCCTGTGCACGACCGACAGGCCAAGCCCCGTGCCTTCCCAGTCGGTCTTGGTCGTGAAGAACGGGATGAACACCTTCCCGATGTTTTCCGCGGATATTCCCATGCCGTCGTCCTTCACGGATACCTCCACGTACTTCCTGGGGTTATCCGGGTTTTCGGGCGGCTCTCCCGCCTTCGGATGCTCCGTGAGGACCCTCATCGATACCTCTATCCTGCCGCCGCGCCCTATCGCGTGCATCGCGTTTATCAGCAGGTGCGAGAACACCTCTTCCATCTCCTCGTTGCTTGCGAGCACCTCGGGCAGCCCGTCTTCGACATCCACGTCAAGTTTTATGTCCCTGCCTTCAAACTGCGTGTACAGCATGCGTATCGAGGAGTCCAGCGGGACGTCCAGCCTGAGCGGGACCTTGTCCCTCTTTATCCTGCGGGAGAAGAGGTTAAGGTTCTTGACGATAGCCTCTATCCTCTCCACGTCCCCTATGATCCTCTCCAGATACTCCTTCTTGGGGTCGCCTTCGTCCAGTTCGTCGAGCATCAGCTGCGAGAAAAGGGAGATGGAGTTCAGCGGGTTCCTGATCTCGTGCGCCATCCCGCCGGACATCTCGCCCAACGACGCGAGGTTCTGCTGGTGGACCAGCCGCTCCTGGGTCTCGACCAGCTCCCTGGTGCGCTCGTCCACCTTCTTTTCCAGGTCGCGGTTAAACATGGCGAGCTCGTCGCGGAGCTTCCTCGCGGTAATCTCGGCGGCCCGTATCCTGATGGTGTCCCTTGCTACAGTGAGTATCTGGTCTTTCGCGAACGGTTTTATGATATAGTCGGCCGCCCCCGCCTTCATGACCGACGCGGCTACTTCCTCGCTGCCCCTGCCCGTGACCATTACTACGTATATATCCTCCGAATAGCTCTTTATCCCCCGGAGCACGTCGAGGCCAGTGAGGTCGGGCATCATGAAGTCCAGGAACACAAGCTCGGGGTTTTGCTTCTTGACGGCTGCGAGCGCCTCGGTCCCGCTGTACGCGGTTGTGACTTCGTAACCGGACAGCTCGAGTATCTTGGCGAGCACCTTGCAGATATCTTTTTCGTCGTCAACTACGAGCACTCTTTCGGGCAAGTCTACTCTCCGATCACCTTTACCAGAAAATCTTTCTCCCTGCCAACGTCGAACTCCGCGTAATAAACCACCTGACCGCTGTCAGGGCCAAGCCTGCCGCCTACACCTTTAACCTCATGCTTGTTTAACGGTTTCTATATTGAGGAGGTGTCCATGGTTTTCGTCAAGCGCCGTAGCAGACATCGGGCCGCATGCGGTTTTCAGTATGGCGGTTTATATGATTATACCACCGGCGGCTGTCCTGTCAAGGAATGCGGGGCGTGTTTTACGAGATTTCTTTATGAAAGCTTCCTGTCGAGGCTCCTGTACTGGACCGCCTCGGATACATCTGAAATCCCGATTTCGCCGCGGCCGTCAAGGTCGGATATCGTGCGGGCCACCTTCAGGATGCGGTTCACCGCCCTCGCCGAAAGGCCGAGCCGGGTCATGGCGTTCTCCAGGAGGGAGTTCGTCTCTTCGTCCACCGCACAGTACTTCCTCAGGTGGCGCGGTTTCATCTGCGAGTTGCAGTAGACCCCTTCGCCCCTGAACCGGGACAGCTGCACCGCCCTCGCCCTGTCCACCCTCTTCATTATCTCGGCAGAAGGCTCTCCGCACCGCTTGTCCGCGAGCTCCCGGTACTTCACGGCAGGCACCTCCACGTGTATGTCTATCCTGTCCAGCAGCGGTCCGGACACCCTCGCCCTGTACCTCTGGAGCTGGCGCGGGGTACATGTGCATTCGTGGGAAGGGTCGGTAAGGTAGCCGCACGGGCATGGGTTCATCGCGGCCACCAGCATGAAAGAAGCGGGGTAAGTAATAGACGTTGCCGCCCTCGATATGGTCACCTGCCTGTCCTCGAGCGGCTGCCTGAGCACCTCGAGGGCGTTTCGCTGAAACTCCGGCAGCTCGTCCAGGAAAAGCACCCCGTTGTGCGACAGGCTGACCTCGCCGGGCTTGGGCACCGCGCCGCCTCCTATGAGGCCGGCGTCGGATATGGTGTGGTGCGGGCTCCTGAACGGCCTCGCGGCTATCAGCGGGGCGTCCGGCTGGAGCATGCCGGTGACGCTGTGTATCTTGCTCGTCTCTATCGCCTCGTCGAAGCTCATCCGTGGCATAACGCCAACAAGCCGCCTCGCAAGCATCGTCTTTCCCGAGCCGGGCGGGCCCGTCATCAGTACGTTGTGTCCTCCGGCCGCGGCTACCTCGAGCGCGCGCTTGACATGCTCCTGGCCCTTGACGTCCGCGAAGTCGTCCTGGTATACAGAGAGCTTCGCGAAAAGGCCGTCTATGTCCACGCGGGAGGGTTCGGGCCGGGATTCGCCGGTGAGGAACTTTACGACGTCCGTCAGGGTCTCCACGCCGTACACCGTGACGCCGTCCACGACCGCGGCCTCCCCCGCATTTTCCATCGGGATGACCATGCACTTAAGCCCCGCGTCCCTGGCCTTGACCGCCATCGGCAGCATGCCCCGGACCGGCTTCACCCTGCCGTCCAGGGACAGCTCCCCGACAAGCATCACGCCGTCCAGCATGGACTGCTCCAGAAGCCCCTCGGCGGCGATTATCCCGACCGCGATAGGGAGGTCGAACGCGGAGCCTTCCTTCTTTATGTTGGCGGGGGCGAGGTTTATGACTATCTGCTTCAGCGGGAAGTCGAAGCCGTTGTTCTTGAGGGCGGCGCGCACCCTGTCCTTGCTCTCCTTGACCGCGAGGTCAGGCAGGCCCACCGTGGAGAAGAACGGCAGCCCCCTGGCCGTCACGTCTACTTCCACCTCGACGATGTACGCGTCTATACCGAGAACGGCGCTTGAGAGTGCCTTGGAGAGCAACGGGTCCTCACTGTGGTAAATTCAGGTATTTGAAGCCGCAGGTGGGATTATATCCGTAGGGATGTTATTTTGCAAGGGCTAATTGGCCGGCCGGTTCAGCCGCCGGGCGGGCTTGAGAGCGACCGCCTGAGCACCAGGTAACCCAGCAGTCCCGACATGACAGAGCCGGATATAATTCCCAGCCGCTCGTCGAAGCCCTGGGCAGAAGACAAGTCGCCGAAGGCAAGCGTCCCAATAAACATGCTCATGGTGAAGCCCACGCCGCACAGCAGAGAGACGCCGTACATGCTCCGCCAGCTTACATCTTCCGGTTTCCTTGCTATCCCGGCCATTACGCCCATCCAGCAGAATGCGAACACGCCTATCTGCTTGCCGAAGAACAGTCCTGCGGCAGTCCCCACGGTCACAGGGTGCAGCAAATAATCGATACCGGCGCTGTCCAGCTTGACGCCCGAGTTGACGAACGCGAAAAGCGGGAGTATCCCGAACGCAACGGTGGGGTTAAGGTCGTGCTCCAGTTCCCTTAGTGGCGACCGGCCGGGCTGTTTGCTGTCGTTTATGGGTATGAACATGGCAAGCACGACCCCGGCAAGCGTCGCATGCACGCCGGATTTGAGGACCGCTACCCACATCACCACGCCGATAAGCAGGTACGGCCCGAACTTTGTTACGCCCCGGAAGTTCAATATGCAGAGCACGGTAAGGCATGCGAACGCTACCCCGAGAGAAGCCATGGAAAGCTCGCCAGTGTAAAACACCGCGATGATAATTATCGCGCCTACGTCGTCGAATATGGCCAGCGATACGAGAAACACCTTCAGCGAGGTGGGCACCCTGTCGCCCAGCAGCATGAGCACGCCGAGCGCGAACGCGATGTCGGTCGCGGTCGGGATGGCCCAGCCGTTCATTGCGACCGCGTCGCCATGGTTTATCAGGGTGTAGATGACGGCCGGGACGAGCATCCCGCCAAGCGCGCCCGCAGCTGGAAGGGCGATGCCGCGCAGGTCCGAGAGGCTGCCTTCGAGCACCTCTTTTTTCAGCTCAAGCCCGACTATGAAGAAGAATATCGCCATCAGGCCGTCGTTTATCCATAAAAGGAGCGGCTTTGCGAGGTGAAGGGAGCCTACCCTTATCTCTACAGGGATGCCTTTCAGCATGTCGTAGTACACCGCAAACGGAGAGTTGGCCAGCATTACGGCGAGGGCTGCCGCAGCAACCAGCGCGATGCCGCCCGAGGACTCCAGCTTCAGGAACTCTTTTATCTGCACGTACATAACGGTCCCCGTCCCTTCGTTCAGGAAAGTACCGGGCCAACAGGAAAAAAACCGGGCTGCCAGACCTTCCGTCCCGGCCGATGTCCGGATAATATATGATTTTAAAGTATATCCGCGCGGCTGTATTCCCGCAAGGCTCCGCCCGGGTGAAAAACCCTGCGGCCGGGAAAAATCGGGGGCATCTGCTTCAGGCCGCCCCGGCTAAACTGTTATTGACTTTGGGTACTTAATTGTTTATGATTAAAATATTTATTTCTCCGGGACAGGTGCGCCTTGACAGACCCATTCGCAAAGGAAACCGAACAGACAGCCGTTTCGCCGGAAGAGGTTTCGGTGTCCGACGAGGAAGCGCGCCCTGTAAAGGACCTGCTCCAGGCGGTGCTGAAGACGAAGCGCGCGTTCGAGATGTATCCCGCGAACAACCCGATACTCCAGAAGTTCAGGGAGGAGCTGGTCCGCCGCTTCTCCGACGTGCTGGGCGAGGTCGGGAGCATGTCGCTCGTCATCCGCCAGTACGACATATTCTACAAAGGCGCGCTGGTGTACCACAACGCGGAGAAGGACGACAACCTGGCGCTCTTCTTCTACAAGGACGGGCTAAGGGAACTTACCTTCAGCGACGGGTTTACCGAAGACGAGATACTGGACTTCATCGACATAATCCGCGCACGGCCCGAGGCGTCCGTAGAGAGCTACGACGACGACATAGTCACGCTCCTGTGGGAAAAGGACTTCGTCAACCTCTCCTACTACGTTGTCGAGGAGTTCTCCGAGGGCACCTCGCTGGAGCAGGACGAGATGGAGCGGCTCATGTCCAGGGGGACAGCCACCGACGGGGACCTCGAAGAGGCGTACCAGGACGCCATGGAGGAGGACACCGAGGGCATATTCTCCCCCCTCGAAACAATATCCATGGGGTTCAAGGGCGTTTTCAGCCTCGGCGAGGAGGAGGTCAAGTCTCTGAAGGAGGAGATGGAGGGCCTGACCGACGAATACTTCCTGAACAAGGCCATCGACGTGCTGTTCGAGTCGCTCTACATCGACAGGGGGACTTCCGGGTTCGACCTCCTGATGGACAACCTCGACAGCGCTTTCAGCTACCTTATCGACTCAGGCAACTTCGGGAACGCGGCGCTTATACTCAAACGGTTCAGGGAACTCGGGAACCAGAAGGACGTTTTCAACGAGCGCGAGGTCGCCAGGATAACCAAGTCCATATCAGGCGCGGGGAGCGTCGAGTTTGTAAAAAGGATAGCCGGCGTGTTCTCCGACGGCAGGGAAGTGGACGAAAACGAGCTGAAGCTGTTCCTCGCCCAGCTCGACAACAACGCGATCATCCCCCTCTTCTCGCTCGCGAGCGAGGTACAGGACATCAAGTACCGCAAGGTAATACTGGAATCGCTGGTCACGCTCGGACGCGGCAGGATAGAGGTGCTTACCGCCGCCGTCAAGGACAAACGCTGGCAGGTAGCGAGGAACGCCGTCGCCATACTGGGCAGGATAGGCGACAAGACCGCGCTCGAGGCCCTGAAGCACGCGCTCGCCCACCCGGAGCCAAACGTAAGGCGCGAGGCGATAAGGTCGCTCGGCATGATAGGCGGCCCGAAGGCCGGCGACGCGCTCCTTTATGCCCTCGACGACACCGACCAGCAGATCAGGCTGTCGGCGCTCCGGTTCCTCCCGCGCGCCCAGAGCTTCGCGGTACTGGACAGCCTGATGGAAATAGCCAGCCGGACCGGGTTCCCCGAGAAGCCCTTCCCGGAACGCAGGGCGGTATTCGAGGTTATGGGCGAGATAGGGCAGGAGCGCGTGCTGCCTTACATGTCCAAACTCCTGAAAAAGAAGGGGCTCTTCTCGAGCGCGAAAAAAGAGGAGCTGAGGGCATGCGCCGCATACGGGCTCGGGAACATACACAAGACCGAGGCGCTTGACCTGCTTAAAAAAGAGGTAGCCCGCGCAAAAAAAGGCGGGCCGCTGTCCGAGGCCATCTCGTATTCCGTCAAGAAGCTCGACAGGCCGGCAGTTTAAAAACGCCGGCAAAGGGTAAAAACGCATGGCCGACATCAATAGACCGTCAACCGGCGGGACGTCAGGAGGACCGCTTTCAAGGCCAGAGGCAAGCGACCTTGTCAGCAAGGCGTCCAGGGCGGTCGTCAACCAGATACAGGTCCTTCTCCGGACGAGCCAGATACACGATATCGGCAACGTCGCGCTGACACGTCCCGTCACCAACCTTATTAACGCAATCGGGGTTCTTTTCAAGGTCGACCCCGAGTTCACGCTGAAGCTCCGGGGCGAGTACCTCTATATCGACGACACGCGGATACGGTACGACATAGAGGACATGGCGGGCTATGAGTACCTTGTAAAGGTGTTCAAGGAAAAGAAGGTCGGCAGCTTCTCGTTTTCGAGCCCGGTAAGCCAGAACGACCTTAAACTCCTCGCATACGCCTTCAACGAGACCGCGGCGGCGGACAACCCGAGCGAGGACCTCAACCAGAGGCTCGAACGGAAGGGGGTCCGCTCGATATACGCGGGGCCGCTCGAGGAGGCCGAGCTTCCGAAGGACGCCAAGGAGGACCGGAAGAAGTTCGCCAAGAAGACCTACTTCCAGGCGGTATCCGTCACCAAGAACGTCATGAGCAGCATCAAGGGCGACCAGCCTACACACCTGAAGAAGGTCAAGCGTGTCATCCAGAAGATAGTCGACGTGATGCTGGACGAGGAGTCCTCGCTCCTGGGACTGACCGCCATAAAGGACTTCGACGAGTACACGTACAACCACTGCGTGAACGTGGCCATCATATCCATCACCATCGGGCAGAAGCTGGGCTACGACAAGAACATGCTGACCAGGCTGGGCATTGCCGCGCTCTTCCACGACATCGGCAAGGTGGACATCCCGATAGAGATACTGAACAAGCCCGGCCCGTTCGACGACAGGGAGTGGGCGATAATGAGGGGCCACCCCGTCATGGGGGTGAAGGCCATATCGAAGATAAGGGGCTTGAACGAGATGGCGGCAAGCTCGATGGTCGTGGCCTTCGAGCACCACATATTCTTCGACCAGACAGGCTACCCACCGACGCACACCAGGCGGTTCCCGACGTTCTTCTCCAGGATAGTGTCCATATCCGACCAGTACGACTCCATGACCTCGTCAAGGGTGTACGCCAGGATACCGTACACGCCGGACAAGGCGCTCTCGCTCATGATGGAGCGGAGCGGAGTGCAGTTAGACCCGCTACTGTTCAAGATATTCACCAATATAATCGGGGTGTACCCGATAGGCACGCTGGTCATGCTGGACACCCGCGAGCTTGGGCTCGTGTTCGAGTCCAACCCCAACCCAGAGAAGATAGACCGGCCCAAGGTCATAATGATAACCGACCCATCCGGCAAGCGCGTCACCGGAAAGACGCTCGACCTGAGCGAGAAGATGCCCGACGGGCGGTACAAGAGAAGCATCATCAAGGCCCTCGACCCCAAGAAATACAAGATCAACCTTGCGGAATACTTCCTTTAGGCCGGACGACCGTCCAGTCCAGACCGGCCTGTTCTCGCCGTCCACGCGCGTATGGTGCGCGACAACGGACGGCGGCCCCCTGTACTACTCCCTTGTCATAAGCGCCAGGGCTAAAAAGGTCTGGCTGAAGATACGCCCGGAGGGCGGCCTCGAGGTAGTCGTACCCAGGAGGACGTCTCTTCCGGGCATAGAGGGCATAATCCGCGAGAGGGAAGGCTGGATAAGAAGACACCTCGACGCACGGAAAGACCTCCCCGGACCTTCGGCGCGGCCGGTCATGGAAGACGGGGCGATGCTTCCCTATCTGGGCGAGCGGTACAGGCTTACGCTTGAGCCGCGCGGCGGGTACCTGCCGCGTGTGCGCCTTTCGGGCGACAGGGTCCTGTTCCCGGCCGGGGCAGGCTCAGGCCAGGCGCTCCGGGACGCGGTGGTCCGGTGGTACAGGGACATGGCCGGGAGCTACATAAGGGGCCGCGTGGACGCACTGAAGGGCGGACTTTCACCCGCGCGGATAACTATAAAGGACCAGAAGTCCCGGTGGGGGAGCTGCTCGACGGCGGGCAACCTGAACTTCAGCTGGCGGCTCGTCATGGCGCCGCCGCCTGTCGTGGACTACCTTGTGGTGCACGAGCTTACGCACCTGGAGAGGCTCGACCACTCGAAGGCTTTCTGGAGGAAGGTCGAGGCCCGCTGCCCCGGATACAGGGAGCATACGGCATGGCTCAAAGAAAACGGCCCGGCGCTCCACGCCTGGTAGTTCAGGGTTTCTCGGTGTACATGAAGCACATGTAGCCAAGCGAAATCAGGTCGCCGTCCTTCAACTTCTTCTTTTCGCCCGGGTCGAGCGCGACCGAGTTCACGTACGTGCGGTTCGTGCTCTTCTCGTCGCGGATGCTCCATCCCGAGCCTTCCTTGACGAACGTGGCATGCACCCTCGACACGAACTTGTTCTCGGGCAGGCGGCTTACGTCTATATCCGCCTCCCTGCCGATAGTCAGGCCGTCCAGGAGCGCGAACCTGAAGCCGGGGTCGTCCTCCAGATAGACTTCAGCTTTCATATTCAAGCCTCCGACTTGGTAATGCTTCCAAATAATGTTCTCTTAATTAGCAGGTGTCGGATTATCGGCCGGCACAGTCGCCGGGCGAGCCCGGCTCTGGGTCCCGGTCCTCTAATCCGCACCTGCGGGCTATTGTAAAAACTATTCCTTGCCTATCCCGAACTCAGGAGGCGTTATCCGGGCGGCTTCAGACGGCGCGGGCGGCGGTCAGGACGTACACTGCCTTCGCGCCCGCTTTTTTAAGCACCACGGCGCACTCCTTCACGGTGGCGCCGGTGGTGTACACGTCGTCCACCAGAAGTACGGACTCGCCCGCGAACTCGCCGGGCCTTGCGGCATAGAACGCGCCCTTCACGTTTGCCGCCCTCTCTTTCGCCGGGATGTCCACCTGCGGCTTCGTGTCCCTGGCCCGCACCAGCCCGTCTATCGAAAGCCGGACGTCCAGTTCCATGGCCGCATCCCTGGCGAGAAGCAGCGACTGGTTGAAGCCCCTGCCCCTAAGCCTGTTCTTGTGGAGCGGCACCGCGGCGCATAACGTGACGTCTCCGAACCAGCCCGCGAGCCTCCCTGCGGACAGCCCGGAGAGGACGCCGGACATCGCCCGCACCTTGCCGAACTTCAGAAGGTGCACCGCCTCCCTGACCGCGCCGCCGAATACGCAAGGCGCCTTCGCGTACTCGTACGGCGGCCTCGTTTCCATGCAGCGCCAGCAGGGGTGTCCGCCTCCGGAGCCGTCCCGGTACGGCCTCCCGCATATGGTGCAGGAGCGCTCGCCCACGGGGACTGCCTCGTCCATGCACACGGCGCAGAAGAACCTCCGGCCCGGCTCCACCACTCCGCCGCAGTGCCTGCACCGCTCCGGGTATACGAGCCTTACAAGCCCCTCAACCGCGCGTATCATCCTTCACCAGGAGGCTCCTGCCGGTCATCTCCGGCGGGGCATCCATGCCCATTATGTCCAGCATGGTAGGCGCGGCGTCCGCGAGCCGGCCCGGCCCGTCGAGCCTGAACCGCCCGTCGCACACTATGAACGGGACAAGGTTGGACGTGTGCGCGGTGTGCACCGAGCCCGT
>Ga0214472_10002063_pt1 | contig 21821 bp, 20 predicted proteins | sample RVTome_6_FD_207662 | JGI IMG/M metagenome (GOLD analysis project Ga0214472, IMG submission 207662) | Soil microbial communities from uranium-contaminated site in the Upper Colorado River Basin, Wyoming, United States - RVT140D175 | ecosystem: Environmental > Terrestrial > Soil > Contaminated >...
TCGCTAAAAGAACCCGGATAGTTGTGGGCGGGGCCGCTCATATATCGATCGACAATTGGTTGACCTCCTATACGCATTTTTCAATGGACCTTGATAATAAAGGGATTAGAATTCTTCAATTGCCTCAATAACTAAGAGTTGGTCGTTGATCCAGCGCGTGGATTCCGCTCGTGACACACCCACGTTGTAGTTGTGAGGCCGCCCGCCACCAATGCCGCGATGTCCTTCGGGCGCATAACGGGCCGCCCGAGCCACCGCATCAGCCGCTTCACGAGTGTTGACATGCGGAATAATAATGCCTTGTACCCCACGATCGAGATAACGCAGAAGGGTTGAATCCTCGTGATTGGGGACGCGGGTAATGGGGGTGATGCCGAACACTTCAGCGGCACGCACCATGTGTTCGACATGGTCGAAGTCCATGGTGCCGTGCTCGCAGTCGATCATCACGAAATCGTAGCCGATGGCCCCGAAGAGTTCGATAAGATCGGGCGCGTAGCGGCTGATGATGGCACCGAAAACGACGTGACCCTCTGCCAATTTGGCTTTGGTGGTGTTGGTTTGCATGTGAGCCTGTTGACCTCCCTACCTGGTGTTTCATCTGATTTGCCACTCATGGTCAAGGCTCTTATTTACCGTATCTCGTGGGCGAAAGAAAGGGAGAACGGTGTGCGCCGGCTCTTACCAGGTGGATGACAAGTTGTTTTATTTTTGGGATTATGCTATACACGGCAATTCTTGAGTGGTTCCGGAGTAGCGCGTAAGGGACAAGCACACTTCGGCATATGGCGCTTTAAGTGCAGCCTTGAGATCTTAGATCAACGAAATAAGACAGTTCGAGTATGAAATTTTCCCCCACGCTGCTCGTATACATCCAGCGCCATTATATCAGCCGACGCAATTTTAGTCTGTTGCTGCGCAGCTTCATTATCTTTGTCGTTTTGGTGCTGGCTTACAGTGTCCTTTTTCATGTCTTTATGGCCCAGGAAGGCCGTGAATTCAGTGTGGTGGGGGTGTGGGAACGGGGTCAATTTGAAACCGCTGGCCCCCAGACCTCGATCAGCCCTCATACGGTGCTGGTGCTTGCCGGTTCGCACGATCAGTTGAAAGCCTACGACAAACTCTTTTACTTCTACCATACGTCGGTCGCGCCGGTTGTCATCCTTGGAGGAGGCCGTGTCGGCCGCGCCACAGGCCAGGCCCTGGAAGAGCGTAGTGTGGATTACCGCATCGTGGAGCAATTGCCCCAACGTTGGCAGGACATGGAGAAATATATTGTAGGGAATGCGGCGGATTTGCAGATTTTATACCAGGCCGGGAGCGGGCAGGCGCCGGCGGTGGTGATCACGACCCACGATGATGATACCAATATCTATCTGACGCTGTATTGCCGTCATTTGCGGCCCGATATTCAGATCATCAGCCGAGCGACATTGGAGCGGCATATCCCGACCCTGCATCGCGCTGGCGCCGATTTCGTCATGTCCTATGCGTCCATGGGAGCGAATGCCATCTGTGACATCTCCCCCACCTTACGGAGGGGGCTTCTAGGAAGACAAGCTTCCAGAGACCCATGCCCTGGTCTCGTACCGACAAAAGCTCACCCCCAAAGGAGGGCCTAAGTGGTATCGAACAATCAGAACTTTAGCGGATTGGCTTTTACGTGCATCCCTCTGATGCACAACGCCCTAAACCAATTTAGAAAGAGCTGGTTCGCAAGTTGCGAAGTATATGTGGAAATACAACCGCAGTCAATTACTTTTACGCTTGACTGAGTGCCCTCGGCTCTTCGAGCCGACCAACTCTCATCCCCCAGCTCACGCAAGGGGACTTCCCGTTGGAGAAGTTAAAGGAGGTTCATGCTCAGTGTTCTTGGCGTTATCTGGGGTCTTAGCGGCGTCGTGCTCGTGCTGGGTTACGCCCTGGTTCGTCTGTTGCCGGTAACCCTCGCAGCTTTTGAGCAGCCCTGGCAGTGGTATCACTGGGTGTGCTTGATTGGGTTGATCGGGTTTATGGCGTATGCAGAAGGTTATCGAGGGTTTCAACAGGCGTTTTCGCCGCGCGTCGCGTCGCGCTTAAAATATTTGTACGATCACCCACGGCCTTCTCACGTCCTGTTGAGTCCGCTGTTTTGTATGGGGTATTTTTACATTCAAAGGCGCCGCCGCATCGTGAGTTATCTACTTACCGCCAGTATTATTGCCATTGTATTGGCCGTGAAATTACTCTCGCAACCTTGGCGCGGCATCATTGATGCCGGTGTGTTGGTGGGGTTGACGTGGGGCCTTGTCACGGTGTTTGTGAGTACGCAACGCGCCTTTGGCGCCACGCCTGCCAAGCCGTTTCCGTATGCGCCGGAGGTGCCGGATGACGCCCCGGGGAGTCGGCACCCCCAGGCTAGGTGAGCGTGATCAAGCTCGGCTGGTAGAGTGGCCGCGATTCCAAGCCCAGGAGGTTGAGGGCAGTATTGGCGATATTGGCCAGGGTGAACGTGCCCTCCTGTCGCAGCTGATACTGGTCATGACCGGCGGGATCATACATATACAGCGGCACCGGACTCAGGGTATGGGCGGTTTTGGGAATGAGTTGAGCACTGAGTGATTCCCACTGCTCCCAGCCGTCCTGCACGCCGTCAAACATTTCATCGCAGTTGCCGTGGTCGGCGGTGATCAGCAAGATGGTATTGGATTGTTGGGCGGCGTGGATGAGCTTGCGCAGCATTAAGTCAATGGTCTGCACCGCCAGCACCGATGCCTCCAAGTCGCCGGTGTGCCCGACCATGTCTCCGTTGGCATAATTGATGCGACCAAAGTCAAAACGGTCACTGAGCATGCGTTGGATGGTGGCATCGGTGATTTCACTCGCCTTCATCCACGGGCGTTGGTCAAAGCTGATGCCCTCGTCCGAGGGGATTTGCACATACTCCTCGAATGCCTCGTCAATGTAGCCCGTGCGGTTGCCATTCCAGAAATAGGTGACATGCCCGAATTTTTGCGTCTCACTGCAGGCGTACTGGCGCAGCTTGCGTTCGATTAAATACTCGCTCAAGGTGTTGTCAATTTGGGGCGGTGAGACGAGATATTTACTGGGGATTTTGAGGTCGCCATCGTACTCCATCATCCCCGCAAAATAGACATCCGGCACGCGCACGCGATTGATCTGTGGCAAGTCCGGTTCACAAAACGCGCGACAAATTTCCATGGCGCGGTCGCCACGGAAGTTGAACAGGATCACGCCGTCGCCGTCGTGAATCGGGCCCACCGGATTGCCGTCCGCATCGGGGATGACAAACTCCGGCAGATACTGATCCGTGAGACGGGGGTCCTGGCGGAATTCCTGCAGCGCGGCGGTCAGGGATGGAAAACGCGGTCCCTCCCCGAGCACGTGAATGCGCCAGCCGCGCTCCACCATGCCCCAATCCGCCTCGTAGCGGTCCATGGTAAGGCGCATCCGCCCGCCCGCCGAGGCCGGTTGGACATCAAAGCTGTCGGATCGCAACTGCGCGAGGACTTTTTCTAAATGTTCGACGTAAATTTCCGCCGATTTTTCACCCACATCGCGGCCATCGAACAACACATGAATGCGCACTTTGTGCACACCATCTTGTTTTGCTTGTGCCAACATCTGGTACAAATGATCTTCGTGTGAATGGACATTGCCGTTGGAAAGCAGCCCGAGAAAGTGCAATGTGCTATTATTGGTCCGCACTTGTCCCACGATCTCACGCCAGGTGTCGCCCGCAAACATGCGGCCCGAGGCGATGGCGTGGTTGATCAGCTTGGCACCCTGGTCAAACGTCCGGCCGGCCCCGATGGCGTTGTGCCCGACTTCGCTATTGCCAATATCCGAATCGCTCGGCAAGCCCACTGCCGTGCCATGTGCACGGAGCGTGGTGTAGAGCCCATGGGTCTTGAGCCAGTGCATCGCTGGGGTCCAGGCCAAGTGCACGGCATTGCCATAGCGCTCGTCCCGTTCGCCGACACCGTCCATGACCACGACTAACACACGTTTGTTCATGATATCCTCGATATAGGCGTTTTTTTTATTCAGGTAGACACATGATTAGATATAAATCTAGCACTTATCGGGGGGTTTTGCATGATCCTTTGACTGACAGCTGGGCACGTCGGGAGCGCGGTTGGGAGGCATCGTGCGATTGGAGAGCATCGTGACGGCATTTTTGGAGAGGCTGTGAGGACGGTATAAAATGAGACAGGGTCTGAGAGGTGACAGGGCGCTGATCCATCAGCCGGTCGGATAGGGTCCTGAAATCGAGTTTGCAGGTTATGAACAAACAAGGTACAAGCCATGAAATCACGTGCCAAGAGCTTGATTGATGAGGCAAAAAAACGCGCCCTCGAAGTGATGCATGCGTGTGCAACGCCCGACGGTTTTTCAGCCTCCGCTCCATCGCACGGCTTTCACTATCCCGAAATATGGGCGCGTGACAATGGTATTATGACGCTCGGCGCACTGGCCAGCGGTGATGAAGACCTTGTTGCGATCTCTCGTAACTACCTGAAGTGTATGGCTGCTCATCAGTCACCGCTGGGCATGATTCCCCTCAACGTCAATACTGCCGAGCGCCATGTGAACAAGGAAAATGCACCCGCCGTTGACGGCAATCTCTGGTATCTATTGGCGCACTACGCCCTCTACCAAGCGTGTCCGGACCCGGCCTGGCTGAACGGATGTTTCATCTCCCTCACTAAAGCTTACCAGTGGCTGCGATATCACGAGTGGCATGAGGATGGCCTCCTGGCCATCCCTCGGGCCGGTAACTGGATGGATCAATTTACCGTACAAGGCATCGCGCTTTATGACAATGCGCTCTGGTATACTGCAAGTCTTGCCTATGAGAAATTCTGCGAGATCTGCGGCGCACCAGGGGTCGAAACGCTGCTTCGCGCCCCTGGTACGATCCGTGAGCGGATGAATGAACTGATGTGGGTACATCGCTGTTGGAATCCCCACCACTTTGCGGATCGCCTTGAAAAGATACGTCAGTGGAACGATGGCTGGATGAATGCCCATCACGTGGCCGGCAACACGACCAGTACGGACTATTACATCCCGTGGATTGCCTATCGTGACTCCGCCACCCAGTGTTATGGCCTCGGCAACGCATTGGCCGTGCTCAGTGGCCTGCCCGACCCGGAGCGGGCTCATATTATTCTCAATTATATGCACCGCGTCGGGATGGACTGTCCCTATCCGCTGAAATCGATTGACGTGCCCATCTACCCGAATGCTCGCGGTTGGCACGACTTTTTCGAACACCGCTCCCTGAACTTGCCGGGGCGTTACCACAATGGGGGAATTTGGCCGATGATCGGGGGGTTTTACGTCGCCGCGCTAGTCTACTGCCAGCGTCAGGAAGAAGCCGAAGCGGCGCTCGTCAAACTGGCTGAAGTAAACCGACTGAGCTCCAACCGTAAGCGCGTCTGGGAATTCAATGAATGGCTCTGTGTCAACGGTGATACCGCCATCCCTTGTGGCGCCGTGCAGCAGGGATGGTCGGCCTCTAGCTTTCTGTTTGCCATGGCCGCGGTCGAGGAAGGCACGATGCCGCTGTTTAGCGGGCTCTGCGGACAGTCATCCCAACGCCTCAACTAAAGGATCGCCACATGACCAACGCTCAGCAAGGTCGTGGCAGATCAACGACTATCGCCGCTGTGCAACCCAGGGGCCTGGGAATTGCCGCTTAGCCAAGTGCGCCCTGCGCGAGCAGGGCGGCTATTGCACCTTCCCGGTAGCCCAATCCATTCAAAATAATACTATGGAGTACTACAAGCGAAAGAAGATAGGTTTTCAGCTTGCCAATGCGGGCGTGCTCAACCTCTTCGACCAGGCCGTTGGCCTTGCATGCGTTCGTAATTGCGCACCGCTTCGCTGACTTTGATCGCGGCTTTCGGGAGCGGGTAGGCATCGAGTTCGTCCAAGGTCACCCAACGGAGTTCGTCAGTAGACATAGGTTGCTCGGTGCCGCTTTGCCATTCGCAACGAAAGGCGGTGACGGTGATTTTAAAATGCGTAAAGCCATGACTCACCTGGCAATAAGGAGAATCGATGCGGACTTGCAAGCCGGTCTCGGTTGTGATTTTTCGTCTCAGCGTCTCGGTCAGCGTCTCTTCAGACGTTTGCTTGCCGCCTGGAAACTCCCACAGGCCGCCGAGCATCTGATGCTGCCGCCGCCGCCCAATCAAGACCTTACCGGCTTTCCAGATCACCCCCACGGCAACCGGATAATGCGGCACCGGTTGGCGCTTGCTCTTCACCGGCAACTCGGCGGTGCGATGATCCCGCCGGGCCACGCAGTCCAGCGCCAGCGGACACGAGGCGCAGTGAGGTGATTTCGGTCGGCAAAGCAGAGCGCCGAGCTCCATAATCGCCTGATTAAATGCAGACGGTGGGGCCTCTTTGATGAACGGCTCCAGACGCGCCTGCAACTCGGCATTGACGTGCGGTTGCCGAATATCATCCTCAATACCCCAGAACCGGCAAAACACCCGGAGCACGTTGCCATCCACCACCGGCACCGGGCGGCCAAATGCAATACTGCTCACTGCGGCTGAGGTATAGGGCCCGAACCCAGGTATTTTTTGCAAGGCATCGGCATCGTGCGGCAACTCGCCACCATACTGCTCGACCACCACTTTCGCCGCTTTGTGTAAATTCCGGGCTCGCGAATAGTAACCCAGGCCCTCCCAGAGCTTTAACACCTCTTGCTGATTCGCCGCTGCCAGGGCCTGCACTGTCGGAAATGCCTCGATGAAACGCTTGAAATACGGGATCACCGTCTCTACTTGCGTTTGTTGCAACATGACTTCGCTGAGCCAGACCCTATACGGCTGCGGCTCCTCACGCCACGGCATCCATCGCTGATACTGCGCAAACCAGTCCAGAAGACGTTGAGTCCATTCAACCATAGGTATCCATTACATTTTATAGAGTTGGGGGGCGGCGCGAGCGCCACCGGATCGGACTAGAGGCCTGCAGTCACTTGCCAGCATCTTGGCATAAGTACGCCAAAAAATCAAAGACGACCTCCCCACCGAACCTCAACTTGACTTCTCTATAGCGACCTGTTAAGGATCTCACTACAATTCTCTACAAGCCTCTGTAAAAATCGACTAGGCCCAGTTCTTATATTGACGTTGACCAATTCTACCCGTGCACACATCGGCTCCGAGGGGGTACTCCAGGCATGATGCGATATCGTTATACCATGTGGGATGGCTCTCAAGCTCCCTTTATGAACCCCTCGGCTGAGGATGTGCTTGACGGTCTCACCGATCACCTCTTGCAAGAAGGCGACTTAAATAAGGCGCTGCGCATGCTGATGCAACGCGGCATGATGAATCGCCAAGGCCAGGTCATGCCCGGCATGCAGGATATTCTCAAGCAAGTTCGTCAAACCAAAGAAAATTTGCTGCAACAGTACAACCCCGATGGCGTGCTGACGGATTTACAGCAACAATTGGATGAGATCGTGGCCCGCGAACGGCAAGCCTTGGAGGCTCAATTGGCAGCCACGCGGCAACGGACTTCACACCTCGACGATGAGTCACCGGATGCCGCCCAGCAGCGAGCTAACGAGGAACGCGCCATCCGAGAGGTGGAAGACCTCGTGGCTGAGCGCCTTGAGACCCTCGATCACTTGCCGTCTCAAGACCTGGGCGAAACGATTCGCCGCTTGACGTCTTATGATTTTGTGGACCGCCAGGCCAAAGCCGATTTCGACGCACTCGTGCAGTCGCTGCAACAGCGGGCCATGGAGTCGCTGTTGCAAACGATGCAGCAGCACCTGCAACAGCTCACCCCCGAGGATGTGCAGCGCATGCGCCAGACGCTCGAGGATTTAAACGAACTCCTCGAGCGGCGGGCGACAGAGGGTGCCGATGATCGCGACTTTCAAGCGTTTTTAGAGCGTCACCGGACCCTGTTTCCCGATGGCACGCCCAACAGCCTCGATGAGTTTCTGGAACAAATGGCACGGCAGATGGAGGCGATGCAATCGCTTCTCAACAGCATGTCCGAGGACATGCACCAGGCGCTTCAGGAGTTGCTTCAGGGCCAATTCGGCGACGCAGGCCTGCAGCAGGCGCTCGCTGAGCTGATGCAGCATTTGCAACAAACCATGCAGCAGCATAGTCTGGGCAAGCCGTTTCCGTTTCAAGGCGAAGAATCCCTCTCTTTACAGGAAGCCCTGCACCTCATCGAGCGCCTACAAGGTCTTGAAGCCCTGGAAGATCATCTGGAAAACGTGCTTTGGGGGGGCGATCCGAATCAAATCGATGCGCAGCAAGTACAAGCACTGCTGGACCACGCTACCGCCGGGCAGGTGCAAGCGTTAAAGGAAATGGCCGAGCGTCTTGAAGAGCAGGGGTACCTCCGCAAAACCGGCGAACGCATGGAACTGACCGCCCGCGGGGTGCGCAAAATCGCCCAGCGCGCCATGATGGATATTTTTTCTACCTTGCGCCGCGATCAAATGGGCCAGCATCGTCAGTCCCGCCGCGGCGTTGGGGGCGAGCGTCTGGGCGAAACCAAGCCGTATACGTTCGGCGACGCCTTTGATCTAGATCTGCCGCATACGGTGATGAACGCGGTGATGCGGACCTCAAGCGCCCCACCGATCACCCTGGCGCCCCAAGACTTTGAGACCTATCGAACGGAGTCCGCATCGCGCTGTGCCACCGTGCTCCTGCTAGACATGAGCGGCTCGATGGAGCGCCTAAACCGCTTTACCGCGGCCAAGCGGGTGGCCCTGGCTCTCGATGCCATGATTCGCACCCAATTTCCGCGCGACACGTTGGCCATCGTCGGGTTTTACACCTACGCCCAGGAAATCGACTTGCAAGATCTGCCCTACTTATCGCCCAAGCCGTTTGGCTTTTTTCCGTCTATGTACAGCGATATGTTTCACAATCCCATGGGCTACTTGGACTTGCAACTCGATGCCGCCGATGCCATTTCCGGACGCATTGACGTGCCGCAAGCGTTCACCAACATCCAGGCCGGCTTGATGGTTGCCGAACGCCTTTTTACCCGGCAGCACACCCCCAATAAGCAAATCATTTTGATTACTGACGGGGAGCCTACCGCCCACATCAGCGACGGTAAAATTCGTCTCGAATACCCCCCCTCCAAGCGCACGCTCCACGAGACCCTCAAGGAGGTCAAACGCTGTACGCGGCAGGGCATTACCATCAACACCTTCATGCTGGGGCAGGACTACTACATGGAGCGCTTTGTCGACCACCTCACGCGTATCAATCGCGGGCGGACATTTTTGACGTCACCGGAAAATATTGGGGACTACATTTTAGTGGATTACCTCAACCATCGGCGCAAAAAGATCGCCTAGTGCACCGCACTCGCCAAATTCTGTATACTTGACTTTAGAGGATTGAAGGGCTTTGGAGAGAGGAAAGTCAACCATGCCGAAGGCCATGTTACGAGATCTCGCCATCCAGGGAAAACGGCTGTTTATTCGCGTGGATTTTAATGTGCCGTTGACCGACGAACGCAAGGTGGCGAACGATACCCGAATTCAGGCGGCGCTGCCCACCATTCAATATGCCCAAGCGCAAGGTGCCAGTGTCATTCTGGCATCGCACCTCGGGCGCCCCAAGGGGCAAATCGACCCCAAACTCAGCTTGCAGCCGGTGGCCGCTCATCTCGAAAGCGTGCTGGGATCACCGGTGCAATTCGTCTCGGACTGCGTGGGTAGTGACGTCGAAGCCCAGGCCCGAGCGCTTCAACCTGGCGCGGTCATGATGCTGGAAAACCTGCGGTTTCATCCCGAGGAAGAACAAAACGACGCGGCCTTTGCCCAGGCCTTGTCGAAGTTGGCAGACCTCTATGTGAACGATGCCTTCGGCACTGCGCACCGCGCTCATGCCTCCACTGCAGGGATCACCCAGTATCTCCAACCCGCGGTCGCCGGTTTTTTGATGGACAAAGAACTAACCTATTTGGGCCAGGTGACAGAGGCACCCCACCCACCGGTGGTGGCGATCTTGGGGGGTGCCAAGGTGTCTGATAAAATGCCGCTCATCGAAAATTTGCTGGACAAAGTAGCCACCCTGGTGCTCGGTGGTGCCATGGCCTATACCCTCCTTCAGGCCCAGGGGTATGACATCGGTAACTCTCTGGTGGAACCGGACTCTATCGACTTGGCCAAAAACCTCCTGGCCAAAGCGGCAGATCGTCAGGTGTCATTCCTCCTACCGAGCGATCACATCATCGCGCAGGAGCCCAAAGCTGATGCTGCGACTCGCATCGTGGCTGACGAGGGTATTCCGGCAGGCTACATGGGGTTGGATATCGGTCCACAGACGGTCGTACGGTTTTGCGAGGCGATCGCACCCGCCAAGACCGTGGTGTGGAACGGTCCAATGGGGATGTTCGAATTGGCGCCGTTCCGGCAGGGCACCTTAGAGGTCGCCAAGGCCGTGGCGTCCTGCGAGGGGACTACCGTGGTCGGTGGTGGAGATACCATTGCGGCTCTGGCCATGACCGATTGTCAGGATGCGATTGACCACATTTCTACTGGCGGCGGCGCCACCCTGGAATTTCTCGAAGGAAAAATTTTGCCTGGTGTCGATTGTCTAACGGAACGGAGTGTCTAAGCGATGGAACGGCAACCGATCATTGCAGCCAATTGGAAATTGCACAAAACCGTGGCCGAAGCCCAGCAGTTCGTCGACGTACTGAAGGCGGAGATCGCCACGCTAGCGGGCGTTGAGGTCGTCGTTGCCGCCCCGTTCACTGCTTTATATGCCATGTCCAAACCCCTCCAGGGCACCTCTATTCATCTGGCCGCTCAGGACGTCTTTTGGGAGAGCCATGGCGCCTACACGGGTGAAATCTCCGCGTCGATGCTGGTGGACGCCGGCTGTTCGCACGTGATTATCGGGCACTCCGAACGCCGCCAAGGCTTTGGCGAAACGGATGACACGGTGCAGCGCAAAGTGCAGGCGGCCCTGGCCGCGGGCTTGCATCCCATCGTCTGCATTGGCGAAACGTGGGAACAACGGCAAGTCGGAGAAACGTTTCGTATTATTGAGACGCAAATCCGCTCCGGTCTGGCCGGTTGCGATGCAGAGCAGGCGTCTCGTCTGGTGCTGGCCTATGAACCCATCTGGGCGATTGGCACCGGGGTGACCGCCACTCCGGCGGAGGTGCAAGAGGTACACCGCCAGATTCGCCACCTCCTAGCCGAGACATGGAGCGAGGCTGCAGCTCAAGGGATTCGTGTGCAGTATGGCGGCAGTGTCAACGCGGACAACGTCGCGGCCTTGATGGCTGAGGCGGATATTGATGGTGCCCTCGTGGGCGGTGCCAGCTTAGAAGCCGATTCATTCATGCAGATTTTGATGTATAGGGGATAAACACGTGCTTAGTATATTTGTGGTCATCTTTCACACGGTGGTGGCGCTGACCCTCATCGCAGTCGTTCTCCTGCAGGTAGGTAAAGGGGGCTCCATCGGCGCCGCTTTTGGCGGTGGCGGCTCCTCGCAAACGCTATTTGGCAGCCGCGGACCCGCCACCTTTCTCTCGCGTCTCACCACTGCGGCGGCAGCCATTTTTATGATCACGTCATTGGCCCTGGCCTACCTGTCGTCGAGTGCGCGTCAAAGCTCGTCGATCACCAACCAGGTACCGGCGGGCATCGAGCAACAGGCGCCGGCGGGTATGCAGGACAAGGCCACCCCACCGCCTGCTGAAACACCCAAGCCGGAAGCCACACCGGCACCGAGTCAGGAGGGGGAGCCCCCAAAACAATAGTAATGTTTTGGTGCAAAACGCATTAGAAAGACATTGACAACGACTGGGCACAGTCGCTAAGCTGTATGAGCTTTTTTCCTGGCTACAGTCGTTCTTCGCCGAAGTGGTGGAATCTGGTAGACACGCCATCTTGAGGGGGTGGTGCCTTACCCGGCGTGGGGGTTCGAGTCCCCCCTTCGGCATTCTCTCTTCCCCAACCCGGATTATTCATAAAATCTGAGAATGCCTGATGAATACTGAGCTTTACAATTTTTAGGCTCTCACATACTCTCGTTTGAAGGCCCTGTCCCCTATGCCCAGGCAGGGGGTATTGCCACCAGGGTGACTGGCCTGGCTCATGCCCTTGCCCATGCGGGCTTTGAGACTCACCTGTGGTTCGTGGGCGATCCCGAGCTGCCCGGCCACGAGGCGCACGACAGGTGGCAGTTGCACCGATGGTGCCAGTGGCTCAGCCGCTATCATCCCGAAGGGGTGTACGACGGCGAAGAGGGTAAGCGCATCGACTAGGAGCGCCCGGCACAGGCCGCCGTCATTACTACCGTGAGTCGTGATATGAAGCACCTCATGTGGGGTCTTGGGATGAATCCGCTAGTCATCCCCAACGGTCTACCTTCAGGCACAAGGTGCAGATCATGCACGCTACCGCCTTATCACGATCGCCATTGTCGCCCGTCGTGTTCTAACAGTGCATCGGCCTCTGCCGGCCCCCAGGTCCGACGGGCCGGATAGTTGGGAAATTGACGCGCCGGCACGTTTTGCCAAATGTCTAAAATCGGGCTTACAAGCTGCCACGACGCATCGACGAAGTCATTGCGTTGGAACAACGTGGAATCCCCGAGCATGGCATCATGTAACAAGGTTTCATAGCCGGTGCTCGGGTCTTTGCCAAAAAAATCGTCGTAGTCAAAATCCATGCTCACCGTCTTCATGCGCACGCTTGGCCCAGGGATTTTGGCCTCGAATTCCCACGAAATTCCTTCGCGCGGCTGGATGTGCAAAATCAGCCGGTTCGGTTGCAACCGACGCACAGCCGTTTTGTGAAACAGCTTGTGCGGTACTTCGCGGAATTGAATCACGATTTCCGTCAACCGTTTGGGCAGCGCTTTGCCCGAGCGCAGGTAAAACGGCACCCCTGACCAGCGCCAATTGTCTATGTCAAATTTGACGGCGGCAAAGGTCTCGGTACTCGAAGCGGGCGGGATGTCGGGTTCGTCCCGATACCCCACCAGCGCTTGCCCGTCGATCTCCCCCGCCCCGTACTGACCTCGCACCGCATCGGTGAGGACACCCTCGTGTGTCAACGTCTGGATGGCGTGCAGCACCTTCACCTTTTCATCCCGCACCGCTTGGGAGTCAAAGGAATAAGGCGGTTCCATGGCGACTAAGGCGAGCAGTTGCATCATGTGATTCTGCATCATATCGCGAACCAGGCCGGCTTGGTCGTAGTATCCGCCCCGGCCTTCCAAGCCGACCGTTTCCGACACGGTGATTTGCACGTGATCGATATAGTGTTGATTCCAGATGGGCTCCAGCATACCGTTAGCAAACCGGAACACCAGCATATTTTGTACCGTCTCTTTGCCCAGATAGTGGTCGATGCGGTAGATTTGGTGCTCGTCAAAATGCGTCTGAATGGTGCGGTTGAGCGCACGGGCGGAATCGAGGTCGTGCCCAAAGGGTTTTTCGATAATGACGCGGCGCCATCCCCTGCCCCCTTTGCCGCCCTCCTGGGCCATGCCGGCATGGCCTAGCTGCTCCACCACGTGCGGAAACACCGCGGGGGGCGTGGCGAGATAATACAGGTGATTGCCCTGCGTGTGATGCTGGGTGTCGCATTGCGCCAACATCTCATTCAAGCGGCCATAGGTCTCCGGTTCATCGTAGGCACCGCGCACATAGTACAGCCGCGGCTCCAGGCGCTCCCAAAGCGCCGGGTCCACGTCGCCCACCCGCGTCGAGGTCTGTAGGGCTTGCCGGGCGGCCGTGCGAAAATCCTCATTGGACATGTCGCGCCGGGCTACCCCGACAACGGCAAAGGCATCGGGTAAGAGACGATTGCGCGCCAGGTTATAGAGGGATGGAATGAGCAGGCGTTGCGTGAGGTCCCCGGAGGCCCCAAAGATAACGAGAATACAAGCATCGCCTGGAGCTGCGGATAAGGGGATACGGTCTCGGCTCCGTTCATCGTGCATGGCATCGTCCGTTTGCATGAACCTGCTCCTCTCTAGTCTTCAGTCGGCTGTTCCACATGGCCACCGAACTTGTACCGCATGGCTGAGAGCAACTTTTCCGCATAGGTATGTTCCTGGCGCGAGCGAAACCGGGTGTAGAGCGCGGCCGAGAGAACATCGGCCGGGACCGCCTCTTCAATTGCCGTTTGAATCGTCCAGCGACCTTCGCCAGAGTCCTCAACAAATCCGGTGTAGGCAGATAAATCAGCGTCCTCTGCCAAGGCCATGGCGGTGAGATCCAAGAGCCACGAGCCGACCACGCTCCCGCGGCGCCACACCTCCGCAATGTCGGCGAGATTGAAGTCGAAACGTTGCGCCTCGGGAAGGGCATTGGAATTGGCCTGGCGCAGGATATCAAAGCCTTCCGCATAGGCTTGCATCAAGCCGTATTCAATGCCATTGTGGATCATCTTGACGAAATGACCCGCCCCGGGCGGACCGCAATGCAGATAGCCCGCCTCCGCCGTGCCGCTCATCGCCTCTCGCCCTGGTGTGGGCGGAATATCGCCCACACCAGGCGCCAGAGTTTTGAAAATGGGATCGAGATGCGTGACGGCTTCCACCGAGCCGCCAATCATGAGGCAGTAACCTCGCTCCACGCCCCAAACGCCGCCGCTGGTGCCGACGTCCACGTAATGGATGCCGGCAGCGCGCAAGGTTTTGGCACGCCGCACATCGTCTTTAAACATCGAATTGCCGCCGTCAATGATGATGTCACCGGCCTGCAATTGTTGACTGATCGCCATCACGGCGGTCTCCGTCACGTGGCCAGCCGGCAGCATGATCCAGACCGCTTTAGGCGGACTGAGCTGGTGGATCAAATCGGCGATCGAGGTCGCCCCGGTAGCGCCCTGGACGACGTAGGAGTCGACTGTTCCAGGGTGTTGATCATAGACGACCATCTGGTGTTCGCTGGCCAGACACCGCAGGGTCATGTTACCGCCCATCCGCCCTAAACCAACCATTCCTAGTTGCATACGTTATCATCTCCCTTGTCAAAATTTCCAGTTGAGATCGACATCGCTCGGTAGTGATATCCATGTAATGCTGGCATTATACAGCGGCTTTGGTCAGGTTGTAGTGGCTCTTGTATTTGGGGGATTGGCATCGTGGGCAGACGTCTCGGATGACCACAGCCATGGCTGACCCCCTGTTTCGGGTAAACAGTTTGGAGTCAAACCATAGCACGGAATGGATTGGCGAGCATTACATGGATATCACAACCCCGTGACAAGTGCCGCTAGTCAATTGGCACAAACAAACAATTCCGGAGCTGTTGGTTAACCGCCTTACTCAGATGCCCCTTGCCGGTGACATCCTCAACCAAGATCACCTCTCCAGCATTGATGACGCGAGCTTCACCGTCGCTGGCCGTGATCTGAACCCCATTGTCGAGATTAATAATGTACTGCCGGCGGGGGGCATTGTGCCAATCGAGATCGTACGAGGGCTGCACTTCGCGGAAAATAAGACCGGTTGCCGGAAAGCGTTCTGAATAGCGTCCACTCGGCGTGGTCTCAAGGTATTCAATCTCGATGTCTTCAAAGTGTGACTCGCCGTTGTCATCCGTGTACAAATGGTGGATTTTCATGCCGTCTTTCCTATATTAGCATCGCAGATTCATCATCTCACAACGCCCACGGCCCACGCCAGGCGACGTCGTGATCATTCATGTGTGGGCTCAGGGCATGGCCCAATAACGTTTTTTGTAGGCAGAAGCAATTCGCGTTTTGTATCCTTTTGGTATGGATACGTTCTCAAATCACCAAGGCCGCAACTCTGTCGAAAACGCTGCCCCCGAGGCGGCGTTAACCCCACCGGCAACCGCTACGGATCAGCCAGTGGCCTCGGAACACACACGAACCTGCGGTCACTGCCAATACGATGGCCCTTTACAGGTTCGTGCGACATACCCTCTGCTATTGCGCTGGTATATGATTGCCGCAGGCTTTGCGCTTGGCATCGCCCCGGGGATACTTCTTCTCCATTGGCGCCGAAGGACCCCTTCAACCCTTGCCATGACTTGTCCGATGTGCCTCTTTCTCCGTTTGGAACCGAGCACAACGCCGAAGTCCTGAACTACCGAATACGTCCCCCCGGCATGTTCACCCAACTACTCATCTCGTGCGGTGGGGTCACCGGGTCGGCCTTGCACACGTGATTCGGGGTCAGCTCGCTGAGGCTCGTCACCCCGGTCAGCCCCATCTCGCAGATGAGTTCGTCTTCCAGGATCTCCAACATCCGCACCACGCCGTCCTTGCCCCCTGCCGCAAGACCATAGCCTTGCATACGGCCCAAGGCCACGGCGTCTGCGCCCAAGGCCACGGCTTTTAAGATATCACTGCCCCGCTGCACACCGCCGTCCATAATGACGCGTGCCTTGCCATCCACGGCCTGCACGATTTCCGGCAACGTATCTAACGTGCCCAGCCCATGGTCGCCCTGGCGGCCGCCATGGTTCGAGGCCCAGATCACCTCCACGCCATGCTGCACCGCAATCGCCGCATCCTCAGCGGTTTGCACGCCCTTGAGGAGGAAGGGCAAGCCGGCCATTTCCTTAATGATGTCCATGGTCTCCCAGGTCAGGCCGGCCAGGTAATTTCGGTTGCGCGTGGCACGCTGGGTCGGCGGCCGGTAGCGCGTGACCATAGGCCGCTCCCGGCGGCTGTAATGCGCCACATCCACGGTCAGAGCCAAAGCGGCATACCCGGCCGCTTTGACCCGGCCAATAATATCCTCTACCCACTTCATGTCGCCATGCACATAGAGCTGAAAAATTTTGGGCGTGGGGGTTGCGGCAGCCGTTTCTTCCAACGTCGGCTCAGTGACTGAACTCAGGGCATGCATGATGCCAAACTCCGTCGCGGCCTGAGTCGAGGCCACGCCGGCATCGGGGGTAAATACCTGTAGCGAACCAATGGGGGCGAGAATGGCCGGAATGCGGAGTTTCTGTCCCAGAAATGTCGTTGACGTATCGATCTCCGACACGTCGACGAGGATGCGCGGCCGAAACGCCACTTTATCGAAAGCGAGCCGATTGCGCCGCAGTGACGTTTCCGACGCAGAACCACCGACTAAATAGTCCCAGGCGCCTTGTTCCAAACGGCGGCGGGCATCCTGGACAATTTCTTCATTGCTGACAAAATCGAGACTCATCGCTTAAGGTCCTCCACGCTTGATTTGAGCGTAAGTACAAGCATCATGACATACATGGGTGTCATATGTAGGGGGTATAGGTATTGGGCACGACCCAGATGGCCACCATACACAGGTTCCCTATGCCGTGTCAATGTGGTACAGCAACCGGACGCGACGTGTTCAGGAGAACGCGCGATGGAACCCCCATGCGTCTATGATCATGAGGACCACACAGATGGAGAGGCCATGGTCACCGTGGATGACGAGCAAACCTGGATCGACCAAGCAAAAGCAGGGGATCCGTCCGCCTATCGCCTCCTGGTCGAACGCCATCAGAATGCCATCGTGCGGCTCGTCAGCCGACTGCTAGGCGCCGATCATTGGGGCCTTGACGATGTGATTCAGGATGTGTTTGTCCGGGCCTATTTCGCCCTCGATCAATTCCGGGGACAGGCGGCATTCCGCACCTGGTTGACGCGCATTGCGGTCAATCGCTGCCGTGACGAACAACGCCGTACACAACGCCGCTGGACGCTCGCCCGGACCTTGGCCCAACACGCTGCCATTGAGCAGGCAATGGCGCCGGAGCCTAGCAGCGCTCCCCCGGCGTCGTGTGGCGATAGAATTGCAGAAGCGCCGGATGCGCTTGGACAACTCGTGCAGAACGCGGTGGCCAGTTTGCCTGAAAAACTCCGGGTGGTGGTGACCCTCAAAGATCTCGAAGGCTACTCGTATGAGGAAGTCAGCCGCATCCTCCAGTGTAAGCTTGGCACGGTGAAATCGCGGCACGCCCGAGCTCGTGAGCAGTTGCGGCGCCGGCTCGAACCCGTCGTCCCCAGACTGCAGAGGTAAGAGAGACAGTATGAATTGTGACGCCTTCCGGTTGTATATCGACCTCCCGGCCCTACCGCCCGAGGCGTGGCCCGATGAGATACGGGCGCACCACGAGGGATGCGCGAACTGCCAGGTCTGGTTGGCCCACGAACAGACCTGGCAATACGTTTTTGCAAGCGTACCGGCGCCTCGGGCGCGGCCGTCAGTGTGGCCTGGGGTCATGGCGGTGATCGCTGCGCGCCGTGCGCAACCCGCCTCATTGAGCTGGGAGCTGGTGGCGCTGAGCCGGTATCTCGTGCCGGCCTTGGTCGCTCTCGTACTGGCATTGGCAGGCGTAGGGATGTGGGCCCCAGTCACCAACCCTGCCGCACCGGATACCGATTCGGTGGCCAGTGTGTTGGTGGCCGAACCCATAACGGAATTGGCCTTTCTGCATCAAGATGCAGATGCCATCCTGAACCAGTGGGTGGGGGGAGCCCAACCGTGAAATGGAAAGCGCTTGTCGTCCTTCTCGGTGTCTTTTTCCTCGGTGTTGGCGGCGGGGTGATGCTCGATCGCGTGGTCTTACACCACGACGGCTTCTCCCCCCCATACGACTTTCGGGGCCGCCATCGTCCGCCGATGGGCCGTCTCTTGCACCGGCTCACGCATGAACTCGATTTGTCAGAGGCGCAACAACAAGCCGTTCGCACCATTTTGATCGCCACGCGAACGGAGCTGAAAACCATGCACGAGCAAATGCGGCAGCGGGTCGACGACATTTTGAAGGCGTCGGAAACGCGTATCCAAGGGGTTCTCAAACCGGCACAACGCGAGGCGTTTGAACAATTGATGGTCGAGCATCAGTCACACCGTCAGCAGCGGCGGCACTTCCGCAGATGGCCGATGCATGAGGAATCCGAAAATGAAATGAAATGAAATGGAACCCTCTGACGTCTATTGAATCAAACGGCCTGTGAGGTTGCAGAGCCGATGTCAAGTGACCACGTAAAGGAGAAAATCCTCGATGAAAAAGCGAATGATCGGTATCACATTGGTGTTGGGGCTTCTGATTGGGGCTGGTGCGTTGACCTATGCCTTGGCAGACGATGGGGGCAAGCGCGGGCCTGGCAGGCACGGCGGCGGGATGTTTGGTCACGGGATCATGCGGATGCTCCACGGCTTAGATCTATCCAACGATCAAAAGGAACAGGTCAGCAGTGCCCTCATGGCCGCCCGTAAGACCGACATTGTGTCGCACGCCCAGCTCCGCGTCGCCTATATGGAGCTGCATGAGGCGCTGTTGAAAGATTCCGTCGACGACGCGTCAGTGGGGAAGCTCAAGGAGCAGATCAAGACGTTGCAGGGAGACTTGCTGGACAATCGTGTTCAGGTACAGCAGTCGATCAGCAGCGTTTTAACCCCTGAACAACGCAGCAAAGTCCGGACCCTGTTCCTAGAGCGGATGGGTGATCAATCTGAGGGATCATTTCATCACCGCCGAGGCGATGATGATGATGATGATGATGATGATGATGACCGCGGCCATGGCCGTTTCCACGGCGAGAGAGAAGGTCACCACCGGGGTCCGGGCCACCGCAATTAGTTTAGCCCCACTGATCGCGTGCCGGATCAAAACGCCACGCGTGCCGCCACCTGCCCGCCTCATCCATGGCCCAGCGGCCATCGCACAGCTGGGCCTGCATCACCCGCAGACCGTCCTGTAATTGCTCGCGGGTATAAAACGTCGGGCGCCCGCCATCGAGTTCTTCTTGCAGCAATTGACACTCCAGCCGCAAGGTGCCCTGCACGAGGTCCTGCAGGCGGTGTGCACCATCGCCAAGCAGGACCTGCATCTTCTTCACCGTGTTGAGAATAATGCCCGGTTTTTTCTCTAGCACCCAGCCCAAGCGGTGCGAGCGGGGCGAAAGATCACCAGCATAAGAAAACGCTGGGACGCGGCCGGTGAGTTTATTCTCGACAAAGCTACCGAACCCCAAAATTGTCAAGTCTTGACGCCGCAGGAGATCAAATGGACTGGGGTGTCCTGCGGGCTGACCGTAGCGGTTGATGACTCGGCAATTGATGCAGACAAACGAGCCATAGACCACGGCGGTGCCTTTCGCGCTGCCCGGACTCTCCTCCAAGGACTCAGCAGGCAGCGGCTCGCCACCATAATTTGCAAACACCGTTCCCGCGCCAATATTGCTGGTATTGGGCAGACCGCCCAGCACTGCTTCACGGCCATCGGCAGTGAGGATCGGATAATCTCCGGGGGCCCACAGACTCAAATACGAGCTGTAATGCTCGCTGACAAAGCCGGCTCCGGTGATCAGCGATTTGCTCACCTCCGAGCCCAGATTGCAGTGGCTAGCGGTGTGAGTGAGGGTGAGGTTGGCAAAACTGCGCAAGGTGCTGTGTGGGCCGATGTAACTGTGGGTAATTGACGCGCCAAAGCCCTCGCAGCCCGCTTCTACCGTGCTGTTGACAATCCGGGTATTGCTCAGCGCCACCCCTTGGCCCAGGCGCGTTTGGCGCTGCTCAACACTGGCGCCGCCAAACGAAAAAGCGTCGGCACTACCCGTCGATTGTACATGGCAGTTAATCAACGTCACGTCATTGCCAATCCTCACTGGCCAGTCCGGACGGCCCTCGATCACCGAGTTCAAAATGCGGCAATGGTCACCAATGTCAGCGTGTTGCAACACACTGTGCTGAATATCGGTATGGGTTCCCACGTGTACCATGGCATCGATGCCGGCGACAACGCTCACCTTGGCTCTCCTTTGCTTTCTGTTATGATGGGCCCGCGATAAAGGTAAATAAAATGCTCTTCAATAGTAACCCAGTTTGAAATGCCACGGCTACGAAAGGGGAGAAACAACATGCAATTTGGAGCCCACATCTTTGGCGTGGGTGAACTAGCCGACCCGAAAACCCTGGTCGAGGTCGCGCAGTTAGCAGAGGCGCTTGGCTATCATTCGATCTTCGTTGCGGATCATATCATTATGCCACGCGGACTGGAATCCAAATATCCCTACAGTGGCGACGGCAGCTTTCCGTATGCCCCGGATCAAAACTGGCTCGATCCCATGGTCGCTCTCGGCTTTTTGGCGGGGCTCACCCAAACGATCCGGCTGGGTACCAGTGTCACCGTGCTCCCCATGCGCCACCCGATCGTGACCGCTAAGCAAATCGTCTCCGCCGATCATCTGTCGGGCGGACGGGTGATTTTTGGTGTCGGGGTGGGATGGATGGCCGAGGAATTTGCCCTGCTGGGTGAATCCTTCCACGACCGCGGGCGCCGCACGGACGAGTATCTCCAGCTCATCAAATCCCTGTGGACGGAAGACAACCCCCACTTTGAGGGCGCCTACTTTCAGGTGTCTGATTGCGGGTTCGCCCCCAAATCGGTGCAGCTGCCGCACGTGCCGATCTGGCTTGGCGGGGAGAGCCATGCCGCCTTGCAGCGCGCGGCGCGCCTGGGTAATGGTTGGCACTCGGCTGGCACCTCACTGGCGGAACTGCCTGAAAAACTTGGGGTGATACGGGAGGCCTTGGACGCCGCTGGGTGCCACGAAGCCGATTTTGTGTTCAGCACCTTTCCTACCGACCGATTTACGGTGGAGCTGATTGGGCAGTGCGCCGAACACGGCATCAGCCATATGCTGGTGCCGGTGTTTAGCTTTGATTCCCACAAGATCAAACAACGACTGGAGGTAAACATCCCACCACCTTACGGCGGGGGCTTTCAGGAGCCCTGCGGTGTCGGTGCCCATGCACACGACAACCACGGACCACGAGGCTGGTTTACAGCAGCCCCAATATATCGGCGACCAAGCG